>Ga0182010_10001332_pt1 | contig 13132 bp, 13 predicted proteins | sample 611E1MmetaG_FD_120488 | JGI IMG/M metagenome (GOLD analysis project Ga0182010, IMG submission 120488) | Permafrost microbial communities from Stordalen Mire, Sweden - 611E1M metaG | ecosystem: Environmental > Terrestrial > Soil > Wetlands > Permafrost | place: Sweden: Stordalen | collected...
CCTACCTTGGCGTTATAGACAAAGCGCTGGCATCCAATCCACTGCGACAGTGGCGTCGACAACATACTGCCCGGATAACACCGGAATTTGACTCCGCTTTGCATATGCTACCTCTTAATATGTCGCTACTTAGGAAAAGTCAACCCCCACTGCACTGCTTGACCCGCCTCCTGGCTGTCGCCTAGCAGGGGGAATGCGCAGCTGTTTGTTCAAGATAATATATAGTGTATTTACGCCATAATAGGCACTTTGATTACCATATCAGTTCCATCTTTCGAGATCTCTGCCCCGAGTTCAGCCGCAAGGCCGTTTATCTCTTCATTGCGGCACAACTCAGCAGCACCGTCTTGCAAGACATCGCCCTTTGATGACACATTTATGCGGAGCCGCCCCTCTGAAAAAGAAGTAGCAATTCGGACAATACCGTTTCTATCCAGGCAAGACATCCTGCTGTCTATAATACAGAACAGCAGATAGTGGAAGAGTATCGGATTCATAACCGTAGACGGCAAGCCTCCGCGGAGTTCCTTTTCGAACGCTATGCGCCTCCGATATGCAAGACGCGTCATAAGGGCAACGAGTTCCTCTATAAGCTCATTGATGCTCACCGCGGTACGCTCGCAATCCATGCGATGCGCGAAACGATGGAGATAGTCGGTGATCGCGGCAGCCCTTTCTATCTGGTCTTCGACGCACCCTATGAAGCCAAGAAACTGCTTGGCCTCCACCGCACGTGACTTGCCGATTTGTATCACGTCCTTCATCAGGCCGTTGGTCTCCTTGATGATGGCCAGATAGTTCCTGACCTCATGTGTGTAGCTGGAGAGGATCCTGTTTATGAAAGATAGGCGCAAGTCCTTCATTTCTGTTTCTTCCCCAGTGCCATCTCTATTTTTTCAGTCAGGCTATCTATCTCGACCGGTTTCATCATGTAATCGAAGGCTCCGCCCGACTCACATTCGGCAGTGCATTGTTCAGAGCCGTGCCCCGTCAGCAGGATTACCTCTATAGAGGGGTTGAACTGCTTGATCGCCTTCAAAATATCAAGCCCGCTGGCTCCGGGCATCTTCAGATCAAGGATGACCACATCCGGAATATCGCTCCGCACCTTGTTAAGGACGGCATCGGCCGAGTATACGGCACTCGTGTCATAACCCCTTATATTGAGCCTCTCTGAAAGGGTCGATGCAAATTCGACCTCGTCGTCTACCAGAAGTACTTTCGCTCGCGCCATAACTACCTCCTTATTGCCCCACAGTCCGAATCGGCAATTCGACATAAAACGTCGAACCTTCACCCACTTCGCTCTCGACCGATATGTCGCCACCAAGCCTCTTTATTATGCCATAGGATATCGAAAGCCCGAGACCTGTACCTTTGCCCTTACCCTTAGTTGTATAGAATGGTTCGAAGATATTTTTGATAGTGTCCTTAGGAATGCCCTGTCCGTTGTCCATGATAGTGACCCTTACCATGTCCCGGCCCTTCACTTCTGTCGAAACAGCAATCACACCGCCGTCCGGCACAGCGTCGATAGCGTTATTAATGATATTGAGAAAGACCTGCTGCAGCTGGCCCTTGTCGGATACGATCCTGGGCAAGTCCTCCTTCAGGCGCGTATCAAGTTTGATGTTCCGATAGAGGACTTCTTTGTCCAGAAATTCGATTACCTCTCTGATCGTGTCGTTAAGATCGATCTCCTCGTGTTGCACATCCATCCGCCGCGCGAAGCCTAGAAGCCGATGTGTGATAGTACGGCAGCGATTTACACTGTCGGAAATTGCTTTGATCAAACCCAAGAATTTCTCCTTGTCCGGAGGCTCGTCAGACATAAGCATCAGATCCTTCATCAGCCCTGCCTTTTCGTTGATGATAGCAAGTGGGTTATTGATCTCGTGGGCAACACCTGCCGCCAGACGGCCGATCGAAGCAAGTCTGCCCGTATGATGAGTCTGAACAATCGCCTCTTCACGTTCCAGTTCGGCCTCCCTGATCCAGTTCACAACAGTAGCGGTAATCCTCATATTTGCTACGGTACCAAGAACCATGAGAACTAGCGCCAGGTATATGGCGGTGATGTCGCTCGTCAGCAGGCCGAGAAGCTTTGATTGTGCATTCGATGTGACAGTCACTCCCATGATCCAGGGTGAATTCCTGATGGTGGTAAACCCGAAGATGAATGGCGTTCCGTCGTTTTGTCGCAGTTCATGGAGCGAAACCGCATCCTTGGCATGTGGCACATCTATATTGACCCTTTCGAGTACATTGCCGTGGAACCTCGATTGGGTCTGAAGTATCCCGTCACCGTTAATGATGAAGGCGTCGTCCTTGCTCTTAAGATTAAATGTAGATAAGGACCGGTTCAGGGTCGCCATATCTATCGTTGCCCTGAGTATGCAGAATGTGCCTTTTTCAGGCAGTTCCTTTTTTACCGCAATGGCGAAATGGGGGATCTTCCGATAACCCATGAATACATCGCTCACATAAACTCCCCTGACGGCCACTGCATTGAACCAGTCCTGGTTGGAATATATCTTTCCCTTAAGGTCGTAAGGCCCCGAATATGTGAACTGCACGCCGTTGGAATCTATCAGTCCCAAGTCTACGAGTTCTCCGAATTCCCGTTTAAATTTTATGAAAATATCGTTGAGATATTTATCGTCGGACAGCTGGCCGAATGAATTTGAGGATGCGAGGAACCTGAGGGCCGATATGCGCTCTTCGATGAAAAAATCTATGGACTGCCTTGTGCTCTCGATATTCCCTCTAAGCTGGTTATTAAAGTCTTCCTTCAGGGCGCTTTGAAGCCATACATAGCTGATTACGGTAATAATGACGATGGGGATGCAGACCAGGGAGCCAATTAGGAGGAAGATCCTGGTCTTCAGGCTTGTATATCGGTCTTTCGACCGCGGGCCTTCAGCCGGACCGGTCAGGGCCGGCATTGTGCTCCAGCTTGCAACTTTCCTTCTCAGCCTGTCGAGCATGCCGCCACGTATGCCAGCTTTCAGCATGGATAGTTCTCCTTATATCGCCGATGTTTCCGGCACTTTCATATTGAGCAATTATAACATAGTCAAATCTATAGGTTTGGGGTATGATAAACGGAGCGTCAGCTTGAACACTGATCGTCATGACAATACGGAAAAAACTGATACTCATCTTCGGCTTCTATGTCGCCCTCACCTCGGTGATGGGATTTCTTGTATACGGGGAATTGACCGGCTTACGCGGGAGCCTGAATGCCGCTGTTGTTGGTCGGACAACGGGAGACCATCCGGACAGAGCTGCGATAAACGGAGCGATAGACCGCGCGACGGACCTGCTTCTGTACGGAGCGGTGATAATACTCGTATCAGGTGCGGCCGTCAGCCTGCACCTGGCGCAGAGCATCGAAATTCCGATCAGAAAACTGAAGGACTCTGCTCAAAGGATAGCTTTGGGCGACCTCTCCGCAGAGATCGATATAGCCGGAGATGACGAAATTGCCTCCCTTTGCAGGAGTTTCAACAGCATGCAAATCATACTCAAGAACGTGCTCGAGTCGCTGGACGGAAGTTTAAAGGAGTTGCAGGAAAAACAGTCGCTGCTGGTCAGGGCAGAAAAACTGGCTGCCATAGGGGTATTCGCCTCAGGGTTGGCCCACGAAATCAACAATCCGCTTACCTCCGTTCTCACTTTTTCAAATCTTCTTCTTGAAAAAATGCCAGAAGATGATCCGCGCCGAGAGATGCTGCGGATCATGTCGCGAGAGACTATACGCGCCAGAAATATCGTGAAACAGCTATTGTCCTTCGCCAAAGACGCGGCAATAAATCCTGCACTATTCGACGTGAACGCCACCATAAGGGAAGCAGTCGATGCGTTAACATTGCAGGAAACACTGGAAGGCATCACGGTAAAGCTTCAGCTCGGCGAAAATATGCCTGCCCTGTATGCTGACCCTCTTCAGATTGAAGAAGTTCTCTGGAATATGCTGATGAACGCGACCCAGGCGATCAAGCCCCCTGGCAACATCACAGTCCTGACACGGAAAACAGCGCCTGGGCTCGATATCGTCATATCCGACACGGGTGAAGGCATACCGGAGGAATCTCTCGATAAAATATTCGATCCCTTCTATACAACAAAAGGTACCGGCGGGACAGGGCTCGGACTTGCCGTGAGTTATGATATTATAAAAAAGCATGGCGGGGACATTGAGGTCACAAGTAAGGTAAATGAAGGCACTACTTTCACCATAAAACTGCCAATAGATGAACAGGATTAAGGCATTAGTAGTTGATGACGAAAGCAGCGTCTGCCGGGCGGTGCGGGCCATACTCGAATCAGAGGGTATATCGGTCCGCGACACGCTGAGCAGTCTTGAGGCATTTGAACTCATAATGAGGGAGAAGTTCGACCTGATCGTCTCCGACCTTAAGATGCCGGAGATGAGCGGCATCGAGCTTTTCGAGAAGACAAGAAGCATATCCCCCGAAAGCGTCTTTATCATAATCACCGCCTACGGGACCATTCAGTCAGCAGTCGACGCCGTAAAAAAAGGCGTTTATGACTACATTCCCAAGCCTTTCACTCCGGATGAAGTAAGATCGCCCGTCAGGAAAGCCATCGAAATAATTGCCGCCGCAAGGGAAATCGCTGAATTAAAGGGACGGCAGGCAGAGCGGTATTCCTTCCAGAGCATGATCGGCAACAGTCCCGAGATCCACGAACTCTTCAGGGTAATGCGCCATGCCGCCTCGAGCGACAGCAACGTACTGCTCACAGGTGAGAGTGGCAGCGGAAAGGAACTCGTCTCACATGCCATCCACAGCAACAGCGTGCGGGCCAGAAAGAAATTCATCACTGTCAACTGCGGCGCCATACCTGAGGGGCTCCTAGAATCCGAGCTGTTCGGATATGTAAGGGGCGCATTCAGCGGGGCGGTATCGGATAAAAAGGGGCTTATTGAAGAGGCTGATAAGGGGACGATCTTTCTGGACGAGATCGGCGAACTGGTGCTGACATTGCAGGTAAAACTTCTGCGCGTGCTCCAGGACGGCGAATTCCACCGCGTTGGCGACCATCTGCCCCGCCGAGTTAATATGCGCATCATAGCAGCCACCAACAAAGACCTTAGAAAGGCAATATCCGACAGGCAGTTCAGGGAAGATCTCTATTACCGTCTAAATGTAATTCCTATAGAACTGCCTCCTCTGAGGAAAAGAAAGGATGACATCCCACTTTTGACAAGTCATTTCCTAAAGAAGCACAGCCTGAAAAGCCCAGGAAAAGAAATTACGGGGTTTTCCAGAGAAGCGATGCAAATTTTGGTGAACTACGATTTCCCCGGAAATATAAGGGAACTCGAGAATGCAGTCGAATATGCCATCGCCTTCAGCCGCGGCGACGTCATCGGCAAAGAAGACCTGCCTGACTACCTCCTGAATGACAGGAAGGCCGTCCGTGAGGCACGCTCATCCACATCCATGCCCCTACGGGAGGCAAAATTCCAGTTTGAAAAAGAAATCATTGTCGCCGCATTGATAGAGTCTGGAGGCAATGTCTCGGAAGCTGCCCGGTTCCTCAAGATTCACAGGCAAAACCTGCAGCAAAAGATCAAACTTCTGGGAATCGATCCCGACAGCCTGCTTAGCCGCAAATAACCTTCATCTCCCAATAGACCTGCACTTTCGCAACATATTATTGCACCACTTATGCAGTAATTTTACTGCGTTTGCATATTGTCATATTGATTTATTGGCTAATTTTATTGGCATAGAAACTGCTGTTACTATAGCAGCCTTATTTCTTCAGACTGGTTCCATTCCAGGGGGGGTAGTGAACATACTGGTAACTCATGACGGGTCTGCTGATGCCGAGAGTGCTCTCAGGTACAGCGCCCTGAAGGTAAAGGAAAATGGCGGAGGGATGATTTCCCTCTATATCTTCCAGGGTCTAGGAGACGGGGATGACGATTTTGCTTCAAAGATCCCGTTTCTGGATGCCCCGTGCTCTATGAAGAGCAGCGGGCCTGTCGGGCTGAACGTCCTCCTGGGTAAAGGCGACCCTAAGGCTGAGATTCTGGTTTATACCCTGACTGAAAAAGTAGACCTCATAGTAACGGTTCCATCCTGCTCCTCATTCGTTAAAGACACTTCGATCCCGGTTTCCATGATACCTGCCACCATCCTGATACCTATGGATGATAGGCCAATGCGGTTATCTGCCATCAGGCAGATAACCGGCGAAGCATTGTCGACGTGCTCAAAGTTATTACTTCTGGGCATAGTTCCTATCCACCTTTATAACCCATCGGAAGAAGCAGAGCTGGACGCAGTAAAAGATGCTACGATGAAGGCCATGGAGCAGGCTGCATCTGTGCTAGGCAGTAGAGGAATACAGGTTGAAGAGATGCTAAGGATGGGATACCCTGATGAAGAGATTATAAGAGCGGCCGAAGAAAACAGGGTGTCGATGATCGTGATCCCATGCGCTTCGGACCAGTCATCCGAGTTAAACAAAGCAGCCAGCATCATACTGGATGAAATCAAACAGGTAAACATACCCATTTTGTATCTGCCTGTGTAGCTTTATCAAAGGGATATAAATATCAAAAAGGAGGTCTTACTGTAATCATGGAAAATGATGTTTCGTCACCTCACAAACAACGATTTCCTGGCCTGTTCAGTCGTCTCAAGCAGGTCCGTGTGTCCCGTACAACAATGGTCTGTTTATTTGCGTTTGCCCTTACCATCCTCATGTTTGTTTCAATGGCGTTCCTTTCACCGGACGCGTTACAGGCTGCCGAGGGCGGAGCCAAATCGGCCCTTCCGTGGTGGGCATGGCCACTTATTCTTTTTATAGTGACATTCTTCCTCGGAATAGCAGCTGTTCTCGGCGGCGTCGGAGGCGGCGTCCTCTTTGTGCCTATCGTAAGCGGTTTCTTTCCTTTTCATCTCGATTTTGTCAGGGGAGCGGGTCTCCTAGTTGCGCTTGCCGGTGCCTTAGCCGCAGGACCAGGTCTTCTTAAAAAAGGTCTCGCTGATCTGAGGCTCGCCCTGCCCCTTGCAGTTATTGCCTCGGCCTGTGCTATTGCCGGCGCCATGCTGGGCCTGGCCCTCCCGACTAATGTCATCCAGATATCCCTGGGAGCCACAATACTGGGTATTGTCCTTATCATGCTCCTGGCGAAAAAGTCCGAATATCCCGAAGTCAAACAGGCTTGCGCATTGTCTACCGCACTAAGGATAAACGGTATATACCATGAAGCCTCATCAGGTCAAAACATAAACTGGCAGGTCCACAGGACCGCCCAGGGCCTTGCAACATTTGTGATAATCGGCGTTATGGCCGGTATGTTCGGTCTGGGCGCAGGGTGGGCGAATGTGCCGGTGCTCAACCTGATGATGGGCGCTCCGCTCAAAGTCTCGGTGGCCACGAGTAAATTTCTCCTGTCGATCACCGATACATCAGCGGCATGGATCTATGTCAATAACGGCGCCGTCCTGCCGATGGTTGTCGTACCCTCGATCATAGGCATTATGCTCGGGTCGATCATTGGAGTCAGGATCCTTGCAAAGACAAAGCCTGCTGCTGTCAGGTACATAGTAATAGTCATGCTCCTTTTCGCGGGCGGTAGGGCCCTGCTTAAAGGGCTCGGCATATAGGCATAAAAGGAGACGATGCAATGGCAGATAAATTGAAGGCCACAGAAGAACAACTGGTATACGCAAAACTCCTCGACCTCGGAATGAAGGTCGGGCTGCTTACACTGATCATTACGTTTATCATTTATGCGACAGGTATATTCGCGCCGCAAATTCCGGTCTCCGACCTGCCGAAATACTGGAGCATGCCCGTTCACCAGTATCTCGAAGCAACCGGTATACATCCGGGATGGGTATGGCTTACTATGCTCGGCAAGGGAGATTTTCTCAACTTCACCGGCATCGCCTTCCTCGCCCTTGTAACTCTCGTCTGTTATGTCAGGATCGTACCCATTCTTTTCAGGAAAAAGGATACTATCTATGGCGTCATTGCGATCGTCGAAGTCCTGATTCTCGCTTTGGCTGCTTCAGGTGTATTGAAGTCAGGAGGCCATTGAGCGCATTGCTAAAAAAAGTTAACATTGGGCTCTAAATAACTTACAATTTAGCATGGACATTGGTAAAAGGAGGCTTTGATGAAGAAGAATAAAGATATAAAGGTTCTGCTGGTCGACGACGAGGAGGCCTTCGTCAATACACTCGCGCAGCGGTTGAAGATGAGGGAGCTAAATGTAAACACCGTCTACGACGGGGAGCAGGCACTGGCAAAGGTAAAGTCGGAAGAACCGGATGTCATGGTCCTCGACCTGAAAATGCCGGGCCTTCACGGAATGGATGTGCTCAAGGAAATTAGAAAAGCCTATCCGAATATGCAGGTTATAATTCTTACCGGGCACGGAACAGAAAAAGACGAAGAAGAGGCCCGGAGATTGGGTGGCTTCGACTTCCTCAGGAAGCCCGCCGATATCGAGACTCTCGTGGGGAAGATTAAGGAAGCCTACTCCGAGAAGATCGAAAGGATGATGTCCGCGATTGCATTTGCAGAAGAAGGCGAGTTTGACACTGCGAGAAAGATCATCAAGGAAGAGGAATAAATTTACATTGAGCATTACGAGGCGCCATGGCGGATGAGCTTAAAACAAAGGTCCTGTTGGTAGACGACGAAGCTAGGTTTGTCGAGATACTGGCCGAGCGCCTGCGGGTGCGTGGTTTTACTGTAGATACAGCTACAAGCGGAGAGGCGGCGTTGAAACTAGCACAGGAAAAGGATTTCGACGCCGTCCTTCTCGACTTATCCATGCCCGGCATGGGCGGGATCGAAGTATTGCGGGAGATGAAAAAGGCAAAGCCCGCGCTTCAGGTCATCATACTCACTGGCCAAGGCAGCATTCAGGCCACGGTCGAGGTTATGAAAGAAGGCGCAATGGACTTCATGGAGAAGCCGGTCGACATAAACAGACTGATCGAGAAAATTGGAGAGGCCACCCGGAAAAGCGGCCTCAATGAGGGGGATAAATAGAGAGTTTCAGTCACCCTCAACGGCTGCCGTGAGTGCTTCGAATACCTCCGACATCCTTATAATTCCCAGCAATTGCTTTTTCCCTTCCAGCACCGGCAGTATCTGAAGATTATGGCGCAGCATCGTGTATGCGGCACTCGTTATCTCTTCGTCCGGCCCGATAAAATACCTAACGGGAGCCATAGCCTCGCTCACAGGTTTTTCAGCCTTTGTCTTCGCATCGGCGATGAATTGCTTGTCCCATAAAAGCGCCGCGCCGGTATCGTCCGTCTGTTGAAGAGAAGCTTGAGTATCCGGCATAGTGATGACCTCAGGGCCCAAGCCCCTTAACAAGTCATTGCGTCCAAGTGTGCCGACAAGGTTATACTTCTCATCAAAGACGAGTATCACAACAGGCTCCGGGCGTTCCCTGCCTGCAAAAGCCATTCTCATGAGCTGGACTGCCTGCTCGATAGAGAACCAGTAAGGGACATGCGGATAATCGAAGATATTTATCATCAGCTCCCTGATTTTTATGCCGTCAGCCATTCACGTGCCTCCGCAATATAGTTTTATTCAGTCGATTTTCTATTATCAGTAATAATATTCCTCTCGTCAACCTTTTTCAAATGGTATAATTAAGAAATGATATTTCCGAATATCTTCAAGAAGAAAACCGGGACAGTCTCCCGCGACGAAGCACGTCGCGAGGCCTTCCGCACGAAGTATGCCGCCTTCCACCGGCTCCTTGCCAAAAATAATGACGTCCTCGAACTAATGGCAGACATGGAGGAGAAGCGATCCGGAGAATTTCTTTTCGACCGCCAGTACATAGAGAAAATGACTGAATCCGTTGCTGGCGGCATACATGAGATCATAGACCGCCTCAACGAGATATCCGGAAACAGATACTCTCCATTATATGATCGATACGCCCGAATTAGCTCCGGCATAGAAGAACTCCTTTCCAGGAAGCGCGAAATCCCAGTATGCAGTTATACCGTGTCTTACGGCCAGGTCACCGGTGATATGATCGACCGACTAGGAGGCAAGAACGCTAATCTGGGAGAGGTACGGAATCGTATCCATTTACCGACGCCGGAGGGCTTCGCCATTAGCACCTACGCCTTCAAGAAATTTATCGATCATAACGCTCTGCACGGAAGAATAAGCGGAATGCTGAACTGGCTTTCTCCTGAAGACCTTGCGCAATTGAACAGTGCGACTGCGGAAATACAGGACATGATCTCTTCTGCAGAAGTACCTGGTGATCTTGCAGATGCCGTGGATAAGGCTGTCGTGGACATGCTCAGTCACCCGTCGACCACTGAAGAAACTGTTGTGTCCCCCATGTTTTCTGTCAGAAGCAGCGCTCTTCAGGAGGATGGTGAATTCAGTTTTGCGGGCCAATACGCCACTTTTCTGAACGTGCCTCCGGAACAGATACTCCAAAGATACAAAGAAGTCGTCGCAAGCCTTTTTACATCGAGGGCCCTCTTCTATTTCAAGACCAAAGGCCTTAACGAAAGTGACATGGTCATGTCAGTAGGCGTCCTAAGGATGATTGATGCAAAGGCGGCTGGCGTAATCTATTCGCGTGATCCAAACAATCCCAAATCGAGCGATGTCATGGTCAGCTCTGTGCGCGGTCTGGGCAAATGTGTTGTCGACGGTACGATGACACCGGAAACGTACAGGGTCTCAAGAGACAAAGGCCTTGAGATCATGCGGAGGGACCTCCATTCCCAGAAGACCATGATCAGATGCTCGGCCGGTGGCTCAACTGAAGAGATTGATGTGACTGATGCCTCTACCGGACAGAGTGTGAGCGATTCTGAGATAAAGATCCTTGCAGGCTATGCTCTCTCGATAGAAAGGCACTATAACTGCCCTCAGGACATAGAATGGGCGATCGACAGCCTCGGAAATTCATATATTCTTCAGGCGCGGCCCCTGAAGATCATAGAAAAGGAGACCCCTCGATCTATCCCTACCAGGGTGCCAGGGCACGAAATCCTGATCGACAAGGGAATCATCGCCTGTAAGGGTATCGGGTACGGCAAGGTGCACATGATCAGGTCCGACGCAGACCTTGCAGACTTTCCGGATGGGGCTGTGCTCGTAGCGAAACACACCTCTCCCAAATACGTCTCAGTGATGAACAGAGCCAGCGCCATAGTCACCGATTTCGGGGGCGCCACCGGTCACATGGCATCGCTGGCACGCGAATTCCAGGTGCCGGCGATCCTCGACACCGAATCAGCAACCACAAAGCTGAAAGACGGCCAGGAAATAACTGTTGACGCTTACAACTGTAATGTGTATGAAGGCAGGGTTGCCGAGTTGATCGAATTTGCCGAGAAGAAGGAGGAACCCTTCAAGGACACTCTCATCTTCAAGACCCTCCAGAAAATCCTTAAATGGATAGTACCGCTGAATCTTATCGACCCGGAAGGCGCCAACTTCAGGGCCGATGCATGCGAGACCTTTCACGACATCACGCGCTTCAGCCACGAAATGGCAATGCGAGAAATGTTCCGGATCACATCGACCCCGTCGGATGAGATAGGGGAAACGAGAAAACTTATTGCGGGCATCCCTCTCGTCTCATATCTGATCGATTTAGGAGGCGGTATCAAAGAAGATGCCCCGAAGGTGCTCAACCCCGAGCATTTGGCTTCTGAGCCGCTCATGGCCTTCTTCCGCGGCCTTGTAGCGTCAAACTGGCCACAGGCCAAGCCTGTCGACGCAGGCGGCTTTCTAGGGATGCTGGCACACACAGCGACCATCCCCGAAGAGGAATTGCAAAGGACTGGCGAGAAGAGCTTCTCCTTCATCTCGGAGCATTACATGAACTTCCTCCTGCGGCTAGGATATCACTTGTCGACGGTCGAGGCCTTTGCCGGAGACAATCTCAACGACAACTACATACGCTTCTTCTTCAAGGGCGGAGGCGCTGCAGCCGATAGAAGGTTACGAAGGGTCAGGCTCATTTCTGAAATATTGAAAACAATGGATTTCAGAGTCAAGGTCGTGGACGACGTGGTCGACGCCATGATCACTAAATATAAAAAAAATATGATAGAAGAAAAACTGGAAATACTCGGGCGGTTTACCGCCTATACTAAACAGCTGGACATGGTCATGTACAACGACACCATCACCGATTTCTACATTCAGGACTTCGTGAAGAAATACATCCGCAAACAGGCAAAATAGTCTAAAAAAGATGCAGGCAATACTGAAAACTGCAATATCATGTGCGATTCCGCAGACGATCGCGCATGAAATTGACAGCTCTAATTATCCGAACAGCTTTGTTGGATTTGTTCGGTGTTTTCATTTTTTTTCGGCATCCTGAGTTGCACTGTCATGGACTCGAATGCAAGAGAGCCAGAACTCCAGTCATATGCTGGAGGGGAGCGACCCACTACTGACACGCTAGTTTAGGCAACCGCATCCGGACACACAATCAAAGGGCCGGCCTGACTACTATTTCAAGACTTAACGACCTCAGCTCCCAAGCTGCTCTTTCAGTTTCTTGTTCTCTCTCTGCAGTCTCAGCCAGCTCATCGCTTTTTCGATTGTAAAGAGTATCTGTTCTTTTCGGAAAGGTTTGGTGATAAAGTCGAAGGCGCCTTTTCGCAGCGATTCTTCGGCGGTCTCGACGGTGCCGTAGGCAGTTATTATTATGACCGGTATGTCTGCGTCGTATTTTTTGACAGCCTCGAGCATCTCAACACCATCGAGCCCCGGCATCTTAAGGTCCGTTATTACAAGGTCATAACCGCCCCGCTTCACCAAGTCCAGCGCCTCGGCAGGGTTGTTGGTAGTAATGGTTTCGTACTGAGTTTTATCCCTGATGATCATACCCAGTAGCTTCAGCATGTCGGGTTCGTCGTCTACAATAAGCAGCTTTTCAGCCATTGTGCCTCCTCGTTTGAATATGACTCATCATGCCTTCACAGCCGGAAACGTTACAATAAACGTCGTCCCGGAGCTATCGGATTCATCCGGCGTTTTTGTCTCAAATGTCAGCGCGCCTCCGTGATGTGTAACGATGCCATAGCTGACGGAAAGGCCGAGCCCTGTACCTTCTCCG
>Ga0182010_10001333_pt1 | contig 13130 bp, 10 predicted proteins | sample 611E1MmetaG_FD_120488 | JGI IMG/M metagenome (GOLD analysis project Ga0182010, IMG submission 120488) | Permafrost microbial communities from Stordalen Mire, Sweden - 611E1M metaG | ecosystem: Environmental > Terrestrial > Soil > Wetlands > Permafrost | place: Sweden: Stordalen | collected...
ATTCGAACCCCCGGAACCGTGGTTACAGTTCAACGGTTTTCAAGACCGCCGCATTCGACCGCTCTGCCATTTCTCCGCCGCAAAGATAATATTTTTTTGTTTTTAGAGATTTTTTTTGAAAAAATTACGTATGTACCTTATATACAATATGATACATTTTTTATGAACAGATTATGAACAAAATTTCTTTAAAAAGGTTCTGAAGCTGAAGATTAGTGAGGGGTTGCGTTATTATAACAAAAACCTTAATTTCATACAAAAATATGGCTGTTTTAACCTAAAAGCGGCACTATTTCTGGAAAAACGGCAAAATAAATTTGCACATGAATATAAAAAAAATAAATTTGTATTCAATTAGTAAGATTGGTCTAACATTTAAATCTTTGTATTATGACAAAAAAAGAATTAGTTAATGCAATCGCTGCTGATGCAGGTCTTTCTATTAAAGATGCAGGCAAGGCTTTAAACGCATTCGTTGGGGCATTTGGAAAATCAATGAAAAAAGGTGAGAGAATTCAGCTCCCCGGCCTGGGTACATTCAAAGTTGACAAAAGAAGTGCAAGAGTAGTTCGTAACCCTCGTACTGGTGCTAAACTGAACGTTCCAGCTAAAAAAGTTGTAAAATTCAAAGCAGCTCCCGCTCTTAACAAAGGTCTTTAATCTTAACTGATTGAGATTGTTCAGGGGTGTATTTACACCCCTTTTTTTATGCTTACCACCCTCCATTTATCGGTAAAAATGAGATGTTCACCTAAAATATATATTGATGTTTAAGATATCTCTTTACTTTTGGTTTAAAGTGATATTAACAAATTAATAAAGTCCTGCTATGTACACTGATTGGTTAATTGACAGATTAAGATGTCCGGAGACCCTGAATAAGTTGAAATACAATGGAAGCAATTATGAGTCGGGTGCGAAAGTATTCAAAGTAAAAAATGATATTTTATCAATTGTTTATCCCGACGATTTAGGTGGTGATGATGCAAAATACAACAAATTCTATAATCTGCTGGCACCGCTTTACGATCTGAATGAGAGAGTAATGGGAAAACTGCTTGTTGGCGTGGATATGATTAAGGGAAGAAAACAGATTATATCTTTCCTTGGATTAAAACCCGGCATGAAGGTACTGGAGGTTTCTCCCGGTCCTGGAGTGTTCCAGAAATTCCTGAGAAATGACATTGGCGAAGAAGGAGAACTGGTGGCGCTCGATCTCTCAATGGGAATGTTACGGCAATGTCAGAAACGAAATGAGAGCCTTAATGTTGAGCTGATACATGGAAATGCACAGTTCCTGCCCTTTGCCGATAATAGTTTTGATGCATTGTATCACTTTGGCGGAGTAAATCTGTTTAACGATCCTCAAAAAGCTATCAGCGAATTTATCCGGGTTGTCAGAAAAGACGGCATCGTAAGTTGGGGAGACGAGGGTTTCTCAGAGAATTACAGGAATGAACGCAGAAAAAAGCTAATGGTGAAAATAAACCCCGGTTTTGCAAAGCCTCACCCTATGATTCCCGATTCAGTTTACGATGTAAAAGAAAATGAGGTATATGATGGCCTTGGATATTTAGTGGTTGCCAAGAAACGATAAAAAAAAGCATATTGTTGCGAAAGCTTTAGTCACAAGCTGTAGATGGTATAACTAAACCCCAGATAACTATTTGAAAAAATGAGAAGTAATTTGGTAAAGATTTTTGTGTGTTTTGCAGTAATAATCTTCCGGGCCATCGAAGTAAGCGCCCAAACGGATTCTGTGAAGACGATTGTATTAAATTCTGTTTATGTAACTGAAAAGAAACCTACCTTCAATTCTACCAGCAGAGAAATTGTCGCCCTTACCAATACTGAGATGAAAGAGAAAGGAGCACAAACCCTGTCCGAAGCAATTGCCACACTTCCCGGTGTGAGCCAGATAACTACAGGAGCAATTTCCAAACCTGTTATTCGCGGATTATATGGTGACCGTATTCAGATCAATGTGGCAGGTGTGAAACTCGAAGATCAGCAATGGGAAGACGAAGATGGGCTGGTACTTTCCGATGTAGGAGTCGAGCGGATAGAGCTGATCAAAGGTCCTGCAGCATTAATGTTCGGTTCTGATGCTATGGGTGGTGTAGTGAATATCGTTGAGGAGGATTTACCCGAACCTGGAACTACAAAACAAAATCTGAATTTTAAATTATTCAGTAACACTTACGGTGCCGGAATAGATTATGGGTTTAAGAAATCAGGGAAAAATACATTTCTGCTGAGAACCGGCATTGAGAGTCATGCTGATTATTCTGACGGGGCAGGGAATCGCGTTCCCAATACCCGTTTTGCTCTTTATAACGTTAACCTGGGTTACATTGTGCAGCGTGAACATTTTAAATCTGAAAACCGGATACTGGCTTCTTTCAACGAATTTGGTTTTATAGCCGATTCTGCCGATCTACATGAAGATAGTGCAGAACCACGTCTAAGCAGAGAATTTGAAGAAGCACATTATACAGTATTATTTCTATTATTTTCCAGTAAAAATTCCATTCACCTGAATGAAACAACTGAATTAAATGTCACAATGGGAATTCAGAATAATATACGTCAGGAACAGGAACGTGCAGATGAAGTTGATCTGAGTTTATTATTGAATACTTTTTCTTTGAATACATCAATACGGAAACAGTTGAATCATAATTGGACCATGAATAATGGAATTGCAGGAATGTTCCAGACAAATAAGAACTATGCCAGCCGTATAATAGTACCTGATGCCTCAATTGCAGAAGGTTCTGTCTTTAGTTATGTAAACCGCCGACAGCAATCAGGAAAGTTGAATGGAAATTTTGAAGCCGGACTTAGATATGATCACAGGCAAGTCAACACTCATCAAACAGGATCGCAAATCTCTCCGGCAATTGAACTGACTCCATTTAACAGGGGGTTCAATAATCTGAACGGTTCTTTGGGTGAAAGCCTTAATTTTAAGAATCTCCTGCTGAAATTTGATCTGAGTTCAGGATTCCGAACCGGGAATCTGGCTGAATTGTCAGCCAATGGTTTACATGAAGGTACCCCCAACTGGTATGTAGGTAATCCTGACATGAAGGTTGAACAATGTCTGAATGCTGATATTGCAGCATCGTGGCATTACAAATGGCTTACTTTCAGGGGATCCTTTTTCAGGAATAGGTTCCATAATTATATTTACCTCCGCCCTACCAATGAAGAATTGTTTGGGTTTAATCTCTTTCGATATGAGCAAACCAATGCTACTTTAGAGGGATTTGAAGCAGGAGCAAGCATTGAAAATAAAGAGCATTTCAGTCTTTCTCTTGATTACTCTTACCTTGATGCGCAACGGGATGACGGTTCATGGTTACCCTTCACTCCCGCCAATCGTTTTTTATTTGACAGCAAATATTTCCTGCCCGCAAGAAGTTCCAAATATCAAAATGCCTTTATATCTTTTGGAGTAAACTATACTCAAAAGCAGGATCATACCGACATTTATGAAATTCCTTCCCCGGGTTATTGGCTCATAAATGCCGGCGCCGGGGTAAGCTTCAAATCGGTCCGCATCCTGCTATCGTGCCGGAATTTGACTGACCAAAAATATTACGATTTTCTGTCGAGGCTCAAATATTACGGACTTAACGATATGGGAAGAAATATAGTATTGAATGTGGGATGGCAATTTTAATTTTCCGAATATTAAAAAAAATAAAATTAAATTAAACCTTAATATCCTTGTTATGAAAAAAAGGACTCTGCCACCTATAATAGTCTTTTTCCTTTTCTTATTTATTAGCTGTGAAAGAGAACAGGAACCTCTCCCCTCCATTGAACTCAAAACCGGCGCCGGATATACTTCTCAGGATGCAACAATCTCCAAAGGATCATCTCTAACGGTAGGTATTCTGGCAACTAAGGCAGAAAATAATCTTAAAACATACAATGTTTCAGTTTCTTATGATGGAGCCTCTTCTACCATAACCATACAGAATTTTACAATTCCTCTGGATGAAAATACCCTCTATGATAAAGATGTAACCTTTACAGTCCGGAACCAGACAGGCACCGAGAAATATTATTTCACAGTTGTCGATACCGATGGAAACATAATGCAGAAGACACTTGCTTTTACAGTCGAATAATTCTGAATTATCTTCTGTCAAAGAATACTAGGGTAGTTTTGTATCCCGTAATCAAAAAAACCACTTATTTGCCACATTTGCTTTTGCATGATACACAATCCCTCACACTTGCAAAACCAAAAAGAGCCAAATGCCCTCGCTTTTTCTGATTAAGCAAGTTCTTCAAATTAAGATGAACTGAATACGACTATTTTTTAATCAATCAAAAACAATTAGATTTGACCTTTGTTTAGCATAATGAATTACACCTAGACATAACAGAACGAACAATGCATGATTAGAAGATTCAAAAATATTACTTCTTTACTGTTATTACTGGTTTTTATTCTGCCTTCTATAGTTAAAGCTGAACACCATCATGAACAATTTGAATGTAAGGCCCAAAATGAAAAACATTTCCATATTCTCCATGATAGGTGTGTTATATGCAATTTCGAATTCTCTGTTTTTCTTTCAAGGTCTGAAAATGTAGATTATCAAAAGGAAAACCCTCTTGATAATTACTCTAATAATTACAAATCACAATTTTATTCAAATCCTTCTCAATTTTCATTTTCATTACGTGGACCACCTGTTATACAAATTTGAAATGCAGCCTCGTTTAGGGGGTCTTTTAAAATTTGTTTAACATTCAATACGTAATATAATGAAAAGAATACTGATCATTTTGGTAATGATTTTGTCGTACGTTACCATTAACGCTCAAAACAAAATAACCGGAAAAATTACTGACAATATAACGGGAGAATCTGTTCCCGGAGCAACAGTTTATATTCCTGAACTTAAGACAGGAACAATTGCAGATAAAGACGGTTTCTATAAAATTGATAATCTTCCCAAGACAAAAGTTATTATCCAGATCAGCTTTCTTGGATATAAATCTATCATTGAAAATATAGACCTGGCAACTACTTCATCGAAGGATTTTGTCATGGAACAAGCCATAACGGAAATGAACGAAGTTGTTATTACAGGTGCTTCAAGGGCAACTGAAATAACAAGAACACCGGTTCCAATGATAACTGTCAGCAGTCGGGAATTACAACAAAATTTAAATACTAATATCATTGACGCAATTTCCAAACTTCCTGGAGTCAGTGCAGTAACAACAGGTCCGAATGTATCAAAACCATTTATTCACGGATTGGGGTATAACCGGGTTTTAACTCTGTTTGATGGTGTGAGGCAGGAAGGACAACAGTGGGGAGATGAACATGGTATTGAAATTGATGAAAATGCGGTGGACCGAATTGAAATTGTGAAAGGTCCTGCAAGTTTAATCTATGGCTCTGATGCTCTGGCAGGTGTTGTTAATATGCTACCTGCACAACCGGTTCCTGATGGCACAATAAACGGACATGTAGAAACAAATTACCAGACAAATAATGGTCTCATAGCTGCTCATGCTGCTCTGGCTGGTAATAAGAACGGGGTTGTGTGGGGAGGTGTGGTATCACATAAACAAGCTACGAATTATCAGAATAAGTTCGATGGTCGTGTTTATGGTACAGCTTTTAATGAAACTGACCTTAGCGGTTATGTTGGCCTGCATAAGCAATGGGGTTATTCTGATCTTAACTTTTCTTTATTTAATGACTTACAGGAAATTCCTGATGGAAGTCGCGATTCAACTACCCGGCAATTTACAAAGCAAATTACCGAAGCAGACACTTTCAGACCAATAGTATCTGACGCAGAATTAAGTTCTTATAAAATTGCCGTTTTACACCAGCATGTGCAGCATTATCGCTTATATTCTTCAAATGAATTCATAATCGGGGAAGGTAAGCTGGGTCTGATATTAGGATATCAGCAAAGTATACGTCGGGAGTTCAGCCATCCTCAGTATCCTGATATTCCTGGACTTTACCTGGATCTGAAAACCTTTACTTATGATGTAAAATACTCTCTCCCTGAATCTAATGGATGGGAAGGTACGATAGGTTTTAATGGCATGTACCAGAGTAATGCCAACAAAGGAACTGAATTTGTTATTCCGGATTATAACCAGTTTGACATCGGACCGTTTGTTTTGATAACAAAAACAATTGGTAAACTGGATTTAAGTGGAGGTGCAAGGTATGATACTCGTATCTTCAGAAATGATGCGATGTATACACGCCCTAACCCGCTGACTGGTTTTGATATGCAGGTAAGTTTGCCCGATACTGCACAAGCAGATCATCCTTTCTATAGTTTTAACCATACCTTTTCAGGTCTATCAGCCAGTTTTGGTGCAACTTATAATATTACAAAGAAGTTAATTGTAAAAGCCAATATTGCCCGTGGCTTCCGTGCTCCAAATATAGCTGAAATATCTGCTAACGGAGTTCATCCCGGCACATTGATTTACCAGATTGGAAATACCGGTTTTAAACCCGAGTTCAGTCTTCAGGAAGATTTAGGGGTTTCTTATATATCTGATCATATCAGCGGTAATCTGGATATCTTTAATAACACAATTTCAAATTATATCTTTAATCAGAAAATACTTAATCATCTTGGTCAAGATTCAATAATAATAAAAGGTAATCAGACATTTAAATTTCAACAGGCGAAAGCACAATTATATGGATGGGAGGCAAATCTCGATATCCATCCTTATGACTGGCTTCATTTTGAGAATTCTATCTCAGTTGTATATGCATTAAATAAAGGGGGAAATGGTATTCATGTCACCGATAGTTCAAAATATCTGCCCTTCATTCCACCGTTACATACAAATACCGAATTACGTGCTAATATCAAAAGTAAGTCAAAGCATTTTAGCTCAGTATATTTAAAGATAGGTGTGGAATGTTATGCAAGGCAGAGTAGGATTTATTCTGCCGACAATACAGAAACTCCAACTCCGGGTTACATTCTCTATAACGCTGGTATAGGTACTGACATAACCAACAGTAAGGGAAAGGTTCTGGTCAGTATTAATATTTTGGGGAATAATCTAACAGATGTTGCCTATCAATCTCATCTGAGCAGGTTAAAATATTTTGAAGAGTACCCAAATAACCCTTCAGGCAGAAGCGGTATCTACAATATGGGAAGGAACATAAGTTTTAAGTTAACTGTGCCTCTGAGTTTGAAATAAAACTGCCTCCATCAAATTAATAGTGAAGGTGCATAAATTATGGAGTCACTTTGACAAATGATTTAGCACTTTTCTTTTCTGAAGAAGATATATATATTAACTTTAACAGACAAGATCAGTAATAATATTATGCTTATAAAAAAAAGCTTTTTACCATTTTTTAACCGGGAGGACTGTTTCAGGCGCATGGTGGAAGGGCCCTAACAAGGGGTTTGAGGGAGGTTTCATGTACATTACTTTCAAGGCTGATGATTTCCGGTGGAGGTATGTAGATTATGGGTGGAATGTAAAGACGCGATGACCCGATAAGTCATAATAAGCCATTTATATCTCTTGCCAGAATTTTCAGAAGATTTCTCCTTTAAAGAGGTTTAACATACACAAAGTAAAATTGACTTCAACCAAATAATTTGAAAAATGAAAAACTTCGGACTATTATTTATCGCTGGATTATTGTTAATGTCGTGTAATCAAAATCCCAAACAAGCTTCTGTTTCCAACATGGAAGCAAAAGCTATTGAAACTCCCAATCCTGTCAGAGATGGAGTATTTATACACATAACAGAAAGTTACAATGACCCTCATCGCGTTTTAATGCCTTTAAAAATGGCAAATATGATGGCGATGGACAAAGATGTTATTGTATATATGGACATACATGCTGTTGAATTATTGGTCAAAGGCGCCAAAGACATGACCTACTCTGATTTTGAGTCATTTCAAACTTATATAAAGCAACTATTGGATAAAAAAGTCGGAGTTTATGCTTGTCCAACTTGCTTGAAAATAGCAGGTTTCAAACCAGAGGACTTAATGGAAGGTGTTCAGGTTGCACAGAAAGATAAGTTCTTTAATTTTACAAAAGGACGTATAATAACCCTGGATTATTAGGGCTATTTCAAAAGAATTGCAACCGACCATAGGAAGTTCACGATCATTTCTGAAATTTATTTGTGTTGTGAGCCAGCTTCGAAGTTTATTTTGTTCCCTTTCATTCATTTAAAAGACAGGTTTCCCAATACATGCATTTGGCGACATAATATTTTAAAATGATGCAATGGTAGCAGCTATATCTGTAATATCAACCGGGTTAGATGTATTCCCGGGCTTTATATTACAGCCATACCAGAGCAAAGGGACATGTGCAGGTTAAAATATTTTGAAGAGTATCCAAATAACCCGTCAGACAGAAGCGGCATTTATAACATGGGCAGAAACATAGGTTTTCAGTTAAAAGAAACTCTGAATTTCAAGTAATAACTTCAGCATTTATTGGATTAGAGTAATAATTGTTTATCTGAGAATTTTTCTACAGGACACCTAGATAACATTTACCAATACTAAAGAAATAAGTACATACGTTTGTCATTTTTTTAAAAGCAATCCAATTTTAAGATTTTAAATGTTCAACTAACAGACGGTCGCAAATAATTTTAGAAAGTGTTTCAAAAGAATGGCTTTCATAATTTACTACCATGCTACTGTCATAAATCTCAATTGACTTCACCTCAAGTTCTGTCCCTAAGTGCAATTCATGATTATTAAGAAATGTAAGAAAATCAGATGAATCATGATTAAGTGCAACCAATCTCACATGATCCCCTGATTTGCAATTACTTAATTGCTTATAGGTCTGCTGGGCAATCTTGCCATTTTTATCCGGGATCGGAGATCCATGCGGGTCAATTTTCGGGAAACCCATAAGCTCGTCCATTCTATCAAAAAAAACTGGTGAGTCAATATGCTCAAGCTGTTCTGCAATTTCATGTACTTCTTCCCATCCAAAACCCATTTTTTCTTTCAGATACATTTCCGAGAGACGATGCTTGCGGATGACCAGTAAGGCTTCCTTTTTGCCTTTTGCAGTAAGCGATAATGGCTTATATTTTTCATAATTCATTAAACCCTGCTTTTTAAGCCTTTTTACCATGCTATTTACTGTCGGGAGACTGACATTCAGTAACCTGCCTAATTTTGTTGCACTGGCAACTTCTTCCCTGCTTAGAAGAAGTAAAATCGTTTTTAAATAATTCTCCTCAGTTTGTGATGCCATAATTTTATATTATTCTAAACAAATTTAAACAATTATAATACATTTTTGTTAGATTACTCTAAGTTAATAATTTTGTACATGTCAATAATAAATATTAATCGTTTTCAATGAAATCAGAATCGCTAAGTGAAGTACATTCTACTGTACGTACAGATAGTAAGGGATGGAGAAGATTATTTGCTTTTGTTGGCCCGGCTTATCTGGTAAGTGTGGGATACATGGATCCCGGCAACTGGGCAACAGATATTGCAGGAGGCTCAGAATTCGGGTATAAACTGATATGGGTATTACTTATGTCAAACCTCATTGCTGTGCTTCTGCAGTCGCTTAGTGCCAGGCTTGGGATAGTAAGAGGTATGGACCTAGCTCAGGCTTCAAAAAATGCCTATCCTAAATGGGCAAACATTCCATTATATATTTTAGCTGAAATTGCAATTGCAGCCTGTGACCTCGCAGAAATAGTCGGAATGGCAATCGGACTGAATTTATTATTTGGCCTTCCGCTGATTTGGGGTATAAGCGTAACCGCGTTTGATACTATTTTGCTTCTCTTTTTAATTAACCGGGGGATTAGAACAATGGAGGCCTTTATTGTTTCTCTGGTCTTCATTATCGGACTATCTTTTATTGTTGAAATGTTTATCGTTGCTCCTGTTTATGGTAATATAGTAAAAGGATTTATTCCGACTAAATTAACTGGTGATGGATTATATATTGCAATTGGCATTATAGGCGCAACAGTAATGCCTCATAATTTATATTTGCATTCTTCGCTGGTTCAAACCCGAAAGTTTGACAAAACATATGAAGGTATTAAAAATGCAATAAGGATGAATTTCTTTGATACTTCAATTGCACTTAACCTGGCTTTCTTTGTAAATACTGCAATATTAGTACTTGCAGCCGCAGCATTTTATGTCAATGGATATTTTCATATTGCTGAAATTCAGGATGCGTCTAATTTATTAAACAAATTATTCGGAAAAACCGCCCCTGCTTTTTTCGCGATTGCTTTGATTGCCTCAGGGCAAAGTTCAACAATTACTGGTACCTTAGCTGGTCAGATTGTTATGGAAGGGCATTTGAATTTTAGAATTCAACCCTGGATTAGACGCTTAATCACAAGGTTACTTGCTATTATCCCGGCATTACTCACAATTATTTACTTCGGAGATAAAGCTTTGGGAAACCTTTTAATTCTAAGCCAGGTAGTATTGAGTCTTCAGTTGGGTTTTGCTGTTATTCCGCTTATCCATTTTAATTCCGATAAAAAATATATGAAAGAATTTACAATAAAATTATGGGTAAAAATTCTAGCCTGGACGAGTGCCGCAATAATTGTATATCTTAATATTCACCTTGTTATTGATGAAATTTCCGGCTGGATAAATAATGCAACTGACAATAAAATTATCATCTATGCAATTGTAATACCAGTTATCCTTGCCTGCTTTGCTCTTTTGGGATATGTTTTTATACATCCTTTTCTTACATCTAAGACAGAAAAAATATCGCAATTACCGCATGGACAGGCGGAAAACTTTATATCAGGACCATCTATCCAATATAACAACATTGGAATTGCAATCGATTTTACCGGGAATGATCTGAAATTAATAAAGAATGCAATAAATCAGGGCGGAAAGTCGGCAAATTATACTATTATACATATCGTGGAAAGCGCTGCTGCCAGATATCTGGGTAAAAACACAAGGGATTACGAAACTAACCTGGATCAGGATAGTCTGGTTAAGTATCAGACTGATCTTAAAGAATTAGGTTACAAGGCAAATATTCAAATTGGTTTTGGAAATGCAGCAAAGGAGATAACAAAAATAATCAGAAGTCAAAATATAGATTTGCTCGTAATGGGAGTTCACGGTCATAAAGGATTTAAGGATCTTGTATTTGGGACAACCGTTGATTCAGTAAGGCATAAAACTAAAATACCATTATTAATAATCAGCTAAAATAATGCTAAGATTCTTTGCCTCGGTGATGATATTGACTTTGACTTATTTATGCAATGCTGGAATTCCACAGGATTCGACAAAAAACAGTTATAATCTTTTTCACCCGACCCCAGTAAAACTGATGAGGAGTTTTGAAATGGATCGTCCTGATGTCACTGAAAGTGCATATTCTGTTGATGCAGGCCATTTTCAAATTGAAACAGATCTTTTTAAATCTGACCATTCAACAATTGATGGAATAAAAACCATACGCAACCAGTATAATGCATTTAATTTTAAGGCTGGGATTACTAATTCTCTGGATCTGCAACTTGTGTTTGAATCGTTTGTGACCGAAAAAGTTATAGAAGGCAGTTCAACCAAAAAGGAATCAGGTGTTGGCAACATTGTACTCAGAGCGAAGCAAAACTTATGGGGAAATGATCATGGGAAAACAGCATTGGCAATTATCCCATTTTTAAACATTCCTACAAATTCTAATTCAAAAGTCACCGGTGGCGTAATTCTCCCGTTTGCTCTGACACTGACAAACGACTGGGATTTTGGAGCTCAATTTGAAATTGATCTTGCAGATAATCAATTAAGAAATGGCTATCATCCTGACTTATCGGCCACAGCAACTTTCGGTCATCCTTTAATCAGAAATATTAGTTTTTTTGTTGAAAATTTAATTTCCAGGGATAATGAACTTAAAAGCTTTGAGTACTTTTTAAACGGTGGCCTGATTTATGAATGGACTGAAAAAATAAAAATTGATACCGGAATATATTACGGTCTTAAAGATACTTCATCAAAATCGTTTTTTTTCGGTCTATCCTACAGATATTAAACATAATCAGGTCAATATTTCTTGATTTTATTGCCGCAATTAAAAACTCTTATTATTAAGTGTGAATACAAAAATTTCCTATTTATTTTGGAAGTCTGCTGAAATATATCTAAGTGGTAATAACTTTCTAAATCTGAAGTATGAAACCGTCCGGTATTATCCAATGCCTGCCTTTTCTTTCTTTAGAGGTTTGAATTTTCAGTTTTGAATTCATTTACAATATAAATTATAGGAGTAATTATGCATATTCCCGATGGCTATTTAAGCCCTCAAACATATAGTCAAGACCACTAGCTTTTCCAGCTATGCTCAAGAATTCATTTCAAACACATTATTATCGATGGTAAATATGTTTAAATACTCAAGCATTTACATTTCTTTCTTTTTTAATTCAATTACTGTAATCTCAGGCAAAATTCCAACTCTCCCCGGGTAACCTATAAATCCCAACCCTCTGTTTACATATAAATACTGATTCTTTTCCTGATACATGCCGGCCCATTCCTTATATATATACTGGATCGGGCTCCATTTGAAACCAGGTATTTCCACTCCAAATTGCATTCCGTGTGTGTGTCCCGATAGGGTAAGGTTAATATTGGGATACTTACTGATTACTTCTTTCCTCCAATGAGAAGGGTCGTGTGACAGTAAAATGTTAACAGGGCTGTAGTTGATATTTTTTGTGGCTCTTTCCATACTGCCATAACTGGTAAAACCATGGCCGCTGATATTCTGAACCCCGATAACAGTAATTTTTTCTCCATTTTGTTCAATATGATGGTGTTCATCCCAAAGCAGCTTCCATCCCAGCTGGCCATGAATTTTTTTTAGCTCCTGAATGTCATTCTCTTTTGCTTCCAAATTATCCCATTTATAATAATCACCGTAATCATGGTTTCCGAAAATGGACATTACTCCAAATTTTGCCTGATTTATTTTAAGAGTATCTATGTAGCTCAAAGCTTCTTTATGATAGGAGTTAACAAGGTCACCCGTAAAAAATACTACGTCAGGTTTTTGCTCATTAATCAGATTAACAGCG
>Ga0182010_10001334_pt1 | contig 13126 bp, 9 predicted proteins | sample 611E1MmetaG_FD_120488 | JGI IMG/M metagenome (GOLD analysis project Ga0182010, IMG submission 120488) | Permafrost microbial communities from Stordalen Mire, Sweden - 611E1M metaG | ecosystem: Environmental > Terrestrial > Soil > Wetlands > Permafrost | place: Sweden: Stordalen | collected...
ATTCCCGGTATTTACTGCATACCAGTTGTAAATGGCTCCGTATAAAGGTTTGTATGTTGTTCCATCGTTATTATACCAGCAGTAAGCACCATTATGCCCGGCAGTTCCATTTTCTGCAATCCAATCTGCGTCGAGAGTAAGATTTGGTATTGATGAATTGTCATTATACTTGGTGGTTGCCAGGTCTTCTGCCATCCACCATTGATTCCCAATTTTAACTGTGCGATATGTATTACCATCATTATCAGTTAGTGTACCTGTTTGATGAACCGTGGTAAATAACTGCTGGTTTCCGTAAGCAGTTCCTGCACTGTTAGTAGCATAAGCGCGTACATAGTAGTTTGTGCCATCAGTTAATCCAGTAATTGCGCTCGTGAAAACTCCGGTTCCGGTACCATTTGTTGTTGTATTTAAAGCTCCGACTGCGGGGTTTGCAGTTGTTGCCCAGCAAACACCTCTCGCGGTAATGGCTCCACCACCATCATCAGTGATATTCCCACCTGTAGCTGCTGTAGTCAAAGTAATTCCTGTAACCATAGTTGTTGTAAGAGTAGGAACCACAGCAGGAATTGTTGTAAACGGGACATCTGCTCCATACGCAGTGCCTGCGGTGTTTGTAGCGTAAGCACGTACATGGTATGGAGTACCCGGGAGCAACCCGATAATGTTGCTTACAAAAACTCCGGTTCCGGTACCATTGGTTGTTGTATTTGTAGCTCCGATGACGGGGTTCAGAGTGGCTGCCCAGCAAACGCCTCTTGCAGTAACGGCTCCACCGCCATCATCAGTGATATCTCCACCTGTAGCTGCTGTAGTATAAGTAACTCCTGTAACTGCAGTTGTAGTAAGAGTAGGAACTACAACTGCAGTCGTTGTAAATGGAATATCAGCTCCGTATGCCGTACCTGCGCTGTTTGTAGCATAAGCACGTACATGGTATGGAGTACCCGGGAGCAACCCGGTGATGTTGCTTACAAAAACTCCGGTTCCTGTACCATTGGTTGTTGTATTTGTAGCTCCGATGACGGGGTTAAGAGTAGTTGCCCAGCAAATACCTCTTGCAGTAACTGCTCCACCACCATCAGCGGTGATATTCCCGCCTGAAGCTGCTGCAGTCAAAGTAACTCCTGTAACTGCAGTTGTAGTAAGAGTAGGAACTACAACAGGATTAGTAGTAAACGGGACATCTGCTCCGTAAGCTGTACCTGCACTGTTTGTAGCATAAGCACGCACATGATATGGAGTACCCGGGAGCAACCCGGTAATGTTGCTTACAAAAACTCCGGTTCCTGTACCATTGGTTGTTGTATTTGTAGCTCCAATGACGGGGTTAAGAGTAGTTGCCCAGCAAACACCTCTTGCAGTAACGGCTCCACCACCATCAGCGGTGATATTTCCACCAGAAATTGCAGTATTTAAAGTAAGCCCGGTAACTGCATCCGTTATAAGAGTAGGAAATCCAATCGCAGTTGTTGAAAACGGAACATCGGCTCCATAAGCTGTACCTGCACTGTTTGTAGCATAAGCACGTACATGGAATGGAGTACCCGGGAGCAACCCGGTAATGTTGCTTACAAAAACTCCGGTTCCTGTACCATTGGTTGTTGTATTTGTAGCTCCGATGACGGGGTTCAGAGTGGCTGCCCAGCAAACGCCTCTTGCAGTAACGACTCCACCGCCATCATCAGTGATATTCCCACCTGTAGCTGCTGTAGTCAAAGTAACTCCTGTAACTGTAGTTGTAGTAAGAGTAGGAACTATAATAGGATTAGTAGTAAACAGAACATCAGCTCCATATGCTGTACCTGCGCTGTTCGTAGCATATGCACGTACATGGTATGGTGTACCCGGTAGCAATCTAGTAATGGCGCTTGTAAAAACTCCGGTTCCGGTACCATCAGTTGTTGTATTTGTAGCTCCGATTACGGGATTTGCAGTTGTTGCCCAGCAAACACCTCTTGCGGTAACGGCTCCACCACCATCTGCAGTGATATTTCCGCCGGAAATAGCCGTCGTTAATGTGATTCCGGAAACTGTTGTTGTAGTAAGAGTTGCAACTATAATCGGAGATGATGTAAATGAAATATCAGCTCCATAGGCTGTACCGGCTTTGTTGGTAGCATATGCTCTCACATGATACTGTGTATTAGGAGTCAGGTCAGTTAAACTGCTTGTAAAACTTCCAGTTCCTGAATTATCAGATGTATGTGAACCTGAAATAACAGGGTTTGCAGTGGTACCCCAGCATACTCCCCTGGCACTTACAGTTGCTCCTCCGTCTTTTGTTATTGAACCACCGGTAGTAGCAGAATTAATCGTAATATCTGTTACATTAGCAGTAGTTAATGTTGGTATGACAGGGTCTTTTCTGCAGCCGGTGATTAATACAATACCGAAGATCAGAAAAACCAAAAACAAAATAGTTGTTATTTTATTCATTATTGCCATTATTTATATTTATTGATGAGAATGTATTAATTTTATTTTAACGAATTAATCTGACTATTGTTACCTGAAAAAATTAGTTATTTAGTTGATCCTTATTAATACGTGTTTTTCATTACTTCATTAGCGTTGGATATTTCCCGGAGACAAAATAAGTGCCTGGTAAATCCAGCGAAAAATTAAATTCAAAATTTCTTGTCTCTTTAGCCTCATCCATTTCCTCATATTATATGCTGTATCCTTCTCTCCGATGTGCTTGCGAAAATGTACAAAACCACTTGGGTCAAAAGGATATTTATATTGAAAATAAATCTCACCGAAAAAGTGCTGACAATATGGACTATCAATATACCTCTCCATAATAGTCTCATCACCAAGACAATATATCTATTTAAGAAGCAGAAGCCCAACTATTGTCAAATTGGAATAGACGGCCTTCCTGCTTCTCCATGCAATGGAGTAAACTCCTTTTCAAGATAATCCCAATCAATCTCCTTCGCCAATAAACAAAGTTCATGCTGAGGGTTTATGAAATTGGCTAGTACAGTTTTGAACATCTCAAGTTGCAGTTGTACCGGTAATTTCTTTAACATGATTTGCAGGGTTTTGATCAAATTTAATCAAAATTCAAGCTTTCAAAGAACTTATATTATTAACAGTCAGATTGTCAATAATTATTAAGGATCAACTATTTACTTATTATAAAAGCATACCAATAGAACCAAAGTAAAGACATTTTCCTGACTTTGCCATTTATTTTTGATAAACTGCTAAAAACTGATGATTAACTTTTGTTTTTGAATATGCAGACAAATATCGCAGTGTTTAAAGATATCTTTATAATTATTTCTTGATCTTTTTGCCGGTAGCACTAATAGTCAATTCTTCTTTCAGTTCAAAAACATGAGGTATTTTGTACAATGCCAGATGCTTTGAGCAATGTTCTATTATTGACTCTTTGCTTACAAGATGTTTAGCATCTTTCCTTATTACAACTGTAGCTTTAAGCATCTCTCCCTCAATTTCATTGTCTATTCCCTCTATTGAGCAATCTATAACTTCAGTTATCTCAAGTATTACTGCCTCGATCTCTTTCGGACTGATTCTTTTCCCCCTGACTTTAATAATTTCCTTTTTACGGGCCGTTAAATAGATGTAGCCATCTTTATCAACTGTCCCCAGATCACCCGTATACAGCCATCCATTCCTGAGAGTATTACCGGTACTCTCGTCATCGGCAAGATAGCCTATCATAATATTATCACCACGGGCTATTACCTCACCTGTTTCACCAGGTTTTACTTTTCCCCCCTTTTCATTAACTACAATAAGTTCAACTCCAGGGATTCCTTTTCCCATGGAACCCTTTTTCTTTTCATACAAGTTATGTGGGAGATAGGAGAGCCTTGCAGTAGCTTCAGTCTGACCATACATAACAATGAAATTAACTTCAGGAAAACTTTCGCGGAACTCATCAATAAAAACTGGTACCAGCTTACCTCCAGCCTGGGTAACATATTTTAAATCCGGGAATAGAGTTTTTTTAAAAGAGTCCGATTTTCTTAAAAGAATCTGGAAATGGCTTGGAACTCCTGCAAATCCGGTGCATTTATATTCTTTAAGATCTTTTATAACGTTTCCAAGAAAGATGAAGGAATTATTCAGGACAATAGAACCACCGGCTCTTAAATGAGTATGGAAGAGAGAAAGACCATAACAGTAATAGAATGGCAATACTACAAGCATCCTGTCATTCTGACCTAATTTCAGGTACTCAACTATTGATTCTGTATTTGCAATTAGATTCTTATGGGAGATCATTACCCCTTTGGGCTTTCCTGTTGAGCCGGAAGTGAAAATTATCTCTGCGCAATTTTCCCTGTTAAAATCTGTATCAATTTCTTTCCTGGTTTTTGGCTTATAACTATAAACAGTATCAGGAAATATGCATTTTTTCGATTGAAGTGCAAGTTTTTGCTCATTATCTATAGTTGTGAATATCAGAACAGGATTCGTCAATTCATTGATGTAATGGAAATTCTCTTTTTCAATGCCCGGATCCAATGGAATACAGATATTCCCTGATTTAATTATAGCCAGGTATGATGTTATAAAAAACAGATTATTTACCGAAGCAAGAATTATATGTTTATTCCGTCCAACCTCTTCTTCTAACCAGGATGCGAGATTCAGGGAAGAGTTATAAAGTTGTCTATATGATATTTCTTCTTTTCCAACAAGAAATGGTCTATCAAGTTCAGCTGTCTGTTCGAAAAAGTAATCAAATGCGTTCATATTGAAGAGGTAGATTATGGAATTATTCTGTTCTCATTTTCCTTCCAAATATCTTGGTTTTCTGATAGTTCTAAAATTCTTGTCTTTTATTCGATCTGAAATCCGAACCTGATATTCTTAACTAATTTCACCTAACTCGCAAAGTAGTCTCTTATTGGTGCCATCCTTAAATATTCAGTTGTTGTTTTCTTCCTCTCAAAGTTTTTAAAAAGGGCTTCTACATGTTCTTCAGATTCCCCCATTACCTTCGCTACTTCTTTTGGAGAATAACCATTCTCAAAACCATACCAAAACCTGTCCATTAATCCGAAAGACATCTGAAAGAAGAACTCTTCCTGGGTTTGCTCTGCTGAATAAGTATCTGTTGTAGGTGTTCTTTCAATTATGGCTTTTGGAACACCGAGGAAATTTGCCAACTGGTAAACCTGTGTTTTATAGAGGTTTCCGATTGGCATAACATCTGCTCCACCATCTCCATACTTTACAAAGAATCCTTGTTCCTGCTCATGCTTATTTGGCGTTCCAATGACGGCATAATGAAGTGATTCTGCGTGGTAATACAATGTAGTCATTCTTGACCTCTGCTTAAAATTTGAAGCAGCTACAATTTGAAGATACTCTTTAACAGGCAGTATCTTATCTTCCTGATTACCATTACTGTCTATAATTGTTAGGGAGAAAACAGGAGGGAGGCTATTGGATAAACTACTCTGTTTTATTCCTATTTTCATTCTATGGGTTTTTGGGTTGTACTCAGGGAAAACGCGTCTGACTGCTTCATCCCTTCTCTCATAGCATTTGAATCCGGCAACAGCGGGGGTAATATCTTCCTTAATAGTTTTTACTCCAAATTTGTCTGCAAGTTCTTTAGCAAGCTCTTCGCTTTCCGGACTGGAGTCTTTTTCAGGCATCATAATTCCCAGGACTTTTGCCGGACCAAAGGCTTTTGCTGTAAGAGCCAGACAGACAGAAGAGTCGATGCCACCACTTGTACCAACGACAGCCCCAAGACGTTTTAAATTGTGTATGACATCCTGTTGTAGCTTATGTATTATTTTATTGGCTGCAGCTTCAACATCATCCAAAAGAATAATATCTATTGAAAACGGTTTTTTTGAGCTCATAGTAAATTAATTCTTTGTTAATAAATCAAATATAGATACATATTCTCCGGGTTTAAACATCAATGCTTTATTTTGGAAATAGTTTTATCTGGCTGGAAATAGTTAACAATTTTAAGATTTCTTAAATTTCCTGTATTATACTCTTCATTGTGATTTTCAATGAATTGATGATGAAGCAAATGTGTTGAAATTACAGAGCTTAAAACCATATTGTCAATCTCCGATGCGGTACCTGATTTTTCAATCCTTAATATCAGGCCATCGACAGACCTGAAATCAAAAATATTCGCTTTTCTGAAATATGTTTCAGATAGCATTTCTTTTACATATTCATCTGTGTCATGTGATAAAAAAACACTTTTTATGGGTGCTCTGTAAGCCTGCTTGGATCGTTTTAGTATACTATCAGGGATTCTGTTTTTAAGGAGTCTTTTTAACAGATATTTTTCATCAAGTCCCTTAAGTTTATAGTCAGCAGGTAAAGAAGAACAAAACTCTATTACCCTGTAATCCAGAAACGGGTATCTTCCTTCGACAGAGTTTGCCATCGCCATTCTGTCTCCCTGTGATGACAACAGGTAACCCGACATGAATATTGTAGTTTCAAGCCATTGTGATTTAGCAAGCTGGTCCCATGAGTCAAAATCTACCGGAAGTCTTTTTTCCAGTTCACTAAGTACTGAGTAGTCTTTTAGATTTTGTTTTGTGTTATCCGAAAAATGTTTTTTAATATGATTTGAATTATTCCATCTTAGAAGATGTGAATAAAACGGATTATTGATCTCATCGAGTTTATATCCATAAAACATCCTGAGCATTTTAGGATTTACGTCTCTCATCTGACTGAGATATGGGTATAATTTTTTGAGAAGGAGAGGTCGGTACCTGGATTCGGGTTGGGAAGCCCAGAATCTTTTAATTTTTGCTTCCTTAAAAATATCATAACCTGCGAGAATTTCATCAGATCCCTCCCCTGTAACTACAACCTTAATATTATTTTCCCTCACTAATTTAGAAAGAAGAAGCATTGGTGTCGGCGCAGTACGGAGCAAAGGTGTTTCAGAATGCCAGATAACCCTCGGAAAGGAATCTGAAATGTTACGTGAAGTGCATGTCATTGATTTATGAGTCGTATCAAAATACATGGCAGCCTCATTTTGGTATGAGCTCTCATCAAAATCTTTCTCATCAAACCCAATTGAAAAAGTATTTAAAATTCCTGGTTCAATATCTTTGATATATGCAACTGTTGCGCTGGAGTCAATACCTCCGCTTAAATATGCTGCAACTTCTACGTCCGCTCTCAATCGGATTCTTACCGCATCAGAAAATAACTCATCAAAATGGTCCATAGAATCCTGAAATGACAGAGTAGACCCGGGTTTACTGAAGCTTAAGTCCCAGAATTTTTCAATCTTCAATCCCGAACGGCTATAAGTCGCAAAATGCCCGGGAGGCAATTCAAAAATACCTTTAAAAACTGTATTTGGTGTAATTGTTGTCCAGAAAGTATAAACCTGATCGAGGCTTTCAGGAGAAAGTTCCCGGGATATCCTCTTTAACTGAAAAAGGGCTTTAATTTCAGAGGCGAATGAAAATACTCCATCCTGAAGATTATAAAAGAAAGGACGAATACCAACTCGATCTCTTGCAACGAAAAGCTCTTCTTTTTGTTTGTCCCATATGGCAAAAGAAAATTGTCCGTTTAGCAGACCGAGACATTTTTTGCCATAAGTTGAATAAAGTTGAACCAGAACTTCTGTATCAGACTTTGTCTGGAAAGAAATTCCCTTCTTTTCAAGGTCATTTCTAAGTTCTTTATAATTAAATATTTCACCATTGAAAACTATCCAGAATCTGCCCGACAGGTCAGATAAAGGTTGTTGTCCTCCTGATATATCTATTATGCTTAACCGTACATTCCCAATAGTTGCAATCGGGGAGAGATAAATACCGCTTTCATCAGGGCCGCGATAACTGATAGAACGAAGCATGGATTCAACATTGCCACGGTTGTTTTCTTTGCAACCGTAATCAATTATTCCGCCTATTCCACACATAATCGATTATTGCTTTTTTCTGGTTACAAAATCACTTATTGCTTTGATCGATTCAAAATTTTCCTCAAGAAGGTCATTATCATTTGTTTTAATTCCAAACTCTTCCTCAAGGAATGAGATCAATACCATAAATCCCATCGAATCAAAGTACCCCTCTTTAAAAATAAGAGTATCATCCTTAATTTTTTCTTTATCGGCATAAACTGCCTGAAGAACATAGTTTTTTACTTTTTCCTTTATTATTGAATTATTTTCCATATTGATAGTACTTTTATATAATGTTGCAGAGAGATAGTATTACGTAATCAGACTTTTTTGTAATAATTATTATAACGACCATACCTGCTTTCTTTAATATTGAGGTCATTAAAAATAACATCATAATTATCTACTTTGTTTATCTTTAGCAGGTTAAGAACATCTGTAAAAACATCTTTTCGTGTAAAGTTATTCCTGCAGACTAAAAGATTTATGTTCGAATATTTGATCATTAGCGCAGCATCCGCAACTATACCCGAAGGGGTTGTATCGATTATTATATAATCATACTCTTTTTTCAGATAAACAAAAAGGTCATCGAGTGCACCTGCTTCAATCATTTCCGAGGAATTAGCCAAAACCGGACCGGCTGGAATAAAAGAGAGATTTTTAATAAAAGAACTCCGGATAATATCTTGTTTAGGCGTATGATCAATCATATAGTTAGAAAGTCCGGAAGAATTTTCTTCTCTGAATTTAACATGCAGCGTAGGTCTGCGCAAATCGCAATCAAGAATAATTGTTTTGTATCCGACGGAAGCTATTGAAGCTGCCAGGTTAAAGGAGATAAAGCTTTTTCCATCCTGTGGTTGTGATGAAGTGACCAAGATCACTTTCACCGGTTCAGTTTTGAATCTCAGGAACAAGGTGCTGCGCAAATTTCTGAAAGATTCAGCAATTGGCGATCCAGGGGATTCAAATACAGCAGCTTCGTTCTGATATGAATTAGTATAAATTATACTTAGAATGGGTTTCCCTAATAAATGCTCAACATCTTTTACTCCGGTAATTTTTTCGCTAAAGAAATTTTTCAAAATGATATAAAGTGTAGGAATCATCAATGCGACAAAGAATGCTAACGCCCAGTTTAATTTTGTTTTTGGTGAAAGAACGACACTTGATGTATCACGGGCAGGCTCAAGTATCTCGTAATCCGAAATATTTGAGTTCATTGTGATTGCTGCTTCTGAACGTTTCTGGAGGAGAAAAGTGTATATGGCATCGGTTAAATCGAACTTACGCTTCATACTTACCATATTAAGCTCAGTTCTTGGTAGCTTTGAAATCTCTTTAGATAGTTTATCAGCCCTGTAATTGAGCTCATTCTGTGTAAGTTTAAGAGTGTTAAGATTATTTGTCACATTGTCAATTACTGCCTGTCTCTGTAATTTGATTTTATTCTCGATCGGACCAAGGAAAAGATTCTTTTCAGCGTTACCGCTTATAAGAGCTGCCCTTTGATTACTAAGCGACTGAAGATCAAGCACAAGAGTGTTCATCAAAGGATCATTTACGTTTGCTGAAGAGGGAGGAGCAAGACTGGACATATCTTTATTTTTATTGAAATAGTCCAATATGTAATTATAGTAGTGCTCCTGCACCTGGAGTGCTGACAAGTCTGACTCTATTTTTTTCATCTCCAGCAAGGCCTGTTGACCCTGGTAACTAATATCGGTAACCTGGTTGTTGGACCGATAATCCTTTAATTTTGATTCCGACTTAACAAGGGAATCGGACATTGTTGAAATTTGTGAATCAATAAAAGCTACAGTATTCTTGGCTATAGAATTCTTTTTGGAAAGATCATTTCCTAGATATGACTGAAGATATTTGTTCAGAAAGTCAATTGTTAATCCGAGATTTTCTCCCTGGAAAAAGACTTTTATTAATGATGATTTAAGAGTGACTGGTGCAACTTTAAGTTTTTTAAGATAATTATTTGCAAGTATATCCTGATGATAAAACTCAAAATACATAAGACCGGCATCTTTTGGATCAGCTATATCAACATCTTTATTTAAAACCACTAAAAACTTATAATTTTTACTTTTGACAGTTTCATTAAATGTGCAGATTGTGTCGATATTCAGAACATTATGTTCGCTGACAATCATGTTATCAACATAATTATAAAATGAAACATCATCCTGCGATGATTTGATCCTGTAAGACTTATCATTAAGAAATTTAATATAAATTCTGACGTTAATCGGTTGATAATGCGATTTGTCAATAGTAACAGTATAACCGGAACTATTATAGATCTGATGCGATTGTTTGAAAATATTGTTAGTTTCCCTGAAATACCCAACCTCCAGATTTAGTTCTTTTATTGTTGTTTTTACCAGGCTGAATGAGGTCAGGCTGTTTATATCGTTTTCAAGATTCCTGACCTGAGTAAATTCGCCCATTCCACTGAAGAGATTGTTGGATCCCAGTAATGACGAGCGATTATCCTCAACAGGGCCGATTATGGAATTAACACCATATACCGTCGGGGAAACTTTATTCGCTAAAAAAGCTAAAGCCATGCATATTGCAAAACTTGCAATATAAAGATATTTATATGATAAAGCATTTATAAGAAATTCCTTAATAAGAAAAGCTTCGGATATATATTCTTTTTGATTTGACATTTATAATTAATTATTTTAAAATTTAACATTTGTAAAAAGCAGCACAGCAATCAGAGTTGTGACTGAACTGAGAATTGTTGTATAAGTAATATTCTGATAACTTGAAGAGAGAGCTTTCAATGGCTCAACAACAATCACATCATTAGGAAGAATATAGTAGTAGTCTTTAGCCGCGATCTTTGAATTTGACAGATCAAGCCGGTAATGCATTATCTTTGTACCTTCATTTCTTATAAGAATGATTTTTCTCCGGTCGCCGTATTGCGAAAGTCCACCCCCAAGTCCTAAAGCTTCATAAATGTTGAGCTTATCCTGAATAAATGGATAGACGCCCTGGTGCTGAACTTCACCCATGACAGTAACTTGGTTATCAATGTATTTGACAGTTACTGAAATGTTTGAAACATAATCACCCAATGCTTTTTGAATTTTCTCTGAAGCTTGTGCGGTAGTAAGTTTTACTACATTAATATTGCCTACAAAAGGAAAATTTACATTGCCAGCTTCATCAACAAGGTAGCCGAGAACACCGTTTGAGGAACCACTCCTCATTTCTTCATTATCATTAAATATCTGGTTCGTTGGTGCATCAATGCTAATAACTTTTATATAAAGCTTATCAAAAGGCATAATCAGCTTCTGGGTTCTGGGATTAATTCCAGGTTCTACAAGTTCGTCAAGATCGTTAAAGTAACTTAACTGTTTTAGAGGGACACATGAAGCAGTAAAAATCAATATCAAAATAATTGCTGCTTTATAAATACTTACTTTCATTCGTTTTGGCATATGTTATACTTAATGAAAAATTATAATCCGGATCTTTGAAAAACTGTTTTTATAGTTTTCAGTAAAATTATAAAATCTAATCGAAGTGACCAATTATCTATATAAGCTAAATCTAATTCCATCCATTTTTCGAACTTAATATTGTTTCTGTCGGGTTTAATCTGCCAGAAACATGATAAACCTGGTTTTACTGAAAGACGTCTTAATTGCCAGCGTTTATACTGGGTTGTTTCGCTTGGAAGTGGAGGACGAGGACCAATCAATGACATTTCACCTTTCAGAATATTAAAAAGCTGAGGAAGTTCATCGAGTCCTGTTCGGCGAAGGAATCTACCTATTTTAGTAACACGGGGATCATCTTTTATTTTGAAAACGGGTCCGTCCATTTCATTTTCAGTTTCAAGACTTTTTTTAAGTTTTTCAGCATCGACAATCATAGTTCTGAATTTAAAGAGGCTGAACTGACGTCCTCTCAACCCTACTCTGGCCTGTTTGAATACAACCGGCCCCTTTGAAGTCAATTTTATTAAAATCGAAATAAGCAGTAGAACAGGAGAGAGGCAGATTATCAATAAAACAGATCCACTGATATCCATAATTTTCTTAATTGCAAGTGCAAAAGAGTTATGTGGAATATTAATAAAGGTCAGGAACTTCTGATTCCCAATAATGGTTTTTATAGCGTTTGTTAACTTATTATTCTGATCGGTATAATTTAAACTGAATACCACGCCCAACTCTTCACAGGATCTGACAGTATTTCTTACCTCAGCCGGAATCACCTTGGTTTTAAAATAAAGTACTTCATCAATTATATCGACTTCCATCAGGTCATTAAGTACTGCTAAATATTCATCGGGCAGAAGGATTATTGCCTTCTCATGTTTTTGTTTTATCTGAACTGAGCCTGTAAAAATTGCGATTATTCTGTATCCCCATTCCTTATTTGAAATCAGACTTTCAATAAAAGGAATAGAAGAATCGTCAGCAATTAAGACAACGTTTATAAAGTTGTATCCCTTTGCCCTGTAAATCTTGAATACTTTATATTCCAATGACCTGACTAGGAAAAGAAAAAGGAGCCCAAAAAGTGAAAGTTCCACGAGGAACAGACGGGAAATCAAGTAGAGCTTGAAAACAAAATAGAATATCAGTAGAAGAGTTATGATTAATATAGTCGATTGAAAATATTGGTAGAAGAGTATGCCGTAACGTTTTGTTCTTGGTATTTCAGCGACTTGTATTAAATAAAGAATCACAAGCCAGAAAGGAAGGATTAAAATGAAAAGCTTAAGAGTTCTGCTTTTTAAGAAAAAGAAAGTTGCCTCCTCATGGTAATTTAAATAAAAAGCGCACTGGAAAGCCATCGCAATTGCCAGGATGTCAATTGAGCCAAGCATAATACTTAACATTTTCCATTTTTTCAAAAATGGAATTATTTTATGACGATCCAGGTAGTTAAAAATATCCATAATCAGGTAAACTTCACTATAAATTAGTTCTGATTAATAAAATCGAGAAAACGATTTCGACTGTGTGATTAATTATCAGCGGTACGTAGGCTTCGTGCGCAGAAATATGTCAGACCATCAAGTTCAGTCATATCAACTACTTTAAAGCCATGTTCACCTAAAAGTAAGGAAACACTCCTTTCGGACAAGTACTTATTGGTCCTTGAATCAATCATATTGTATATCATGTTCAACAATGGGCTACTTGACACAATACCGTTTTCTATAGC
>Ga0182010_10001335_pt1 | contig 13125 bp, 5 predicted proteins | sample 611E1MmetaG_FD_120488 | JGI IMG/M metagenome (GOLD analysis project Ga0182010, IMG submission 120488) | Permafrost microbial communities from Stordalen Mire, Sweden - 611E1M metaG | ecosystem: Environmental > Terrestrial > Soil > Wetlands > Permafrost | place: Sweden: Stordalen | collected...
GATTCCGCCCGCTTCGCGGGTGATCCGCATGCCTCGGCTGTAGCTGGCGACCAGAGTGCCCTCGGTGGTTGCCAGCGGCACGAAGTACTCTCCGCTCGCGTGCTCGCCGTGAACGAGCAGCGGTCGCCTCACCACGCACGGAGCCTGGGCTCTGGAGCGAGGACCATAGGCATGCGATGGCACCTGAACATGTGGAAGCCTGCCAACCGCACCGGCGGCATTATTGATGGCTCATCGTCCTTCCCTTGCGCTCGTGCACTACGAAGTGCACCCGTGGTCGCCCGGTCCCTCCGACCACAAGTCCGACCGTCCAGTGGAGCGGGGAGAATCGCCTCTTGTGACGAAGCCCCGCCGGACTTAGCATGAGGACCCAAGGGGTCGACGAAGCTGGCGGCCAGCAAACGGATTGAGAAGATCCCCATGGGGGGGGTGAGGGCCGAACCTGCTTCCCGCACCGACTTCCCGCTGTCGCCTCCTGGAAAGGGACACGTGCGAAAAGGAGCGGACCCATGAGCCTCAATCTGGCGGCCATGCTACGTGAGGCGGCACGAGTCGACCCGACCAAGCCAGTCGCGCTGTTCGACGGCGGTCAACTCAGCTATGCCGAGCTGGATGCGCTGTCGGACTGCTTCGCCACAGGTCTCCGCCGCGAGGGCATCAGGCCGGCCGACGCCGTCGGGTTGCAGCTACCCAACCTTCCGCAGTTCCTCATTGCCTATTTCGGAATCCTCAAGGCCGGTTCGGTCGTTGTTCCCCTGAACGTCCTGCTGCGAGCTCCGGAGATCGCCTACCACCTCCGTGACTCAGAGGCGCGGGCCCTGATCACCTGGTCGGGCACCGCCGTTGAGGCGGCCAAGGGCGCCGCCGATGTCGGCGTCGACCGCATCTGGGTGGTGAACACGCCCGGAACCTCCGAGGTGAGCGTCGGACGACCTTTCGAGGAGCTGCTCGGCGGCGAGCAACCCGACAGGCCATTGTTTGAGGAGACGGAGCCGGGCGACACGGCGGCCATCATCTACACGTCAGGGACGACGGGCCGTCCCAAAGGCGCCGAACTGACCCACTTCCAGCTGTACATGAACGCTGACACGCCTGGTCGACTCTTCGGCGTGCGGGCCGACGACATTGTGATGGTGGTGCTTCCACTGTTCCACGTGTTCGGCTTGAGCAGCGAGCTCAACGTGTGCGTGCGCTTCGGAGCCACGATGTCGCTCGTCCCACGTTTTAGCGCCGACAAGGTCCTGGAAGTGATCCAGCGCGACGGGGTCACGATCTTTGAAGGTGTGCCGACCATGTACATTGCCCTGCTCAATCACCCGCGCATCGACGATTACGATCTTTCATCGCTGCGGGTGGGAATTTCAGGCGGCGCGGCAATTCCGGCCGAGGTGATCGACGAGTTCGAGCAGAGGTTCGGGTTCGTCATCCTCGAAGGCTATGGCATGTCGGAGACCGCCTCGACGACGACGTTCAACGTCAGCGCTGAAGAACGCAAGATCTACAGCGTCGGCAAGCCGATCTGGGGTGTGGAGGTCGAGATATGGAGCGACCAGGGCCAGCCGTTGCCGACTGGCCCCGAGCACGTCGGGGAAGTGGTCGTCCGCGGCGTCAACACTCCGAAGGGCTACTACAAGAACCCTGAGGCCACGGCCGAGGCATTTGCGGGAGGATGGTTCCACACCGGCGACCTCGGCTGGGCGGACGAGGACGGGTTCTTCTTCATCGTCGACAGGAAGAAGGACCTGATCATCCGGGGCGGCTACAACGTGTATCCCCGCGAGGTTGAAGAGGTGCTGTATACCCACCCCAGCGTGGCCGAGGCGGCCGTGGTCGGTGTGCCACACGATCTCCTGGGTGAAGACATCAAGGCGTACGTCGAGCTGAAGAAAGGGGCGACGGCCACCGAGGCGGAGCTCATCGATTACGTCAAAGAACGTCTCGCCGCCTACAAGTACCCACGGACCGTCGAGTTCCGAAACGAACTGCCGAAGGGCGCGACCGGCAAGATCCTCAAAGAGTCGCTGAAGCAGCCATCAACGAATTGAGTGAAGCATGCCAACATCTTGATCGCGCCGGTCGCTCCCGGTCGGCAATCCTTTTCACTGATCCGCGTGGGGTGCACGAACTCGATTTCACGCGCGTTGGCGTCGACTTCAATCGGATCCGCCCATGCGCCGACGGGACGCATTGGCCCGTGCACTCACCGGACACCTTTTTCGGCTGGAACAACGAAGCAGGCGGATGCAGTACGGGCCGAGCAGAACCATGGTGAGACAGCTCTGCCACGATGCGATGACCCCGTTTCAGCTCAAGAGGCGGACGAATGGGGACACACTGGGATGAAACACGGGATCCGACAGACCCAGGATGAAGCAACAACGAAGGGTACTGTCGCGATCGAGCGGCTCGATGCGGTCATCTTCGATATGGACGGCGTCGTTACAGACACTGCCCGGACCCACGCACGCTGCTGGAAACGAGTTCTTGACGACTTTCTCCACGCCCGTTCGGAGCGGACCGGCGGAGCCTTCCGGCCGTTCGGCGATGAGGACTATCTCCGCTACGTCGACGGCAAACCACGCTACGACGGCGTGGAGAGCTTTCTGTCCTCGCGCGGGATTACCCTCGAACGTGGAGAGCCGTCGGATCCGCCCGGGCATGACACCGTCTGTGCGCTCGGGAATCTGAAGGACCGCGAGTTCGAGCGGGCCGTGAAGGAGGAAGGAGTGAAGCCGTTCGAGTCGACGGTCGCGCTCATCCGATCCTTGCGTTCACGGGGCACCCGTACGGCGTTGATCTCATCGAGCCGTCACGCCAAAATGCTTCTGGCAGCGGCAGGCATCACGGATCTTTTCGACGCCATTATCGACGGAAGTGACGCCGAAGCTCTCGGGCTGCCAGGCAAGCCTGAGCCCGCCATCTTTCTTGCGGCGGCGCGGCAGCTCGCAGTTGATCCCTCTCGCGCTGCTGTCGTGGAGGATGCCCTCGCCGGAGTCCAGGCAGGTCACCGAGGAGGCTTCTGCCTGGTAATCGGGATCGACCGAAGCTCGCAGGCCGATGCGCTGAGGGAACAGGGTGCGGACGTCGTGGTCAGTGACCTGGCCGATCTCGAGTTGCGCATCGGCGCCTCCGAGGGATCGCCATGAGCGAGCGACGGTCGCCCGCCTCGGCCATCGAACCGGAGGTCGTCGACGAATGGTCGCTGAGGTACGAACGGTTCGATCCCGCTCGCGAGGGGCTGCGGGAAGCACTGTGCACGCTGGGAAATGGCTACTTCGCTACCCGCGGTGCGGCGCCGGAGGCCGTTGCCGACAGCATCCACTATCCCGGCACCTACGTCGCCGGCTTGTACGACCGCCGCCAAACGCGGCTCGCTGGCCGTACGGTCGAGAACGAGAGCATCGTCAACCTCCCCAACTGGCTGACCGTGAGCTTCCGGATCGAGGGCGACCCGTGGTTCGAGCTGGAGGACGTCGAGATCCTCGACTACCGCCAGGAGCTCAACCTTCGCCATGCGGTGCTGAACCGAACACTGCGGGTACGAGACAGCGTCGGGCGAGTGACGCGGGTGGAACAGCGCCGTTTCGTCAGCATGGCCGACCCGCACGCCGCTGGTCTCGAGACCGTGTTGTGCGCAGAGAATTGGTCAGGTCGCCTGACTGTCCGCTCAGGTCTCGACGGCCGGGTTGTCAACGCCGGCGTCACCCGCTACGGCCAATTCGACGACCACCACCTCGTTGACGTGAGAGCCCAGGCGGTCGATCACGAAACCGTCGCCTTGGGCGCCCGTACCGGTCAGTCCGGCGTGTGGGTGGCCGAAGCAGCACGGACCCGGATCACTCGTGCGGGGAGGCCGGCGAACCCTGAACGCCGGGTGGTGGAGGAGCCCGGCATCATCGCTCACGAGCTGACCTTGGCCGTTGAGGCCCTCGAGCCGATCGCCATCGAGAAAATTGTCACCCTCTTCACTTCGAAGGACCGCTCGATCAGCGAGCCGCTGGCCGAGGCGTGCTCGTGGAGCTCGCGCATCGGTGGCTTCAGCGAGCTCCTCCATGCCCACACCCGTGACTGGGCCGATCTGTGGAAACGCTTCTCGCTCGAGGTGGACGACGGAGGCAGCTTGACGCGGTTGGCCGTGCACCTCAACATCTTCCACTTGCTCCAGACCACCTCCCGCAACACCCTCGACCTCGACGTCGGCGTACCCGCCCGGGGCCTGCACGGCGAGGCCTACCGAGGTCACATCTTTTGGGACGAGCTCTTCATCTTCCCCTATCTCAGCTTGCACCTCCCGGAGCTCGTGCGGTCACTGCTCTTGTACCGTTTCAGGCGACTTCCGGAGGCGCGGTGGGCCGCCCGTCAGGCTGGTTTCTGCGGGGCGATGTACCCCTGGCAGAGCGGCAGCAACGGACGGGAGGAGGCGCAGGTCGTACACCTCAATCCCCTCTCGGGTCGTTCGTTGCCCGACGCATCGCATCTCCAACGGCACATCAACGCAGCGATCGCCTACAACGTCTGGCAGTACTACCAGGCGACGGGCGACATCGACTTCATGGCCAACTACGGGGCGGAGATGATCTTCGAGATCAGCCGCTTCTGGGCGAGCATCGCCCGGTACGATCCGGCACTCGACCGATACGAGATCTTGGGTGTGATGGGCCCGGACGAGTACCACGAGGGCTATCTTGGAGCCGTGGCCCCGGGTCTGGACAACAACACCTACACCAACGTGATGGCCGTCTGGGTCTTGTGTCGAGCGCTCGAGCTGATCGATCTCCTGCCCGAGCCCCGGCGCAGCGAGCTGTGCGAAAGCCTGTCGCTGGACGACACCGAGCTCGCCCACTGGGAGGACGTCAGCCGCAAGATGCGTCTCGTGTTCCACGGTGACGGCGTCATCAGCCAGTTTGAGGGGTATGAGGACCTCGCCGAGCTGGACTGGGAGGCGTACCGGGCACGTTATGGCGACATCTCGCGCCTCGATCGCATCTTGGAGAGTGAGAACGACACACCCAATGCCTACAAAGCTTCCAAACAAGCTGATGTGCTCATGCTCTTTTACCTGCTCTCCACAGACGAGCTACGGTCCATCTTCGAACGGCTCGGCTATGCCTTCGAACCCGACGCCATCCCACGAACCATCGACTACTACCTGCGGCGGACCTCGCACGGATCCACCCTCAGCCGAGTCGTGCATGCCTGGGTCCTGGCCCGCTCCGATCGTGAGCGTTCGTGGGCATTCTTCGAAGATGCCCTGCGTAGCGACCTGGACGACACCCAGGGCGGCACCACGGCCGAAGGAATCCACTTGGGCGCCATGGCCGGCACGTTGGACCTTCTGCAGCGCTGCTACCTGGGTATCGAGACCCGCGACGACGTGCTCTGGTTCAATCCACTCCTCCCCACAGAGGTGCGGAGCCTGACGCTCGACCTTCGCTACCGCCGACGGTGGATGAAACTCGCCGTGGCCGATGGTGAGTTCACGGTGGAAGTCCAGGACTGGGGCGACGGAGCTGCCCGGGTCGGACTGGGTGGCAAGGTGATCGAGCTCCACCCTGGCGAGCGCCGACACCTGAGACTCTGAGCAGGGGAGGCACGGCAGGCGCAACTGACTGGTCCCGGCTGGAAGGAACCCCGACTTGGGAGTCGCTGGCCAACTACGGGTGGATCGCCGCCATCCCTGAAGGGGACCAAGAACTTCGATTCGGCTTCTGGACTGGCACTTCGCCGCGACATTCGAGCATCATCCGCCGTGGCCTACTCCCTGCCCTACCTCGGCTTGTGCCGAATCCTCGGCCTCGTCCGGTCCACCCGATGGAGCGAGTCAGACAGGGCCATCGAGATCACGGTGCTCCGGCACCAGGTGTTGGTTCTCGAGCGCCAGCTCCACGGACGCGTCCGGTATCGGCCCGAAGATCGTGCGGTCCTCGAGGCTCAGCCTCGATCCACCGAAATTCCCGTGCTGGACCGACGAGGTTGTCGTTTCGGGCTGGAGGACGAAGTCTGGGGTGCGAATACTCGAATCGCCGACTCAACCGGGCCAGCGTCGGTCCGGCCGGATCCAGTCCTACCAGAGTGGGGGAATCGTCCAGTTTCGACTGAACGCCTTCTCACCGTCGTGGAAACACGCGGCACGGTACAGGACATTCGCCCTGTTCAGACGACGATCCGAATGGAGATTCCCCTCAGGTTGCCGGTCGCGTACCGACACTGACCGTCATTGGCCCGTCTTCCCTCTGAACGGGAGTGTCTCCAAGCTTCAGATGCCGCTCGTTGACCGCTGGCTACCAAGCGTGACCAGATATCGCGCTCGTTTGATTCTCTCGGCGGTTCCCACGGACGAAGCCTGACCTCAGAACCGCGTGCCGTGGGCTACGCGTGTTCCCTACTGCAGTTCACCTGTCGCAACCCCGCTCTTGATCAACTGGCTCGTGGGCAACTGCGAGCCTCGGCCTGCGAGGCCCGGGATGAGCAGCCCCCGCTAGGAGACTTTGGCCCTGGTGCTGGCGCGACAGAGAGAGCAAGATATAAAGATCGAGCCGCCAGGCCCAGAACGGGGAGAACATCATGGTAGGCCTCGACCCTGAAGCGTTGGACATGGTCCTGGAGGCGATCGGAGAGTTCGCTCAATCGGAGCTGCCCGCCCAGAAGCTGCTCGAGTTCGACAGAAATGACCAGGTCCCGCTCGACGTGTTGCGGGCCATGTGCAGCGAGAAACTGGGCATCCAGTTGCTGTTCATTCCCACGGAGTACGAAGGGATGGGCGGTGGCACATTCGACGTGTACCGGGTCTGCGAGGCGATGGCTCACATCGACCTGGGCGTGGCCACGGGCGTGCTGGCGACATTCCTCGGTAGCGACCCCATCGTGGTGGGTGGCACACCCGAGCAGAAGAAGCATTGGCTCACGCGCATCGGCAACGAAGGACTGCTGTTCGCCTACGGCGCCACTGAGCCCGAAGCGGGCAGCGACCTCGCTGCTCTGAAAACTACGGCTCGGCGAATCGAGGAAGACGGGCACGTCGAGTATGTCATCAACGGGGAGAAGCAGTGGATCAGCAACGGCGGCGTGGCCGACGCCTACAGCATCCTGGCCACCGCTCCCGGTGGGCCAACCTGGTTCGTCGTTGAGGCCGGGGTGCCCGGGTTCGAGCACGGCAAGCCTGAGGACAAGCACGGCATCCGGGCCAGCAACACCGCGGCTTTGACGCTCGACGACGTGCACGTTGGTGCCGACCGCGTGGTCGGTGGCGAAGAGGGACAAGGGTTGCTGCAGGCCCAGAAGGTCTTTGGCTACACCCGCCTGATGGTGGCCGCGTTCGGGCTCGGGGCTGGCTGGGCGGCCTTGGAGATCGCGATCCCGTATTCGACCGAGCGCATTCAGGCAGGCACCCCACTGTCGGAAAAGCAGGGATACATCCACAAGCTCATCGTGCCCCACGCCGTCGCGCTCGAGGCCGGTCGGGCCTACGTCGAGGAGACGGCCGAGCGCATCGATACCGAGGAGGGCTATTTCAACACCGAGGGCGCCATCGCCAAGTATCTGGCCACCGAGGCCGGCAACGCGGCCGCCGATGCCGCCATCCAGGCGCTCGGCGGCTACGGCTACGTCAAGGAGTTCCTGGTCGAGAAGATCCGGCGCGATGTCCGTATCACCACGATCTACGAAGGCACGTCCGAGATCATGGAAATGACGATCGCCCGGGACCGCTGGCAGGACCACCTCAAGACCCGGGGCCGGCACTATCACGACCGCGCCACCGAGCTCGAAGAACTGCACACCGAGTACCCCGCAGTCGGTGCCGGGATCGCAGCCCTGGCCGCCCACGCGTTGGCGGAGCTCCTCGAGTGGGCCCGGGTCGACCGCTTGACCCGCAACCAGCACGTGCTGCTCCGTTTCGGCGAGCTCATCGCCAAGGCGGAAGGGGCCGGGGCCCTGGCCCGGCGAGCGGCGAGAGCAGAGGCTGGGACCCTCAATGCCAAGGCCGATATGCGCTTTGACCCTGCTGCGCTGTCCGCCGTGAGCCGGGTCTGGGCTCGTACCGCAGCGCTGGACGTGGCCGAGCAAGGCCTGCGCTGGACCGTTGGAGCCGACAGTTCAGGTCGAGACGTGTCCGCGGGCGCGTCAGCGATCGGGTTGGCGGCCATCCACGCCGCCCAGGCCGGACTGCTTGCTGACATGAATCTCGTGGCCGACGCCCTGTATGGGCGCCAGTCCTAGCGCAACACCGATACCGAACCGGAGGCGGAATGGGAGATCACCTGGACCGGGCCGTTGCGGTCGTCGGCGTGGGCGCCATCATGCCGGACGCTCCCGACGCGGCGACGTTCTGGGAGAACATCAAACAGGGCCGCTACAGCATCAGCGACGTTGACCCGTCGCGGTGGGATCCGCAGCTGTACTACGACCCCGACCCGAAAGCACCGGATAAGACCTACTCCAAGATCGGTGGCTGGGTCCGCAACTGGGTATGGGAGCCGCGCTCCTGGAACCTGGCCGTCATGCCGCTGGTCGCCGACGCCATGGACGACACCCAGAAGTGGGCCGTGGCCTGCACCCATCAGGCGCTCACCGACTACGGCTACCCGGAGCGCACGCTGGACAACGACCGGGTGGCGGTGGTGTTCGGCAATGCGATGGCGGGCGAGCACCACTACCAGACCGCGCTGCGGATCAGCTTCCCCGAGCTGGCCGGCGAGTTGGGTGACGCGCCCAGCTTCCGCTCTCTTCCCAACGACGTCCAGCAGGCGATCGTGGTCGAGCTCGGCGACCTCATCGGTAAGCGCTACCCGGAGATCACCGAGGACACCATGCCCGGTGAACTCTCCAACTGCATTGCCGGGCGGGTCGCCAACCTGTTCAACTTCCGTGGTCCCAACTACGTGGTGGACGCGGCGTGCGCCTCGGCGATGGCGGCGATGAACTCGGCTGTGAGCGGGCTCGTCGAGGGCGAGTACGACGCTGTGATCACCGGCGGCATCGATCGGAACATGGGCGCGGCCACCTACGTGAAGTTCTGCAAGATCGGCGCCCTGTCGGCCACGGGGACTCGTCCCTACGCCGAGGGTGCCGACGGTTTCGTGATGGGCGAGGGGGCGGCCACGTTCGTGCTCAAACGGCTGAGTGACGCGGTCCACGACGGCGATCGCATCTACTGCGCGCTGCTCGGGATGGCCGGATCGAGCGATGGGAAGGGAAAGGGGATCACCGCGCCCAACCCGATTGGCCAGAAGCTCTGCGTGGAGCGGGCCTGGCGCAACGCGGGCGTGGCGCCCCAGACGGCCACCCTGGTCGAGGGTCACGGCACGTCCACGCGCGTCGGAGACGTGGTGGAGCACGAGAGCATGGCGGCGGTCTTCGGCGGAAGTGGCGTGGCCACCGGCTCGATCGCCCTGGGCTCGGTGAAGTCGAACATCGGTCACCTCAAGGCAGGCGCTGGCGCCGCCGGCATCTTCAAGATGGTCATGGCGATCCACGACAAGGTGCTGCCCCCCAGCCTCAACTTCTCCCGGCCCAACCCGGACATTGATTTCGCCAATAGCCCCTTCCGGGTCAACACGGAGCTGCGCGACTGGGTGCGGCCCGAGTCTGGCGTCCGGCGGGGAGGGGTCAGCGCCTTCGGCTTCGGCGGCACCAACTTCCATGCCGTGCTCGAGGAGTACGTTCCCGGGCGGGAGGACGGTGGAGCCCGCCAGTTCGCCGTGCCCGAGGTGAAGGCCGCGGCACGCGCCTTCGCTCCGGCGCCGGCGCGTGCCCGTCGCGCCGCCGTGGTTGGCGCCGCCACGGAGGCCGAGCTCGGCGAGCGCCTGGCAAGCCTGGCCGCGGAAGCCGGGATGGGACGCATCCCTCCGGCCGCCTCACCCTCCCCGGTGGCGCTGCGCGCTCCCGAGCGGATCGCCATCGACTTCGGCACCGCCGAGGAACTGGCCGACAAGGCCGGGCGGGCGCAGCGGGCCCTGGCCAGCGACGGCGCTACCTGGAAGCTGTTGCGGGCGCGTGGCATCTTCCGAGGCCGCGGCCCTGGACCGAAGGTGGCCTTCCTCTACACCGGACAAGGTTCGCAGTACCCCAACATGTTGAGGACGCTGGCGGAGACCGATCCGGCCGTCGCCGAGGTCTTCGACGAGGCCGACCGGGTCATGAAGCCGCTGCTGGCCGGGAGGCCCCTGCGCGACTACATGTTCGTCGACCCCGACGACCAGGCCGCGGTGGCCCAAGCCGACGAGGACTTGCGCCGCACCGAGATCACCCAGCCATCGGTGTTGACGGTCGATTGCGCCATCACCCGGCTCTTGGCGGAACACGGGTTTCGCCCTGATTTCGTGATGGGCCACAGCCTCGGCGAGTACGGGGCCCTGGTAGCTGCCGGCGCCCTGCCGTTCGCCGATGCGCTCGAAGCGGTGAGCGCGCGCGGCCGGGAGATGGTCAACCTCGAGATCGAGGACCGGGGCCTGATGGCCGCCGTCTTCGCTCCACTCAGGGAGGTGGAACAAGTCCTCGCCAGCATCGACGGCAACGTCGTCATCGCCAACATCAACAGCAGCAGCCAGGCCGTCATCGGCGGGGCCAGCGTCCCGGTGGAACAGGCGATTGCCGCGCTCAGCGGCGCCGGCCATGACGTGGTGCTGTTGCCGGTGAGCCACGCCTTTCACACCTCGATCGTGGCCCCCGCCTCGGCGCCGCTGAAGCAGGTACTGGCCCGGCTCCACCTCCGCCCGCCGCAGATCCCGGTCGTGGCCAACCTGAGTGGGGACTTCTATCCGATGGGACCGGGCGTGGAAGCCGAGATGATCGACATCCTGGGCCGGCAGGTGGCGTCGCCCGTGCAGTTCGTGAAGGGTTTGCGGACGCTGTATCTGCACGGGGCGCGGGTGTTCGTCGAGGTGGGACCAAAGAAGGCGTTGCACGGCTTCGTCGAAGAGATGTTCGGCGACGACCCTGGTGTGCTCGCCCTGTTCACGAACCATCCCAAGTGGGAGGACGGCGTGGCATTCAATCAAGCCCTCTGCGGCCTGTACGCCGCCGGAGTGGAGCCCGTCGCGGCAACCGACCCGGCGACAGCGACAAAGCTGGTCCCCCCCTCTCGTTACGCGGAACTGGGCAAGTTCGTCGCGGAATACCTGGACCGGACCGTCACCGTCGAGGGGGACGGGGCTGGGCCAAGACGGCCGGTGGTGGTAACCGGCGCCGCGCTGGGCCTGCCTGGCACAGAGCGGGTCTTCGACCGAGCCAACCTCGGCCGCCTGCTACACGGCGACCAGTGCATCAGCCTCATCCCGCCGGAGATACGAGCCGCCATCCTGGACCAGCACATCACCCGTCTCGTCAAGCAACCCGATGGGAGCGGCGGCTTCGAGACCATTGACACCGACGCTGACGTCATCAAGCTGGCGGGCCGCGCCGGAGCCTTCGACCCCGTGGCGGAGTTCGGCATCGACCCCGAGCGGGCCCTCGCACTGGAGAACTCCACCTGCATGGCGATTGCGGCAGGCTTGGATGCGTTGCGCGACGCCGGCATCCCACTGGTCCTGCACTACAAGACCACCCACCTCGGCACCCGGCTTCCGGAGCGTTGGGGCCTGCCCGATGAACTTCGCGACGACACCGGCGTGATCTTTGCGTCGGCTTTCCCCGGTCTCGACGCCTTCGCCGGCTACGCGCATGAGTACTACATGGACAAGGCCCGCCGAGAGCAGTTGGCCACGCTCGAAGCGGTGCGGGCCAGCAGCACGAGCAGCGACGACGCCGACACGAGCACCTTACGTGCCGAGCTGGACCAGCACGTCGCAACGCTCCGTGCCGAGATCGATGCTCACCCGTACTCCTTCGATCGCCGTTTCCTGTTCCGCGTCCTGTCCATGGGGCACTCCCAATTCGCTGAGTTCATCGGCGCCCGCGGCCCGAATACCCAGGTCAATGCGGCGTGCGCCAGCACAACACAGGCAATCACGGTGGCGGAAGACTGGATCCGGGCCGGGCGTTGCCGCCGTGTGATCGTCGTGGCCGCCGACAATGCGACATCGGACAACCTCCTCGGCTGGATCGGCGCCGGCTTCCTCGCCTCGGGCGCGGCCGCCACCGACGCTGACGTGGAAGAGGCGGCATTGCCGTTCGACCGCCGGCGCCATGGGATGATCATCGGGATGGGGGCCGCGGCCATCGTCGTAGAAGTGGCCGAGGCCGCCGAGGAGCGGGGCATCCGCCCCATCGCAGAGGTGCTGGCGGGGGTCACGGCCAACAGCGCCTTCCATGGAACCCGTCTCGATGTGCACCACATCACCGCGGAGATGGAGCGGCTGCTCACGGAGGCCGAGCAACGGTGGGGGCTCGATCGCCACGAGCTGGCTCCGCAGACCGTTTTCGTTTCGCACGAGACCTACACGCCTGCCCGCGGTGGAAGCGCGTCAGCCGAGATCGCTTCGCTGCGCTCGGTCTTCGGCTCGGCTGCGGATGGAATCGTGATCGCCAACACCAAAGGGTTGACCGGCCACGCGATGGGGACTGGCATCGAGGACGTGGTCGCGGTCAAGAGCCTGGAAACCGGCCTGGTCCCGCCCATCCCCAACTTCAAGGAGACCGATCCGGAGCTCGGCGAGCTGAACCTCTCGCGTGGGGGCGCGTATCCCGTGCAGTACGCTCTGCGGCTGGCTGCGGGCTTCGGCTCACAGGTGAGCATGATCCTGCTGCGTTGGGTGCCGGCACCCGATGGCCAGCGGCACGCCCCCGATGCGTTGGGCTACGAGTACCGCATCGAAGACCCAGAGCGGTGGCGTCACTGGCTGGCCCGGGTCAGCGGCCACGCGGATGCCCATGTCGAGGTTGTGCAGCACCAGTTGCGCGTCGTGGAGGACGTCCCGGTCGAGGAGGCTCCCGCGCCGGTCGAGGTGAAGCCGGTCGAGGCCGCGACGGTCGAGAGCACGGCGCCGGTCGAGGCCACGACGGTCGAGAGCACGGCGCCGGTGGAGGCCGCGACGGTCGAGGCCGCGACGGTGGAGAGCACGGCGACGGTCGAGGCTGCGGCCGCGGTCGCTGAGGACGAGGTCCGCGAGCGGGTTCTGGCCTTGGTGGCGGAGAAGACGGGCTATCCCCAGGACATGCTGGACCTGGACTTGGACCTGGAGGCGGACC
>Ga0182010_10001336_pt1 | contig 13116 bp, 15 predicted proteins | sample 611E1MmetaG_FD_120488 | JGI IMG/M metagenome (GOLD analysis project Ga0182010, IMG submission 120488) | Permafrost microbial communities from Stordalen Mire, Sweden - 611E1M metaG | ecosystem: Environmental > Terrestrial > Soil > Wetlands > Permafrost | place: Sweden: Stordalen | collected...
AACAGAACGGGTTGGGGAGTTCAAAAAATAAGTTTGAACGCATTTGGTTAATTGTCTCATAAACTACTTAGGCAATTTTCTATCATTGTTAACTTCATGTAAATAAATGCTGATTGACATTTGCATTTTTAGACAAACGACTTCCAAAATAATCACATTAGGGCAACTATAGGCGTTAAATCCACTTTTTTCGAGTATGTTTCCATAAGTAATGAAACCTGCCATATTGTTGGGTCAGCTTTCAGAGCAAAATCAAAAGGTTATGATGTAGTAATGAAAAGACAGTAAAAGAACATCTTTTTTGAGCATAAGGGATATATTAAGAAACACGAGACTTAGCTCAAAAAGAGCTCAGGGGAAGAGCTTATGCAGGAACTAAAAAAATATTCAAGACAGTGTAAGATCTTAGGTCAGCGTCCGAAGACTATCTAGATACTCATTTTGCAAGCAATATGATAAATTTAGTTTATATATCCTTTATGATATAATTGAAATTTTTCATAAACCAACAATTATCGACAACATTCGCAGAAAGATTTTATATACTTAATAACTTAATCAGTATCTAGCAAGTAATTTATGAGGTGATCTTAATATCCAACATGAGAAATTTTGTTTTACGAGGGAAAGACGGCAGTGAACAGGGTATTTTCACTGGAAAACAACCTCGTCAAGCTGCTCTGAAAGCTGCAAATCGAGGCAAGGGGACAAAGTCAAAACCGGAGATTATCAGCCTCAGAGAACGTGGAACTAAAAAAGTACATGTTTTCAAGGCATGGAAGCAAATTGTCGAAGCCCCCAAAAATAGACCTAGTTGGATGCCAGAAAAAATCAACAAGCCCTTTGTCAAAAAAGAGAAAATAGAAACAATCGAATAAATATAGTTTTCCTTATATGCCCCTAAAATCGGGGTTCTTTCATTTCTTTTTGATATTCATAAACTAAATTAGCCTTGAAGCGTCCTTAATCGTTAGGACGGTTTGATTTAATAATACTTTTCTACTGCAAATTCAGTGTTTCAGTTCATAATCCCAAAAATCACTAGATTTTGGGTCAGAGTATAAATAGGTTGGATTTTTATTTTATCAATTATGTCTGGACATACCAATCATAATCATGAACAAAGCGTTAATTATTGAATTTTGCCAGCTGACAAAAATATTCTCTTCGCTGACGATGTATTTCATCCTGGTTGGTATATTTGATTTCTCAGCGGATCGATTTTACCAACTTCTTCCCAAGATCTTGCACAGGTCCCATATAATTCTCAAGTGCAGAGGGGTCTCTCCCAATTACAATTCCAATGCTTCCGACAACGGTAACGCCAAGATTTATGAGAACTCCATTCATGTATTTCAAGACTTCATCGTCACCGCTTCCACCTGCTGTGCATACCGAGCATCCTCATTTTCCAGTCAGCATCTGGCAGTGAATAGCGTCTGAAAGTCTATCGAAAAGGGCTTTCATTGGAGCTGGAACAGAGCTAATAGAGTTCGGAGCACCAGGAACCATTCCTTCAGCATTCATAATCTTTCAAAATATCTCCACAAAATCATCAAATAAAGAACATTCACCTGTAGCATAACAGGCTCCGAATTCAGTACAATATTTGATATTCATTTTATAGAGATTTATAAGCTCAGTTTCTGTCTCTTCAGATTCAGCACCTTTGAGGACAGAATTTACCAGTTTCAAGGTGTTACTTGCATTGCTCTTTGGACTTGCATTGATCCCAATGATTTTCATTTAGCTTCCTCGATGAAATACTTCAAAATAAAAATTATTTTGCCGTTTTTTTACCTTCTGCAGGTATACCTGGATAATTTATTGAACTTGCTTTTCCTCTTACTAGAGAAGCGAATATTCCAATGAAGCAGAAGATCGTAAACAGAATAAATGCATAATGCAAACTTAAAAAGAATTGTGGATAATAATCAGGCGTGATCTCTATAGGGCCGATAAAAATCGCAAAAATCATCATTGCAACACCCATCGAAAGCATCTGACCAAGGAGTCGCATAGTCCCATTCATCCCAGATGCAACGCCGTAAAATTTCTTGTCGACTGAACTCATAATGGCATTTGTGTTAGGGGACGAGAAAAGCCCGTAACCTGCACCAAGTAAGAGGAGACTGAAAATCAGGTACCAAAGAGATATTTCTTCTGTGAGGAAGACGAGTAGTAAGAGTCCAATTGTAGTTAAAGCCATTCCTGCAGATGCAACGATCCTTGGCTCAACTCTGTCGGAAAGTTGGCCAGCAATCGGCGAAATCATAGCTTGGACAACCGGCTGAACAACCAAAATAAAACCTGCATACTCAGGTGTGAATCCTTTCGTATACTGCAGGTAAAGGCTTAAGAGAAAAGTTACTGCGTAAGTTGCACTGTAATTAATGAGAGCAGATAGGTTCGAAAAAGCAAAGGTTCGGTTTTTTGTTAAAAGGGCTATATCAAGGGCAGGAGACGGAATCAGCATCTCATACAGAGCAAAAATCAGCATTCCAATAATTCCAACAGCTATCAGAGCAGCACCTTTTAATTCCGGGATGACTGAGAAACCGTACATAACGGCAAGGACAGCGAGACCGTAGATAATCGATCCTGTCAGGTCAAAAATATCTCCCTTGCACTCGGCCCATTCATCTTTGAGTTTCCAGAGAATTAAAAGAATTGTTGTGATGCCAATGGGTACGTTTACGAAGAAAATACTTCTCCAGCCAAGAAGATCTGTCATGACGCCGCCAAGGAAAGGACCGATTGAAAGGCCAATATAAACTGCGGTAATGTAGATACCAAGAGCTCTCCCACGTTCACCTGAGGGAAAAACAGAGGTCACGATAGCAACGCCAGTTCCGAAGATCATGGCACTTCCTATACCCTGTATGACTCGAATTCCAATCAGCATCTCTGTTGAGGGGACCATTGTCATTGCAAGGGATGCAAGGCTGAAAAGCGCTATTCCATAGAGATAAATTTTTTTTCTCCCATAAATATCGGCGATTTTTCCGAAAGGAATCAGAAAGATTGCTGCAGTAAGAAGATACGCAGTTGCAACCCATGAAAGGGCAATTGCGTCCATGTGAAACTCTTTCCTCATTGAGGGAAGGGCAAACTTAACTGCTGAGCCGTCAAAAGGAGTGATAAATCCCGAAAGTACCGCGATAAAAAGTACAATTTGTTTTTCTGTGTCGTTGGTAGAGGTATCAGGAGTTTTGCATGTCCCAGTAACTTCAGGGAATAGTTCGGTATTTTCAGCAAGTGATTTATTATTACTTGTTTTTTTCATCATGTATATCACTGATCGGCAAAGCCATCGTCGACTATTGAGAGCATTAAAAATTAAAAGCATCTAGAAGATCAAGACAAATTTGTTACACAAGAAAATCTTTCAGGAATAATGATCCTTTAGATCGCTCAGCTTATTGTAGTCTTTTTTAGATATAGTTAACTGATACACTTTTTAGTATTATCTACTTGTTATGCATAGTATTCCCTTTTACTAGTTTTCAATATTCTCGTCCTCTTGTTCTCTTGAGCCTTAAAATAAAGGGCATTAACCTTGGCTCCACATTCTCGGCCTGTGCTTCTCCAAAGTTCTCAAAGTGCTGGTAGATAACTTTAACATCAGGTCAAATATAATCGCTGAAGAAGACGTGAAAACACGCATGTGTCAAGTATGTGTTTAAGGCTAAAAGGAAAAATCTGAAGAGAAATAGTGAATAGATTGTTTCAAGTTCTGGCTCTCTTTGTTTTTGATTACAAGTTTTTGTATTAACAATTTACTATGGAATGGAGGGTGGAAAGGGATCGTGATCTCCAATTTGCTGAAAGTAGTTTTTATCGTGCTTATTCGCTTGCATTAAAAATAGAAGGTAGCAATAAGGGCACAATTGAAAGAGTTGAAAAAAATACACAATAAATTGGATCTAAAAGAATAATAACTTTTTATAGAATTGCCAGGTGAAGTTAAAATAACTGAGGTGCGAGCATCTCAACCTCCAACACAAGTTGACCGTTGCAGAGTCAGCTAGTTTTTAGGTTGTAGTTTATAAAACCTATATAATCAAATTGTTGAAATAGGAGGTTTATCGAAATTCTCTATTCTAAGGATCTTAGAGAAAGGCGACAGCGAAGTTTAATTGATCTATATTATCTAAACGTAGTTAAATAGAAGTCTATTTTACTATATTTAGATAAATTCAACGGCTAATCGGGGGGATACCTTATTTTTTTGGATAACGTGGCTGCAAACAATTCGAGTTAGGTATCAATGATTAAATGATTTGGCCACTAGTTTTTCTCTCAAAATCGTTGAAAACTTCTTTTTGACTCCAAAGTTATTATTCCATTTTTTTTCAATCTTGAAGTCATTATTCTTTGCAAGTTTCTTCTTTTTCATTTTTATTAAGGATCACTTTTGTCCTTTCCATATCTTCTTTTGAATGGATTTTTATGAGTTTTCTTCTCTCTTCGCTCATCTGTGACATATCTTGTGAAAGTAGTCCAAAAGCATCAGCTCTACACTGTCTGCAGTGTCGCATCTGCATGACATAAGGTTCACAATCTTCTTGGACAGCTTTTCTCTCTTCTGCTGTAGGTGGCTCAATGTCTGCCAAAGCTCCCTGATTGATAAGAGGCATTATATTCATAATGTAAATCCCGAGTTCATTGAGTTTTCTGGCGATCTCAACTACATGTTTATCATTTATACCAGGAATAAGCACTGTATTAACTTTGACAACTAAACCTGCATCAACAGCCTCTTTGATACCCTTTAGCTGATTCTTAATATGGATTTCTGCGGCTTTGGTTCCCCTATACACTTCTCCATGATAGATAATATGATCAACTATTTTTGCATGAATCTCTGGATCAATTGAGTTTAATGTCACTGTTAATGTGGAAACTTCCAAGCGTAATAAATCCTGTAGCTTTTCGGGAAGCAATAGTCCGTTTGTGCTCATACAGAGGGTTATTTCTGGAAATTCTTTTTTTATCAGCTCAAAGGTCTCGAAGGTCTCATCATTAGCCAGAGGATCACCTGGACCTGCAATCCCAACGACCTTGATGAAAGGATAGTCTGCTAGAATCTGTTTTGTTTTCTGAAGTGCTTCTTGTGGAGTTAGGACTTTACTTGTAACTCCTGGACGGCTCTCATTTACACAGTCAAATTCCCGGATGCAGAAATTACACTGGATATTGCATTTCGGAGCCACAGCCAGGTGAATTCTCCCGTATTTATGCTGGGCTCTCTTGTCATAGCAAGGATGCTTTGCAATCTTTCTCAGGAGTTCCTCTTCATATTTTGGCCCGGTATCTATCTCATTCATAGGATTGTCTTCTTCTGGCAAATGTGTTCACCTCCGTTAGGAGTTTAAAAATACAGCAGGATCCTCAAGTATAAGGGGATGCTGAAACATCTAAAGTAAAGTATGTTACAGCACCTTGATATACATTGTGGAATTTTTAGAATACCAAATTGAAATTTAAGACCAAATTAGACAAAATCATAAATTTCACTATGCATAAATAAGCTTTATGCTTCTGTTTTCTTCATAAGATTCAAAATGATATCTTATATTTTTTGGCTTTGGGTTTCCCCCTAAATACATCCTGTCCATAAATGTATATAATGCGTTTTTTGTAATAATAATCCTTAGATTATTTCGATAAATCTCTGATTCACACGATTCATTTATACACCATTTATAAGCAGATGACGAAATTGGAGGTTTCTCGCAACCCTCTGTAGTTTATCACAGGTCACTTGATCAATAATATTTAAAACCATTAGACTTTTGGGAGCTGGTTAACAATGTCTATTTTTTAGGAGCCATTACCTATTTGAATTGGTGACTGCAAGTCGGTTTGAAAGGTCAAGTAATAGGTGGATTGAGATCTTTTTAGGATCTAAATTTGGGGATTTGCGTTTGTTATAGCTACCTACCCTATTGTTTTCTTTTCTGGCTACTGTTTTTCGATTCTCAAGCCTGCCAACAACCTAGAGAGTTTTTATGCTTGTAACCATCAATATTTGATGGTAGGAATCAGTGAAAAATTTATGTTTCGAGGAATATTGTTCCATGGGGCTCATCATCATTCAAGATCTTACTTGCAGTTTGAATCACATCGATTATTTTCAATGCTGGCAAACATCAAACGGCTTTATTTTGGAACTTTAGTGTTAGCATAGTTCAGGTTTTTTTCATTTACATTTGGTATATATATGTTAGCTTTGAGAATCCACCTCAAACCAATTATTCAGAGGATCATTATTTATTTGGTGTGGGATTTCTTTGATATCTGTCCCAATTACTTTGTGTGAGATGACATTACTTCCTTTTCATCTGCTGATTTTCTATTATGCTGCTGGTTATTGCGAAACTATTTTCCCATCCGGATGTTAACATGATATAGCAAAGTCGATTTTTGGGTGAGTTAGTGTTAGTTGAATGAGTTGGAGCACGTATCAAAGTGGTAAGCTTTAGTGGACATAACGATCATCTTTTCAATAAAAGTCGAAGTCGATTAATATCGTAATCAATTCTCTTCACTTGAACCATAGTACTCTCATTTACATTCAAGATTTGTTGATTATTTATCCTTTTCAGGGATAAAGATATCAACTTTTTGGCTTTTGCGATCAAAATTATTTTAATAAAATCTATGATTTTTCTTAAAATTTAGGTGAAAAATATGCATAATTTCTACTTCAGAACTCTACAATATTGAATTTTCTGGAGACGATTATAAAAAATGGAATTAAGATATATGGATAAAGTTTTTTTATTGTGAACCATTGAGGAAAAGATTGAAAAAATAAATTAGTCGTTCGACATTACTGATGTCCACATATAAAATCTATGTATCTAAAGTTATTATTCCTGATCTTTACTTTCATAAATTCCAGCGTTCATCTATTGGGAAATGTTCGTTGATCCACATAAAGGTACAGTTGTTGTGGATTATCTTGTAGGAACGGGAGAGTACAGGTATACCGTTGAAAGTAGATGCTCTCTCTAGAATCTCGAGTTCGTTCATGTCACGCCTTATTTCGAGATTGTGGCTGCGTATAATCCGGCCTATAGGGATGTCTGCACGCATGAGCTGTTCTCGAATGGTTTCAGGCATGCATTCGAGAGGCGAGAGTGACCTTGCGTGCACAAAAATCGTATCCCCTATAGAGAGCGTTACTACTCTGTTATTCACCTTACTGCCTTCTTTTATTTCCAAAAGGTCAGCAGTCACAATATCGGCTTTTTCAGTGTATTGTGATTCGGTTGTTACAATTACTGGCTTTCTTGTCATTATCTCCAGGAGAGTCGTCAATGAACCATCAGTCCCACAGCAGACGCGAAGACAGGTGGGTATTTCTAGGGTATTTAGTTTTTCCAGAAAATATGTGGCCAAAAAATACCTCCTAATAAGAACTCTCAAAATGATGATATTATTGAGATGAGAATAAGCATCAGGATTTTTAGTCTACAGCTTTAGCTGCGTTTTTCATGCGCTCTTTTGTCTTGTATCCAGTAGCTTTGTATAAAAACTCCCGGAAGTCCTTATTTGTCTGCAAGATTATTTCATCATCTGATATGGTTTTGTCGGAAACAGTGTCAACACAGAGCATTTTATTTGCGATCCACACCTTTATCTTTGACATAGCTCCGTAGGCTGTCTCTAGATATATTCCGTTTCTGAAGATTTCCCCGGGAAAGCATTCCTCCATTACCGAGTAGATCCTGTCAATGTCAGGCTTAAAACCGCGTTTTATTTTGTACTGTTTCATTGCTACCCTCTTATAAAAGATCTTTAGCTTAAATAAAATTTGCTTAAGGTTGGTTTGTTATAATTAATTTCCTGACCTTTACATTTGGGTTGAACAGGGAAAATTCATACCTCATTTCTACAAGTGGTTTCCGTTTCTAATATTCAGTTCTGCGTGTATTAACATTAGCTATTAATTTTAATATATATAGGATTTGCGCGGTTGAAACATTTTTCTGCAAATCTAAATAAAATGTTTTCCATAATATAATATAAAATAATATAATATTTATATCTCTCACCTTTCTATTTGACGAAATAAATCCACCTAAATGTACTGAACTTGATAACATCAACTTTCTCTTTGCTTTTTCCAGAGTATTTACTAGCTTAGTGTTATTTATCTTCATTATTTCCAAAACAGGTTAATTCGATTTTTTCCCCACCTTAATTTTAAATGGAGATATTTTAGTCACTCTATAAGCTCTCAAATTAGAATTTTAACTTGAAAATCTATTTTTTCACTAATTCTTATAAATGTTACTTTTTTACTGGGCAGAATTGCGAGAATGGGACAGCGCTTCAAAGCCGGAGAAAACTTCAAACAACTCCTCATCGATGCTAGTTTGTCGCAAACGGTAGTATTTTCCATTGAGGTCTTCTAACATCTCCTCTATGTTTCTGTCGGCATGTTGCATCGCTGCCAAGCGGCTTGCATTCTCACTTGCAAGGGACTCGGCGCACGCTCTGAAGAGCGAGACGAAAAGGTATTCGTGAATGAGCGCTTGCAAAGTTGATGTGCTCTCATCAATTATTTCGGGTAAATTTTTGGTCGGCCAAGGGAGTTCAGCCAGTTCTAGACTCCAAATTTTATCTAGTGGTAACAATAATTGACTAGTTGGTTCATATAAAGTCCTCGATTTGTGGAGATTATAGAATATCTGGATCTCGGAAACTTTACCCTGGCTATTGCTAGTCTCGATTTTCAAGAGAATCTGCTCGACTAGTGGGGTAATGGCCTTGATAGAATTCGGTACTGTAAAAAGTTCCATAATTTGCAGGTTAGTATCCTCCAAACGTGCATTAACGCGCTCACCGACAGCTAAAATCTGAGCTTTGCCTGGCAAAGCTGACAGTATTTTGACAGCATAATCAGCTATTATGTCATTAAATTGGCCCACAAGTCCTTGATCTGAACCAAACACAATCGCACCGATCACAATAGCTTTTTTTTGCCTCTTTAGTCCTGAATAAAAAATATCTGGTGTACTATCCTTAAAAAATAAGCTCAACCCCAGCTCCACGGTGCGATAGTAATCATCCAACGCGCTCATTGCTTTCTCGTATTGACCTATGTTCGAGGTTGCCAAGGCTTTCATTGTGTGGACTACGGATTGAAGATCTCCTGCTCGATTGATATTTCGGCGCAGACTCTCCATGGTGTCGCTCATTCATCCTCCTTATTTTGAGGTTTTGTACTCGACCTCGGTTGTAGCTTCCTACTTGTTTTTACTTCAGTTTTCGATTTCGGTTTGAATTTGAATTAGGAAGTATGCTGGAAGATTGCTAACGCTTTTTGGGCGATTTCGAGGATTATTTCACGATCCTTGTCGCTCAATTCTTCATTGGTATCGAACAACTTGTGCACCTCCGCAGAGACAGCCTGTACTGCCTCTCGCAGAGAACGTTCCGCATCTGTCATCCGGTCAAGCGGCACGTTATCAAAGAGTTTAGCGTTCAAAGCAAGTAGAATGAAGATTTGTTCAGGCATGGATACAGGAGAGAATTCTGGCTGCTTGAGAAGTGCACGAATTCGTTTTCCATGCTCGATAACCTTGAGGGTGTTTTCTTCTAGCCTAGCGCCAAACCGGGTAAATGTTTCGAGTTCTTCAAACTGTGAATAGGCAAGCTTGAGATCTCCAGCTATCCCTCGGTAGGCAGCGTGTTGTGCTTTACCACCTACACGCGAAACCGATTTGCCAACATCGACTGCAGGCAGAATACCCAATTCAAAAAGCGATGGAGAGAGATATATCTGTCCGTCAGTAATTGAAATCAAATTGGTTGGAATATAGGCAGAAATGTTCTGAGCTTCGGTTTCGATGATTGGAAGGGCAGTCAGTGAGCCCCCACCAAACTCTTTTAGTAGGTGTGTAGAGCGCTCCAGTAAACGAGAGTGAATGTAAAAAATATCACCAGGATATGCTTCACGTCCTGGAGGACGGCGAAGTAAGAGAGAGAGTTCACGATAGGCACGTGCGTGATTGGTTAGATCATCGTAAACAATCAACACGTCTCGGCCAGCTTCCATAAAATACTCAGCAATGCTGGTTGCTGCATAAGGAGTGATATAGGTTAAACCTGGTGGATCGTTGCCTTCAGTCACGACGACAACGGTGTAATCCATTGCTCCCTTTTCCTGCAAGGTTGCTACTACCCTAGCAACTACTGATGCACGCTGACCTATGGCACAATAAACACACAGAACATTGTAGTCGCGTTGGTTAAGGATTGTGTCGATAGCAATTGTAGTTTTTCCAGTCTGGCGATCACCCATAATCAACTCTCTTTGGCCTCGTCCAATTGGTATTAATGTATCGATGACTTTTATACCGGTCTGAAGAGGCATATTTACAGGAGATCGGGCCATAATTGGCGGGCTGGGACGCTCAATAGGCAAGCGTTTGCTTGAGATAATAGGTTCTTTATCATCGAGTGGTCGACCGACTGGATCGATGACTCGTCCAAGCAATTTTTCGTCTACTGGCAGGTCCATAACCCGGCCAGTGCGTTCGACTTTATCACCTGCATGCAGAAGTGAGTACTCGTCTAGTAGAACTACACCGATTTCTTCTTCGTCCACGTTAAACGCTATCCCAAACACATCATTGGGAAACTTCACCACTTCTTCAAAACCAACACTATGAAGGCCTGAGACATTGACAATACCTGTGGAAACTGTTGTGATAGTGCCCACCTCCTGAAGAGTAAGTTTTGGGGTGATCAGTTCGCGCAGCTCTTTTATTTCAGTGAAAGCATTCTCAAAAACATCTTCCAGATTTTTAGGCACTTTATTCATAACTCTCCATGTAAGCTTTGGCTCGGTATTGACTTTTTGCTTAGTTATAGACTCAAATTTTGTCCCAGATTCTTCTTGAATCTCAGATTTTTGTTTAGTCTTATACTTTTTTGGTTTAGATCCATTAGGTTATCAAAGTCTGGCTTTGGTTTTCAGGTTCGGCTTTCTACTTAGGTTCAGGAAGTTTACTTAATCTTGGCTTTTGCTTAACTCTTAGGTTGCTTTTCGAGAAGTTCATTTATATCTTTTTCCATTGATGTGAGATAATCTGCTATGCTCCAAGCCACTTTTAGTCCATTTGTAGTTAACTCAATACCACTTACTAAGTCTGGTGAAGTCTCGAATTTGGCTTGAATCTCTATGCCAAGAGTCTCTTGAATCATCTTTTTAATCAAGTCACGCTGTTCCTGTGAAAGATCAAAGGCAGTGAGAATGAGCAGCGATCTTGGTGATGCACTAAGCTCTGAGGCCATTTGTTCCTTCTCCCTATCTTTTAGTTCGTATAGCTTTCGAGAAAACACTTCAACTGTGCGCTCTTCCAAATTCGTTTCAGCCAGATCAATTAGTGTTTTTCGTGCTATGGCAAAGACTTCCTGTTGAGCCAGATGTCTTATTGCCTGATTTAAATTCTGTTTCTCATTCCTTAATGCCTCCTGCTGTCTTGACATCAAATTAAAGGCTTCGTCACGTGCTTTTTCTATTAGGCGCAAGCTTTCGTTTTTCGCGTCATCCTTCGCTTTGCTCAAGAGCGTAGCTCGTTGCTGGTCTAACTCCTCTTTCTTACGCTTGAAATCTTCTTTCTCTTTTTGTGCTTCTGTCTTTTTAGCTTCTGCGTTCGCAAGTTCAGATGCGACTTTTTTATCACGCACGTCGATGGCATTGAGAATGGGTTTGTAAATAAAGTGCTTCAGCAACCACACCAATATTAAGAAGTTGAGTATCTGGGCAATTACGGTGAACCAATCAATAAGCATAAGCTAACTTTCCTCTGTTGATTAGACAATTGCGCGGTTCCAAAAAGGGTTGGCGAAGATAAGAATCATCGAGACCACAAAACAATAAATAGACAAGGACTCGATCATAGCCAGGCCCACGAATAGAGTCCGAGTGATGGTCGTGGAAGCGTCGGGTTGTTGTGCCAGTGAACTCAGCGCCGTCGCGACAGCTCGCCCTTCGCTAAAGGCTGGTCCAATGACACCGATGCTGATCGTGATACCAGAAGTGACAATTGATGCCACTGCGATTGTAGTCATATAAGTATCCATAGTGTTTCCTTCTATTGATATAATTTCAATTTTTATTCTCCAGTTTCAGGCTTTGCCTTGTGTGTGCGCGTGGCAGCAGCAATATAAACTGTGGCCAAGATGCTGAATATGTACGCTTGCACCATTCCAGTGAGCAGACCGAGAGCAGTCATAAAAATCGGAAAGATAAATGGCGTAATGGTCAGCAAAATGGCAACGATCATCGTTCCACTCATCATATTACCAAACAGACGGATCGCCAGAGCCAGCGTGCGGGAGATTTCGCCGATGATATTAAATGGTAGCATGATCAATGTCGGCTCCGTGTATGACCGGAGGTATTCCCCCACCCCCTGGTCTTTTATACCAAAGATAGGCACGGCCACAAATACACTTAGTGCGAGTGCCACAGTGGTTGATAACGATCCTGTTGGAGGCTCATAGTTGGGGATAATAGTGCATATAGTGGCCACGGCGATGAAAAGAAATAATGTTCCCAAAAAGCCAAGATATTTCCGCGGCTGACTCAAACCCACTTCCTCAATTTGACTCAAAATTGTCATGACAATGATTTCCAGGAAATTCTGCCAAATGGAACGATTCAGACCAGTGGAAAGTTTGCTTGTAATTATTTTTGAACCGACTACCATTATGAACATCAATCCCCATGTATACACAATCGTGGCGTTGAGTTTGATAAAACCGTACTGCCAAAAAATCAGTTCATCAGGACTAAGTCGCATGATTTGCCTCCTTTGTTGATTGATTCGATTCTTCCTCAGGCAGTCTGATGAGTCTCATTACGATACAACGCACAATGAAGAATCCAAATAGGCACATCAACAACCTTTCCCAATGGCCACCTGAGGCAAAATAAAATCCAGTTACAGAGATGGTAATCCGTATCATTAGGCTGCTGAGAAACCAAAATGACGGTCTTTTAGACGAAGGCCCTTCCTGGACGGTCCACCAAAGGCCAGCGAAGAAAATTGCTCCGAACAAAAAGCCTTCTACTAGAGCCGAAACTAA
>Ga0182010_10001337_pt1 | contig 13106 bp, 16 predicted proteins | sample 611E1MmetaG_FD_120488 | JGI IMG/M metagenome (GOLD analysis project Ga0182010, IMG submission 120488) | Permafrost microbial communities from Stordalen Mire, Sweden - 611E1M metaG | ecosystem: Environmental > Terrestrial > Soil > Wetlands > Permafrost | place: Sweden: Stordalen | collected...
CGCAGCGACGCCCTTACGTACCTGAAGGAGCGGGCGTCGCAAGACGGCCCGTTCGACGTGGTTCTCGTGGACCCGCCCTATGCCGAGACCGCGCTCATGGACGCCGCGCTGTCGCACCTCGGGGCCGGCGACTCGAACCTTCTCCTGCCCGACTGCTGGGTCGTCGCCAAGCACTTCTGGCGGACGCCACCACCGGCGGTCGCGGGGCTGCTAGCATCCGTGAGAACCCGTCGCTTCGGCGAGACCGCTCTCACGTTCTACCGTCTGGGAACCGCCGAGTCGCCGCAGGAGGCAACCGCATGAAGATTGCCGTCTACCCGGGCTCCTTCGATCCGATCACGTACGGCCACCTGGACGTGGTCCTGCGCGCGACGGCGCTCTTCGATCGGGTCATCCTCGGGGTACTGGTCAACCCCCACAAGTCAATGCCGGCGTTCCCAACCGCGGAGCGGGTCGAGGTGATCCACGACGCGATCGGCGAATTCTTTCCGGCAGATATTGCCGCCCGCATCGACGTCGAGCCATTCGACGGCCTGACGGTCGACTTCTGCCGCCAGCGCGAGGCGACATTCATAGTGCGCGGTTTGCGCGCCATCTCGGACTTCGAGTCGGAGTTGCAGATGGCCCACACGAATCGCAAATTGGCTCCGCAGGTGGACACGGTCTTCTTCATGACCGCGCTCGAGCACAGCTACCTCAGCTCGAGCCTCGTCAAGGAGATCGCCGCCTTCGGCGGAGACGTGAGCCAGATGGTCCCGGCGGCCGTCGCACGGCGTCTGTCGGCCCGCGGTCGAGGTCTATAATCGAGCCAACCGGCAGCCCTTGCCACCTGCCCAAGGAGGGCCCGTCCGATAGACATAATCGTGCTGATCGAGCGCCTGGAGGCGCTCGTGGCAAACGGCAGGCGTCTTCCCTTCAGCGAGAACGTCATTGTCAATCAGGCCGATGCGTTGGAGTGGATTGACCAGCTGCGAGTAACGATCCCCGAGGAGATCAGGTCTGCTCGCCGCGTCACCAATGAGGTTGAGCGGCTCCTCGAGCAGGCCCGCGAGGAGGCCGAGCAGATCCTGGCGCGTGCCCAGGAGCAGGCCACGTATCTGATCGAGGAGCGAGAGCTCACCCGTCAGGCCGAGGAACTCAGTCACGAGATCGTGCGCCAGGCACAGGTCGAGGGAGACGAGATCCGGCGCGGCGCAGACGACTACGCAGCCGATGTCCTGGTGGGCCTCGAGACGCAGGTGATGCGTACCCTGAAGACCATCAAGGGTGGCCTGGATCTGCTGGATGACCGGCGCGCAGAAGCGGCGGCCGCAGCCTCGGCAGCCTCAGCAGCGGTCATGGAGAGCGAGGTCCAGGAAGAACTTGACGAATACGACGAAACGGGCGCAGGACAACCGGTCCGCGGCTGACCCACTCATCTTCAACGTCACGGGGCTTCTCGCAGAACCGGCCGGATCGTTTCGAGACATCTTCGTCTCGGCGCCGCCGCTCTCGTTCGAAGATCTCGTCCAGACTCGCGACATCGAGGGCGATCTGCGCCTGACCCGGACCAACCGGGGCCTGCTGGTCCACGGCCGGCTCAAGACGGCAATCCGGCAAACGTGCAGCCGCTGCCTGCGCGAGATCGACTGGCCGGTCCAGATAGACCTGAACGAAGAAGCTCTGCCGAGTATCGACTTCACAAGTGGTGCGCCTGTCGACATTTCGGACGAGCCCGACGCCCTGCGCCTCACCGATCACCACGAGCTGGATCTAGAGGAGGAGGTCCGCGATGGCATCCTCCTGTCCGAGCCGATCGCGCCTCTCTGCCGTAAGGACTGTCCCGGGCTTTGTATCGTCTGCGGCCAGGAGCTTGCGAGCGGCCCACACGCCCATCCGGACGACGACATAGACCCACGTCTGGAGAGTCTGCGCAGCCTGTTGGGCGACGACTCAAGGCCATAGAGTCCGGACGGGCGGTGACAGCGGGGCCCGAAACCGGTAAACTCCCGCGTCGGCCCCACGCTCAGGGTATGCTTTGGCGTGTCCCGACACGGATACAACAAACGCGCCCCGGCGCCTAACCGGCCCAGCCACCTGGCCCCCGCCGGAGCGACAAGGAGTAATCAGTTCAATGGGTGTTCCCAAGAGGCGAGTCTCACGCGCCCGACAGGGCGACCGCCGAGCCCACGCGGCGATCACGGTTCCGCATCTCGAGCCGTGTCCGCATTGTCATCAGCCCAAGCAGGTCCATCACGTCTGCCCGGTCTGCGGCTACTACAACGGCCGACCCACCGTCGAGATCAAGCAGGAAAAGCCCCAGCAGACGGCCTGAGCCGGTGGATTTGAGCACGGTTCGGACGACTAGCGACGGGCCCATCCGCGTCGCCGTAGATGCGATGGGTGGCGATCATGCGCCACTCGAGATAGTCACCGGAACGCTCTCGTGGGCCCGCGCCCACCCGGCGGACAAGGTGCTGCTGGTCGGCATTCCCGAGCGCATCAGCGAAGTCGCCGGCGGGCCCGTTCCGCCGAACGTCGAGATCGTCGCGGCCAGCCAGGTCGTGGAGATGGACGAGTCGCCGGCGCACGCGCTGAAGGCCAAGAAGGACTCGTCGATCATGGTGGCGATGGATCTGCTCAAGCAGGGCAGGGCCGATGCTCTCGTCACCGCCGGTCATTCCGGGGCGGGAATGGCCGCCGCCGTCCTCAAGCTCGGCAGACTGCCCGGAGTGGACCGGCCGGCCCTGGCCGTCCAGATGATCACGGAAACGGGTCCGTTCGTCCTCCTGGACATCGGCGCCAACATGGACTCGAGCGGCAACAACCTCTACCAGTTCGCCCAAATGGGCTCGCTCTATGCCGAACGCGTTCTGGGCGTGGCCAATCCGCGTGTCGCGCTGCTCTCGATCGGCGAGGAGAAGGGCAAGGGCGATCAGGCGGTCCAGCAAGCCACTCAGATGCTGGACGAGAACGGCACTCTCAATTTCGTGGGCAACGTCGAGGGTCGTGACCTGGTCAAGCACATGGCGGATGTCGCCGTGTGCGACGCCATGGTCGGCAACGTGACCATGAAGTTCTTCGAGGGCCTGGCCACTTTCATCTTCGATTTGTGGAAACGCGAGTTCAAACGCGGCATCCGGGGCCCGATCGGGTACTTGTTCATGCGCGCCGGAGTGAACCGTATTCGCGACACGTTCGATTACGAGAAGATGGGTGCCTCGCCGCTGCTCGGTGTCAAGGGCATGGTTCTGATCACTCATGGATCTGCGAAGCGCCGCATGATCGAGTACGCCCTGGACGCCGGTGCGACAGCAGGACGGGCCCGAATTCCGGAGTTGATCGCGGATGCGCTGCGCGGTCAGCCAAGACGCCCCGGCCCGGTGGCGTAGTCACTCGCATGAACGCGCAGCTGCCAACCGACCTTGCACCCGAGCCTCAGCCCGGGCCGCTGACCATCAGCCACTCTGTCATCGTCGAGATGGTGCGAGTCGCGGCGCTCGAGGTGCCCGGCGTGCTGAAGGTCAGCCGTGGCGGTCCGTTCGCGTGGCTCGCCGGCTCGCCGGTCCGGGCTCGCGTCGGCAACGGCAAGGTCGCGGTCCGAGTCTGGATCGTGGCCCGGCCCGGCCATGCTCTGGGGCCGCTCGCCGAGCAGGTTCGTCAGGCGGTCGGCGCAACAGTGGAGCGGCTGCTTGGAATGGACCTCGACGAGGTGACCGTGGTCGTGGATGGAGTAGGGGGCAAGTGACTCCCGCCGCGGAAGACCCCGGTTCGACGGATCGCCGGAGCGTCGGAGCAACGGAAGATGGTCCTGCGCCACGCAGCCCTCGCGGCGCAGCCGATGAGGTCGGTTCTCATCGGCTGGGCCGCCGGCTTGCTCTGGCAGCCCTGTTCGAGGCCGAATTTGGCCAGCGGACCGCTCAGGCAATCCTGGAACGGCATCTCGCCGAGAGTGACGCCGACTCCACCACCGCCGACTTCGCCCGTGGGCTGGTTTCGGAGGTCGTCGAGGACCGCGAGCGAATCGACGAGTTGATCGCACGACTGGCGCCGCAGTACCCGGTAGTGCAGCTTGCGAGAATGGACCGGACTCTGCTGCGTAGCGGCATCGGCGAGGTGCTACACTCCGGCACGCCGTCCCGGGTGGCAATTGCCGAGTGGGTCGAGCTGGCTCGCACCTACAGTGGCGAACCGGCCCGGCGCCTCGTCAACGGAGTTCTCGGGAGGATCACTCGCGACTCCGAAGCCGGTGCGCACCGCGCCCCGGATCCGGGGCCGCAGTAACCGTCAATTTCAAGTCAAAGGAACCCCGAGGAGGGCGTCAGTGGCCACTACCTACGAGCGACTCAAGAAGATCGTCGTCGAGCAGCTCGGCGTCGACGAGGATGAGGTCAAGCCTGAAGCCTCATTCGTTGACGACCTGAACGCCGATTCGCTGGACCTCGTCGAGCTGATCATGAGCCTCGAGGAAGAGTTCGGGACCGAGATCTCCGACGAAGACGCCGAGAAGATCCGCACGGTGCAGGACGCTGCCGACTACATCGACGAGCACGCGGCCTAACCCGCTGAACGACTGATGCGCCCCGCCGCCGCTCTTATCGAGCGGCTGGGGCTCTCGGTCCGCGACCTCGACCTGCTACAGCAGGCGCTGATTCACAGCAGCTATCTGCACGAGCATCGGGATCTGGCCGCCGGCCACAACGAACGCCTGGAGTTCCTTGGCGATTCCGTCGTGAGCCTGGCCATTTCGGACGCCCTCTATCGTCGCCATCCAGACGACGACGAGGGCGTTCTGTCCGCCCGGCGGGCATCGATCGTCAGTACCGCCGGTTTGGCCCGCCTGGCCAGCCGGTTGGAATTGGGCGAGTATCTGCTTCTTGGCGAGGGTGAATCGCAGCGTGGCGGCCGTCGCCGGCCGGCCCTGCTTGCGTCAGCCTTCGAGGCTCTCGTCGGCGCCATCTACCTGGATCTTGGGTTCGGCGCCGCCAGCGGGTTCGTGACAGCCCTGGCCACACCCGAGTTGACGAGCGATCGTCCGCTCGGTGCTTTGAAGAGCCCTAAAAGCCGACTTCAGGAGTACACCCAGCGCCTCTCCGGCGAGCGACCGCAGTACCGCGTGCTCGACGCTGTCGGTCCGGACCACGACAAGGTGTTTCGTGTCGAGGTGGCGGTAGGCGGGCGGGTCATCGGCGTTGGCCACGGCCATTCGCGCCGGGTAGCAGAGACGGAAGCGGCGGCCCACGCCATCGATACCCTGCGGCGCGAGTCGGAAAGTGCCGTTGAGGGCTGCGCGGAGCTGGCAGCGTATCTGGCCTCCGAAAACGACAGCGACCCGGAGGACTGGGGAGCATCGCAAGACGAAGGAGATTCGGTGGGCGAGCCCTGGACGGAGCTCGACCTGCCGAAGGTTGGCGTGGGGACGCGAGGCGAGACTTTGGAGGACCAGGCCGAGAACGGTGGGCCGGTTTCGAACGGCGACCGTTCGCGCAGCGATTCGATATGACGGCACCTGCTCGCTTGCTGGCCCTGCGCCTGCAAGGCTTCAAGTCCTTTGGCGAACGAACTCTCGTTGAGTTTGGGCCCGGCATCAGCGCCGTTGTCGGCCCGAACGGTTCCGGGAAGAGCAACCTGGCCGACGCTCTGCGTTGGGCGCTCGGAGAACAGGGTCGCGCGCTTCGGCTGCGCAAGTCCGAGGACGTCATCTTCGCCGGTTCCGAGAAGCGGTCCGCTCTCGGCATGGCAGACGTAACGCTCGTATTCGGCAACTCGGACAGGCTACTGCCGATCGACTTCGAAACGGTCGAGCTTGGCCGGCGCCTCTTCCGCTCCGGCGAGAACGACTACCTGCTGAACAAGCAGCGCGTCCGACTGAAGGACCTGGTCGACCTGCTGGATGCGGCCCACCTGGCCGACAACGCATTCCTGTTCATCGGCCAGGGCATGGTCGATCAGGCGCTCGCTCTTCGACCCGAGGAGCGCCGCCCGCTCTTCGAAGAAGTTGCAGGTGTTCGGCGCCACGAGCGGCGCAAGCGCAAGGCCGAGGAACAGCTCGAGGAGGCCGAGTCCAATCTGGCTCGGGTCGAGGACGTGCTGGCCGAGCTGCGGCCGCAGGCCCGCCGACTGGCGGCTCAGGCCGAGCAGCAGGCATCCCGCCAGACGGCCGGCCGGGAATTTGGGCAGGCAATCATCACCCTGGCTCGGTCTCGCTGGTGCGACGCCGCCGGCCGGGCCGCCCAGGCAGATGAGCAGCTATCCACCGGGCGAGCCCAGATCGACGCGGCCCTCTCCGCGCTGCGCGCCGCCGAGGAAACGGCCGCTTCGATCGCCCGAGAGCTGGCATCCGGGTCGGAGACCGAAGCGCAGCGGCGCGCCGCCCACGAAGCGGCCAGGGTCGCGTTGACGGATCTCCAGCTCCGCGACGCTCGTGCCGTGAGCGATGTTGCCGCGGCCCAACGCGATCGCCAGCGACTCGAGCAGGAGCTTGCCGCAGCCGAGGCGGACCTTGCCGTCCAGCGTCGCGAGCAGGCCGCGCCGGTCCCGGCGCGGGATCTGGCACTGGCCGCAGCCGTTGCCGAAGCCGAAAGATCGCTATCGGAAGCGCTCGAGGAACTGGCCTCGATGCGCGCGGCAGAGCAGGCCCAGGGGGAGGCCCTGGCGGCCCTGCGGCGCGTGGAATCGGCCCGCACGGCGGAAGTGGAGACCACGCGGCGCCGGCTGGCCGACGCCACTCGCCAGGCCACGGACGAGCGCGCTCAGGCCGACGAGGTTCTCCGGGGACTTGCCGACGCGGAGAAGTCCTGTGCGGCGCCCAAAGCGGCCCTCGCGAAGGCTATCGAGGATGAGAGGGCGGCGGTTGCGGCGCGAGAGGCGGCGCGGGCCGAACTGGATGCGCGCGAGGGCGCACGCCAGGCAGCCGCCGAGACGGCCGCGGCCTCGGCGAGCCGAGTAGCCGGCTTGCGCGGCAGGCTCGAGTCGCTGCAGGCGCGGCTCAGCGAGGACGAAACTCGAGGGATCTCGAAGGCGGCCCGGCGTGTCGGCGGGCGGCCGCTGTCGGACGGTCTCGAGGTCGAGGCGGGCTTTCGCGTCGCCGTAGAGGCGGCTCTGGGCGAGACGATGCGGGGCTATGTCGTGGGGCGAACGGCGGCACTCGGACTCGACGGCCAGCGCGGTGTGCTGGTCCTGGAGGCCGTGGCCGAGGAGGGCCGGCGATCTACCGGAGGACGCGACCACGCAGGCGAGGCCGGTGAGGCCGTCGCGGCCGCTGCGGCGGGGCAGGGCGGCGGGCGCCTGGCGGAAGCGATTCGCGTCGATCCGATGGGCGTCGCGACGCGCTTGTTGGCGCGTTCCGTCTGGGTTCCGGACCTCAACGCTGCAATCGAGGTTCAGCCGAAGCTCCCGATCGGGTGGGTTGCCGTGACGCGGGACGGCGCCGTCGTCACTTCATTCGGTGTAGTCAGCATGGGCCGCGCCGAGTCTCTCCTGGAGCGCCGGGCCGAGGTCGAGCGGCTGGCCGAAGAAGTTGCTCGCCTGGAGACTGAAGCGACCGCAGCGGCGGCGCAAGCCGCCGCTGCGAGCAAGTCCGCCGCCGCCGCACGCGCCGCGCTCGACGCCGCCCGCGAGACGGAGCGCCGCACCGGCGCGGGACGCCACGAGGCCGAGGAGTCGGAACGGCGCGCCACACGTGCCCTCGAGACCGTTGCCCGCGAGGCGGCCTGGCGATCGGCACAGGCGGCGCGTTTGGAAGCCGATAGGGACCGGCTCCAGGAAACCGTCCGCCAGGCCGCGGACGCCGCGGTGGCGGCTGCGAGCGCAGCCACTAAGAACCCGGAATCGGCAGCCGCGGGCCCCGCGGCGGAACGGGCCAATGCGCTCCGCGAGTGGGAGGCCCGGGCGGCTTCACTTCGCGCTCGCCGCGACCAGCTGGCCGCCGAGGAGACCGCCCTCGAGACGGCCCGTCGCGACGCAGAGGTTCGACGAGCTCGTGCCTCGGCGGCAGCCAATCTGGACCAGGACCGGATGGCAAGCCTGGAGCGTCAGACCGGGGAGCTGGCCAGGCGGGAACAGCAGATCGGCGCCGAGCGCGAGGGTCTGGGCGAGGAGCTGGCGGCGGCAGCGCTGCGAGAGGCGTCGGTCAGGGCCGATCTGGAGGAGCTGCGTGCGGCGGCCGCGGCGGCACGAACCCGACTCTCCGAGGCGGAAGCCGCGGCGATTCATGCGCGCGATCGGCTGCGGTCGTGCCAGGAGCGCGTCCGAGGAGCCGAGGTCGCGGAGCTCGAGGCCCGCCTCGCTCTTGACGCGATTCGCGAACAGGTGCTCGTGGAGCTGGCCGGTCTGGGCGACCTCGGTCTGCGTCTGCTGATGCGCGAGAACGACGACGAGGACGGTCTCGGGGACGACGATGCTGCGCCTGCGTTCGCCGTGCCCTCGTCCACTCGCGCCGCCACTTCCGGTTCCCCGGAAGATGACGGCGGTGCCGGCGACGACTCCGACGCCGCCACCCTCGAGAGCCTGCTCGCCCAAGCGACCGCTCGCTGGGTCGAGGCGCCGGCAGTCGAGGCACCGGGCGCCTCCAGGCTCGCCGCGCTGCGGCGCCGTTTCCACGAACTGGGCGCACCGAATCCGTTTGCCGCGGAGGAGTACGAAGCTATCAAGACGCGCCTGGACGGGCTCGAGTCGCAGCGCCAGGACCTGAACGCGGCCATCTCCAAGACGCGCTCCCTGATCGAACAGCTCAACGCCATGATCGCGACGCAGTTCCGCGAGACCTTCACCGCCCTGGAATCGGCCTTCGATGCCCGGTTCCGGCAGCTCTTCGGCGGCGGATTCGCGCGGCTCAGCCTGACCGACCCCGAAGACCTGGCTTCGACCGGCATCGAGATCGTGGCCAGACCGCCCGGCAAGAAGGCGCAGCCGCTCAGCATGCTCTCCGGCGGCGAGCGCACCCTGACGGCCGTGGCGCTGCTCTTCGCCATGCTCGAGGTCCATCCGGTGCCGTTCTGCGTCCTCGACGAGGTCGACGCTGCCCTCGACGAGGCCAACGTGGGCCGCTTCGCGGATGCGCTTCGGTCGCTGGCAGACGAGACTCAGTTCGTCGTTATCACGCACAATCGAGGCACAATCGAAGCCGCGGATGCGCTCTACGGCGTTACTGTCGGCGACGACGCGGTCAGCCGCGTGATCAGTCTCCGACTCGAGGAAGCGCGCGACCTGGCGGACCAGGTCACGAAGAAGCAGGCAGCGGCAACGGCCGGCTGACCGGGAGGTTTCCCCTGTTCCTCCGACGCAAGCCCAAAGGCGAACCCAAAGCGCCGACGGAGCCGACTGAGGTCTCCGAGCCGATCGAGTCGGTTTGGAAAGTTGAGCCTGCCGAGGCGGCCGAGCCGGCAAGTCCGATCGAGCATGCCGAGGCCGGGCCTTCAGCGGTAGCGCCGTCGCCCGCGGAGCCGTCGCCGTCGCTTGTCGACGCGGCCGACCTCACGCCCGGCGACCTGTCGGCCGGCCTGGAGCGCAGCAGGGGCGGGTTCATGTCGCGCCTGCGCGGCGTGCTCAAGAGCGGCCCATCCGGCGCCGATTGGGACTCCGTCGAGGAGTTGTTGATCGCCGGAGATGTGGGTGGTGCTCTGGCGATGGATGTCGTCGAGAAGGCCCGGGTGCGCAAGGACGAGCCTTCGGCCGAGGCCGCCGTTCGAGCCGAGCTGGCATCGCGATTGCTTCCCGGCGAGCATGGCTGGCGGCCTCGATCTGCCCAGTCGGGCCAGCCGGCGGTGGTCCTGATGGTCGGCGTGAACGGTACCGGCAAGACAACCACGATCGGCAAGCTGGCCCACCTCTATCGCGCCGAGGGGAGTTCCGTCCTGCTCGCCGCCGCGGATACGTTCCGCGCTGCGGCGATAGATCAACTGCGTATCTGGGCCACCCGCTCGGGCAGCCAGTTCGTTGCCCATGCCCCCGGCGCGGATCCCTCTGCGGTCATCTACGACGCGCTGGACGCGGCGATGGCGCGCGGAGTGGACGTAGTGATCGCTGACACGGCAGGCCGTCTCCACACCAAGTCGAATCTGATGGAAGAGCTGGCCAAGATGCGCCGCGTCATCGACAAGCGCCTGCCGGGGTCAAAGCCCGAGGTCTTCTTTGTCCTGGACGCCACCACCGGCCAGAACGGCCTGTCGCAGGCCAAGGTCTTCCACGAAACCGTGGGCCTCACGGGAATCGTGCTGACCAAGCTCGACTCGACGGCCAAGGGTGGCATCGTGTTCGCTATCGAGGACACACTCGGCGTGCCAGTCAGATTTGTGGGAGTGGGGGAGAAGCTGGGCGACCTGCTGCCGTTCGATCCCGAGGCCTTCGTCGGCGCCCTGTTCGCTTAGGCCCGCGTGCCCCGGCCGGGCTATCGAGTCTTCCGCCGCCAGTTGGCCGGCCGCAGGCGGCTGTGGGACGAGTTGATCCGGTGGAGGCCTTCGTGGGCCGCCATGACCGAGTTATCGAGCCTGATGGCCTCGCGGAATTCGTCGCCCGCCCGAACCTTGTCGCCCCTGCTCTCGAGGAGCTCGCCGATGCTGGCGTGGAGCTGGGCCAGGTCCGGATCTTCCAGCAGAGCCGACGTCAGGAGATCCTGCGCCTCGTCCACCTGGCCCAGGGAGACCAGCGCCAGGGCCCGGCAGTGCAACGACGGAAGGTGCTGCGGATTGAGGGAGAGGCCCTTGCTGGTTATGTCGAGCGCCTCGTGGTAGCGGCCTGCGCGCCCGACGATGCCCGCCAGGTCCGAGTGGCGGTTCGGATCCGTAGGGGCGAGGGCCACGGCCTGGCGACCCTCCATCTCTGCCTCCCAGACCAGTCCGGAAGCCTCCAGGGCGCAGGCACGAGCGGCGTGGGCGAGAGCCAGTTGCGGATTGAGGTGAATCGCCTGGTCGGCGGCCGCAAGCGACTCGTGCCCTCGGCTCTGGTCCGACAGGGCCATGGCCAGGAGGGCGTGGGCGACCGCGGACTCGGGAAAGGACTCGATTACCCGACGAAAGGTGTCCTCGGCCGTCTCGGGCTTGTTGCGCGCCAGCAAGTTGGCGCCCTGATTTAGCCGAGCGTCGTTGGCGTCCGGTCGGTCGTTCTCGAAACCGCGATCAAGCCGGGAGTGGAAGCCCAAGTCGCCGCACCTCCGCGCGCCAGGGGATTATGGCAGCGCCACGTGTCCCGCATTCGCGGCTCTGATGGCGGGACATCGCAGGCGGCCTCCGGGCGGCCCCAGGCTTCCAGCGCCATCGCGGCCGGGACGTTTGTGGCTCTTCTGATACATACCGGGCAGGGCCCGGCGCCCGACACCGGCTAGACTCGGAACGAGGCCCATTTCGATTCCGCCCATAGAGGCCGAGCGAGCCAGGCCACATGGAGGATTCCCCGATGGCGCGAACCGGGATATTCAGCAGCAACAAGTCACTCTTGATCTTGGTGGCCTGTATCTGCTTTGCCATTGGGGCGTTGGGCGGGATTGGGCGGCTCGATTGGACGGACCTGGGTCTCTTCTTCGGGTTCCTGGCATTCATTTTCTGATCGCCGGTCACGTCCCGGGGCACCCGGAGAAGTGAAGGTCCGCGTAGGAGTAGCGCAATGACAACGCCACGAACCACAGGCGTGTGGATTTCGGCATCTTCGGCCACTGTCTTGCGGTGGGGCGCAGACGGCGTCACCACCCGCGAACAGATCGATTCTCAGGTTCCTGGACGGCACCGCTCCACGGGCCGTCCACCGACGGAGGACCATCCCGCCGGCGAGGGCCATCGCGACGAGCACATGCGGGCGTTCTTCGCCCAGGTTGGGTCCGCGGTCCCCGCCAACGACGACGTGCTGCTCGTAGGAGACGGCGAAGTCGTCGAGCATTTCGCAGGCCAGATGAGGGACCACGATCGCGACGGCGGCGTCGATCGCCGGATTGCGGTTGAGAAGAGCGGTCCGATGACCGAGCCGCAGTTGCTCGCTCGCATCCGGATCTTTGCGGGCTTGCCGCCTCGACGCACTCTGCCGAGTTGAGCGAGGAGATCGAATCATGACTCAGCAGACTACCAACCCAGCCGAAGGTCGGGTCACGGAGGACGACAAGCTCAACGAGAGGTTCAACACGCTGCTTCGTGAGGCCGCCGAGAAGCGTGAGGGAAGGGCACGCATACATTCGACCGAAGACGCGGCGGCGGCCAAGCAGGAATCGGCCGATCTTCTCGGCCTGGCCCGAGATCCGGATCGCAATAGGTAGCGACGGTCCGGACTGCGCGGAGGGCGGGGACGACTGCCCGGAGCGCACATGCCTGATGCGCCCACGGGCCGGGCCCGTTGTAGTCTCTGAGGATGCCCGACTACTACGAGGTATTGCAGGTCCACCCGACGGCGGAACCGGAGGTAGTTCGGGCCGCCTACCGCATCCTCGCGCGGAAGTACCACCCGGATCACGGCGGTGATCCCGGTCGGATGATCGCGCTCAATAATGCGTGGGACGTTCTCGGCGACCCCGCGAGACGAGCCGCGTACGATGCCTCTCGGGCGATCCAGGCGAGACGGCCGATGGCCGGTGATGGAGCGCAGGCTCCAGGCGCCGAGAGAGCCTCGGACGCCTCGCCGCGCTCCGAATCCTGGGCGACCTCCAGCGCCGGATCGGGCGCCGCGCGGACGCCGGACGCCACACATGCCGGCCCGCCGCCGGGCCGTCCCTCCGGCACCGTCCTGGATTTCGGGCGGTACGCGGGCTGGTCACTCGGCGAGATTGCCCGCTACGACAGGGACTACCTGGAGTGGCTTCAGCGAGCGACGTTTGGGCGGCGGCTTCGCGCCGAAATCGATGCCCTGCTCAGGCAGCGTGGGTCGGGCAACACTGCCGGAGGGCCGTCGGGTCAGCCGTGGCGGGGGCATCGGTAGAGGGTTTCCATCCTCGCGACCCGCGTTGGCTCCGGTCTAGGATCAGGCAACGGCATTGGCCGGAGCGAATCCGGACCTGGTCCGCAACCAGCGTGGGTCGAAGGCGGCCCCGCAACACAGCAAGGAACGGCCTCTTATGGGTTACCTGGCATGGATCGTTGTCGGCGCGATTGCCGGCTTTCTCGCGAGTGAAGTAATGGGCTCCCGCGAGGGCCTGATCATGATGATCGTCC
>Ga0182010_10001340_pt1 | contig 13099 bp, 10 predicted proteins | sample 611E1MmetaG_FD_120488 | JGI IMG/M metagenome (GOLD analysis project Ga0182010, IMG submission 120488) | Permafrost microbial communities from Stordalen Mire, Sweden - 611E1M metaG | ecosystem: Environmental > Terrestrial > Soil > Wetlands > Permafrost | place: Sweden: Stordalen | collected...
CACCTGTATGCCGATTCCGGAGGACCGATCCCTCCATCTCCTTATGCAGCTTCAGAGCACAACATCCCAAGGTGCCTATGTATTCGTCGGTAACGTAGTGTTAATACACTGAGCCTGGTCAACCAGAGCTTAACATGCTCGGGATTTCAATCCAGGGGTGGTTGACTTCGCCTCCTTGGTATTTAACGGCATAAGGATATAACCGTCTCCTTCTTTTTCGACCTTCAGCCCGAATTCTTTGATCCGTTCGGTCATGGGCTTTCCGAAGAGCAGGTCTAAAGAGCTTTCAGGTATGTTGAATTTTTCAGTCACATAGGTCCTGATAAAGGCGTCGTACTGCAGCATGTCGGATATCTCTTCCGCTGCAGCTTCATCGCCGCCTGCTGCCTTTTCGATGGTGTCCGCCAATTTTTGGTAGGAACAGCGTTCCTCATGATGAACAATGATATCAGTGATCAATTCCACGTCGCCGAAGAGGTCTTTTCTCCTGAGCGCCTTTGCTTCAAGGCCTGTCATAGCGTCATTGAGTTCCCAGCAAGCATAAGCTGCACACTGTGAAGGCCTCTTCTCATATATCGTGCAGCCTTCATCGCCGCTGTAGAAGAGACACTCTTCAGTGCCTTCCTTAGGCTTGATTTTGATAAGTTCGATAAAAGACTGATAGGTCTCTTCATCTCCGGGAATGGTGAAGAGTTCGCCCTCCCTGATGGTGAATGTATTGTCGAACGAAAGGATGCTAGCGCGAAACAGGTCCATATCCTCCTTGTGAAGGGACGGGGTGCTGGCCGAACAGCAGCCGCCGCAGCGGTCGCATTCGGTCTTCTTGACGAACTTCATCTTCTTGGGTTTATCACCCTCCTCATATCCCTGAGGGGTGAGGATTTCAAATTTGTCTTTCCTTGATTTGTCGGGCACTATGATCTCCTTTTCATGTTAGCAGCTATGATTTCGATAATATGTTTTACGGGCCTGTCTTTGATCCTGCTGCTGAGCTGAAGAACGCAGTTGGGGCAGGAAGTGACGATCATCTCCGGTGTCTCTGCATCCCCAGCAGCGTGGAAGGATTCGATCCTCCTCTCAAGAAGGGTGCGCGAGATGTTTCCGTGCATGAGTCTAACAGTACCGCCGAGGCCGCAGCAACCTCTGTCGGCAGGCTCGATAAGCCCGAAGCCAAGGGCCTTCAGAAGTCTTCGGGGCTCGTCTTTCAGTCCGAGGTAGTTGATCGAATGGCAAGGGTCATGGTAAATGATATTGCCAGGGTGCTCCTCCGGCCGGACCAGCGTTGCCGTCAATGACTCATCGCAGAGGAAAGCGGAAATATCTGCCGCATTGTCAATGCCTTCGCCGGTGAGCTTGATGTATTCATCCCTGATGAAATGAGTACATGTAGGGCACAGGCTGATTACCGCTTCAGCCTGAAGTTTCTTGAAGGCATTCAGGTTTTTTTCGGCCAGCATTATCGCTTCTTCCCTGAGGCCTGCTCCCAGCAACGGGGCACCGCAGCAAACCTCGCCCTTGGGCATCACAACTTCATAATCTAGAGAATTCAGCGTATGAATAAGCGACAGACCCATAGCCGGATAAAGGAAATCGACCGTACATCCGGTGAAGATGGCTATCCTGCCCTTAGGATTGGGGACTTTGTAAACAGTGGCGGCACTCCTCAGGCGGGTTTTGGGTATATCGGCACGCATCTCCTTCAGAGCCTTGAAGGGCTGAACCCAGCTGAGAGATCGTGTCAGTCCCGCATTGTCGAGAAACTTAAGGATATTGAACGCCCTGGTGGTGTCGCCGAAAGCATACTTCATGCCCATCCTGAAGAGCCAATGTCTCTTTCTGCTTCCGAGCTTCACCCGTCCTTCATAAACTGCGTCAGTAACAGATATGCCCAGCGGACACAGGGTGTTGCAGGCACCGCAGAGCAGGCAGCTGAAGATGCGTTCATCTAAAACATCGGACGGATCTATCTCTTTGTTGAACAGTTTTTTTAAGAGCGCTATCCTGCCGCGAGCGCTCATGCCCTCATTAGTGAATTCGATATTGGTAGGACAGAGGGCCTTGCAGCTGCCGCACCGAACACAGAGATCCGGCCCGGATTTCCGCAAGAGCTTGCTTTTTTCGTCCAATCTTCCGTGCTTCCGACCCTCTGCACTATCCATTGAGATTCCCGCTTCTGAATCCTTCGATGTCGACAGTGATATGCTTGAACCCGAGTTCACGGAAGCGTTGCGCGATTCGTACTCTTAAGTCAGGGTCAAGAAGCTGATCGATCTCGGTGGCCCTGACTTCTATTCTTGCAAGATCTCCGTGATGGCTCCTTACTCTCAGTTCAAAGAACCCCAACCCCCTGAGAAAGTCCTCGGCATCTTCGACTCTTTTGAGACCTTCACGTGTGATCTCCAGGCCATAGGGGAATCTCGATGAAAGGCAAGGGGCCGAAGGCTTGGACCAGGTAGAAAGACCCAGGCTCTTCGAGACGTCTCTGATCTCCGCCTTCGTGAAATCGGTCTCGATGAGGGGGCTGCGGACGCCGTGACGGATGGCGGCCTCTCTGCCAGGTCTCCAGTCCGACAGGTCATCAGTATTGCTGCCATCGGCAACAATGGCATAACCTTCGGCATCGGCGATTCTGAAAAGTTTCAGAAAGAGCTCGTCCTTACAATAAAAGCAGCGATTTGCCGGGTTCCGTGCAAAGTCGAGATTGTCGAGTTCCGCGGTAGCGATGACGCGGTAAGGTACGCAGATCAACGAAGCCATTTGTTCGGCGTGCCTGAGTTCGCTTTCGGGCATGGTTTCGGATGAAGCGATTACGGCCATGGTCCGCGTCCCTGAGTCTTTGAGCGCCTTGAGGAGGAACGTACTGTCGACCCCGCCCGAAAAAGCGAGCACGACGGATGGCATCTCTTTCAATAGGACCAGAAGTCTTTGGTATTTGTCGTTCATAAGCATTGAAGATAGCGACCGCGGGTATCCGGATTTCAGCGCGCTGAATTAGTCCGTATTACCTCAGGATTACCTGATAAAGAAGTGATATTTATTTATACAGTGGGGCGATTGCCCTGTCCGTTCGCGCAGACCGTAAGAACCCAGACATCGCGCTAAAATCCGGATACCCTCGATCACTATCTGTTTACAGTACCGAGATCTCGTAATGCTCCTGGTGGAGCTTGAAGTCCTCCTTGACGATGAGCTTGATTTTGAACGTGGACTCAAGCTCTTCGATACCGTACCGCTCCTCATCCGACAGGAGTTCGGCAACAGCCGAATTTGCCGTAATCACCGCCATCTTCCCGCCCGGCAGATTCATTTTCCTGAGTTTTCTGAATATCTCGTACGCTACGGTCCGCGCTGATTTTACGAAGCCTTTGCCCTCGCAGTAGGGGCACTGTTCGCAGAGGACCCTGCCGAGGCTTTCCCTCACGCGCTTTCTCGTCATCTGTATAATGCCGAGTTCCGAGATGTTGTATATGGTGCTTTTGGCCCGGTCCTTTTTCATCGCCTCCACAAGGGCATTGAAGACCTTATCCCTATTTTCGAGCTTTTCCATGTCGATGAAGTCCATGATTATGATGCCGCCCAGGTTTCTCAACCGTATCTGGTAGGCAGTCTCTTTGACCGCTTCCAGGTTGGTCTTGAGAATGGTGTCCTCGAGGCTTTCCTTGCCAACGAACTTTCCTGTGTTGACATCTATGACCGTCATCGCCTCGGTCTGGTCGATAATTATGTAGCCGCCCGACTTCAGCCAGACCTTACGTTCGAGTGCCCTCGACACATCATGCTCTATGGCGAAGGCATCGAAGATGGGCTCCCTTCCTTCATATAGCTCGATTCTTTCGAGCAGCCTCGAAAAGAAGCTCTTCACGAATTCGCATAGCCTCTCGAATTCGTCAGGTGAATCGATGACGAGCCTCGAAACCTCATGGCTCATGAAGTCTCTTATGCTCCTGAAGACCAAGTCCAGGTCACTGTAAAGAAGCCCCGGTGCCGTCACCTTATCTTTCTTTCGCTGGATGTTCTCCCACACAAGAAGGAGGAATTCGAGGTCGCGCCTGATCTCCTCGGCTGAGGCATCCTCGCTCGCAGTTCTCATGATGATGCCAAACCCTGCCGGCTTTAGTTCGCTTGCGATTGCCTTCAGCTGCTCACGCGTCTCTTCTTTCTCGATTCTCCGGGATATGCCTACATGTTCCACATTCGGCATCAGGACACAATAGCGCCCCGGCAGTGTGACATATGACGTCACGCGCGCGCCTTTGGTGCCCATCGGGTCCTTTGCTACCTGAACGAGTATTTCCTGGCCTTCCTGAATCAGCTCTTCGATGGGAAGAGGTTTTGCGGCCTCGGTTTGCGCCAGGGGCTCATCCATCTCGACGGCATCACCGGAATCGCTCTCCATGAAAGGGGCATAATAATCGTCGACATTCGGCATGATGTCCGAGACATATAGGAAGGCCGCCTTTTCGAGGCCGATGTCGATGAACGAGGACTGCATTCCCGGCAGGATTTTCAGGACCCTGCCCTTGTAAACGTTGCCGACAAGACTGGTGTCTTTTTTGCGCTCAATATAGAGTTCGACTACCTGGCCGCCTTCGAGCAGGGCGACCCTGCTTTCTTCTCTTGTCACATTGATTATGAGTTCACTAGTCACAGAGGCTCCTTCCAGCCCTCTTTCCAGCCATACATTCGGGTCCTGACGACAGAGAGGTCTTCCATTTTTATTCCGAAGATCGCTTCGGTGATCTCACCGAGCCTGATTCTTACATCTTCACGATCCCTTAAGACAATCCTGTATGCCCAAGCGAGATCGTACCCGAATAAATCACGAAAACGTCCATTTGCGATCTCTATCCGTTCCGCTGATTCTATGCATGGAGCGAGATCGACATCCTTGTCCTCGCGCCTGACCATTACCTTTTCGAACGTCTCCGGTACATTCAGCGGCGGACCCAGGCCGGCTGAGATGCTATCGGCAAATTCCGGAACTCCGACGATATAGTCGTACCTGTTTACGAAGCCGGTCAGTGAAGGTTCATTAACCGGGACTACGACCATCTTGCTTATCCTTATACCAGCGGGCAGGGTTTCGCTCAACCTTGCACTATACAATTCTACATCAAAAGGCGTAAAGACCTCCATGTCGAAATACTCCTTCACGCCGGCCACCCCGACGTTGAGGGGAGGTCCGAAGGACATTTCGGGCTTGGGGTGGAATCCTTTTGAAAAGTCGAAAGGTATGCCTGCCCTTCGCAGTGCCCGCGTCATCGCGGTTATCAGTTCAAGATGAGACAGGTATCGGAGCATCCCTGTCTTCGAAAACTCGGTCCTGACGCGGATTTTCGGTCTGATGTTCCGGTCTATGGTGTCAGTTGAGGGATCATCTCGATGCGCCCCTACATTTATATCCTGTTCGGGCAAGGCATCTCGTAAGGGCGTATCCTTGCATTCAATGCCGCAGGCTGAGCATGCCTTTCTGCAATCCGCTGTCATCCTGCCTTCTATGGCCCTCTCATACTCGCGGTAAAGAAAATCTTTCCCGACACCAACGTCGATGTTGTCCCACGGCAGGGGGTCATATTTCGTGAACTCTCTACCGGCATACGCAGCGCCGTCTATGCCGGTTTTCTCCATTGCCTGAAGCCATTTGGCAAAGTCGAAGAACTCGGACCAGCCGTCAAGCCTGCATCCCGATCTCCAGGCCTCTTCTATGAGCGGGGCAAGGGTTTCGTCTCCGCGCGCAAATATCGCTTCGAGGAAGCTCATCTCTTCGTTGTGTCCTTTATATTTGAATTTCTTTGCATTGATCGAGCGTCTTAGAAACCCCAGTTTCCGCCTCATCTCATCGAGGCTTGTCTGTCCGTACCACTGAAAGGGCGTATGGGGTTTGGGAATGAATGGGGAGACGGTAATGCTGATGTTCACGAATTTTCCGCTGTTTCTCTTTGCGATTCGAAGAGCGCGCATCGCCATTTCATTGATTGCCTCAATGTCCTCTTCGCGTTCCGTAGGCAGGCCTATCATGAAATAGAGCTTGAGCGTGAGCCACCCCTCTTCGAAAAGGGCTGTGAGGGCGCGCTCATAGTCATCGTCGGTGAAGTCCTTGTTGATGACGCTGCGAAGCCGCTCTGTGGCCGCCTCGGGCGCCATGGTAAAGCCGGTTTTCCTGACCGATCTTATCTCCTTTAGCACGTTTCTGCTCACTGAGGCTACGCGCAGCGACGGAAGGGCTATGGCGATCCTCGAAGGACGGTACCGATGATTGAATTCCTTGATAAGCGGAAGCAGGCAGCTGTAATCTCCTGTGCTCAGGGACGAAAAAGAGACTTCATCATAGCCGGTGTTCTTTAACGCTTTTTCAGCTATTTCAAGGACCTTTTCCGGACTCCTTTCCCTTAAAGGTCTATAGATTATCCCGGCCTGACAGAATCTGCAGCCCATGGTGCAGCCCCTTGCAACCTCGATGCTGATGCGGTCGTGGACGATCGGCGCATAGGGAACTATTTGACGTTCAGGGAAAGGCGTTGCGTCGAGGTCGGCAATAAACCTCCGTTTTATGCGGGCCGACTTGCCATGGACAATCGGCACATAAAAACCTTCAATTTGGGAGATTCCGCGCAGAAGGTCCTCCTTGCTCCCACCAGCTGTCTTCCATCGTCTTACTGTCTCCATGAGTTCGACGACTGCCTCCTCGCCGTCACCGATCAGGAAGACATCGATGAAAGGCGCCATTGGCGCAGGATTCACAGTGGAAGGTCCGCCGGCTACGATGAGAGGTATCGATTTTTTCGACTGTATTCTGTCGAGGGCCTTCAGAGGTAGTCCCGCCAGATCAAGCATGTCGAGAACCGTCGTATATGAGAGTTCATACTGAAGGCTGAACCCGATGATATCGAACTCGCCGAGGGGTCTCCTCGTTTCGAGCGAACAAAGAGGAATGCCGTTTTTCTTTAGGTGGTCCCTCAGGTCCGTCCAGGGGGCAAAGGCCCGCTCAGCCGTCGCGAACGGCAAATTATTGATGATATCGTAGAGGATGCGAAGCCCGAGGTGCGACATTCCGACTTCGTAGGTATCGGGAAACGTGAGGGCGATACGAATGTCAAAAGGGCCTTGTTTTTTCCTTGCGTTGAATTCACTGTCTATATAGCGGCTCGGTTTTTGGAAGCGGGAAAAGTTCATCCTTATAAAATAACATCCGGAAAAGATTTAGAGCAAGGAAAGGTGGTACTATATATGCATGAACTTAAAACAGGGGACCTGCAATTTCAAATGCGTTTCCGACTGCGCCGGAAGGTGCTGCGGGGGCGCAACTATTATAACTATCGATGAGATAGCAAAGCTCTACGGTGTATTTCCCATAACCGTCGGGTTCAGGAATTATGCGCCTGTCGATGAAGGTCATGAGGCGTTTCTAGAAGCCGTGGGTAGCAGCAGCGGAAAGAGTTTCATCGTGGGCGACTTTATCGCTGGGAACTGGCGAAAGGGCCGCTGTTCTCAGCTGGCCGCCGACAACCGCTGCAAGCTGCACGTGGAAGGCCGCAAACCATATCAGTGTTCTATCGTTCCCTTTTGCGCAGTCTATCCGGAAGAGAGGCAGGATGCAGTTTTCGCTTCGCAAAGACAAAAGGCTTTCAGGCAGTGCGGCGGGTATATGACATATCATGAAACCGAGGATGCCGTATGGAAGTCAGGTCGGTTCGTCCAGCCTGATTATGCAGAGGCTTTTCGCCGATTCAGAAGTGGAATGCTGCGGCAGGCCGGGTTTATGAGGACGATACTCGTTGAACTTAAAAAGCAGTCTGTATTTTCAAGCTTCCTGCGGGGCAATGGGATTCTCGAAGCGGCCATACCGGCGTATCTACTCTTCGATCTGCTTGATGCTGCCGGATTGGCATCCGGGAGCCGGGAAGACTTTATCCGTGTGCAGAGGGACCTCTGCACACGCGAGCTGCAATCCTCAGGCAAGCACGTTGCCGTATTCGAGGATTGCATTGTTACATTCAAGACAGTTCAGGCATCGGTCCTATGAACGGATATGTCGGACTGTGGCGTAAGATAACGTGCTATAATTGATTTGATGGCGCAGGCAAAGACAGCTGGGATAATCATTATCGGGGACGAGATCCTGACCGGGAAGGTACAGGATTCCAACTCTTTTTTTCTCGCCAAAGAGCTTTGGTCCCGCGGCATTAATGTCTGCCGCATCTCGGTAATACCCGATCTTACCGATGAGATAGCGCGCGAAGTCCGATTCTTTTCGGAAACATACGACTATGTCTTTACCTCCGGCGGCATCGGCCCGACCCATGATGATATAACCATCGAAGGCATATCGCAGGCTTTCGGCGTGAAAACCGTAATAAACGACACACTCAGGAAGGTCCTCGAACAGCGCCACTCAGTCCTGACTCCTGCACAACTGAAGATGGCCGAGGTCCCTGAAAGAGCAGAACTTCTCAACGACGGCGACATGAAATTCCCGCTGATCAAGTTCGGGAATGTCTTTATTTTCCCGGGCATACCGGAACTCCTAAAGAAGAAATTCCACGCCGTTGAACACCGGTTCAGCGGGCCCAAGATATTTCTCATTCGCGTATATTTCAGAGAGTCGGAATCGGTCCTAGCTGGTTATCTTAATGAAGTGGTTGAAAGTGAGATGAACGTCAAGATCGGTTCATATCCTGTTTTAGATAATCAGGATTACTCCGTTATCGTGACTTTCGAATCCACGGATAGGTCGAAGCTCGAATCCGCGGTACGGCTTCTCCTGGGGAAGGCGCCGGCAGAGAAGGTCATTCGAGTCGTTGCTTAAGATATGACAAAACGCTCCGTCTGAAGTTGAGCCATGTACTTATGTGGATGAGACAGACGTGAATGTTATGGTTCGGTGCTCTGGATTCCAACTGCGAATTCGGGGAGGTAAAGCGGTAATGAGCGAGATAGAAAAGAGGCTTGAGAAGGCGACACGGGAAAGACAGTCAATCCTGGACAAGGCTAAGAATGTTGGTAGTCCCGACAGGACAGTACCTTACAATGACGCCGTCGAGTTTGTCTTGACGGCAGGAGTTCTCCCGACAGGGGAACTCCGAAGACTTGCTGTCCGGCATGGCGCAGTGCTTCTGGAGATGCTTGAAGGATCTCCAGAAGTACTGCAGTTTTTCTCGAACAAACAGATCGATTACCGCTCCATTGCCGCAAACATAAGAGACATTTTACACAGCCTTCATTTTAATAGGGATGACGATTTTTATCTCTCACTGCTACTTCCTTCTGACGCCGACGAGTATCTTATTAACCGGCGGTGGAAAGCGTTGATGCGTCTTTATCATCCGGACCGGAACCACGGCGGGATCGTCCTGCCTGCGGACTACGCCGCCGAAAGTACTAAGAGGCTGAACGAGATATACAATGTGCTGAAGGACCACAGGAGAAAGTTCAAATATGATCAGCTGTACGGTCTTCATGACGGGCAGGGAATTGAAAGGCCTTCGTTCTTTACTAAACCTTGTGGGAAGGCTACAATTTTCAGTAGTCGCCTAAAATATTATTGGGCATTAGCCGGAATATTTGCTGTGATATTAGCTGCAGCCGCATCCGGCACTCTATATTTGAGAATTCCGGCAAGACATCCCGTTGTCTCATTAGGCGCCCCGCGTTTGGAGAATAAGGCGGCCGACTCTATTTTGCCGCTTAAGAACAATGCAGAGGATAGTGTTAGTGCTTCCGGACTGTCTTCTGACGGAACGGCCACCGATGCCCGCGAAATTGCCGGTCCGACCAGCTCGAAGCAAGATGTATCTCTCGCGGAGGATGTATATGGATTCATCTCGCGTTTTGAATCAGCATTTAAGCACGGTGATCTCGAAGCGTACCTTTCTTGTTATTCGGCGTTGGCTAAAGAGGACAGTATGAATCACGACCGTATCCGAGAATATTACAAGAACCTCTTCGGGAGGGGCCGTAACAGTTTGTCGATGAGGAATATGATAATCAGCGAGGAAGGCAACAGTATCATGGTTAGGGGATTATGGGCTATTATTGCGACGTCTGAAGGAAGGGCCGGAAAGGAATTGAGAGGAAGCTATACGATGAGAATTAGGCGGGAGAACGGAAGATTGAAAATATTGGACTTGCGAAAGGGTATCGATAAATCTGCTGCCGATTAAAGTTTCCACTTTTATCGCCATCGCTGCCCCTGTTAAGCATGAAGCGTAATGGATTATAATGATGAGGTTGTCAGACTGTTATGTCTTTGAAAAGGAGTAATCAATGAAGGGAATGATTCTCGCTGGTGGTAGTGGAACTCGTCTTTATCCGGTGACGCTTGCCGTATGCAAGCAACTGTTGCCGGTCTATGACAAGCCGATGATATATTATCCGCTTTCAACATTGATGCTTGCAGGTATTCGCGATATCCTGATTATATCTACTCCCCAGGACCTGCCCAGATTCAAAGACATTTTCGGCGATGGGTCGCGTCTGGGTCTCAATTTCCGTTACAAAGTACAGCCTGCGCCGCAGGGCCTTGCCGAGGCGTTCATTCTCGGCGAAGATTTTATCGGGAATGACAACGCATGTCTCGTTCTCGGAGACAACATCTTCTTCGGCCAGGGTCTGACTGAAATGCTGAAAAAAGCGACTAACGACGTTGAGAAAAACGGCGGCGCTACTGTCTTTGGATACTATGTTAACGATCCCCAAAGATATGGGGTGGTTGAATTCGATGCGAAAGGTAAAGTGCTTTCTATCGAGGAGAAACCGGAACGGCCCCGCTCAAATTACGCCGTCACCGGCCTATATTTCTGCGACAACCGGGTAGTAAGCATTGCCAAACAGATCAAACCTTCAGAGAGGGGCGAACTCGAGATCACAGATGTGGTCAATGAATATCTCAGGCAAGGCAGGCTAAGGGTTGAGTTGATGGGCAGGGGATACGCATGGCTCGATACTGGAACTCATGAGAGTCTACTGGAGGCCGGAGAATTTATAGCTACGATAGAAAAGAGACAGGGCCTCAAGATGGCCTGTATCGAAGAGATAGCGTACCGTCTCGGATATATTAGCCGTGAACAGGTGCTTAAGCTCGCTGAACCGTTCAAGAAGAACGGCTATGGACAATACATGCTGAGGATGCTTAATGAGCAATTTTGAATTCACCCGCCTCGCAATACCCGATCTCGTACTTATAAAGCCGCGGATATTTAAGGACGACAGGGGCTTTTTCCTCGAAACATACAAATATGCGGATTTCGCGAATGCTGGTATATCCGAGGTCTTTGTCCAGGATAATCACTCCAAGTCATCCGGACATGTCCTTAGGGGACTGCATTATCAGAAAGACCCATTTGCACAGGGAAAACTCGTAAAATGCCTGAAAGGATCTGTTTACGATGTGGGCGTCGATATAAGGAAAGGCTCGCCGTTCTATGGGAAATGGGTCGGCGTCGAGTTGAATGAAGAGAATAATCTCATGATTTATGTGCCTGCCGGTTTTGCTCATGGGTTTCTTCTACTTTCTGAATCCGCGGAGGTGGCATATAAATGTACAAAGGAGTATTCGCCCGAACATGACCGCGGCATAATCTGGAACGACCCTGATATCGCCGTTGAATGGCCGGTGAGCGAACCTGTGCTTTCAGGGAAGGATTCGATGCATCCGCGGCTGAAAGAAGCGGACAACAATTTCATTTATGACGGAAGCGGCGGGGCAATGCCGCGTCCCAGGATTTAAGGCCGGTATGAAAGTACTTATAACCGGCGCCATGGGCCAGCTCGCACAGGAGTTTCAGCGTACCCTTCCCTTATCAGGGCATACGGTGCAGGTTCCTTCCGAAAGGTCTCTGGACATTACCGATCTCTCCTCGATCCGGTCTGCGTTGAGCGATCTACATCCCGATGTCGTTATCAATTGTGCCGCTTACAACAACGTGGACAAGGCTGAAACCGATTTTGAAACGGCATACGGTGTTAATGCCATTGGACCCGAGAACCTGGCCGCTTCATGCCGGGAGTTCAAGGCATTGTTTGTTCATTACAGTTCCGATTATGTATTCGACGGAGGGAAAGAGGGTTTCTATACGGAGGCCGACGAAACAAATCCTATAAATAAGTATGGGGAGACTAAGAGGTCGGGTGAAATCCGCGTAATGAACGCAGCGCCCCAATATCTCATCTTTAGGCTCAGTTGGGTTTTTGGCAAGGGGCGACAGAACTTTCTATATAAGCTGTCTGAATGGGCCGGAAAGAACCCTGTACTGAAGGTCGTCAGTGACCAGGTATCGGTGCCTACATATACTGAAGATATCGTCGCAACCACCATGCTTGCGATTGAGAGGGGAGCGAGAGGATTGTATCATTTGACCAACAGCGGCTATGCCTCCAGGTATGAAGTCGCCCGTTATTTTCTGGAGAAGACAGGGGCGAATAACATCATTTTGCCGGTTACATCGGACCGCTTTCCTTCACCGGCGAAGAGGCCCTATTTTTCGGCAATGTCCACCGGCAGGCTTTCCGCTGAATTGGGATGCTCAATCCCTGACTGGAAAAATGCAATCGACAGATATGTACAAAATGTGCAGGGAGACACACAGTGAAAAAAATACTCATCACCGGAGCGGCAGGGTTCATCGGGTCCAGTCTAGGCAAGCGACTTCTTGACCGCGGAGACAATGTTACAGGAATCGATAATATCAACGACTATTACGATGTCAACCTGAAGCTTGCAAGGCTTAAACAGCTTCAGGAAAGGGAAGAGTTCCGGTTTGTCAAACGCGATCTGCAGGACAGGAGTGGCATGGAGAGGCTCTTTGCAGAGGGTGGCTTTGATGCGGTTGTAAACCTTGCTGCTCAGGCAGGCGTTAGGTATTCCTTAAAGAACCCGTACTCTTACATCGATAGCAACATCGTAGGGTTTCTTAATGTCCTCGAAGGATGCAGGCACAATAACGTCGGGCACCTCGTCTTCGCCTCATCGAGTTCTGTTTACGGTGCCAACACCAAGATGCCTTTTTCCGTCCACGATAATGTCGATCATCCAGTATCTCTTTATGCGGCCACCAAAAAGGCCAACGAACTCATGTCACACACTTATGCGAGCCTATATAAG
>Ga0182010_10001341_pt1 | contig 13086 bp, 13 predicted proteins | sample 611E1MmetaG_FD_120488 | JGI IMG/M metagenome (GOLD analysis project Ga0182010, IMG submission 120488) | Permafrost microbial communities from Stordalen Mire, Sweden - 611E1M metaG | ecosystem: Environmental > Terrestrial > Soil > Wetlands > Permafrost | place: Sweden: Stordalen | collected...
CCACGAACGGGCATTACCCACGGTCACCTTGAAGCCATCGAGGACTTCCTCCATCGAATGATCGAATGATCTGATGAGCGGTGATCAATCGACGGGTACTGCGGAGGGCAACTGGCTGGCCAGGCGTTCAGCGATGTGGGCCACATCTACTGGAGATAGTGGTCCAGGGACAGCGATCATCTCGGAGACCTTCGTGGGCCATGTGACCCATACTCCACCCTGCTGGAAGGGCTTGGCGAAGAAGCCCCATTCCGAATCGACGAAGCAGAGAGCCGCATTGATGGGGATCTCGGCGTCACCTATCGCCTCGAGCACGGCATTGATCTGCTGGGCGAAGCCTGCGACGAGTCTTGTTTGATCTCGCTCGTTCACATAGAGGCGCTGTTCAGTCTTGAACAAGCCTCCAACATCTCTTTGTTCGACCTTCCCCGTGTAGTTCTCAGCATCGATGATCCAAATGCCCGATGCAGCGATGGCTAGGTGGTCGATGTTGGCCCGAGAGCCGGGGATCTGTCGATCATGGAGGAGGGCGGCACGATCACCTACTGATTTGACCAGGAGAGATGCCAGTCGACGCTCGCCTGTAGAACCCGTGGCCCAGGCCTTTGTGGATTGAGGATCGGTCGAGACGAACTTGACTACGCCTGCCAGGCGTCCCCACTTCTGCTCGATCCTCTCCTCCCGGCGTCGATGCTTCTGTTCGTACATCTGGCGGGCTGATGCTCCGGCCTCTCCTGTGGCGGGCGGGGAAGGAGAATCTGAGTTCGTCATGCCTTGGATCTGATCGGGTGCAGCCAATTGGACTCTGCTGTCATCCTCGGCAGGATGGCAATCCACGCACGTGGCTGTACGTGCTTCGGAGTCCCACCACCCCCGAGTGTCAGGAGCCAGGACGGAGGCACACTGGGAACAGGTCCCGGCATATCGGAGGCGAATCAGTTTGGTACCCATCTCAACGGTAATCGGCACCAACCCTGCACTCCTGTAGGCGTCCAGCACAGGGACGAAGAATCGCCCGAGAAAAGACCGCAGGGCCGATCCAAGCGTTCATGCGATGATAACCAGTGATCGGGCTGGGGTTTCAGAACGGAGGCGGCCATGGCTGATGCAACAGTCCCCGCGGGTTGGTACCCAGACTCCCAGGTACCCAATACCCTGCGGTGGTGGGATGGGACGGCGTGGACGACACACACGGCACCAGTGGAGCCGACCGCCACGCCTACGTCTGCGACGCCAGGGACTATCGTGCAGGCACAATCCTCGGCTGCCCCGACTCCAACACCGGCACAAGGCCCTGCTGTTGAACCCCGCCATCGTAGTGCCTGTTCGGTCGCAAGAAGACAGCAGTCGTTGAAGAACCCTTGAAGACAGTGGTCGTCAGGATCGAACTGGACGGCGGTTCATTCAATATGAACAATGGCGATGAGATCGTTGTTCACGGGTACAAGTCCTCACTCCCGACGGGCAATTTCTTGAGCATTCCGACTCGTGTGAGGTCACCGAGGGGATCTTCTACTTTCGGATCGCAGGAGCAACCCACTATCGAGCCGCCGATGAACTCGACGGCGATGCTTTCTCACGAGTTCTGCTGCGTCATCGACCCGACAATCCGCACGACCCCAATGCAATCGAGATCCTCAAGAAGGCTGGTCTGGCCGGAGTTGGTTTCCACGATCTGCGCCGGACTGCCTCTGCCCAACTCGTCTTGGCGAACGTGGACATGAAGACCGCAGGAACTCGCCTAGGGCACTCAGACCCAAGGCTGACCTTGGCCGTCTATGCACAGGCGACACCCGAGGCAGACAGGGCAGCAGCCGACACGGTGGGGGACCGTTTGCCGAGTGTTCGCCGAGTGTTCGCCGAGGCAATGGGATTCGGTGATCTCGACAGAAGCTCCAAAACGCCGGGCAGCCGGGGCGTGAACCCCGGCTGACCTGCACTTCGTTGGTCGGGCTGGCCGGATTTGAACCGGCGACCTCTGCGTCCCGAACGCAGCGCGCTAACCAAGCTGCGCCACAGCCCGTCGACCGGAATCGGCTGTTCGGCCGCTCCCAGAACAGGGAGATGCTACCCGACGGCGGTGCGGTCGTTCCCCGCGTCGCCGGTCGATACCCCGCTGTCCGCCGCGACCGCCGACGACCCGACCCGCCTGGCCACCACCTTGGCGATCCGGCGCTTGTCCATTTCGGAGACCCGGAGCTGCCAACCGCCGACATCGAACGTCTCGCCCTCCGCCGGAATGTGGCCGAACCGGTCGAAGAGGAACCCCCCGAGGGTCACGTACTCGCCCTCGGGCACGTTGATCCCGAGACGGTCCCGGACGTCGTCAACGCTCATCCGGCCGTCCATCAGCCACCTGTCGCCGTCCACCCGCACCAGGTCGGGCTCGTCGTCCGAATCGAATTCGTCGGCGAGATCACCGACGAGAGCCCCTAGGAGGTCCTTGATGGTGAGGACGCCTTCGACCCCGCCGTGCTCGTCGACGACCACGGCGAAGGCCCTGCGCTGCCGCTGCATCTCGGCCAGCACGTCGAGGACCAGCCGGGACTCGGGCACCAGGAACGGCTGGCGCACCCGGCGCGAGATGTCGATCGGGCCGGGCGAGGGCTGATCGGGCCCGACACTCGCTGCGTCTGCCGGAAGGGGCGGCTCGCCCTCGGCGGTTCCCCCGGCTCCGACTTCGCGTCCGCCGCTGACCTTCCACCCGGCCCGGAAGAGATCGTTGACGAAGAGCACCCCGATCAGGTCGTCGAGGTTCTCCCCGTAGACGGGGAAGCAGCCGTGGCCCGACTCGCGCACCGCCCGGGACACGGTGTCGACGGTAAGGGGGATGGACAGCGCCACCACGTCCACCCTCGGGGTCATGACCTCGCGGACCGCGGTGTCGCGCAGCTCGTGCAGCGCATCGATGATGAACTGCTCCTGGGCGTCCGTCCCGCTGTCGGTGGGCAGCCCGGGTGCCTCGGCCTCGTCCTCGGAGGTCGGGGCGGTGCGGCGTCTACCCCGGCGTCCCTGGCTGTTCGATGGTTCTTCTTCGTGGCGTCGAAACACGGACACAGCGGTACCCGGTCTGTTCGGACGGAGCCGTCAGGCGCCGGCGGGTGCGGGTGTGGACACGACAGAGAGCGGTTGGTAGGACTCGTCGTAGTAGGTGCCCCCGTCGAGGAGTGCGGTGACCGCACGCCGCAGGCGAATGGGGTCGAGGGGCTTGACCACCCATCCCTCGGCTCCGGACCGGCGGGCGAGGAAGACGTCGGGGCGCCGGTCGAGCAGCATCAGGACGGGCACGTGCTCGAGGCTCCCGTAGGAGGCTTCGAGCCGGAGTTCGAGGCAGACCGCCATCCCACCCATGTTGCCCATCTGCAGGTCGACCACGACCAGGTCCGGCAGCGAGTCGGCGACCTCGGCCATGACCTCCGGGCCCGAGCGGGCTTCGCGGATGGTGATGTCGGGAGTCTTGGCGATGGCGGCGACCTCGGCCCGCACCGATGGGGCATCGCTGGCCACGAGGATGGTGCGCACGACCACAAGGTTAGCGTCCCCGGCCACGGTGGCCCACCTGGGGACCCGGGGCAGCTCAGTCGCCGACGGTGGTGAACAGGAGGTCGGCGATGGTGGCCAGACCGTCGAGGTCGTGGACGTCGCTGTCCAGGAGCGGAACCCGGTAGACGGGCGCCGGCGCCACCTTGACCACCAGGTCGGCGAAGGCCTGTTCCTCGCGGTCCGAGGCAGCCGTGTAGCCGCGGAGGTTCTCCACCAGCTGGTCGAAGGCCCTCCCCGAACCCCCCTCCGCACCGCGGAGCAGGGATGCCAGCTGCTCGTCCTCGGCAAACCGCGGCTGCACCCGGTTGACGACCAGGGCGGTGACCGACATCTTCGATTCCACCAGCTTGTCGGCGAAATGGACGGCTTCGTCGACGGAGTCGGGACGGGGGGAGGCCACCAGGACGAAGGCGGTGTCCGGCCTGGCCAACAACTCCCGCACGCGGATCGCCCGGACACGGAATCCCTCCTCCATCCCTTCGAAGGCCTGGAAGAAGGCGACCGCGTCACTCACGATGTCGGCGCCGGCCACTTTCGAGATGGTGCGCAGCAGTGCGTGGGCAGCCACCCCCATGAATCGGAGGCCGACGCGGGTGGGGGCCATCAGGGCCTGGAACACCCGGTTCTCCAGGAAGTGGGTGAGCCGCCGCGGGGCATCGAGGAAGTCGAGGGCGTTGCGCGACGGAGGGGTGTCCACCACCACCAGGTCGAAGCCGCCCTCTTCCACCAGTTCGTAGAGCTTCTCCATGGCCATGTACTCCTGGGTGCCCGACAGCGTGCCGGTGAGGTTCCGGTAGATCCGGTTCACCTTGATGTCCTCGGCCTGCTCGGCGGTGTCCGAGTAGCGCTGGACCAGGTCGTCGAACGTCCCCTTGGGGTCGAGCATCATGGCGTGGAGCTCGCCCGGCCACGCACCCTCGATCCGGGTGGGCCGGTTGGTGAGATCGTCCAGGCCCAGCGCGTTCGCCAGTCGCCGCGCCGGGTCGATGGTCACCACGCACGCGCTCCTGCCGAGGCGGGCCGCCTGCAGGGCGAAGGCGGCGGCGATGGTGGTCTTCCCTACTCCCCCGGAGCCGCAGCAGATGATGATGGAGCGGTCGAGGACGACCTCGTCGATGGTGGCCGGTTCGGTCACGACGGCACCTGGGCCGGGTCGTGGAGCTCCTTCACGCCGGTGGCGAGAGCGTCGGTCAACAGGTCCAGCTCATGTGGACCGATGGCGGAGGTGAAGAGGAACGGGACCCGCAGCTGGGGGAGAGGAAGCTCGTGGCCCAGGCGTTGGAGCTGCTCCTCCTGCAGCTCGTGGCGGGTCTGGCGGAAACAGCGCGCCGCCTCGAGCGATGACACCATGGACGGGTCGAGGGTCACCCCTGCCGCGGCGACGGCATCTTCGGCGGGCACGTCCAGGCCGGCGACGGGGGTGTAGCAGGCGTTGACGATGACCGGGCCGAGGGCGATGCCCACCCGGTCCTCGAGCTGGTAGGCGGCTTCGATGACCTCGTTGACTGGCATCTCCTCGGGGAGGGTGACCAGCGCGACCTGGCATCGGGTCGGATCGGAGAGGAGCTCCACGACATCGGCGGCCTGGGTGCGTATCGGGCCGCCGCGGGCTGCATCGAGCAGGCCCCCGGCCGACGAGAGGAACGTCATGGTGTGGCCGGTGGCGGGCGCGTCCACCAGCACGAGGTCGGCGACGCCGCTGCGCTCGATCTGCTTGACCTTGCCCAGCACCAGGATGTCCCGGATACCGGGGATGGCACCGGCCACGATGTCCACGATTCCCGAGGACATCAGGCGCTTGGAGACCCGCTTCAGCCCGTGGTCGGCCAGGTACTCGAGCAGGGCGTCGTCGGGGGTGATGGTACGTGCCTGCACCGTGCCGGGCGGAATGACCGCGGTGCCGTCGCCGTCCCCACCGGCATGGCTGCCGTCGCCGGCCAGCGACGCGCCGGCTGCCCGGAGTACCGACCCGGCGTAGCCGAGTTCCTCCTCCTGGCCGAACGCGGCACCCACGCCCGAGCGCCCCTCGAGCTCGACCACCAGCACCGACAGGCCGGCCCCGGCTGCGAGGTGGGCCAGTGCCGCGACCATGGTGGTCTTCCCGACGCCACCCTTGCCGGCCACGATCAGGACCCGGCTCTGGCTGCAGAAGGCACGGACGTCCATAACGCAGTGGAGCGTAGTGTCCGGTTCCCCTCGTTCCACTCCACGGGGCCCCTGGTGTGCCCGGAGAGGCCGAATAGCGGTGCGCGCCACCCGGGGCCTCGGGATGATCCAGGGGGAAATCCTGGTCAGACCTCTTGTTTCGGGACACAGGCGCGAGTACGTTCACTTTCTGGGGGATGGATCTGAAATGGGGAGTCGGGCAGTGGAGCAGGCCGTTGACACATGGCAGCTCAAGGCGTCGTGCCGTGGGCCACAGGCGGAGATCTTCTTCCCGCCCGCCCACGCCGAGCGCAAGGAGGAGAAGCTGCAGCGAGAGGAGCGGGCCAAGGCGATCTGCCGATCCTGCGCCGTGCGGGTCGAGTGCCTTGATTACGCCATCCGCATCCACGAGGCCCATGGCATCTGGGGCGGCCTGAACGAGATGGAGCGCAAGCAGCTGGCGGACCGCCGGGCCGGCTGACCCGGCGATCCGGGCCGAGAGCCCCGCCCGCAGGCCGGCTTGGGGTCAGCCGATACCGAGGGCCGCGTCGGCGGCACGTACGCCCTTGCCAGCACAGACGGCACCGGGCTGCTGCCCGGTGGCCAGGCAGATCCCCGCAGTCAGCTCGTTGGCTGCGGCCACGACGGCCCGGCCGGTTGGCTGGTCGGATTGGGTCAACGCACCGACGATGGCCGTTTGCGACTGTCCCACCAGGATGGCAGGGCTGAATCCCGAGGTGGTGGCCACCATGTGGTTGCCGATGTCGACGAACGGATAGGCCCCGGTGCCTCCGGTTGCCCCGTATCGGGTGACCAGGGCCGACTGTGCGGGGGTGAGGGTGGCGATCCGTGCGAACACCCCATCGGCGTCGACCGCGTCGGAGTACAGCTCGACGCCGGTGAACGTCACGTACCGGCTCGTGTAGGCGGAGTTGGTGAAGGTGAAACTCTGGATCTCGGCGAAGACCGACAGTGGGGCCGACTGCACGTTGTGCAGCGTGGTGAACTTCCCGAACCGCGACAGGGCCACGATCAACGGCCATCGTTCCGAGGCGCAGAACGGGCAGAATTCGGCACCGACGAAGAGCACCTCGGGCTTCCCGTTCGAGGTCAGGGGTGGTTGCCCGGCCAACACGGTGGGGGCGGCGAGCGGGGTGGTGGGTGCGCTGACGCCGATCGTGTCGAAGGCGGATGCGGGGACCGTGGAGAGTGCGGAGAGCACGCCGCTCGATGTGGTGGGGGGAAGGGCAACGCCTTGGGGGGTCGAGGTTCTGGTCAGGGCGTAGACGACCAGTGCGATGACGCCGATGAGGATGACGGCCACCGCCACCCAGGCAAAGCGGGCGGTGCGGTTCGCCGCCGGGCTGTCGCCAGGAGGGGCAGCGTCGGGCGTTCCGGGTCGGCCGTCAGGTTCGGCGTTGTCTGCGTCGGGGTCGGTCGGACCGGCATCGGTCACGTGGCTGTCCGCCGCAGGATGCGACTACCCGGCATCGTAGGCATCGTCCCCATCGGCCAGGGCGAGCCCGTAGTCGGGGGCCAGGACGATCGGGGACGCGGTCACGATGATCACGAAGAGGATGAAGGTGATCAGGTGGACCGTCGTGCACCACAGGCAGATGGCCTTGATGATGAAGAGCTCAGCGATGATCAGGTAGACGATCATGCCCACGCCGGCGATGGACAGGACGAGGCGGGCCAGGTGGATCCGCCGGTCGGAGGACCGCCAGGCCGCCGGAATGCAGAGGACGATCATGGGCACGAAGAACACCAGACCCAGCATCGCCACCGGGATCCCGAGGATCACCGACTGCGGGCTGGAGGTGACCTTCTCGCAGTTGATGGTGGCGTTCGAGGCGCAGACCAGGGCCACCTTGTCGAAGTGGGTGATCGTCAGGTAGACGGACACGCCGAGCCCGAAGATGCTGAGCAGAAGCGTGGCGACGGGCTGCCATCGCAGGTTGGGCATGGTCGTCTCCTGGGCGCCGGGGTCAGCTCAGCTTCAGAGCCTTGGCGGCAGCCTCCACGCCCGGGCTCGAGCAGACCGAGCCGGGCTGGCCCTTGGTGCCCACGCAGATGGCCGCAGTCATGTAGTTGGCCGTGGCCACGATGGCCTGGGTCACCGGATTGGTGGCGTCGTTGAGGCCACCGGAGATGTCGGACGCCGAAAGGCCGGAGAGGACCCCCGGGCTGTAGCTGGGCCCGGCGACGAGGGCCAGGTTGTTGATGTTGATGAACGGGAAGCCCACCTGGCCGGCGGTCGCTCCGGGGATGAACTGCGGCGAGTCGTACTTGGTGAGGATGTTCTGCTCCTCCTTGGTGGGATTCTGCAGCGACGTGTAGTAGGTGGCGGTGGGCACGTTGCTGACCGCCTCGACACCGCTGAACTCCAGGTACGGACTGGTGAGGCTGGCACCGTGGTAGCTGAAGGTGCGGGTGGCGGGGAAGACGTCGGTGTGCGACGAGGCGGTCACCTTGAGGCCGGACCAGGTCCCGAACCGGGACAGGGCCGCCGTCATGGACCAGCGCTCTGCGGCGCAGTAGGGGCAGTACTCGGCGCCGTAGTAGAAGATCGCCGGCGACTTGCCGTTGAGGGTCATCGGGGGCTGGCCGCTCGTGATGATCGGAGGCGTCACCTGCACCGTCGGGGAGGTGACGCCCACCGTGTTGTAGACCGAGAGCGGAATGTTGGTGACGTCGTGCACCACCGAGGCGGGGGCCGGGGTGACCGGCGTGTAGGGGGCGTTGGCGTTGTTGGTCGAACCGGCGGTGAGCTTCACGATCACCAGCACGACGATGACCACCGCGACCAGGCCCACCGCGCCCCAGGCGATGAGCGCACCGGACGCACTGCGCTTGGGTGCTGCCGGAGCCGGGCGGGCGCCGGAGCGGGGCGTGTTCCCGCCCTTGCCGCCTGCACCGCCCTTGCCGCCCGGACCGGGCTTGGCACCGGGCTTGCCCCCCTTGCTGGCCGGGGACTTGGTGGAGATCGACCGGCTCTGGGCCTTGCTCCGATCCTTGGCGCTCTGTCCTGCGCCGCCCGGGCCGTTCGCCGGTTTGGGTTTGTTCCCCCCGGCGGTGGTCCTGTCCTGGTCTTGTGCCATCGTTCCGCAGTCTCCGATTCGTCGACTCGTCCGAGTGAGCGTAACTGGTCCGCCACCAGGAAGGGAGTCGGGGCGGTCCCGGGTCGTCCGTGGTGGGCACGACCCGCCCGCCGCCGGGCTCGGCACCGCCTTCATCGGGCACCCGGGCGGGTGTGGGGCCTACACTGGCCGGCCATGCCCGCAGAATCAGTGATTCCCGTAGAGCCGATCCCGCCGGCCCCGAGCGCGAGCTCACATGTCGTCCGTCGAACGGCCTCCTTCGACGGGCACCGGGTCAGGTACAGCGTCGTGGGCTCCGGACCCACCGCCCTGTTCCTCCACGGTTGGGGTCTCCGGCCCGAGGCGTACTGCGGCCCCATCGAGGCCATGGCCTCGGCCGGGTGCCGCGTCTACGCCCCGGCCCTTCCCGGATTCGGTGGCACCCGAGAACTCGACCCGGAGCAGCGCACCTTCTCCGGGTACGCCCGGTGGGTCGGGCACTTCCTGGATTCGGTCGGGGAGAGCCGGGTCGCCCTGGTGGCCGGCCACTCCTTCGGGGGCGGTGTGGCCACCGCGTTCGTCCACGGGCAGCCGCACCGTACGTCCGCCCTGCTGCTGGCCAACGCCATCGGCAGCCCCACCTGGGCCCTCTTCCCCAACGAGGTCCGCACCATGATGCAGCGTCCCTTCTGGGACTGGGGTCGGCACCTGGGGTCCGACATCCTCTACTCGCCGGAGCTCCTCCGGCTCTTGCCGACCATCCTCGAGAGCTTCATCCCCAACCTGCTGCAGAATCCCCTCGGTATGCTCCGCACCGGCGAGTTCATCCGTCGGGCCGACCTGGTCGAGGAGGTCCGCGCCATCGCCCGGTCCGGCATCCCGGTGACGGTGGCGTGGTCGGACCGTGACGGCCTGGTGCCGCGCTCGGCCTTCAACGACCTCCGCCGGGCGGCCGGTGTGGACGGCGTGGTGGTCGAGGGTGCGCACTCGTGGCTCATCGCCGACCCGGCTGGCTTCCGGGAGCTGGCCATCAGCGCCCTGGTCGACTCCGGTGCCCTCACCACCCGATCCGTGCGCGCACACTGACCGACCCCGACCCCGACCCCGACCCGCGACGGGCGCACGCCTCGAGGGCGCAGCAGTAGCCTGACCCCATGACCGTGACCGTCCGTGATGCCGCCACGGTGATGCTGATCCGCGACGCACGTGACGAGGCAGATCGACCCGCCATCGAAGTGTGCATGTTGCGCCGGAACCTGGCCTCCGAGTTCGTGGCCGGTGCCTATGTCTTCCCCGGAGGGTCGGTGGACCCCGACGACCGGGGGCCCATGGCCGAGGCCCTGTGTCGGGGGAGGACCGACGCCGAGGCCAGCGCCCTGCTGGGTGTCGAGTCCGGCGGGCTGGCGTTCTGGGTGGCCGCCCTGAGGGAGTGCTTCGAGGAGGCCGGGGTGCTCGTCGCCCAACGGCACGAGGACGCCGAGCGGGGCGACGGCACCCTGCTCGACACCAGCGACCGGGCGGTGGCGAGGCGCTTCGCGGCCCATCGCAGCGCTGTCAACGACCAGAGCACTCGGCTGCTCGACGTCTGCCGCGAGGAGGGTCTGGTGCTGGCGGCCGACACGGTGCACTATGTGAGCCACTGGATCACGCCCGAGTTGGCCCCGAAGCGCTTCGACACCCGGTTCTTCGTGACCGCCGCCCCGCCCGGCCAGGTGGCGCACCACGACGAGGCGGAGACCATCGCCAGCATCTGGGTCCGCCCCGACAACGCGCTCGCCCGGTACGCCGCCGGTGAGATCGAGCTGCTGCCGCCGACCATCGCCAACCTCGAGAGCCTCGCCCCCTTCCGCTCGACCCGCGAGGTCATGACGTGGGCCCGAAGCGTCACCGACGTGCCCACCATCCTGCCGATCGTCCTCATCGAGGACGGGCAGCTGTTGGTCCTGCGACCGGGCGACGAGGGCTACCAGGAAGCCCTGGGGGTCAGGCAGGCGTCGGGGCCGACGGTCCACGAGGATCTCGCCGAGGCCGCCCGTGCGGCCTGGGGGCCGAAGGCCGGCCAGGCCTGAGGGCACGGGCGCCGCTCGCCGGGACGGGGCGGCGTGGTGAACCTAGTCAGGGCTCTGCTCCGGCTCCAGGGGGGCCAGCGGCCCGTCGGTGGAGCCGCCCTCGGGGGCACCGGCCCGCACCGCCGCCTCCACCCGATCGAGCATCCGGGCGCTGCACCCCTCCATCGACACCACCGGCGCATTGGTGGTGATCACCGACTCGGCGATCCGGTCGAACACCTCGGCCAACGGCTGGTCCACGTCGAGGGCGACCGGGGCTCCGGCGTCCCCGCCGGCGGCGACCGAGGGATGGAGGGGGATCTGCCCGATCAGCGGGACACCCACATCGGCGGCCAGCCTGGCACCGCCGCCGGAACCGAACAGTGCATACGACGTGCCATGGTCGCAGGTGAAGTCGCTCATGTTCTCGATGACCCCGACCACCCGGAGGTATCCCTTGCGGGCCATGTCGGCGGTCCGCGCCGCCACCTTCTGGGCGGCCACCGGGGGAGTGGTGACCACGAGGACCTCGGTCCGCGGCATCATCCGGGCCAGGCCCATCTGGATGTCACCGGTGCCGGGCGGCATGTCGATCAACAGGTAGTCGAGGTCTCCCCAGTGGACGTCCTCGATGAACTGGCGGACCGCTCGGTTGAGGACCAACCCACGCCACATGATGGCGTTCTCCTCGTCGGCCAGGAACCCCATCGACAGCACCCTGAGCACCCCCTGCCCGACCTTCCGTTCGAGGGGAACCATCTTCTTGTCGCGTGCCTCGACGTCGCCCTGCATGCCGAGCAGACGGGGGACGGAGAACCCCCAGATGTCGGCGTCGAGGACGCCGATGGTCAGCCCCCGGCGGGCCATCGCCACCGCCAGGTTGACGGTCACCGAGCTCTTCCCCACGCCACCCTTGCCCGAGGCGACGGCGATCACCCGTGCCGTGTCGGGGATGTCGGTGTCCGGCGCAGGGTCCCGGGCCAGAAGACGCGCCCGGGCCATCACCACCTTGCGCTGGTCGGCGTCCATGACCCCGGTGCTCACCGACACCGCCTGCACGCCGGCCAGCGCGGCGAGGTGGGTCTCCACATCGTTGCGGATCTGGGTGCGCAGGGGACACCCGGCGACGGTGAGGGCCACCTCGACGTCCACCACGCCGCCCTCGGCGATCCGCACCGCGGTCACCATGCCCAGCTCCACGATGTCCGCCCGCAGCTCGGGGTCGACGACGCCGCGCAGGGCGGCACGCACTGAGTCCTCGGTCAGGCCGGGTGCCCCGGGTTCGGGCGTGTCGGGCCTGGTCACCTCGACAATTCTACCGGTCGGCACCCGGCGGCCATCCGGCGGCCATCCGGCGACCACCCGGCGACCATCCAAGGGGGTGTACCGCCTGCACCGGGACCCGGGTACGCTTGGCGGAGCAGTGGCGACCGGCCCGTGCCGGCCGGCTGGCGGCAAGGATCCGGCCAGAGCATGTACGCAATCCGTCCCGTGACCCAGGAGGAACTCCGATGAGCACCACGATGCAGAACGTCAGTATCGGGAAGAAGCCGAATCCGGTCACGCTGACCGATCACGCCGCCGCCAAGGTCGCCGAGCTCCTGGCCCAGGAGGACATCGACGGCCTGGCCCTGCGGGTGGCGGTGCGCCCCGGAGGATGTTCGGGCTTCAGTTACGAGATGTTCTTCGACGCCGACGTGGCCGACGATGATGTGGTGAGGGAGTTCGGCGAGGTCAAGGTGGTCGTGGATGCGACCAGCGCCGACCTGCTGAAGGGCTCGACCCTCGACTACGACGACGGCCTGCAAGGCGCCGGGTTCCATGTGACCAACCCGAACGCGTCCCGCACCTGCGGCTGCGGATCCTCCTTCAGCTGATCCGCTGATCCGCTGATCCAGCTTCACGTCAACGGCGCCGCCGTCGAGATCCTCGACGACGGCGCCTCACTGCTGGACGTACTTCGCGATCGGCTCGGGCTGCACTCGGTCAAGGACGGCTGCAGCCCCCAGGGCCAGTGCGGCTGCTGCACGGTATGGGTGGACGGTGCCCCGCGGGTGGCGTGCGTCACCCCGGTCCGCCGGCTGCAGGGTCGCCGGGTGACCACTCTCGAGTCGCTCCCCGGGGACGGGGCCGCCGAGTGGGCCGATGCGCTGGTGGCCACCGGCGGCAGCCAGTGCGGCTTCTGCACCCCGGGCATCGTGATGAGGCTGGCTGCCCTGGCCCCGGAGCCCGCCGGGCGCGGCCATGGTTCCGCCGCGGCGACCGCCGCA
>Ga0182010_10001343_pt1 | contig 13084 bp, 7 predicted proteins | sample 611E1MmetaG_FD_120488 | JGI IMG/M metagenome (GOLD analysis project Ga0182010, IMG submission 120488) | Permafrost microbial communities from Stordalen Mire, Sweden - 611E1M metaG | ecosystem: Environmental > Terrestrial > Soil > Wetlands > Permafrost | place: Sweden: Stordalen | collected...
CGATGCCTTGGTGTTTGCGACGGGGGGTGCGGACGACGAGACATGCCGCCGCGGTGTGCGTCAAAGCCCCCCCCGGACGGATCTTGACTGAAAGGTAACGGATGATTTGAGGAGATTCAACTGATGAAGGAGGGTCAGTGCGCTGAAGAAGAACTTCCGGTGGCTTTCCGCCCCGCCGGATTGTATATTTAACTCCTCGAAACGCGTTTTCTCTGGCAGGATCTGGAACGGCAGGATACTCCACTGTGGACCTCTTTCCCTGCCTGATCAGCGATTCGACCTCGTCGGACTGCTCATGCAGCGGAGCGGTACCGAACGGGAAGTTCACATGGGGGATGGAACGAACACGGAAAGGACCTCGCCATGATTGTCGTTACCGGCGGCTCGGGTTTTATCGGCAGCGCGTTGGTTGCCCTGTTGAATGCGAAAGGGGAGGATGACGTCCTTGTGGTGGACGATCTCGGCACGTCCAACAAATGGCGGAACCTTGTGGGGAAGAACATCGCAGGGTATGAGCACAAGACCGATTTCCTTGACGCGTTGGAGCGGAACGTTTACCTCAACGACATCGACGCCATCGTGCATCTCGGCGCGTGTTCCTCCACGACCGAGCGGGATGTGGACTACCTCATGAGGAACAATACCGGGTATACCCGCCGGCTGGCGGAATGGTCCCTCGCACACGACGTCCGCTTCATCTACGCAAGCAGCGCAGCCACCTACGGCGACGGCGCCCTCGGGTTCCTCGATGATGACGGGGTGACGCCGCGTCTTCGACCCCTGAACCCGTATGGGTTCTCCAAGCAGGTCTTCGACGCGTGGGCTCTTCGCCGCCGGTTGCTGGAGAAGATCGCCGGCCTGAAGTTCTTCAATGTTTTCGGTCCGAATGAATACCACAAAGGGGACATGGCGAGCGTTGTCATGAAGGCGCATCGACAGATTGTCAAGGAGGGAAAAGTCCGGTTATTCAGGTCGTATCGCAGCGACTATCTTGACGGCGGCCAAATGCGGGATTTCGTGTACGTGAAGGAATGTACGGCGGTCATCGTCTGGCTCCTGGAGCATCCGTCGGTGAACGGTCTGTATAATCTTGGATCGGGGAAGGCCCGGTCCTGGAACGATCTGGCGGCGACGATCTTCACCGCCATGAAAAAGCGGGCGGCCATCGAATACATTGATATGCCGGAGGGAGTGATCGACGCCTATCAATACTACACGGAAGCTCCCATGGAAAAGCTCCGCAGCACCGGCTGTCCGATTCCGTGCCTCCCCCTGGAAGCGGCGGTCACCGACTACGTACAGAACTACCTGGAGAAGCCGAACCCCTATCTCTGAGGGAGGAGGATCCAGTCTAACTGCTGGATCGTTCAGCGCGACGCAGAGATTACTTTTGGTACGATAACCAGGCAACTTCCACTAACAAACGATATATTGGCCCCGGTGACCACCAAACCCTCGTTGCAGGTGCCCTTGAGAGTTTAGCAAGAGGAGAAACAGATGAAGATCAGTTGGCGACGTGTCCCGCCGAAGGCGGGATTCCTCCTGGCGGTGTTTTGCCTATTCACCAATACGAACCCATTGCATAGTCAATGGATCCAAACCAATGGCCCATACGGCGGCGACGTTTATTGCTTTGCGGTCTCGGGCACGAATCTCTTTGCCGGGACTGGTGACGGCGTATTTCTTTCCACCGACAACGGCACAAGCTGGACTCGGGCGAGCACCGGCTTGACGGGTACTTATGTCAGTTCTTTTGCCGTCTCCGGGACGAATCTCTTTGCCGGGACTTATGGCTTTAGCGGCGGCGTATTTCTTTCCACCGACAACGGCACAAGCTGGACTCAGGCGAGCACCGGCGTGACGTATCCTTTTGTCAATGCTCTTGCCGTCTCGGGGACGAATCTCTTTGCCGGGACTAATGGCGCCGGCGTCTTTCGTTCCACCGACAACGGCACAAGCTGGAGGGCAGCGAACACCGGTTTGGCGAGTCCTTATGTCAATGCTCTTGCCGTCTCGGGGACGAATCTTCTTGCCGGGACTTCTAATGGCGGCGTCTTTCTTTCCACCGACAACGGCACAAGCTGGACCCGGGCGAGCACCGGCTTGACGTATCCTCATGTCTATTCTCTTGCCATTTCGGACACGAATATCTTTGCCGGGACTAATGGAGGCGTCTTTCGTTCCACCGACAATGGCACAAGCTGGACTGCGGCGAGCGCGGGCTTGACGAATGGTTATGTCTACGCTTTTGCCGTCTCGGGGACGAATCTCTTTGCCGGGACTGATGGCGGCGGCGTCTTTCGTTCCACCGACGACGGCACAAGCTGGACTTGGGTGGGCACCGGCTTGACGAGCGGTGAGGTAGCCGCGTTTGCCGTTTCGGGGACGAATCTCTTTGCCGGGACTAAAGTGGGCGGCGTCTTTCGTTCCACCAACAACGGCGCAAGCTGGACTGCGGCGAGCACCGGCTTAACGCATAGTTCTGTCTACGCCCTTGCCGTCCCGGGGACGAATCTCTTTGCCGGGACCATGGTCGGCGTCTTTCGTTCCACCGACAACGGCACAAGCTGGACTGCGGCGAGCCCCGGCTCGACGAATACTTATGTTCATGCCTTTGCCGTCTCGGGCGCGAATCTCTTTGCCGGGACTGGTTACGGCGTCTTTCTTTCCACCGACAGCGGCACAAGCTGGACTGCGGCGAGCACCGGCTTGACGTATCCTTTTGTCTATGCTCTTGCCGTCTCGGGCGCGAATCTCTTTGCCGGGACTTCTTATGTTCCCGGGGGTATTGGCCATGGCGGTGGCGTCTTTCGTTCCACCGACGACGGCACAAGCTGGACTGCGGCGAGCACCGGCTTGACGAGTAATCATGTTGATGCCTTTGCCGTCTCGGGCGCGAATCTCTTTGCCGGGACTAATGGCGGCGTATTTCGTTCCACCGATAACGGCACAAGCTGGACTGCGGCGAGCACCGGCTTGACGAATGGTGAGGTCTATTCTCTTGCCATTTCGGGCACGAATCTCTTTGCCGGGACAAATGGCGGCGTCTTTCGTTCCACCGACAACGGCACAAGCTGGACTGCGGCGAGCACCGGCTTGACGGACACTTATATCTACGCTCTTGCCGTCTCGGGGACGAATCTCTTTGCCGGGACTGAAGGCGGCGTCTTTCTTTCCACCGACAACGGCACAAGCTGGACTCAGGCGAGCACCGGTTTGACGAGTACTTTGGTCAGTGCTCTTGCCGTCTCAGGCACGAATCTCTTTGCCGGGACTGATGGTGGCGTCTGGCGAAGGCCGCTATCGGAGATGATCACCTCGGTGGAAGGGCTTCCGACCGATTTACCGACGCATTTCTCTCTTAAGCAGAACTATCCGAACCCGTTCAATCCGAGTACGACGATCAGTTACGACCTGCCGAGGAAGTCGCAAGTGAGATTGGCTGTCTTCAACGCCCTGGGGCAGCAGGTTGCATCTCTGGTGGATGGTGAGCAACAAGCAGGCTATTACGATGTACGCTTCTTCGGATCGGGACTGGCAAGCGGGGCGTATTTCTACAGACTGCAGGCGGGGAATTTCGTAGAGACGAAGAGACTCCTTCTGCTCAAATGAGCGTCAAGGCAAACTGCTTCCGATCTTCTTGGGCTAACGAGGGGTCGGCATGATGTCGCATAACCTGCGCGCGTGCAACCCTCTTACCCCTCCGTCGCGAGTTCCGGTGAAGTTCCAGCCGGGCGCCCCTCCGCTGCAACCTCATGCTCCTCTTCCGTCGATACCCTGACGAAGCGGGAAAGGATGGCGTACAAGACGGGAACAAGCACAAGCGTCAGGAACGTCGAGAAGAGCATCCCCCCAACCACCGCAAGACCGAGCGGCCGGCGCGATTCCGCCCCCGCGCCGAGACCGATGGCGATGGGCAAAACCCCGAAAATCGTCGCAAGAGAGGTCATGAGGATCGGGCGGAGACGTATGGTCGCCGCTTCGATCACGGCGTCCGTCGCGCTTTTCCCCTGACCCCGCAACTGGTTTGAGAACTCAACAATCAGGATGGCGTTCTTCGTCACCAGGCCGATGAGCATGATGAGCCCGATCTGCGAATAGATGTTCAGACTTTGTCCGAAGATCAGGAGTGCCAGCAGGGCCCCGAACACCGCGAGCGGCACCGAGAGGAGGATTGTGAGGGGATGAATGAAACTCTCGAACTGAGCCGCGAGCACAAGATAGATGAAGATGATCGCCAGGAGGAACATGAAATAGAGACTCGATGTGGAGCTCTTGAATTCCAGCGATTGTCCCGCGTAGTCCCGCTTCATCCCCGACGGCAGTTTCTCCGCCGAAATCCTGTCAAGATCGTCCAGCGCCTGCCCGAGACTCACTCCCGGCACGAGGTTGGCCGTGATGGTGGCCGACCGGACCCTGTTGTAGTGGTTCAACTCCTTGGGTGCAAGCGTCTCCTCAACCCGCACCACGTTTGCCAGTTGCACCAGCCCCCCCTTGCCGCGGAGGTATATTTCCCTGATATCGTCGGGGGCGGAGCGGGACGAGGGCTTCATTTGCAGAATGCAATCGTATTGCTTCGTCCCCCGTTTGAAATTCGTGACGATCCGTCCGCCGAGGAACGTCTCGAGCGTCAAGCCGATATCCGTGACAGAAACGCCGAGTCCGGCGGCTCTTTCACGATCGATGGTGAGGTCGAGTTGGGGCTTGTTCAACCGGAGGTCGGTGTCCAGGTTGATCATGTATCCCAGCTTGGATGCCTCGCCCATGACAGTCCCGACGGCCTGGTTCAATTCCTCGTACGTCTCCCCCTGTAGGACGTACTCGACGGGGCTCGAGCTGAAACTCCCGCCGAGACTGGGAGGATTGATGACGAACGCGAGGACGCCGGGGATGGAAATCAGCCGTGGAAAGAGCGCCTGCACGATCTCTTGCTGTGAACGCCGGCGCTCACTGCGTGGCGCCAGACCGAGAAAGACGAAACCGTTCGTCACACGGCCCGGTCCGCCGAACCCGAGGCCCGTCGCGCTGAAGAGCGACCTCCGCTCCGGCAGGGGAAGGAGGCGGCTCTCCACCTCTCGCATATACTTGTCGGTATAGTCCAGCGTCGCTCCTTCGGGGGCAATGACGATGCCGAAGGCGACGCCCCTGTCTTCGATCGGTACGAGCTCGCTTGGGAGCAATCGAAAGAGGACCACGCTCAGGACGACTGCCGCGACGGCCCCGCCGATCGTCAGCCATTTCCAGCGCATCGCAAAACGGAGCGTGCGGTCGTAGATCCGGTTCAGCCATTCGAAGAATGCGTCGAAAGAGCGCGTTGCCCAACTTGAGCTCGTTCCGTGCAATGGCTTGAGCATTCTGGAGCAGAGCATCGGCGTGAGCGTGAGGGCGACGAATCCGGAAAGAAGGATGGCCACCGCGAGCGAAATGCCGAACTCATTGAACAGCCGTCCGACCGATCCGGTGAGAAATGCGAGGGGGACGAACACGGCAACCAGGGTGATGGTTGTCGCCAGGACGGCAAATCCGATCTCCTTGCTTCCGTCAAGAGCGGCCTGAAGGCGGCTCTTCCCCATTTCCATGTGGCGGTACACGTTTTCCAGGACGACGATCGCATCGTCGACGACAAGCCCGATTGCCAGCACCAGCGCCAGAAGCGTCAGGATGTTGAGCGTGAACCCCGCAAAGTAGGCCGCCGCAAGGGCGCCGATGATGGAGATGGGTATCGCCAAGGTCGGAATCGCCGTCGCCCGAAGACTCTTGAGGAAGGCGAGGACCACAAGGATCACCAGGCACATGGCGATGATCAGCGTCTCCTTCACCTCGTCGATCGAGCTGTTGATGAAGGTTGACGAATCGAACGCGATATCGAGTTTCATCCCGGCAGGGAGGAGGCCGGAGAGATCGCCGAGAGCTTTGCTGACGTCAGCGGCGACATCGACGGTGCTCGCTTTTGATTGCTTCACCACGCCGAGACCGACGGCCGTCTGTCCGTTATACCTGACCGCCGTCCGTTCATCGGCGGCGCCGAGGCTCACTTCCGCGACGTCGCGGAGACGGACGATGTCGTTCTTGCTCTGTGCGACGATGATGGCGCCGAATTCCTCCGGCGTCGTCAGCTCTCCTCTTGTTCGCACGGAAAACTCCCGTTCCGCCCCCTCGACCCGCCCCCCGGGGATCTCGGTGTTCTCGCGCCGTATGGCCGCCTCGACATCCTGTGCCGTCAGGTCGTGTGATGCCATACGCAACGGATCAAGCCATACGCGCATGGCGTAGCGGCGCTCCCCGGCGATGATGACCGAGCCGACGCCGGGAAGACGTTGGAGGCGCTCCTTGAGGATGCGGTCCGCAACATCGGTAAGCTCCAGCCCGCTGTGCCGGTCGCTGGAAAGGGCAAGCCAGACGATCGGCTGCGCATTGACATCAACCTTCGAGATCACCGGATCATCGATTTCCCGGGGCAAGGTGCTCCGGACGCGCGACACGCGGTCGCGCACGTCGTTCGCCGCCTCATCCACGTTCCTGTTCAACTCGAATTCAATCGTGATCACCGATCCCTGTTCACGGCTCGACGAGGTCATCGTCTTCACCCCTTCGAGGGTCGCAAACTGTTCCTCGAGGACGTTCGTGATCTCCGTCTCCACGACGGCGGGACTTGCGCCGCGGTAGAGCGTCGTGACCGATATGATGGGGGGATCGATGTCCGGATACTCGCGGACCGGCAAACGGAGAAAGGCGACAACCCCGAAGAGCAGAATGGTGAAACTCATGACGCTCGCAAATACCGGGCGCTTGATCGACATGGTACTGAGTTTCATGCGGGTTATCCTCCCTTCACGCCGGCCGCCTGCGGGTGTTCCGCGGGCGATGGCATCGGCATGACCTTGCCGCCGTCAAAGAGCTTCTGGTGTCCTGCGCGGACCACCGTCATCCCGGCCTGCAGGCCGTCCACGACCTCGACAACGTCGGATGTGCGTGTGCCGAGTGTCAGCGGAACGCGCGCAACGGTGCTGTCCGCTTTCACGATGAAGACAAACAACTGGTTGCCGCTTCCGAACACGGCCTCATTGGGGATCGTCAGGGCGTTGGGACGTTCGCTGAGGATCGCGGACACGTTCGCCGACATGCCCGGCCGAAACTTGCGGCCGGGATTCTTGACCCGGGCAACGACGCGGGCGCTGCGGGTCATCTGGTCGATCATCGGTTCAATGACAATAATCTTCCCCTCCTGGCTGAGGCCGGCAAATGCCGTCGTCGAGATGTTCACCTCTGCTCCCTGGCGCAGCCGGGCCACGAACCGTTCAGGCGCCGAAAATGTGACGCGGAGTTCGTCGATGTTGGCAAGCTCGGTTATCTGCTGGCCCGTCCGGAGAAACGTTCCTACGCTCACCTGGCGGGCGCCGATGATCCCGTCGAATGGGGCAACGATGCGTGTTTTGGCGAAGCGGGCTTTTGCGACGTCCAGGTTCGCGTCCGCGACTTTCAACGCTGCGGCCGCATCGTCGAGGTCCTGGGGCGCCCCTGCTCCCTGGCTGACGACCGACTTCACCCTGTCGAATGTTGCTTTGCTTTGTGCGCGCAGCGCTTCGGCGCGCGCGAGCTCCGCCGCAAGCTGGGCGTCGTCCAGTTGAGCGATGATCCCGCCGCGCCGTATGAACCCGCCTTCCTCGAAGGGGAGAGCTTTTACCGCTCCGTCGATCTCCGATACCACGGTGATCGCCTCCAGCGCCTCGATCGTGCCGACCCCTTCAAACTTATCGGAGACTGTCTGAACAGTCACCGGGCTTACTTCGACGGGCATGGGGGGCATGCCCATTCTGCCTCCCGCTCCTTTTCCTCCACAACCGTTCGCAAGAGTGAGAACCGACAGTATCGCTGCTGTACCGATGTGACGCCGGAGAATCATCGTTGACACGGACATGGATCCGTACCTTTCTCTTGTCGTATGGCTGATACTCGACGGGCACGCCGTCGCTCTTCCCGGCGCTGCGCTGACGTCGTGCTGTGTCCATCCGTGGGCGGGCATTATTGGGTGGCGAGGTATGCGCCGGACGTCAGTTGCCGCAGGTTTGCCGCCCCTTTCGCGCTCCTCACGAGCGCCTGCGTGTACCGCTGCTGCGCCACGGCGAAGTCCGCGCCGAGCCGCACGAGCTCGAATGCCGTCGAACGCCCGTTTTGGAATTCAATCAGCCCGATGCGCACCTGTTCCTGCGCTGCTTCCACGCCCTCCCTTGCCGCTTTCAGTCGCCGTTTCCCGTTCAGCAAATCGCGGTAACTCGCGCGCACCTCTTCCTCCACGATTCTTGATTGCTGAATCTGACGCTGTTCCGCGACAATAACCTCCGCGTCAAGCCGGTCCTGTTCTCCGAGTCCGGTGCGCAAGCCGATGGGGACAGTCACCTCGATGCCGACGCTCCATGTGGGATACGTCCGCTTCATCGCCTGGCGCACAGCGTCGGCGGATGTCCCGCTCACCGCCGTCCGGAGCGTGTCGCCGAGAAAGATCACGTCCTGCGGCGTCCCCGTAAGCCCGTTCCCCCCGATGGACCCCACCACATCGACGCTCGGGAGCGCCTCCCAGAATGCCGCCCGGGAAAGTGCGCGCCGCGCCTCCACATCCGCTTTTGCCGCCTGGAGGGCGAGATTCTTCTCCATCGATCGTTCCACCAGGAGATCGGCATCTTCAATCGGGAAATCATCGGGAGGGTTGTCCACGGAGAGGAGCCGGGTTTTCCCCGCGTCCGGCCTCTTGCCGATCAATGACGAAAGCTCGTCCGAGATCCGATCGAGCCCCTCCTCCCGGTCGAGGAGAAGGATCTCCTGTTCGGCGAGGAACGTCCTCGCATTGGCGACCTGGTTCGGACCGATCAGGCCGGTCTTCGCTCTTGTCTCCGTGTCGCGCAGGAATGCTTCCGCCCTGTCGCGCGTGAGCTTTTGAACCGCATAGTCGCGCTCGGCAGCGTAGAGATCCCAATAGCTGACCTCCACCTGGGTGCCCACTGCCAGGACCTCCTGATCATAGCGCGCCCTGGCGGCTTCCAACTCCCGGTCCGCCTTCGTAAGGTTCTTCTGCGCGGAAACGAACAATCCGCCAAGGAGCGGCTGCCGGAGGTTGACCGTGCCGTAGGCGGTGAATTGGGGGTTGAGGAATGCGAAGGTGGAGTTCGTTTCCAGCCGGACGGTGTTCAGCGAGGCTTCAATGTTCGTTCCGATGGGGAGGTTCCACCGCACGCCTCCCGTCATGGTGTTCTGATTCGTGTTCCCCGTGAAAAGGGAAACGGATGGGAGCTCCTGGTTCATGCGGTCGAACGAAAAGAAAAGCGTCGGGTCGAAGGCGCCCGCCTCTCTTCGCCGTGCCCCCCCGGCCGCCATGAGTGCCGCTTCGGCCGTCAGGACCGACGTGGAATTGTGCAAGGCGGATTGGACCGCATCATGCAGCGAGAGGGGCGTTCCGTCGAGCGAGCCGACAATTGTCTGGAGGGCGCTATCGGGATTTGCGGGAACCGCCAGCGGCGTTTGACCGAAGCACGCGCTTGACCCTGCAGCCAGGAGGGTCATCGCTGTGCGAAAGAACAGACATCTCACCATGCGGAAAGAAAGGAGGTTGTGGTAAGGTTACCCGTTGCGGACGGCCTTCCCGGTTGGGAAAAAAATGACCGTCCTCCGGACCCGGCCGCCGACGCCTGAGCCGGAGGGCCCCTTTCGGGCGCACACGCAAGGTCCGGGGCGCTGACAAGGAACTAACTTCGAATCGGCTCACAAAGTTCCGGCCGTCCGGCGTGCCGATTTGAAGGGATTTGCAGACATTGCCCTTTACAATACACTGTCAAAGCAGTACTATGATGGAGCAGACCGAAAATGACGACGAAGCGTACACGAGGAACTGCATCATGTTCAAGCTTAAAGTCATAACTACCAGCACGCGACCGGGCCGGAAAGGGCCGGCGATTGCATCGTGGGTGATGGAAGAAACCCGGAAACATCCGGAATTCGATCCTGAATTGCTCGACCTGGCCGTCATCAACCTGCCGTTCATGGATGAACCGAACCATCCCATGCTCCTCAAGTATGAACATCAGCACACGAGGGATTGGAGCAGGAAGATCGCTGATGCCGATGCCTTCATCTTCGTGACCCCGGAATACAACTTCGGGTTCACGGCGCCATTCAAGAACGCGATCGACTATCTGCACCACGAATGGAAGTCCAAACCTGCGGGCATAGTAAGTTACGGGGGAGTCTCGGCCGGCACCCGTTCCGCGCAGATGATGAAGCAGGTGCTGACGGCGGTCGGCATCATGCCCCTGTACGAAGCGGTGAGTATTCCGATGTTCGGGCAGTTTCTCGACAAGGAAGGGATCTTCACGCCGAACGAGCCGCTGAAGAAGGGGAGCGATGCGATGTTCGCGGCGCTCGCACGGTGGACCAAAAGTCTGCAGGAGATGCGCGCAAACGACAAGTAGCCGGAATCGGGCGCGAATACCACATCCCGGAATTTCGGGCACAACCACTGGCACAATGCGTTGATTGGGGGAAACAGTCTCGACGATGTGAATTCAACGGCGTTCTTGTGCTGAAAGGAAATGGTCCTCTTCTCCATCCCACAAGAAAGAGAGCATATACCTTGAAACGATTCCTGCTTCCGATCGCCCTCCTCGTTGCGCTGAACGGCCACGCCCAAAGAGTCGACAGTCTGGCCCTGACCCCGCCGATGGGGTGGAACACGTACAACACGTTTGCGGGGAACTTCAATGAAGAGTTACTGCGCGAGATGGTTGATCTTCTCGTTTCCTCGGGGATGAAAGATGCCGGGTATGCTTACGTGATCGTCGACGACAACTGGACCGGACCGCGGGATAGTCTTGGATTTCTGACTGTTGATGCAAAGAGATTTCCGTCCGGACTGAAGGCGCTGTCGGAATATATCCACGCCAAAGGACTGAAACTCGGGCTCTATTCTGACGCCGGGTACAAAACCTGCGGCGGTTATACCGCGAGCCGGGGACATGAATTCCAGGATGCCCTGATGTTCGCCCGTCTCGGCGCCGATTATCTCAAATATGACTGGTGCAACGCCGAAGGGATCAATGCCGTGGGGGCCTATACCACCATGCGCGATGCTCTGCTCGCCGCCAAACGGCCCATGGTGTTCAGCATGTGTGAATGGGGAAACAACAAACCATGGCTCTGGGGCGCGGGTATCGGCCACCTCTGGAGGACGACCGGCGATATCACGGCATGCTGGGATTGCATCGACGATCATGGCGGGAAGTACAATTCCTACGGCGTGATGCAGATTCTTGACATGCAGGAGGGCCTTCGTGCGTATGCCGGGCCGGGACATTGGAACGATCCGGATATGCTGGAAGTGGGAAACGGAACGCTGACGGTGAGTGAAAGCCGCGCCCATTTCTCCCTCTGGTGCATGCTGGCCGCCCCTTTGATCGCGGGGAACGATCTGAGAACAATGTCGAAGACGACGCTTGAAATACTTACGAACAAAGAGGCCGTTGCCATCGACCAGGATTCGCTGGGTATTCAGGGCTTCCGACAAACCAACGCCGATAGCCTGGAAATCTGGTACAAGCCTCTCAAGGGGGGGGATTGGGCGGTCTGCTTTGTCAACCGGGGATCGAAAGCGGCAACCATCGGACACGATTGGAAGAAAAATGTCATTCGCGATGACCTCTCCAAACGCGAACTGAATTGTGCTCAGCAACGCTATGTTCTTCGCGATCTGTGGAAGAAGAAGAAAGTCGGCGTGACGAGCGATGTGCTTGAGTCCACCATTGGATCGCATGACGTGCTCATGCTCAGGTTGATGAAGTAGCGCCTCCTGCCGGACCGGGCCGCTATTTTCCCGATTTGTTCTTCGATCGGCACGTGTCGATCGTGATTCTCCGGTTGCGGATCGGTCCCGTCCCGGGTGCTTCCTTCCTGGAGAGACACAGCGATCCGTGGTACGTTCCGAAACGTTTTCATAATGAATTCATAACAATTTCCGGCTTGCTTTTTCGATTCCGAATTTGTACCCTTTCGTGTCGTTCGGCCGCCCTCCCGGGGTGGTGTCGTCCGGATTCACAATCCAAATCAGCTTCCGGCTCATCCAGCCGCAATATTTCCGACCGTTCTTTGTTCACATTTCCGCAACCCTCCCATCAGAGGATACGCTGATGGAACATGCTGTTCGTACACTATGCCTGAAGGCGGGAAGCTCTCTCCGCATCGATCCCCATCAAGAACGCACTGACAGAAGGAGGGGCATATGATTTCGAGCATGACGAAATGGAAGATCGCTGCTGCAATCGCATTCCTGGTTGCGGGAACGTCTTCTGTGATCGCACAAGGAATTACCACCGGCGCCATCGCCGGCAGAATAGTGAGTTCAACCGGCGAAGAATTGGCCGGAGTAAACGTCACGGCCGTCCACGTCGCGAGCAATACGACGTATGGGACGAGCACTCGCCCGAATGGCCGATTTGTCATCCCGAACGTCCGGGTTGGCGGACCGTACACCGTCACTGTCTCCATCATTGGGTACAACAAGGCGTCACGCGGGAATGTCTTTACAAATGTTTCTCAAACGTCTGACGTCGATTTTACTCTGACCGAAGTGGCGATCCCAACCGCGGAACAAGTTATCACGGGCGAGAAGAATTCCGTGATGAATTCTACAAGGACGGGGGCGGGGACGAACATTGACAAGCAGACATTCGGCCTTCTCCCGACGATCTCCGGAAAGTTTCAGGACTTCATCCGCCTGACGCCCGAATCACGCGGCAATACCGGGTACGGCGGGGATTCCTATATCGGCCAGGACAGCCGCTACAATAACACGACGGTCGACGGCGCATACTTCAACAATTCCTTTGGTCTCATGGGCCAGGTGGGCGAGCGCACCGGCGTTGCACCGATTTCGCTGGATGCAATCGAACAGATGCAGGTGAATATCGCTCCCTACGACGTCCGACAGGGGAATTTCGTCGGCGCCGCCATGAACACCGTGACAAAAAGCGGCACAAACACGTTCTTCGGCGATCTGGCGTATGGCACGCGCAACCAGAGCTATGTCGGCACGCACGCAGGA
>Ga0182010_10001344_pt1 | contig 13084 bp, 14 predicted proteins | sample 611E1MmetaG_FD_120488 | JGI IMG/M metagenome (GOLD analysis project Ga0182010, IMG submission 120488) | Permafrost microbial communities from Stordalen Mire, Sweden - 611E1M metaG | ecosystem: Environmental > Terrestrial > Soil > Wetlands > Permafrost | place: Sweden: Stordalen | collected...
CTTTGAATGGGAACACCGTTAATGAAGCTGAGATCAATGGTTATCTGAAAGAATTAAAGAGTGAGAACGAAGAACAAATGGATATACCTGCTTTCCTGCGTCATGCCCAACTTTCACAGCGTCATATTCCATCACCTGCTCCGACTTTTGCACCACAGAAACAGGTACAAAAAGCCCCTTCTAACAATTCATGGACAAAGTAGTATCACCTTGAGACTGAGATGAGGGTATGGCCATATGGCCTGGAAGCCCGAACTCTTTTATATGGTTTCATTACAGGGCAGACCAAACTACCGGTCTCTCCTGTAATGAAACCAAAGTTCTTCAGTCTCTATTGACATGGGATAAAGGCAAAGTAGAATTAAGAAAGTTTTATTAGAATTAAAATAATATTCAGGAGATATAAATGGAAGCATATTGTGTGAAGTGTAAATCTAAGAAAGCAATGAAAAGCGCCAAGGCCATTACCATGAAAAATGGTAAACCGGCTAATAAGGGTGTATGCCCAACTTGTGGGACAAGCATGTTCCGTATCGGCAGCTGCTAACAAAGTGAAGCCAAGTTCGAAGTCGCAATTGTTGAGTTAGAGGTTTGCGAAGTAGATGGGAAGCTTATCTTATCGTTCGTTCCGGTCCTTAATACATCTGCCAACTATGAAATTTTTTGCGCTGCTTATTATAAACGCGTTCTGTTTGGATCCTAACATTATGAAGGGGAATTTAATAGGAGGTAATGATGCCACAATCAATTGAATACCAAAAACAGATGAGTGAGATTGTCTATATTAATCTACCTGGTCCAACCGAACCATCGCCCGGAATGAGCGGCGGAGAATTACTGCATGGATTTTTGGCAGGACTGTATTTAGGCGCGAACCCGGAGGTTAAGGAAATAATCATGGATCTTTGTGCGAAGTGGAGCGTTTACTACAGAAGACAAGCGGCGGTTTGAGAGCAGACGCTATGACCTGATTGTGTTTGGGGCTTTGCCAATACCCCTCGTAGTTCCTACTCAATCGGCCATTTGATTATTAAACTGTCTATTTCTGACATCAGGCGGATGGTCTCTTTTAGTGGCAAAAGCGATATATCACTTCCTATCAGTATCGAAGTATTAATGTGACACCGTGCCGGTGCTGTTAACCAGATTAGGGCAAATAAGTGATGATCGTCACCTTGAGTCCGCCATTGTAGTTCAAGAGGATATGATGTCAGTTAGCAAGAGAGAAGCCTCCTTGCCTATGAATCCCTTTTGTCGATTTTTGATCCACGTGGCAATATAGAGATTAAATCCACAAAGATTATAAATCAATTACGGCTTTACATTCATCGGCATCCAATGATTCAATGGTAAACCCAAGATTTCTGGCCAGGCCAATCATCTTCACATTATCCCGGAGAATAATACCGTACATACTTTTAAGACCCTTCTCCTGGGCAATCCCAATGAGCATATCGGTGAGTTTATGCCCTAAACTAACCCGCTGAAAATCATCGGCGACGAGAGTTGCAAATTCTCCGGTGTCGGTACCCGGTTCAATAATTAACCTTCCTACGCCAACATTCCTCCTTTTCCCACCTGAATTATATTCGGCAACAATGGCAATTTCACGGCCGTAGTCTATATTGCAAAAGCGGCTGAGCATTTCATGAGAAATATCTTTAATTATGTAGAAGAAACGAAACCGGGACGACTCAGGAGACAATCCTGCCAGCAGTTCATGTTCCAGCGGCTCGTCCTCCGGTCTGATTGGTCTTAGTAAAACGGACCGCTCGTCACGGCATAACCAGGGTTGTATGTACTTGGTGGGATAAGGCGAAATAATCAGGTGAGAAAATTCACTCGGCTGATTCTTTATGACCTCTTCATCCAGGATAATGCGCGCATCCAGCGCAATTACCTTCTCACCGCTCACTACCAGCGGATTAACATCCAACTCCTTTATCTCCGGGAAATCAATAATCATGTTCGAAAGTCTAATGAGGGTTTCATCGAGCAACTTGAGATTTGTCGCCGGCCTCTTGCCGAACCCTTTCAAAAGCATTTCGCAAACATTAGTACGTTCAACAAGCATGCGTGCCAATCTCCGATTCAAAGGAGGTAACCCGATGGCCACATCTTTATAAAACTCTGTTTCTGTTCCACCCTGTCCGAATATAATTACTGGCCCAAGGGTTGGATCTTTTTTGCTGCCGATTATTAATTCGTAATCATAGTCAGCAATCATTTTCTGTATTGTCACACCATCGATATGTGCGTCAGGTACATATTTGTTAACGTTTTCCAGCATTTCCTTATAGGCTTTTCGCACCTCATCAGCCGATTTAAGGTTTAATTGCACGCCGCCGACATCAGATTTATGGGAAATATCAGGAGATTGTATTTTCATGACTACCGGGTATCCGACACCTGACGCGATGCTTGCCGCCGCATTAACATCGCTGGCAAAATACGGTAGGGTGACATTGATCCGATAAGTATTGAGAAATTTCTTTGAGTCATCTTCACTTAACACCAACCTGCCTGAACGAGCAGCTTTGCCAACAAGTAGTTTGAGGTGGTTCTTCGGTGTGCCTACATCAAGCGGCATATCCTCCGGCGTTTCATAAAGATTTCTCAAATTCATTGCGTAACGATACGAATACATGTAAGTTTTAACAGCTTCTTCCGGGAACTCATAAGTCGGTACTTTGTTTTCGTAGAATAACTGCCGTGCCTTTTCTACTTCTGTTCCTCCCATTAGTACAGTCAATATGGGCTTGGTACTCTTATTGGCAATTTTTGAAATGGCTTGGGCCAGATCGACGGCAGTTGCGACTCCCTGAGGCGTATAAATAACAACAATACCATGCACTGCTGGGTCTTTGAGCGCAATATCAATCGCGCCAGTATAAAGCTCGACACTGGCATCTCCCAGAATATCAATTGGATTAGATTTGCTCCAATAGGGGGGTAATATCTCGTTCAGGTTTTTCATCGTAGTATCACTGAGTGGAGCCAGTCTGCCGCCTCTGCCAATGAGAGCATCGGTGGCAAGTACTGCCAAACCTCCGGCATTAGTGATGATTGCCACATTCTCACCTTTGGGTAAGATGGCAGTGTCGAGGATTGAGGCACAACCAAATAAATCCTCAATTTCATCAACCCTGACTACTCCGGCCCTATCAAAAACAGCATCATAATAGGAATCTTCCCCGACCATCGCGCCTGTATGAGATTTAGCTGCCTGACGACTCTCCTGGAATTTTCCTGCCTTAATCACGATAATCGGCTTATTGCGGGCAAAACCTCTCACCGCACTCATAAATTTCCTGGTATCGCCCAGTGTATTACCCAATGACTCAAGATAAATAATGATGCTTCTTGTCTGGGAGTCCGCTCCGAAATAATCGATTAAATCGCCGAAATCAATATCCAGCATCGATCCCAATGAGGCGAAGGCACTAAAACCAATATCTCTACTCGCGGCCCAATCAAGGACAGAAGTACCGAGTGCGCCACTCTGGGAAAGGAAGGCAATTTTACCCGGTTTCGTCCCTTTGCGGGCAAAAGATGCATTTAACCCGGAACTGGGACGTATAGTACCAAGACAATTCGGCCCCATAATCCGCATGCCGTACTTATGAGCAAATTCTTTTATTTGCGTTTCCCGTTCTTTTCCTTTTTCCCCTGTTTCTTTGAATCCGGAGGAAATAACGATAACGGCCTTAATGCCTGACCTGCCGCATTCTTCCACAATATTAGGGACAGTTTCTGCCGGGGTCGCAATGATAGCAAGTTCCGGCACCTCCGGCAAGGCAGAAAGTACTGGATAGCATTTGGTATCCATTAATTGTTCATGCTTGGGGTGGACTATGCAGATATTCCGCTTATCTTTTGATGTCAGCAGATTCGCCAGAGTAGATTGACCGACTGAACCTGGTCTCTCACTCGCGCCAAACAAGACTATGCTTTTAGGGTTGAAAAAGAGATCTATGATATCCATTTGACCTCCTCGCCACGTTCGAAGATTTATAATATCGAAAGCGTGATCAGTGTCTGGAAACGAGTTTTTAGTTACGCAAATTCTAACACATCTGTGGATAGGGACAAAATCCCCATTGTTTTTCACATACAAGCGTTTTCATAATAGTCTGGCCTAACAAATTACTCGCGATGCGGTCTTATCTTATGGTTGAAATTGTGGATTCGGAGGCTAACGAGTGTATTCATTTAATTATGAGACCATTAGCAATTCAACTTTTATATGTTGCACTTGGGATCCCAAAAGGCAAAAACCGAAGATTCTATTCCTTAATGGCAGTACTGTGTTATTAGTCTATTTATCGATTGCTTAATACCTGTTAGTCGTCTTTGCGAGAAGAGATCGGCACTAAAGATGGCTTACCCGATATTACCGATTTTGAGCTAATTCAAAGTCTGCTCGCGATTTGGTAGACAACGATGGCCATTACGAGCGACAGTACCAGTTGATAAGCTACGGTAAAAAGTGGCCATCCATTATAGCGGCTATCCCCCACAACACAGCTGAAACTGACTATCTTGGCTCGTATTTTTTAACATCGAAGACACTATGAGATAGTGTTGCAAAATATGTTGTTGTATAATAACAAAGTGGATTAATATTTAGGTGGGAAACTTTGACCTTAAAGGTAATAGTGTATTCTGATTTCGTCTGACCATTCTGCTATATCGCTGAGCGGACCAGCCTGGTCAGGTTGGAAAAGGAATTCGACATTTCGGTAGAATGGAAGGGCTTTGAACTTCACCCTGAGACCCCCGTAGGTGGTGTTCTTCTAGAACGCTTGTTTCCAGGATATCAAAACAGCGATCGGCAGGAATATATGCGAAATTTCGCTGCCAGCTTTGGTATCGAAGATATGGCTTCGCCCGAATCATTGCCCAATACACGCTGTATCTTAGCGATGGCAGAGTATGCACGTGAGATGGGAAAGATAGACACCTTTCGCACTCTGGCAATGCAAGCCCGTTGGAAAGACGGTCGTGACTTGGAGAACAATGGTGTCCTAGGAGATATTGCTGCGGCTTCCGGCCTTGACCCACAAAAGGCATTAGTAGCCTGCAATTCACAAGATTACCTCGCACGTGTAGATTCGTTGAAGGCTGAAGCCGAAAGAATGAAAATAACTGGAATTCCCACATTCATCATCGGCAAGAAACGCGTAGAAGGCTGTCAACGTTACCAAATACTAGCCAATACTGTACTCCAAGCTGGTGGCTCACTGAGGAGCAAACGCAATTGATATTCTACTGGGACTTTAAAAAGGTACGGCTGATTTCATGCCTAAGACTTGAACCTGAAACCCCCTCGCAACAAAGGAACGATTTAGCGAATTCAGTTTGTTCGAATGGACAAACTCACATGGTTTATCCACAAGAGCAGCTTTTATTCTTTCCCTCTTAGTCATTACCATAAAACACCTTCCTCAAACGGCACTGCAAATAATACGCTTCCATTTTACTCGTCGGTCAGTTCTTATTGTATTTGTTGCGGTGACGATAATGCCTCTTAAAGAGTAGACTTGAGCACAGGAAGTACACGTTTGATGCCCCCCAGACTGTGACAAATAACTGCGTAAGCGTTAATTCACCAGTATTAGATAACCAAGACGATTAGATTCCAATTTAATTTGCAGTTTGGTTACGTCCTGTGGACAAACTTTGACAAACCAGGCAAGGATATACTTTACTGGAAGAATGCAGAGCGATCAGCCACAGGTATTAGTTCCGGAGTATCCCGCCGAGAAGAAACCTTCTGGGCCTTGGGACTTCTGGCCGACCGTTGGGTTCGGATTGCTGATTATGCTGGCCTATTTTATCGGTCAAATCATAGTAGAGGCCGTTTTTGCAATAAATAGTGTTATCTCTCACCCGGGGGAATCGATTTCGCAACTGACAAATATTCTTTCTAATGGCAATGCCCTTACTTCGACTCTCTTTGTTTCGACCATAATCGGTGCAGGTTTCACCTTTCTGTTAGTAAAAATGCGTAAAGGTATTTCTGTTAAGGAATACCTGGCATTGCAGCCTATCAAAGTGACAACACTTTTTTCCGTCCTTGGGATCGCTGCAGTATTGTTGTTCGCCTCAGGGTTTCTCCTTTCCGGGTTGGGACAAACTAAATTCACGGAAGAGATGACACAGGCATACCAAAGCAGTTCAGTTCCCGTGGTCATTGCGGCTGCCATTTTTGCACCAATTTTTGAGGAGATGTTTTTCCGAGGTTTTTTATTTGCCGGATTTAGTGCCTCGAAAGTCGGGGTAACTGGCGCTATACTGATTACCGCGGTACTTTGGGCTTTACTTCATGCTACCCAGTATAATATCTGGGAACTACTGGTAATTTTGGGTCTTGGGGTGGCGTTTGGTATTGTACGTTGGAAAACGAACTCTCTGTATGCCAGTTTAAGCATGCACTCACTTTGGAATCTGGTTTCGACTGTCCTGGGAGTGCTTTACATACAGGGTCGAATTCATTAAAGATATAGGAGGATTGAATGGCAGAAAATGCGGAATTCGCTAAAAGAATAATAAAAATGAGAATCAAGTATGTGTTGGAGCAATCTCAAGGGCAGATACTTGATGAGAAAAAATTGAGGAATATTGCAATAAAAGTAAAACAGGGGGAAAGTAATCCTGCCATTGCTGAAGAAATTAGAAAATTGGCAGTCAATGGTATTGAGAAGGCTAAACCTTTACTTAAAGATGTGGTAAAGCAATTGGTTGATGAATACATACAAACCGTCATGGATATCACTGATGAAGCGATACTAGAAATGGTTAGCGGTGAAATACAAAAAATGGTTAAAGAACAATCACCAAAATGAAAATAAATTAATGCTATGGTTGCACAATTTTAGTCGGTGAAAATTTACTCAAATAAATATTTCATAAGAGTACCCGTAGAATAGTCTGGTTGGAAAAGGAGACAATATGCAAATCTTGATGTTATCAGGAAGCAGGAACAGGGAAGGACGGACTGCCCAAGCTATGAAGGCAATAGGCAAAGGTGTTGCCAAAGCCGGCGGCAATTCGGAATACATTTTCCTGCCCGAACTCTCCATTGAAAGATGCCGCCAGTATGAACAGGATGGTTGGGGAATTTGCCGCAGCGAGTACCGATGTATTATTGAGGACGATTTTGACTCAGTGGTATCGAAGTTGAAAATGGCATTCTTCGTGCTAACTTCTGTCTTCATCAGTGAAAGAGTTATAAGCGGATGTTGAAACAACTTAAGAATTCAAAGCGTTATGCAAAGTCCTGTTCACGTCATTTATCTTGACTTGCCCCACCGTGTCCATCGTGACCAGATTTGATACGTCTTTCTGGTAACCGCAGGACAGACACTCTTCATACCACCCATCTATCTCGCGTTGAATAAATAGGTCACCATTGCAACGGGGACAACTTTTCAATTTCCAAACTGCCATGCTTACTAAACCTCCAGTTGAAGAAGTTCCTTCTGAATTCGTACCGGGTTAATTATGAGATTTTATCCATATTAATCCAAACAAAGCTATTTCATTACCTTCATTTTTATTCTACTTTGCTTTTAACCCATGTCAAGAAGAATTAGAGCGTGATTTGTGAGCAGATTTTTTCGGCTGTTCGCGACAGTTCGGAAAGCCGCTAAAGAAAACTCTGTGAGTGTCGAGTTTAATTTTATGGAGAGTCCATAGGAAGGTACTTGAAGAAAATTCGGCCAAATAGAAATACCTTACGAAGCATTCTTGACGTCTATGTAAAACCGCCATGATATAATTAAGATATGTTTGAAGACAATTGCTTTAAAGTTTGGGTTTCACTGTTTTGGGTGGGCCTTGCGTTCTCAAAAGTATTAGTGGTGCCCGAAATGCGGCATAATCTTGAAGATTAAGAATGGCTATAGATTTTCATAGACTGACTCATTCTTTCGTTAAAGCAATGACAGATTCACGTACCGTCTATGTCGATGGTGTCGGGCCTGTTACTTTGAAGCACAGCAATCGAGTTAAGAGAACTACTCTCACTACCACACCAGACAAAGGCGTTATAGTCTCTGTCCCTGTAAATGTATCTTTTGATACAGCCATAGAATTCGTTAACCAAAATGAGCAGCGGATAAGAAACAAATTATATCGGGTAAAATAGACATCCGGTATTAAATTAATTTAAAGCGACCAATCATCAATTTGACTAAAAGTATATTCGTTCAATTTGATTGATAGTCTATTCAAGATTAAATCCAGTTGTTGACGTTCTTTCCTGGTGAGAACTGATAACACTTCTCTCATTGCCTTACTATGTTTGGCGATTTTAAGAAGTTCAATACTTTTCTCGGTTAACCTAATGGCCAATTGTCTTGATTTCGGTCTGCCTTTGCTTCTCTCAATAAATCCTTCCCGTTCCAACATCATTGTTTGCCGGGAAATCACATCAGCTTTTCGGTTAACAGCCTTCGCTACAGCAGATATTGTTGCTTTTGAACCAAGCCCTTCAATGAGGCGTAAAATACGAAGTTGGCTGGCGGTGATGCCCAACGGACTTAACTCTTTTTGTCTCACCCAAAACATTTTATGATGAAGGTCAGCGACCGATATCCAAACATTTAGATCAGAATTGTAAGAGTCTTCTTTCATATTGCCCTCTGTCATCTAAAACGGTCGATTTTAGATAATATACATTATTTTGGTAATAATGTGACGGTCTCAGATCGAAGTTTTTCTAGCTCCTTCTCATGGAACAGCATATCATACCCGGTCTTATCCGCTTTCATCATGACATAGCCTGCTGGGTTTTCAACAACCTGAATGATCGTTCCTTCCCAATTGCCGATCTTGTAGCCACCATCAGTGTTGCTTTAGGAGCAATTGATCCGAGTTGCTTATATTTAGAAAATTAGCTCAATCTCGTAAGGATTTGCTCAACTGTTTTAATATGGGATTCTTCTTCTTTAGGTAGTTCGATAAAATCGTTCCGGATAGAATAATCTGTTATCATGCCTACAATTTGCTGATGTAGTTTTAAAGCCAGTTTCTCTTTCTCAAGCTGCCCCTCAAATATCTTTTTTAAGTCCATCTCTGTTGGGAAAGAGCCGAATGACCAATGCGGAGTACCGCCTAGCCTGGTAATAGCCTTGGCAACCGTATCGGCATGCCCGATAGAAGCGGTTCCTAAAGACTGGGCGAGTTGTTTGGTCTCTTGATCTCGAATAGCACTGGCAATGCGAGGGTAGTGGATAATCAATGTGTATTCCAATTCCAAGGTTTGATTCAACAATCCCAATAACTCAGGGGAACCTATTACCTTCTTTTTCGTATTCATATACATATAACTCCATAGTTTGTTCCGATTAATAGTGCTAATCTCCTTTTAGCACACCGAATTTCATAGGGTCGCTAAGACCTGTTGAATTTTGTCAAATAGATCTTTGGGAGCAAAGGGCTTAGTCACATAACCGGTAGCGCCCATCTGTTGACTTAGTTTGATATTGAGTTCAAAACCAATGGCCGTAACCATAATGATAGGAATCGATTTTGTGGCCGGATCATTCTTAATCACATGGCAAGCAGTCAGTCCATCCATCCTGGGCATCATCATATCCATCAGAATAACATCAGGTTGTTGAATGTTGGCGATTTCTATTGCTTGTTTCCCGTCTTCAGCTTCAACAACATCGAAGTTCTTGCTTAAGATAGCACGTGATAATCGCCTCACATTGGGTTCATCGTCAACAATGAGTACTTTCTTTTTAGTAATTACCTGATCCATTTATGGTCAATCCTCCGCTGGTTTATGCTCAGTTTATCTATTTACAGCTGCCTTCTCTTTTTCAGAAGTAAAGCAGGATGAATCTATTTTTAGAAAAGTATTGGCTACAACCGGGTCGAACTGGGTTCCAATGCATCGCTTGATTTCTTGCCGTGCTTCCTCTGTCGGCATTCCCAGACGATAAGGACGATCAGTGGTCATCGCATCATAAGCATCGGCTACGGCCAGAATCCTGGCTCCTAATGGTATATCTTCTCTGGCCACTATTTGATGAAGTCCAGTGCCATCATAATGGTCATGATGATGTTCAACTATTGCTACTACTTTTTCATTGACCACCGGCCTCACAATTCCGGCACCGACATGGGCGTGAATCATGATATGTTCATATTCGGCCGGCGTAAGCTTGCCCGGTTTGTTCTGAACAAAATGGTCGACGGCAATCTTGCCGACATCATGCAATAGACTCCCCCATCGCAGGTTGTCTTGATCTTCCTCAGATAAATTAAGCTCTTGCCCGATCGCTAAAGCTATCTCAGTTACCCGGCGGGAATGCCCCGCAGTGTACTTATCCTTAGCTTCAAGAGCAAAAACCAGCGCCTCGATTGAACCCAGAAAAAGTCTGCGTATCTCTCCTGTCTGTTGTTCTACCTTTTGCTGCAATTGCTCCTGATATTCTTTAATTTGCTGTTCCAGCATCCTTTTCTCAAGGGTTTTTTCTACGTTCAGGGCAACCTCATCCAAATTGAACGGCTTGGTAATATAGTCATCGGCGCCCAGCCTCATGCACTGAATCGCGAGATTCGCTTCAGCAACAGCCGTTGCCATAATCACTGCCGTGTTAGGGTAATTGGCTTTCAAATCTGCCAGCAACTCCATCCCTGATTTCCCAGGCATTTTCATGTCGAGCATTATCAGGTCCGCAGAATAAGTCGTCATCTTATCCAGCGCCTCAATTGCGTTGCCAGCCTCCTCACAGCGGTAGCCTAGTCTTGAGAGTTTCACGTGCAAAAGACGTCTGATCATTGGCTCATCGTCAACTATTAGTATCTTCTGTTCATGATTCGGCATCTCTACATCCTTCCTTGGGCTCGGAACATCTAAATCGCAACCAGAACTGTTTTAACTATTGCTCTGAGGTTTTCAGGGGCAAAGGGCTTAGGCAAGCATGGCCTCCCGGTTTCTTCCAGAAATGTCTTAATATTGCCACTCAACATATCTCCAGTCGTGAAGATAAACTTATAAACTACTTCAGGACATTCACTTTCTAATTGTCGGTACAGTTCAATGCCATTCATCCTCGGTGTCCTGATATCGCTAATACAGAGGTCGTAATCTTTTTGCCTCCACATCTCTAAGGCAATCTCTCCATTTACGGCAATGTCCACTTGAAACCCTTCCGCAGTTAGGGTTCTCACGCAAACCGCAGCAATAAACGGTTCGTCTTCAACCACCAGAACACTTTGTCGTTTAACTTCGTTCTGTTCCACAATCCACCCCCTGATGCTATTGCCCGTTAATAAGCGGTAACTCGACTACAAAAGTCGTCCCCTGTCCTTTTTCGCTTCTGGCATAGATTTGGCCGCCATGTTCACTTACTATCCCGTGACAAATGCTTAAGCCTAACCCGGTTCCCTTACCGACCTCTTTGGTAGTAAAGAAGGGGTCAAATATATGTTTCAGATTTTCTTTGGAAATTCCGGGACCGTCATCGGCGAAACTAACCCTGATAACATCCCTGGATTTCTCGGTGGTGATAACCAGCTTTCCTTTTTGGTGTGCTTCTTGCATCGCAAATTCGGCGTTCACCATGATATTGAGAAAGACCTGCTGCATTTGAAAATGGTCAATCATGATCTCCGGTAGATTAGGTGTTAACCGATTTTTAACCTCAATGTTGTTTACTTTCTGTTCGTAAGCACGCAATCTTAGTACATCTTCTATCACAGAATTGACATTGGTAAGTTCTTTCACCGGCGCGTGCTTTCTGGCAAAGGTCAGAAGGTTTTTAACGATGGCCGCGGCACGTTGGGCTTCACTGTAAACGATGCCTAAATCCTCTTTCATATTGGCCGGGACATCACCCTCCATCAGCAACTGTGAGAAACCGATAACACTGGTTAGAGGGTTATTGAGTTCATGAGCAATGCCGGAAGATAACTCGCCGATAGATGCCAGGCGGTCTGTCAAGATCAGTTGCTCCTCCATCCGTTTCTGTTGAGTCACATCTCTGGCCACAAGAACTGTACCAGTAATCTCTCCCTTTTCATTAAATAAGGGTGAGGCGGATTCTTGGAAGTGCAGCCCAAGAGTGGGATTAAAGATTTCTAATGAAGAAGATTTACCGGTTTTTAATGCCAGCAGTTGCGGACAGTTAACTGGACATTCTTGATCACCGCGCATCACTTCGCGGCAAGACTTTCCGATGAGTTCCTGCGGCGTCATGTGGAGTATGTCAGCCACCGCTTTATTTACTCTAATGATCCGGTTATCCTTATCGTGAATCGAGATAAGATCAGTGATCGAATCAAAAGTCGTCCTCCATTCTCGGGAGGCTATCTCCAATTTCTTCTCTGCTTGCTTACGCTCTGTAATGTCGTTATAGATAGTCTGATTTTGCTCCTTGCCATTCCAGCGCACCTTCATCCTAGATAGCTGCAAATGTCTCATGGCGCCATCTTTGCGGATGATGTCAAACTCCAATTGATCCGGGAGCGATTCACCGCGTGCGAATTGCTCTTTACGCTTTATAAAACCAGCATACGATTCCGGTGTGTAATGTTCTTGCAGAGGGCTTACTCTCATTTCTTCGATATTTTCGTAACCAAATATGTCTAGTAATGCCTGATTCGCATAAAGGATGCGATCGTGATCACCCATGATGCGAATGCCCATTGATGAACCGTCTATGGAATTACGGAAGTTTTGTTCCGATGCTTTCAAATCAGCTTCGATTTTCTTTTGCACAGTGACATCTCTGGCGATGCCAATAAAATTAAACATACTTTTGTTATGTTCACGCATTGGAACCCCGGTAGAAAGGAGCCAACGCCATTCACCCGAGGCATTACGGAAACGATATTCCTCAACGGCAGTTTGGCTTCCTTCTGCCCGGTGGCTCTGCTGTGCCTCATCGATAACATGCACATCATCCGAGTGAACCAGTGACCGGAAGGGAAGGCCTAGCAGGTCAACATGATTATAACCAAGGACTTTTTTCACAGAAGGAGACGTATATGTGAACTCTCCCCGAGTATTGAGAGTAAAAATAATATCAGTGCTATTCTCTACGATCAACCGGTATTTCTCTTC
>Ga0182010_10001346_pt1 | contig 13076 bp, 11 predicted proteins | sample 611E1MmetaG_FD_120488 | JGI IMG/M metagenome (GOLD analysis project Ga0182010, IMG submission 120488) | Permafrost microbial communities from Stordalen Mire, Sweden - 611E1M metaG | ecosystem: Environmental > Terrestrial > Soil > Wetlands > Permafrost | place: Sweden: Stordalen | collected...
CACGAGGTTGCCGTTGTGGCCGATGGCTATCGACTTGCCATGACCCATCCGGAAGGTGGGCTGGGCGTTCTCCCAGACCGTGGAGCCGGTCGTGGAGTAGCGGCAGTGGGCGATTGCCAGGGATCCGCGGAGGCTCGGCAGGCGCCGCTCGTCGAGGACCTGGGCGATCAGGCCCAGATCCTTGTAGAGCATCAGCTGTTCGCCGTCGCTGACCGCGATGCCGGCGGACTCCTGGCCACGGTGCTGAAGCGAGAAGACACCCAGGGCTGCCATCCCTGCGGCATCTCTGCCCGGAGTTACCGCGCCAAAGATCCCGCACATGGCTAGGCCGTCTCACCTGGAGAGACAGCCTCCGCTGCCTCCGCTGCGTACGCCGGACCAGGTTCCGCGCCGAGGGCGCGGGCGAGGCCGTGGTCCCAGGTGTGGCGCAGGTCGGCCAGGGAGACGTCCAGCGCGTCGGCCACGCCAGAGCCTCGCTCCTCGGCCGCGCCAGTTGCGCCCTGTCCGGTCAGCTCGATGCGCAACCGCTCCCCGCCCACCGTGCCGAGGGTTTCGGCATGCAGCCCGAACTGCCGGGCCAGGAGGTCGATCGCCGGAGCGTGGCGCGGGCGGCAGGACAGAACCAGCCGAGACGGGCTCTCTCCGAACAGCTCGATCGCGGGTGAGCCCAAAACGCCGAGTCGGAGCTTGGCGCCGAGGCCGCTCCACATGCAGCACTCGGCGACTGCCACGGCCAGTCCACCGCCAGAGACGTCCTGGGCCGACGCCACCAGGCCCCGGCCGATGGCTTCGCGGATGAACGACTGGAGAGCGGCTTCGCGATCCAGCTCGATTCCCGGAGGCGCGTCCTCCGACGAGATCCCGGCCAGGGCTGCGTAGGCGGAACCGGCCATGCCCGGCGTGCTCTGCCCCACGAGGACGACGTTGTCTCCCACGGTCGTGAACGGCGGCCGGACGAGCAGAGAGATGTCGTCCAGCAGGCCCACCACGCCGATCTCGGGTGTCGGCGCGATGGCGCCGCCCGGGTATTCGTTGTAGAGCGAGACGTTGCCCCCGGTCACGGGAATACCAAGGGCGCGGCAGGCCTCGCCCATACCCCGGACCGCTTCCTGAAGCTGCCAGAACGCCTCGGGGCGCTCCGGGTTGCCGTAGTTGAGGCAGTTCGTGATGCCGAGCGGCCGAGCCCCGGTGATGCTGACATTTCGCGTCGCTTCCGCCACCGAGAGCTGGGCGCCCAGGTGCGGATCCAGCGCGCTGACGGTCTGGTTGCCGTCGGTGGTGGCCACGAGCGCCTTCCTCGTGCCCTTGACTCGCAGCACCGCGGCCCCATGACCCGGCCACTCGACGGTGTTGCTCTGGACGCAGGCGTCGTACTGCTCATACACCCAGCGGCGGCTCGACAGGTTGGGGCTGCCGAGGAGCGCAGCGAGGACGGCGGCCGGGTCCATGCCACGTTCGGGGAGGCCGTCGTGGGCCGTGAGCGGGATTCCCGGCGCCGGCGCCTGCCGGCGCCGGGCCGGCGGCGTGGCCGCGCGATAGTGGACGATGGCGTCGCTCGTGAGCGCTCTGGCTGGGACGCGGGCGATCTCCTTCGCGCTGGGGTTGGGTTCGCCGTCCGGGTCGATGCCGCCCTCGACGATGGCGATGTCGCCGTCCGTCGTGACCCGCCCGACCAGCGCGATCGGGATGCCCCACCGGTCGCAGACCTCGCGCACGGCCGGGTAGTTCTCGGGCCGGCAAGTGGCCAGCATCCGTTCCTGCGACTCCGAGATCATCACCTCCCAGGGGGCCATGCCGGGCTCGCGCCGCGGGATCGCGTCAAGGTCGAGGAGGATGCCCGTGCCGGCCTTGTCTGCCGACTCGGAGGCAGCGCACGAGATGCCGCCAGCGCCCAGGTCCTGGATGCCCTCGACCAGGCGCCGATCGATCAGCTCCAGGCTTGCCTCGATAAGCAGCTTCTCCGCGAACGGGTCGCCGACCTGGACCGTGGGCCGCTTGTTGGGGTCGTCGTCCTGGAATGTCGCCGAGGCGAGGACGCTGGCCCCGCCGATGCCGTCGCGGCCGGTCGTGGATCCGAACAGGACCACGTAGTTGCCCGGGCCGGGCGCCTCGGCCAGGATCAGCATCCGCTCCTCGAGCAGGCCGATGGCCATCACGTTGACGAGAGGGTTGCCCTGGTAGCTCGGGTCGAAGACGAGCTCGCCGCCCACGGTCGGGACGCCGACGCAGTTCCCGTAGCCGCCCACGCCGCGGACGATGCCGTCGACGAGGTGGCGCGTGCGCGGGTCCGTCGGATCGCCAAAGCGCAGCGCGTCGAGCACGGCGATCGGGCGAGCGCCCATCGTGAAGATGTCGCGCAGGATGCCGCCCACTCCCGTCGCGGCGCCCTGGTACGGCTCGACCGCAGACGGGTGGTTGTGGCTCTCGATCTTGAAGGCCACCGCAAGTCCGTCGCCGATACGGACGACTCCGGCGTTGTCGCCGATGCCGGCCATCATGCCGCTGCCGCGCGTCGGGAGGGTCTTGAGCAGCGGCTTGGAGCTCTTGTAGGAGCAATGCTCGCTCCACATCACGCTGAACATGGCCAGCTCGGTGTGGTTGGGGTCGCGGCCGAGCTTCTCGCGGATGACGTCGAACTCGCCGTCGGTCACCCCCAGCCGGCGGTGGAGCGGCTCGGGCCCCGCCGGGGCCGACGGGGTCGTCGTCACGTCGGTCATGCCCGGGCCTCCGCCTTTGTCCTCGGGGCGGGCCGCCCGGCGGCTTCCCATTCCTTCGCGCTTTCGACCAGCGAGCGGATCAGTTGCATGCCCTCATCGCTGCCCAGGATCTCCTCTGACATGCGCTCGGGGTGAGGCATCAGGCCGGCCACGTTGCCGGCCTCGTTGCACACGCCGGCGATGCCTCGCAGCGAGCCGTTTGGATTCGCCGGATCGTCGGGATCGAGCGCCGGACAGCCGTCCTCGCGGACGTATCGGAATAGGACCCGGCCACTCGCCTCGAGCCCGTCCAGCGTGGCCTCGTCGGCGTAGTAGCAGCCCTCGCCGTGGGCAATCGGAATGTGGATCGGCGCGCCGTTGGCCGCGCGAGTAAAGGGCGAGTCCAGCCGCTCCGGCTTGATGGCCACGATCTTCGAGGCGAATCTCAGGGACCTGTTTCGCAGTAGCGCTCCGGGAACCAGCCCGGACTCCGCGAGAACCTGAAACCCGTTGCAGATGCCCAGGACGAGCCCGCCGGCCGCTGCGAAATCCTTGACGCCCCGCATCACGGGCGAAAAGCGCGCGATCACGCCGGCCCGGATGTAGTCGCCGTAGGCGAACCCGCCCGGCAGGATCACCGCGGAAACGCCGGACAGGTCGGGCGACTCGTGCCACAGCGTGACCGGCTCGACGCCCGCGACCGCCAGCGCGTTGAGCGCGTCGATGTCCGAGTTCGAACCCGGGAAGGTGACGACTCCGATTCTCACAGCGACGGCGCCTTCGTGGATACGGCCGACGATGTGCCTTCCAAGAGCTCTATGGCGTAGGTCTCGATCAGCGGGTTGCTGAGCAACTCTCTGGCGAGGCCGTCAACGACGGCGCGTGCCCCGGCTTCTGAGCCGGCGGTGACTGTCAGTTCGGCGCGGCGCCCGACGCGAACCCCAGAGACGTTCGTGACATTGAGATGAGGCAGGCTCAGCTCGACGGCCCGGCCCTGCGGGTCGAGGATGCCGGGCTTCGGCAGAACGTTGACTGCGTACCGGAACTCGCTCATTGGGCGACCACGTCCTCCTTCAAGTAGCGTTCGAAGCTGGCCCCGGTGATTCGTTCGAACGCTTCCACGTACCGCTGGCGGGTCCCGGCCACGATTTCTGGCGGCAGGTCGGGCCCCGGATAGGTCTTGGCCCACAGCTGCGCTTCGAGCCAGTCGCGGACGGGTTGCTTGTCGAAGCTCGCCTGGGCGCGTCCCGGCTCATAGGCGGAGGCGTCCCACAAGCGGCTGGAGTCAGGCGTCATGACCTCGTCGATCAGGATCATTTCCCCGTTGTCGAGGGCAGTTCCCAACTCGAACTTCGTGTCGGCCAGCAGGATGCCAGCCTTCTCGGCGATCTCGGCGCCACAGCGATAGAGCGCCAGGGCCACGTCGCGCACCTGCTCGGCCAGCGGGCCGCCGACGAGTTCGACCATCGTATCGAAGCCGATGTTCTCGTCGTGGCCGACCTCGGCCTTGGTGGACGGTGTGAAGATCGGGCGGGGAAGACGATCGGACTCGCGCAATCCGTTGGGCAGTTTGATGCCGCAGATCGCGCCGGTCCGCTTGTAGTCCTTCCAGCCGGAGCCGGACACGTAGCCCCGCACGATCACCTCAACCGGCAGCACCCTGGCCCGGCGGCAGAGCATCATCCGGCCGCGCAACTCGCGGAGGCCGGCTCCGTCGGTGAAGCCCGCCGGCAGCTCGGCCGGATCGGTGCCCACCAAGTGGTTCGGGATGATGTCGTATGTTCTGTCGAACCAGAACCGCGAGAGACCTGTCAGGACGCGACCCTTGTCCGGGATCGGCGTGGGGAGAACCACATCGAACGCGGACAGGCGGTCGCTCGCAACCAGCAGCAGCCGCTCGCCGACGTCGTAGAGGTCGCGCACCTTGCCCGAGCGCACGAAACTGCCCGGAGCGTGGAGCGCAGGCACCATCGCTCGCGGATCTCCGGGGAGTGGCGCGTCTACTGTCCTCTCATCGGGCGACATCTCCGGCCTCCCTTCGAGTCGGGACGAGATTGTCGAGCCGGACCATGGCCGTGGCCACGTTCCTGAGGAAGTGGCTTTCGTCGAAGCAGGCGGCGAGGGCCTCGTCGGAGAGCCTCGCGGCCACATCGGGATCGGCGGCGAGCAGCTCGCGCAGCCCGCGACGCTCGTCGGCGGCCTTCATCGAGTTCCGCTGGACGACGGCGTAGGCCTCCTCGCGCGACATCCCCGCCTCCTCGACCAGCGCCATGAGTACGCGGCTGCTGCAGTGGAGACCAAGGCCGCGCTCGATGTTCTCGCGCATCCGCTCCGGACGGACGACGAGTCGCTCCACCAGGCCGCGTGTCTTGACCAGCATGTAGTCCAGCAGGATTGTGGCGTCGGGGAGCAGCACTCGCTCGGCCGACGAGTGGCTGATGTCGCGCTCGTGCCAGAGCGGTTGATTCTCCAGCGCCGCGGCGGCATAGCCGCGCAGCAGCCGGGCCAGGCCGGCGATGCGCTCGCAAAGGATGGGGTTGCGCTTGTGAGGCATCGCCGAGCTGCCCTTCTGGCCGGCCCGGAACGGCTCCATCAGTTCGCCGATCTCGGTGTGCTGCAGATTGCGCACTTCCGTGGCGATGCGCTCCAGGCTGCCGCCCGTGACGGCGACTGCGGCGATGAGCGCCGCGTGCCGGTCGCGCTGCACGATCTGGGTGGAGATCGGGTCTCGATGCAGCCCCAGGTCGGCCAGAACCTCCTCTTCCAGATCGGGGTCGAGGTGGCTGTACGTGCCCACCGGACCGGAGATCTTGCCGGTCGCCGCGTCGTCGACAGCGGCGGCGAGGCGGGTCCGATCGCGGGCGATCTCAAAGGCCCAGCCGGCGATCTTGAGGCCCAGGGTCGTGGGCTCGGCGTGGACCGAGTGAGTGCGGCCCATCATCACCGTGTTCGCCTCGATCTTCGCCCGGGTCACCAGGGCCTCGATCAGGGCGTCGGCATCCTCGACCAGCCGCGCCCCGGCCGCCTGAAGCTGCAGCCCCAGAGCCGTGTCGACTACGTCGCTGCTCGTGAGTCCGAGATGGAGGTAGCGCCCCTCCTCACCCACCGTCTCGGCGACCTGGCTCACGAAGGCGATGACGTCGTGGTCGGTCGTCTTCTCGATCTCGGCGATGCGGTCGACGTCGACACTGGCGCGCGACTCGATCGCGTGGAGCGCCCCGGCCGGCACCATGCCTCGCGAAACCTCGGCCCGAGCCACGGCGATCTCGACCCGCAGCATCCCCTCGAAGTGGGCCCGATCGGTCCATATGGCGCCCATCTGCGGCAATGTGTATCGCGGGATCACGAGGCCCCACCCTTCATCCAGGCCTTCTCGGAGACGGGATCAGGTGACGTGGCCGCTCCACGCGCGGCCGCCGGTAGCCTGGCGGCGACGTCGCGGCGCCGCTGCATGCCCGGCCACGTGATGAGATCGGCGGCGCGCTCGGCGTTGGCCCGGGCGGCCGGGATCGTGGTCCCCAGCCCGACAACCGCCAGAACGCGGCCTCCGTTGGTCCGGAACTGGCCGTCGGCATCTCTGACCGTGCCGGCGTGGAACACAGCAGCGCCAGCCGCAGCCGCGTCGTCCAGACCCAAGATTACGTCCCCCTTGCGGGGCGCCGCCGGGTAGTCCGCCGCGGCAAGCACAACCGCCACCGCCGCGTCGCCGGTCGTCGGGAGCATCCGCCCGGTCAACCCCAGGGCCCCGGCCGCACTTGCCAGGTCGCCCTGAGCTGCACCGTACAGCAGCGGCCCGAGCGGTGCGGCGAGGCGCGGCAGGAGAGCCTGGACCTCGGGGTCCCCGAAGCGAGCGTTGCACTCGATAAGGACCGGACCTTCCGGCGTCAGCATCAAGCCCGCATAGAGCGCACCGCGGAAGGGAGCGCCCCGGCGAGCGAGCTCGGCCAGGATGGGCATGTGGATGACATCGACAAGCGTCGCGCACAGGCTCTCCGGCACGTCGGGCACCGGGCTGTAGGCGCCCATGCCACCGGTGTTCGGGCCCTTGTCGTCGTCCAGGAGCCGCTTGTGGTCGCGGGCCGGCGGCAGGGCCAGCGCACCGTGATCGTCGCAAAGGGCGATCAGGCTGGCTTCAGCGCCGCTCAGCCGCTCCTCGATCACCACCACCGGCTGCGCCAGCTGGCCCTCGGGCAGCGTCGCGAAGAGGACGCCGAGCGCCGCCCGGGCAGTGTCCAGGTCGTCGCAGACGGTCACGCCCTTGCCGGCCATCAGACCGTCCGCCTTGACGACGACGCCACGCGACCCGGGCGTCTCCGCGAGCTCCCTGGCGAAGTCGAGCGCCGGCTCCATTGCGGTGAAGTCGCGGCCGCGGGCCATCCGAACCCCGGCCGCCGCCGCCACGTCGCGGCAGAAGGCCTTGCTCCACTCAATGCGAGCTGCCGCACGGGTCGGCCCGAAGGTGGGCACGCCCGCGTCGAGCAACGCATCCACCACTCCCGCGGCGAGCGGCGCCTCCGGCCCAACCACGACCAGATCCACGTCCTCGCGCGTGGCGAGGTCCAATACCGCGGCCGGATCGAGAGCGGAGACGTTCGGGAAGCAGCGAACCTTTGGCTCGTCGGCGATGGCGTCGCTCCCCGGAGCCACGAGCACCGCCTCGACCGCGGCTTCGCGGCTCAGGCTCCATGCAAGGGCATGCTCGCGGCCGCCGCCGCCAAGGACGAGCAGGCGGGCGGGGCCGCTCGGCCCGGCATTCACCCCCGACGACGCCTGCGGGCTCATCGGTCGGCCGCTGCCGCTGCCGGGGGAGCCGCCCGACTCGAGCCCGCCGGCACCGCAGCAGATAGCGGCTTCGGCCGCTGCGGGCGGGGCATACGCTCGATCGTCTGATGCCGCTCAGGGCCAACGGAGACGAAGCATATCGGGGCGCCGGACAGGCGCTCGACCGCATCGACATAACGCCTGGCGTTCTCGGGCAGATCGCCCATGGTTCGGCAGTCGTGGAGCGGCTCGGCCCAGCCGGGGAAACGCTCGTAGATCGGCTTCGCCCGCGCCAGGACGTCGGCGTCCGACGGCCACCAGTCGACCCGCGTCCCGTCGACCTCGTAGGCCATGCAGATCAGGACATCGTCGAGGCCGGAAAGGATGTCGATCTTGTTGAGCATGATCGAGGTGACGCTGTTGACCGCCACGGCATAGCGCAGCGGCACGGCGTCGAACCAGCCGACCCGGCGGCGTCGCCCGGTCGTGGTCCCGTACTCGCGGCCGCGGTCGATGATTCCCTCGCCGATGGCGTCGCCCAGCTCGGTCGGAAACGGTCCGGCTCCCACTCGCGTAGCGTAGGCCTTCATGACGCCCAGCACCTCGTCTACCTGGAGCGGCCCGATGCCGCCGCCGGTGCACGCCCCACCGGCGATGGGGTTGGACGAGGTCACGAACGGGTAGCTGCCGTGGTCGAGATCGAGCAGCGTGCCCTGCGCGCCTTCGAACAGGAGGTGCTCGCCGCGAGCGAGGCGCTCCTGCACCAGCTGTGTGGTGTCGGCAAGGTGGGGCTCCAAACGCCGGCCCCACTCAGTGGCCTGTGCGACCAGCTCGTCGAGGTCGAAACCGTCGACACGGTGCTGGCGCTGGAGGGTCGCATTCTTCTCGGGCAGGATCCGGGCCAGCTTGCCTCGCAGCGCCGGGCCGTCGAGCAGGTCTTCCATGCGGATTCCGATGCGCCAGGCTCGATCCGCGTAGGCCGGCCCGATGCCGCGCCTAGTGGTGCCGACGGCGGCAGCTGCCAATCGAGCCTCCATCGCGCCGTCCAGGGCGATGTGGTACGGCATGATGACGTGCGCGTGCTTGCTGACGCGAACGCGGGCCACCTCGATGCCGCGGCCGGCGAGCATGTCCAACTCTGAGATCAACGTAGCCGGGTTGACCACGACGCCGTTGCCGATGATCGGCGTGATGTGCGGGTAGAGGACGCCCGACGGGACCAGGTGGAGCTTGAAGACCTCGTCCCCGAGCATGATCGTGTGACCGGCGTTGTCGCCGCCCTGGTAGCGCACGACGGCCGTCACGTGCTCGGCCAGCGCGTCGGTAGTCTTGCCCTTGCCTTCGTCACCCCACTGCAGACCGACGATCACGGTGGCGGGCATCTGTTCCTCCCCCTGGTGCTCGCCCTGGCGGTCGCCATGCGCAGACCCCGTGAAACCAAAAGGCCCTCGGCTGTCCGGCCGGGGACCTGGGTAGACTGCCCCTCCGTCGGAGCCGCGGCTCCTGAGGGAGCGAAGGTGGTGGCTCGTCTCACGGGGCGAACAGCACGCCTTCCTGGGGCAACGTGGCCTCCTTGGCGATGTTGTCTCTGGAACCCGATGGCGCTCCGCCGTGGGCACTCGGCAGTATATCAGGCGCGAACGCCTCATCCCGACTCGACGGTGATTCGCCGCGGTGATTCGGCTTCAGAACGTCCGGTTCGGACCTAGTAACCGCCTTCGGGCGCGGATGGCGCCGCGGCCGCATTGCCCTCGATCACCGCTCGCACGGCTTCCGGACCGCGTACCCGCCACTCCGCCGCGATAGCTGCCGTTGCGGTCGCGCCCACCCGGCACGCGCCGGCGGCCAGCATTCCCAGCATTGCGTCGAGCGTGCGAACCCCACCGGCGGCTTTGACGCCCACGCCGTCGCCGACGACGCGCCGCATCAGGGCAATCTCGCCCGCCTCGGCGCCGCGCGGCGAGTAGCCGGTTCCGTTCTTCACGAACGAGGCCCGTGCCTCGAGGGCCACGCGGCAGCCGGCCTCGACCTGCTCCGGCGTGAGATAGGCGGTCTCGAGGATCACTTTCACGGGCGTCGGAGCCACGGCATAGACGAGACCGGCCAGCTCATCCCGAACGTAGCCCAGGTCGCCGCCGCGCAGCGCGCCGATGTTGATGACCACGTCGAGCTCGACGGCCCCTTGGTCGACAGCCACGAGCGCCTCGCGCTCCTTGATCTGTGAGACGTGGGCGCCATGAGGGAAGCCGATGACCGTGGTGGGGCCAACGTTCGACCGTCGCAGCCGGCCGACGACCAGCTGCAGGTCGGCAGGTCGGCAGCAAACCGTCGCCGTCTCCCATTCGAGCGCGACATCGCAGCCGGCCTCGACATCGGCGCGAGTCAGCTCCGGCTTCAACAACGAGTGGTCGATGATGCCCATGAGGGCCTTCTCGTCGAGGGTGGCCAGATCGACCGGCCCCCTGTTGGCGAGTCTCACCTTGATGGATTGCTTCACTGCTGACGCTCCTACGATCCCGACGCGACCACGGCCAGGGCGTGGCTGCCGCCGGCATCGATCGCTATTACCTTGGATAAGCCGGCAGGCACGGTCGCTTCACCTGACCCGTTCCCGCCCCAGGCAGCGACCGTTCCGTCGGCCTTGAGGGCCAGGCTGAAGTCGCCGCCTGCTGCGACCGCGACGGCCGTCAGGCCGGGCGGGATGGTCGTCTCGCCGTCTTGGTTGGTGCCCCAGCCCACGACCGATCCGTCGGACTTGATGACCAGGTTGTGGTAGTAGCCGGCGGAGATGCCCGCGACTCCACTGAGACCGGCCGGAACCTTAGCGACGCCCGTAGTCGCATCCGTCGGGTTCTTGTCGCCCCACGCGACCACCGTTCCGTCCTTGAGCAGGGCCAGGCTGTAGTCGTAGCCGGCCGAGACGTTGGCAACGTCCTTCAGGCCGGCGGGTACGTCGGTCTCACCGTTGGGGTCGCCGCCCCAGGCCACGACCGTTCCGTCGGACGTGAGGGCCAGCGAATGGACGCCCGCAGCCGATACCTCGACGACGTTCTTGAGACCGGAGGGAGGAGTCGCCTGGCCGTAGGTGTTGTCACCCCAGCCGACCACCGTGCCGTCCGACTTGAGGGCCAGAGAGAAAGTCCCGCCCGCTGCTATCTGAGTGACGTTCGTCGCGGCGGTGGGGATCTTCGTCTCGCCGACGTCGGCGTCGGTGGCGCCCCAGCCCACGACCGTCCCATCCGACTTGAGGGCCAGGCTGAACTCGTCGCCCGCGGCCACGGCCACGACGCCTGTCAGTCCCGCCGGAACGTCGGTCTGGCCGGCGCTGTCGTCACCCCAGGCAACCACGGTGCCGCTCTTGATTGGCGTCGGGGCCGGCGTTGCCGCGGCCGTCGGTGCCGCCGTCCCGGCAGGGGATGTCGTCCCCGCAGCGGACGCGGCCGGGAAGGTGCATGCGCAGGATGGGACGGCGGTCGCGCTCGACGCGGCTTGCGCGGAGACGCCCGGCGACAGGTTGGGAGCCGCCGGAGTCGGAGTGGCGCCCCCGCTGCTGCAGGCGGCCGATACCACGACCAGCGTGCCCGTCAACAGGAACCGACCGATCCGAGACACGGCTAGCCTCCTCGCAGCCATTCGACATCCTCCCGAGACGCGGGCCGGCGCACCCGTCGCCGGCGCCGGGGCCAGCATAGCGCTGTCTCCGCCGCCCGGCGCACGGGGTGTCAGACGGGAGCTCACCCCGACCCCTCGCGGCAGGAGCCGAGCGGCCTGGTGGGGCGCAGCCGCCCGCGCTGCGACCGTTCCAACTTCGGGCCGGATCACCTGGCTCTTCGAACTCGGACCGCCCACAGCGAACCCGCGAGCAGCGCGGCGCACCAGACGAGCAGCCACCAGTTTGGGAACATCGGGAACAGGACGACGGGCAAGGTGATCACGAGCACCGCGACATAGGCCACCCACGGTCCATATCTCCTCATCGACGGTCGCCTGATCGCTCGCCACAGAAAGGTCGACGATCCGCCTCGCACGAGATCCACCACGGCCAGGAGCGCGCCCGAGGCTGCGGCCGCGGCGAAGAGCCAGAGTCCCCACGCCGCGGTCGGAGGCACGACCCACCCGGATTGGTCGCCGTACAGGACCTCCTGGAATTCCAGGATCGCGCCGTAGAACGCCGCAGCGAACGCAAACAGGATCGCGATCTTCGCGCCACGCGCCGGAAACGCCAGGCCGGCGGAGGTGACCACGACCGCAACCAGCGACGCGAACGGGATCAGCAGATCCTGCGTCAGCAGCGCCGCGGGCGAGTAGCCGCCCGCGTCGATCCAGGTTGAGTAGCCCGGGCCTGAGATCACGTACCAGGGCACGGACCAGTAGGACCAGATCAGAACCGCGGCAGTTCCAATCTCCAGGAGCGCCAGGACGCTGCGGTCACCCCGATCGACCGCCGGAACCGCCGTCGGGCTCTCGCTGGTCTGGCTCTCCATCCTCGACCCCCTCCCTCTGAGTAACAGGTCCGGCCGCGACTCGCCCGAGTCCCGACTTCCGAGCGTGTCGGGCTGGTACTGAGTATGCGCAATCGCATAAGCGCCGGATGAGCCGCGGTTGATCGGCCATGGGTAGGGTTCGGGCACCCGCCGTCACAGAGAAGCGCCGTCATCGAGCGGCGCCGGAAGAGGAGAACCGGACCGTGAACAAGGTCCTACTGACCGGCCGCCTTACCCGCGATCCGGAGCTGCGATCCCTGGCCAGCGGATCGAGCGTCGCAACCTTCGCGGTGGCGACCAACGAGTTCCGCGGCAATGGCAAGGAGCGCGCCGAGTACCACAACGTCGTGGTCTGGGACCGCCTCGCGCAGGTCTGCGGCCAGTACCTCGGCAAGGGCCAGCAGGTCGCCATCGAAGGTCGACTTCAGACCCGCCAGTGGGACGACGATCGTGGAGCGCGCCACTGGAAGACAGAGGTCGTCGCCACCTCCGTCGAGATGCTGTCGGGCCGTCGCAAGCGCGACTACGAGGCCGAATCGCTGGCCGGGCAGGTCGCTGCGTCCGAGGAGGCCGCAGCAATCGCCACGGCGGAGTCTTCGGACTCCGGAGATCCCGGCGACGAGTTGCAGGAGACCGCGTCCGACGACGAGCAGGTGCTCGTCCTGGCCTGACTCCCAGACCCCCCGGGGCGCCGTGCATCACCCCCACGCGCGGCGCCCCGGCCACTTTGCGACGGCGCGCGATTGCCTGCTCCACGGCGGGCGCCACACCCCGCCTGGGCTGAACACTCTGCCGGTGGCATGCCATGAGCGCCTCGAGAGGAGCGCCCTAACTCCGGTCCAGCCCCCCCACGAATCGAGTCAGGACCCGCGCCAGCCGCGGCCCGGCCGACTCGGCCGCGGCGAGCACATCGGCGTGGCTGAGCGGTTCGCCAGAGATGCCCGCGGCCGGGTTCGTCACCAGAGAGACGCCGCAAACCCTCATCCCCGCCCACCCAGCCGCGACGGCCTCGAGAGCGGTCGACATGCCCACGGCGTCGGCACCGAGGCGGGCCAGCATTCGAACCTCGGCCGGAGTCTCGTAGCTCGGTCCCAGGAGGCACGCATACACGCCATCGGCGAGCGCCACTCCCTCG
>Ga0182010_10001347_pt1 | contig 13063 bp, 8 predicted proteins | sample 611E1MmetaG_FD_120488 | JGI IMG/M metagenome (GOLD analysis project Ga0182010, IMG submission 120488) | Permafrost microbial communities from Stordalen Mire, Sweden - 611E1M metaG | ecosystem: Environmental > Terrestrial > Soil > Wetlands > Permafrost | place: Sweden: Stordalen | collected...
AGCCGCGGGCAAGATCCGCGTGGTTCACGTGCCCAAGACCATCGACAATGACCTCGACCTTGACCCCATGGTCGACACCTTCGGCTACCAGACCGCGCGCCACATCGGCGTGGAGCTGGTGAAAAACCTGATGGCCGACGCCAAGACCACTTCGCGCTGGTACTTCGTGGTGGCCATGGGACGCAAGGCTGGGCACCTGGCATTGGGCGTGGGCAAGGCCGCCGGCGCCACCATGACCGTGATTCCCGAGGAGTTCCCGCGCTGCAGGACTACGCTGAAGGCCTTGGTCGACATTCTGGCCGGTGCGGTCATCAAACGTCTGGTCGAGGGGCGGCGCTATGGCGTAGCAGTGCTGGCCGAGGGACTGGCCGAGAGTATTCCCGAGGATGACCTCAAGAAACTCGGGCCCATCGAGTACGACGATGCCGGCAACATGCGCCTGTCCGAGCTGAACCTGGGCGACGGGCTGAAGAAGGCCACCAGCAAGCGGCTCAAGGAACTGGGGGTGAGCAAGCTGACCTTCGTGTCCAAAGACATCGGCTACGAATTGCGCTGCGCGGATCCGATTCCCTTTGACATGGAGTACACGCGCGACTTGGGCTACTGCGCGGCCAAGTTCCTTTTCTCGGGCGGCAACGCGGCCATGGTGTCCCTGCAAGCGGGCAACTTCGTGCCCATTCCATTTGCCCAGATGCTCGATCCCGGCACGGGTCGTACGCGACTACGCATGGTGGACACGCGCTCCACCCGCTACGCCATCGCCCGGCGCTACATGATCCGGCTGCGACGCGACGACTTCGATGACCCGGCCGTGTTGACCAAGTTCGGCGGGGTGTGCAACCCGAAGCTGTCGGCTGAGGAATTCAAGCGGCAGTTCGGCTACGTGGTCGAGAACGAGGCACCGCCGCTCGACTTGTTGCACGCGCGCGACCGCACGCCCGGTGTGCGGTGACGGCAGGTGCCGCTCAACCTGCGCGAGCTTGACCTGCCTGCCCTGGGCGCAGCTCTCGGCGGCCATGGCGTCGACGCCGCCAAGGCGGCTCGGGTTTTTGCGGCCGTGCATCGGGATGGCGTGGCCAGTGTGGGCGGAATGGACTGGCTTTCGGCCTCGATTCGCCGCGCCTTGGCCGCGCAGGTGATCTTTCCTGAGTTGGAGATTGTGGAACGCAGGCGGGCGGCGGACGGTTTTGTGAAATATCTGTTTCGCCTGCCCGAGGGCGGTTTGATCGAGTCGGTGCGCATCCCGCTGCCTGATCCGGACGACGCGCGGGATCTCAAGCTACGCCGCCAGCGCGGCGAGGCAGCCGGGTTGGTGGCGCTGCCCACGGCGAAGTACACCTTGTGTATCAGCTCGCAGTTGGGTTGCGCCCTGGCGTGTGACTTCTGCGCCACGGGCCGGCTGCGGCCAGGCGGTGGCGTGCGCAGCCTGGCGGTGTGGGAGATGCTGGCGCAGGTGCGGGCCATGCGCGCCGAGGCTGATCACCCGGTTTGCGGCGTGCTCTTTCTCGGTATGGGCGAGCCCCTGCTCAACTACGACAACGTGATCCGCACGGCGCAGATCTTGTCGCACCCGGCGGGCCCAGCCATCGCGGGCGAATCCATTTCTGTTTCGACCGTGGGCGTGGCCCCTGCCATTCGGCGCTTCGCGGCCGAGGGACATCGTTTTCGGCTGATCATTTCCTTGGCCGCGGCGACCGGCGAGGCGCGCTTGCCGCTCATGCCGGCGGAGAAACGCTGGCCGCTTGCCGAGGTCATGGCAGCCGTGCGCGAATACGCCGCTGCTTGTGGCGGCCGAGTGAGCTTCGCCTACGTCGGAATCTCCGGCGTGAACATGGGACGCGAAGATGCACGCAAGCTGGTTGAGTTGCTGGCCGGCCTGCGCGCCAAGGTCACGCTCATCGACGTCAACGACGATTCGGGCCGCCACCACCCACCCACCGACGACGAAGTCCGGGACTTCCGCGACGAACTGCTGGCCCATCACATTCCAGTTTCTCGCCGCTACGCCGGCGGTCGCGAAATCGGCGCCGCCTGCGGGACGCTGGCTGCGACGAGGGCAGGGGGCGAGGCTTTCTGAGTCGCTTGCGAAAACTGCTGGGCGGCGGATCAGGACGGGTGGCTCTCGGCAAAGGCCAGGATGGCGTTGCAGAACGGGTCGACCAGCGCCACGAGTTCGCCCGCGGCCGCCTACGGTTCCGTTGGCGTTGTATGATGGCGGGGCGAGACCATCGTGAACGCGGATCAATCATCCGGTCGAACAGACGAGGCTGCCGGCTCGACCATGCGCGCCTTCCTTTGGGTCGCGCTCGCGCTGGCCGTGGTCTATCTACCGATCTTCTTCGGACGCATCGTCTTCTTTCGCGACATCGCGCACTGGAACTTCCCGGCCCGTATTCTGCTGCGCGATTCCCTCCTGCGCGGCGAACTGCCAGCCTGGAATCCCTATGAAGGGCTGGGCTTTTCCGTACTGTCCAACCCGCTCTACGGCGTCTTCTATCCGCCCAACTGGCTGTTTCTGTTGGTCGGCCGTGATTGGATCGGGGCAATGCTCACCTGGCAGGACTTCGCGCACCTCTTGTGGGGCAGCGCCGGTGTCTTCTGGCTGGCGCGGCGGTTCCGGGCGACACCCGTATCGGCTTGTATCGCGGCGCTGGCCTGGGCGCTGTCGGGCTACCTGACCTCACAGTGGACAGCGGGCCTGCGTCTGCACGCGGCTGCGTGGATTCCCTGGACGGCGGTGGGGCATCTGGCGCTGCTCGACGGTCTGCGCGCCGGGGGTGGTCGCTGGCGGCTGGGCGTGGTCAAGGCAGCCCTGCCCACCGCCCTAGCCCTTCTGATGGGCGAGCCTTTCTTGGCCATCATGGGGGTCGGTTTCGCCTTGGCGTTGCTGGCGACCGCGCAGGTGCTGGAAAGGCGCGCGGTCCCTGCCTTGCCCCGCTTTTCTCGTCGCTTTGTCGGCGCGGTCGCGCTCGCCCTGCTGCTCGCCGGCGGGACCGGGTCCGCCGCGCTGGTTCCCGCGGGCGCGCTCATGTCCACCAACGCCCGGTCGATGCCGTTTTCGCGTGCGGCAGCAGAAATGTATTCGTTGCACCCTCTGCGCCTGATCGAGTTCGCCGCCCCCGGCTCCATGGGCGATCCCTATGGCGAATACCCGGCCGCCCACTGGGTGGGCGAGGCGAGCGCCGACGGCTTGCCGCTTTCGTATGGCGTGTATATGGGTGCCAGCGTGCTGGCCCTGGCTTTGGCCGGCTTTCGCCGCGGACGCTCCTTGGTCATCGTACTTGCCGGGCTGAGTGGGTTTGCCCTGCTCCTCGCCTTGGGCAAACACTTGCCGGTGCACGCGGTCTTTCGGCGCATCGTGTTTCCGCTTTCCTTGATGCGCTCGCCTGAGAAGTACACGATCTTGGCCGTGCTCGGGCTTGCGCTGTCGGCCGGTGAGGGCGGCCGGCGCATCCTGTCTCGACAGGCACAACCCTGGCGCCGGACCGCGATCCTGCTCGGGTTGATCGTCGGGTTCGGGATCGCGTCGCCCTTTGTCTTCCCATTTCCCTGGTCCGGGTACATGGTGCATGGATTGCGCCACGGGGCCTTAGCCGTGTTCGCTGTGCTTGGCGTCCAGATCCTGGCGGCGCGCGGGTCGCGCCTGGCACCCGCGTTGCTGGTGGCCACAGTGGCGCTGGATCTTGCGGCGGCATGCTGGCCTCTGCAGGATTTTGTGCCGCGTGCACTGGCGGTTGCGGAGCCGCGGGCCGCGCAGATGATCCTGGCCGATCATGCCGGACATGTTGAGCCGCCCCGGCTGTTTCGCTCCGAGGCGGTGACCAGCACCGTGATGGCGTGGACCCAGGCATCGAGCCACGCGCAAGGCGAGGACCGCCTGCTGCAGACTCTGGTCAACAACACGGCCAACGCGTGGGGCATCGCGATGCTGCCGGGCTACGATGCCGCCACTCCCAGTCTCCTGATGGACGCGTGGGCCGCGGGGCAAGCTGATCGGCAGGCGGCGCTGCGGCTCTTCGGGGTGGACTACGCGGTATTGCCGGTGCGCGATCCGCGTGAACCAAGCGACCAGCGCGCCGGCTTGCAGCCGCTGTTCGACCCTTTGCCAGGCGCTCGCCTGTATCGCGTGAGCGACAGTCTGCCGCGCGTCTTTTTGGCTGCCCATGCCGAGGTTCTGCCCGACCGGATCGCGCTGTCCCGCTTGTACGAGCCGGCGGTGGTGGCAGGTGAAAGCGTGTGGTTGGCACCGGATGCAAATGCGCGCGAATTACTTGCGCCATCACAGCGGGCGGGGACGTGCCGGATGGAGTTCTTTGGCAACCACCGACTGGAAGCCCGCTGCGACGCTGAGCAGCCTGGGCTGGCGGTTTTCAACGAGCAGTACGACCAGGGGTGGAGTGCGACGGTGGACGGCCAGCCGACAGCGTTTTTGCGCGCGAACCTATGCATGCGAGCGCTCTGGCTCAGTCCGGGTGTCCATCACATCGTCATGCAGTACCGCGCGCCGGGCCTGCGGACGAGTGCGGTTCTCACCACATTGTCGGTATTGGCGTTGCTCGGGTTGGCTTTCCTGCCTCGACGTTGGCAATTGGGGTAGCCGTGGGCGGTTCGGACAAATCGTCAACCACGGCTCCGACCTGGCATCTGCTATTGCTGACTGTGGCCATCTTGTGTGTGGTCTATTTCCCGCTCTGGTTGGGTCGCATTGTCTTCCACAGTGATGTGGCCCACTGGACTCTGCCGGCGCGCTGGTTCGTGCGCGATTCGCTGTTGCGCGGCGAAATGCCCAGCTGGAATCCTTTGCAAGGAATTGGCTTTCCCATTTTCGCCGATCCCCTCTACGGCGTTTTTTATCCGCCAAATTGGCTCTACCTTCTCGTGCCGCCCGACTGGGTGGCCACGCTTGTGACCTGGCAGGATTTTGCCCACCTGGTGTGGGGCGGCGTCGGGATGTATCTGCTGGCGCGGCGACTCGCCGGATCGTCGGTCGCGGCCTGTGTGGCAGCCTTGGCCTGGTCGCTGGCTGGCAACAACACCAGTCACTGGACTGCGGGGATGCTCATGGTTGCGGGCGCGTGGGTGCCTTGGGTGGCGGTCGGGTATCTGGCATTGCTTGATAGCCTGCGGCCGGGCGGTCGTGGTTGGCCAATGGGCGTGGTCAAGGCGGCGCTGCCGACCGCTTTTGGCCTGCTGGTCGGCGAGGTCTTTGTGGCCATGATGGGCGTGGGCTTTGGGTTGGCAACAGCGATCGCCGCTGCTGTGGTCGAACGCCGTCGCGATCCGGCTCTTGCGGGCTTCCGGGCGCGCGGACTGGGTGCGGTCGCGCTGGCGCTTGCGCTAGCCGCGGGAATAGGTGCCATCACAGTCGTGCCAGCGCTGGCACTAAAAGCCTCTACTGAACGGGCTGGTCCGCTTTCCCGGGCCGATGCCGAGTTCTGCTCGCTTCATCCGGCCCGACTGGTGGAGTTCGTTGCTCCTGACAGCATGGGCAACAGCGAGGGTTTCCAGCCTGCGGCCCGTTGGATCGGGGAGCCGCGCCTAGATAGTCTGCCCCTGTCGCACAACCTTTACATGGGCTCCAGCGTGGTCGCGCTGGCCTTGGCCGCGTTTGGCCGTCGTCGATATTTGGCCACTGTGCTGGGCGCTCTGGGCAGCGGCGCTCTCCTGCTGGCGCTGGGCAAGTACCTGCCAGTCCACGCGCTCTTCCGTCGCGTGGTGTTCTTCTTTGCGTATATGCGTTCTCCGGAAAAGTATCTGATCGTGCTGGTCGGCTGTCTGGCCGTGCTGGCCGCACTGGGCACAGTGCGAATTCTGGCAGCCGAGCATCAGCCCTGGCGGCGCCTGCTGGTGTTGCTTGGTCTCATGCTCGTGCTCGCGCTGTCGGCGCGATTGGTTTTTCCAGGGCGTTGGGCCACCCAGGTCACCCGCGGCGCGCTCGCCGGTAGCCTGGCGCTGGCTGGTGTGCTGACTGTGCAATCTCTCGTGGCTCGGCAGGCGCGGCTGGTTCCGCTCCTGCTAGTCGCGATTGTGGGTGTTGACCTGGCAGCGGAAACCTGGCGGCTACAAGTCTTTGCTCCCCGCCAAATTGCAGCAGTGTCGGCTCCGGCGGCGCGGGTGGTACTGGCGGACAGCCCTGGCCACGGTGAACCGCCCCGGCTCTACCGCGCCAACAATGTGCTGCAAAACGTGAGCCGGTTCGCGCCCGCTCTTCCGCGCGAATTGAGCGAACTGTGGCTGTTGCAGACCTTCATCACCAATACCGCCAACATTTGGGGCATCGCCACTCTGCCTGGCTACGATGCCGCCATTCCTGCGGGGCTTGATCGCATTTGGGCGTCTGGGCTGCGCGAGGGGCAATCAGTGCTGCGTTTGCTGGGGGCGCGCTACACCCTTCTGCCGGTCGACGATCCGCGAGACAAAGAGAAACGCACCGGCATCGAGCCCATGCTCGATCCCTTGCCGGGCACCCGGCTCTATCGTGTGCCAGGCACTTTGCCGCGAGTGTTTCTGGTCGGACAGGCCCAAGTAGCGGACGACGCAACCGTGCTGCGCCGGATTTTCGATCCTGCGGTCATTGCCGGCCGCACCGCCTGGCTCGCCCCTGAATCGGGTGTGCAGGCGCTGGTCAGCTCGGCCGATGCGCCGGCAGGCGCCTGTACACTCGATTCCTATTCCAACAACCAGCTACAGGCAACCTGCCAGGTTCAGCGACCGGCGCTGGCGGTCTTTGTCGAGCAGTATGACAAGGGATGGCGTGCCACCGTTGATGGGCAACCCGCCCCGGTTGCCAGGGCAAATCTGATCATGCGGGCGGTGGCCGTCGGTCCGGGCGAGCACAGGATTGCGATGCAGTTCAGGACGCCGGGCTTGCGTGCGGGCGCAGTGGTGACGTTGCTGTCATTGATTGTGCTTCTGGCTCTGCTGCTGTTGCGACGACAACTGGGCAGGCAACGACAATGATGCGATGGATCGCGCGTGCGTGTCTCCTCAGCCTGCTCACGTGCGCCGGCTGCGACGGCTGCCACACGAGGGGCTTGCCTAGACCGGCGAGTGCTGGCCCGTGGCCACCCGTGGCGGTGGTTGCGGCGCCCGTCGCTGCATCTTCTTCGGCCTGGGAGATGCGAGGCGTGGGCGGTGGCGGCGCGCTTTACCTGCCGGTCATTGCCCCGGACAATCAGCAGATCTTCATGGCCACCGACATGGGGTCGCTGTTCCACTCGCGAGATTTCGGCGCTAGCTGGGACACGCTGGATTTCCGCAGTTTTCAGGGCAGCCCACGCACTCAGGTGCGTTTCACCGCCGATCCCAATGTCCTGTGGAGCATCAATGCCATTCGGGAAGACGCGAAGTTGAGCCGTTCGCTCGATGGCGGCCGTCACTGGCAGGCGTCCCCAAGAGATTCGCTCGACGGGTCTCCGTACTACCTGGAAGTGGATCCCGAGCGCGTGGATCGGCTGCTGGTCAGCACCCGCACCGCGCTTTTCGTCTCGCGCGATGGGGGCGCAACATTCCAGAGCGTGACCATTGCGCCCCGAGATGCGGGGCTCATCCTGGCGGGCGCCTTTTTCGACGGCGACCAGATTGACGTGGCCACCAATGTCGGCCTCTTCCATTCTGCGGACGGAGGTGCGAGCTTCGCGCAACGCCGGATCACCGGGATTCCCACGGGAGAGGTGATCATTTCATTCGCCGGCGCCCATCAGGGTGAAGTCAGGCGATTCTTTGCCGTCACGGCCAGCGACGCGGACGTGTGGGCCGGCGTACAGGGTTCACAACACGGCGCTTTCCGTGGAATCTATCGCCTGGACGAGTCTGCAAGTCAGGGCGAGGTTGTGGTCAGGGCGATGGGCGGAAGATTGCCAAGGGAACAGCACATGATGTTCGTTGGCATGGCCCGCAATGCGGTGGACGTCGCCTACCTCGCCGGGTGCGATGCCAGCCGGCATTTTCCCGCGGTATTCCGCACTGAAGACAGCGGCACAACTTGGACCGATGTCTTTGTCACCCACAAGAACCGGAACATCGCCACCGGCTGGTCGGCAGATGGCGGCAAGTTGGGCTGGGATTTTGGCGAATATGCCCTGGGGTTCGCGGTCTCGCCTTCCGATCCACGCCGGGCCGTGCTCACGGATCTTGGCTTTGTCCACGTCACCACCGACGGCGGCGCCAACTGGCAAGCCGCCTACGTAGCGCCCGCGGATCGCAATCCGCCAGGGACCGCGATCCTTGGCGGCAAGCCTTATCGCTCAAGCGGCGTGGAGCAAACCTCGGTGTGGTGGCTGACCTTTGCCTCGCCCGAGACACTTATCGCATCCTTCACCGACATTCGCGGCGCGCGGTCTGTGGACGGAGGCCGGAGTTGGAGCCCCAGCCCCAAAGGACTTGTGCTCAACACCACCTATCAGGTGATCGCCGATCCCAGGGGCACGCTCTATGCCGCCACCTCGTCGGTCCATGATCTCTACCAAAGCCTCTACCTGACGGACGGGCGGATCGACAAGGGCACCGGCGCAGTCATGACGTCCGCCAATCAGGGCGCCACCTGGCAGTTGCTGCACGATTTTCGCCATCCTGTGGTCTTTCTGGCCCTGGACCGACGCAGACCGAGCACGCTCTACGCCGCCGTTGTCCACAGCAGAGAAGGCGGCATCTACCTCACGCACGATCTGGAGCGTGGCCCGGGCGCGACCTGGAACCGGCTATCTGTCCCGCCGCGCACCCAAGGCCATCCGTACAACATCCGGCCACTCGCTGATGGCACGTTGCTGGTGACCTACTCGGGCCGCCAGGAAGGCCAGCGGCAATTCACGGACTCGTCGGGCGTGTTCGTGAGTAGCGACGATGGGTTCACCTGGGTCGATCGCTCGGCGCCCAACATGCACTTTGCGACCAAGGATCTCGTGGTGGATGCCAACGATGCGACGGAGAGCACCTGGTACGTGGGTGTGGCGCAACCCGCGGGCGCCATGACCCGCGGCCTTTACCGCACGCGCGACCGCGGTCTGGCGTGGCAGCGGATCTGGGACGGCGCCAGCGTCGAGTCGTGCAGCTTCGATCCCCGGACCCCGGATCGCCTCTTCGTCACGACCACGGAGGATGGCCTCTGGCGCACGGAGAACGTCAATACAACCCAGCCGGACTTCCTGCCTGACCGCGACTATCCCTTCCTGCATCCCCTGCGCCTGTTCTGGCATCCGAGTAACCCGGGTGAGGCATGGGTCACCAGCTTCGGCGGCGGACTTCGCGCGCGAACTTTCTGATCGACCGTTGCCCGCCACCGTGATTTTCGTCTGCTTCGGCACCGAAGTGCGCCAGGCCTATAATAAAGCACTGCTCGCATTGACTACGGCGCAAGAGTGCTAGAACTGGCGTCGAAGCAAAGCGCCGGCGCCCGCCGCACGAGGCCGCAATTCCGCGGCCAACAGGGCGTAGTTCGGCGCGGGAGGAGATCCGATGAAACGCAACGCGAGCGCAACCTGGAGTGGAGGCCTGAAAGACGGCCAGGGCAGATTCAGCGTCAGCAGCGGCGTACTCAAAGACATAAAGTTCAGCTTCCGCACGCGCTTCGAGAACGAGCCGGGGACCAACCCGGAAGAGCTGATCGCCGCGGCCCATGCCAGCTGTTTCAGCATGGCCTTGAGCGCGCAGCTCGGTGAGCGCGGCATCACCCCGCAAGCCATCGAGACGACATGCGCTGTCACCTTCGAGAGCGGGACATTGAGCAAGAGCGAGCTTCGGACGACAGTGAAGGCGCGTGGTGCGGACAAGGCCAAGGTCGAAGAGGCGGCCGCTGCCGCCAAGGCGGGCTGCCCGATTTCCAAGCTCCTCAAGCTCGAAATCGCCCTGGATCTGACCGTCGAGATCTAGAATACGGACAATGAAACGCGGCCTTTGTCAGCAAGCCTGGTGGCTCTGGGTCGCGGCAATCGGAATGGGCGCGCTTGCGCTGGGCGCATGTAGCCGCTCGGGTGGCGCTGCATCCAGCGACGCAGGCGGTGGGACGGCCGGTGTGGCAGGGGTTGGAGGTGCTGCCGGCACCGGCGGCAGAGCTGGAGCCGGCGGGGCCACAGCCGGCTCCGCGGGGACTGGCGGCATAGGCGGCTTGTCGGGAACCGGTGGCACGACAGGCTCTGCGAGCGGGGGCGTGCAGTTTGCCGGTGGCATCGCTGCAACCGGTGGCACGCTCACGGGCGGAAGCGGCGGCGTGAACGCGACCGGCGGCGCGGCGACCGGCGGCGTGAACGCGACCGGTGGCAGCGCGACCGGTGGCGTACTTTTCACCGGCGGTACCGCGACTGGTGGTGTGATCGCGACCGGCGGCGTGAACGCGACCGGCGGCGCGGCGACCGGCGGCGCGGGCGGCGCAAGCACAGTCTTGGATCGGTTCGGGATTCGCATGCTCTACCCGAGCATTGCCAGCGGCAAGGAGTGGTACGCGAAGTGGGACACGCCAGCCCGCACCTTCACCGGCAAGGACCCGAACGATCCCTGGTTCGACGCTGATCACGGCGATGCCAGCTACAAGGTGGAGGGCAACGGAACCCTGAAGATCACGGGCGGCGTGCCGCGCATGTATGTGCACGATCCCGCCTTGCTCGACCAGTGGCGCGACGTGGAGATCACCATGTACTTCCAGCGCGTGGCTGACAGTGGCACAGCCTGGGGAGGCATGGTGGCCATGGCCCGCACCAATCATGGGACTATCGGACAGGAGACGGTGAACCTGTGTGACACGCGCGGCATCGACGCGCGCATGCGCTACGACGGGCACATCGACTTCGAAAAAGAGACGGCGCACCCGCAGTCGACCGCCATCCTCAACCAGACCCAATGGGCTGGCGGAATGCCATTCAATCAATGGATTGGCTACAAACACGTCGTCTACGATTTGCCCGACGGCACTGTGAAACAGGAGCTTTGGTTCGATGACAGCGACGGCGCCAGTGGCGGCAATTGGGTGAAACTGAATGAGCACATCGACGCCGGCACTGACTTTGGCGTGAACGGCACCACTTGTGCCACCGGCATCGATCCGGCAATGAAACTCACCCGCGACCCGAGCCGATTAGGGTCGGAAACGGGCAAGCCGAACATCACCGTCTACTTCCGCAGCGACAACGTCAGCAGCGACGGACTCTGGTACAAGAAGGGCAGTATTAGGGAAATCACGCCGTAGGCACGAGTGCTTGGCTTGGGCATCCACTACAGTGCGTCGATCAGTTTCCGCAGCGGATCGAGAATTGCGGGTAGGTCCTCGCGCGCGGTCTTCCAAAGTGTTTCGTTGGTCACGCCGAAGTACTCGTGCACGACTATGTTCCGCATGGCGCGCATCTCGGCCCACGGGATCTCCGGGTGCGCCGCAATAACTTCATCGGGAATGTGCGTCGCTGCCTCGCCGATGATACCGAAGCAATGAGAAACGGCGTCGACCGTCAGTTCGTCGTCGACGAACATGGCGAGATCCTTGCCCTTGACATAGCGGGCGATTCGGGTGGCTGCGTCCAGGATATCCTCGACGCGAAGACGCCATTCCCTAGGCGGCACGAACAGCCTCGGAGAAGATGCGTTCGCGCAGTTGGCGCTTGACAGCCTCGCGCATGACCAAATCGACGCGGCAGTTTAGAATCTCCCCCAGCCTCCGCTGAACCCGGAAGAAGTGGAAGAGGCCAACCGGCCTGTCGAACTCGACGAGCAGGTCGACGTCACTGTTCGGGCCGGCCTCGCCCCGCGCCACCGACCCAAACAGTTCGAGCGAGCGCACGCCAAGGGAAACGATCTCGGGGCGAGCGTCGGATAGCCGTCGCAGAACCTGGTCGCGCGTCATGCGGTGATTGTAGCACGCGCCGGGCGCCGGTTACCTGACGCCATCGGCACCGCGCCCATGCATCCAGGGCTGGCCTGGCGCTTCGCCGAGCCAGCGTGGTGTCGATGAATCGCGAGCCAAGAGCGTGCCACGCATAATCCGCGCCTGGTTGCAGCAGAACGGGTGTACCATCGCATCCGGCCATTTTGCGGCCACAGAGATCGATGCCCCGCAACGATCGGATAGTGCGAGTCGAGACAGTGAAAAGCGCCCTGCTGTCGTCACGACAAGGCGTATCGCTGAAGGTTCTGGCCGATCGTCACGATTGGAAGCTGCGCAATCTGTACCGCGACATCGATGCGCTGGAATCCGCCGGGTACATCATCAGGCACGAAAACAACCGCTACTGGATCGAAGGCACGCGCGAGCGCGCCGCCAGCGCCCCCGACGCCGACGAGCGCCTGGCCCTGTACCTGGCCCGGCAAAACGCCCGCGCTTGGAAAGAGACTTCGCTGGGCAAGGCGCTCGATCGCCTGTGGCATCGCGTGAGCGCCACCGGCGACGGCCAGGCCGCCCTGGTTCCTGTCGAGTCAGCGCCCTGGATCACCACCCGCGAGTGGAGCGGCATCGACTACGCCGCCCACCGGCAGATTTTGATGACCCTGGAACGTGCCACGCGCACCCGCACCGCGGTCGACGTTCGCTACCGTGCCCTGTCGACCGGAAAACTCTCCAGCCGGGTCATCGAGCCCGGCGAGTTGTACTGGGATCCGGCGCTGGAAACCCTGTACCTGATTGCCTGGTGTCGCCTGCGCCAGGACGTGCGCGTCTTCGCCGTCCACCGCTTTCTGGCCGTCGCCCTGACAGACGAGATCTGCCCGCCTCGGTCGCAAACCCGATCCCGCGCAGCCCTGCACAAGGCTTTTCGCGTGTGGCGAAGCGAGCACGTGACCAAGATTCGCATCTGGTTCGCGCGCGAGATCGCCGACGAGATCCGCGAGCGCAAGTGGCTGGCCGACCAAAAGCTGGAAGAGGCGAGCGATGGGGTGGTGCTATCAGCGGAAGTCGCGGGCCTGGCCGAGGTGGAGAGGTGGATCTTGAGCTACGGCCCCGGCGCCAAGGTGCTGGCCCCGATCGAGCTGGCAAGCAGCGTGGCCAAGAAGCTGCGCGAGGGGGCGGCGAGGTACCGGATGGGGGGAGCTGACGAATCGTTGTCCCGTGCTGACAAACGAGGGGCGCACAGTGGGGGAGATGGGAAAT
>Ga0182010_10001350_pt1 | contig 13047 bp, 14 predicted proteins | sample 611E1MmetaG_FD_120488 | JGI IMG/M metagenome (GOLD analysis project Ga0182010, IMG submission 120488) | Permafrost microbial communities from Stordalen Mire, Sweden - 611E1M metaG | ecosystem: Environmental > Terrestrial > Soil > Wetlands > Permafrost | place: Sweden: Stordalen | collected...
CTTCGCGTGGCCGGGGTGAACGTCGTGCCCAGTGATGTTCACGACCGCTGTGTCGGCGCTGAAAGTCTCGTCCTCCACTTCGCCCAGATCCGATCCGTCAACTGTGTAGGCGTACTGCTGCAATGCTCGATGCCCGACGCAGGATACCCCGTCCCACCGACACGGGAGCGCGGTTTTCTCGACGAACGGGCTGGGCTGCGGGATGGCGGATTGTCAGGTCCAGGCTCGCTCGCCAACAACGCATAGGTCGGGCATGCTGGAGAACGTGCAGTTCGACGACTCAGACAGAGCCGATGAATCCCAGGTCGAAGATCGGCGCGGAGCGCGTTTCCCTGGCGGGCGCATCGGGGCGGGCGTGGGCGGGCTTGGCCTGTTGGGCGGCGCGATCTACTTGGCGCTGCAGTTGTTGGCAAGCGGTGGAAATCGGACCGCAGGCGAGATCGGGCGCATCATCCAACAAAGCCAGCGCAGGGTACAGGTTGACCCGGAAACGCCGCTCTCGCGGTTGCCGGCCGGCCCATCGGGAAGCTGTCGGGGGGTGGACTCGAAGAACGATCCGGCCAAGTTCATCGTCTGCGTCGAGTCCAACGTTCAGGCTTTCTGGCACCGTCAATTGTCGGGCAGAGGGTCGGGGTACTATCCCTCGAAGCTGGTTCTTCACCCATGGTTCCTCGGCGTCACGCCAGAAATGGTTCACCATCGGTATGCAAACCGGCGACCCTGCGGCTTGCGACACCTTCGGAGCGAGCGCTCGATAGGCACGCCCGTTCATACGGTGGGCCCGGCACGCGCGCCTCGCCAGATGTATCGAAGAGGCTCCTCGAACGGGGTGGCGAAGCTTCTGGAACGCGACTACGGGCGGCCGAAGTGGCGTTTCAGCACCTCACGCACCGTCGTCCAGTGGATAGCCGGATAGCGATCGTTATCGAGTGGCTCCAGCTTCGCCCGGCCGTCGAGCATGTTGCGCATGTATTGCATTCCCTGCCACGCGGGGTAGAGCTCCTTCTCGCCACCGGGCGCGATCGTGCGTGCGACCTTGATCATCATGCCCAGCATGCCGAGGCTGCCGGCCCACAGCGGCCGGAACCGGTTTCCGGTCACCTCACTGGCCACTGCGGCGAGCTCACGGGCGCTGGGCTGATCGCCAGCGATTCGCAGAAAGCGTGGTGTGTTGGCATCCATGCGGCGTCTCTCCCCGCCGTAAGCCAGCGTTTTGTTTGGAGTGAGCGCTCCCCTAATCGGGACGCGTCGTGGTGGCAAGGGGCACGGTGGATGCTCGCGGCGTCATTTGGTGGTGACGCTGCGGAACACGATGGTCGTCAGTTACACCAATGTCCCGGCGGCGGCCCCCGGCGCGCAGCCCGAGCAGCCTGCGAAGTATGCGTGCTCTGCCTCGGTAGGCTCGTCCTCCAACAGGTCGTGCCGTCCGTGTTTCAAAGCTTGAAAATAGAAGCAGTACATGTCGCCCGAGGTCTCGTCGTTCAAGCTGTAGCGCTTCCACGTGCAGCCGCCACGGCAGACGTCGCCGTAGCGGCACACGCGGCAGAACCCGCGGAGCTGCTCGGGATGAAAGCCGCGGTTGTAGGCGAATCCTGCGGCGCGGTTCCAGATGGCGCGCAAGCTGGTGGTGCGCAGGTTGCCCTCGACGAAGCGGGTCTCGCCATGGCGGGCCGAAGGCAGCGAGAGACAGCCCTTCACGTCGCCGTTGCTCTCAATGGCCAGCGCCTGCATGCCCGCCCAGCAACCCAACCAGAAGGGCATGTTGACGTCGGCCTGGCGCAGATGGGCTTCAGGCCGCCCGTAGTAGCCGATGTGATCGCTCGCCACGATGTACATGCCGCCCTTGCGCTCCCGGCAGAATTCGGCAACTTGCGGCACCAACCACAGCACATCCTCGGGCGGCAACACCAGCTCGCGATGGCGGGCCATGGCGCCGGTGGCAACGGCGTATTGCAGTTGCCACGAGCGCACGCCCTCGGACACGAGCAGATCGCGCAATGCCACGAGCTGATGACGATTGCCACGATAGATGGTGGTGTTGACACCAAACTCGAGACCCACGTCCCGTACCGTGCGCAGTGCCGCAAGAACGCGTGGAAACGAGCCGGAGCCGCGGAAGTCGTCGTGCTCGCGCTCGAGCCCATCAAGACTGAAGCCGACGCAGCACAGACCGGCGCGTGCGGCTCGTTCAGCGTCGCGTCGGCTCCACGTCCACGCGTTGGAAAGGATGGCCACCCGAACCTTCTGCCTGGCCAGGCGCTCGCCGAACACGTCCCAGTCCTGGCGCAAGGTCGGCTCGCCGCCGGTCAGGGTCACACGCCCGCAGCGCAGCTGCACCAGCTCGTCGGCCACGCGCAGACATTCGTCGTGCGATAGCTCGTCGTCGCGAGCTCGCCCGGCCAGCGAGCCGCAGTGCCGGCAGCCCATGTTGCACCGGAGGGTGATCTCCCAGCCGCAGGCGCGCGGCACGAACCCGATTCGCCGGAATACTTCGAGCACCAGCTACGCCTTCTCTGGAGAGGCGGAGGGCGTCGCCGCTGCGTCGGGCGAGGCCGCGGCGTCCGTCTCTGCCCGCTGCATATGAAAGATGTAAACGAGGGGAGGTATCGGAACGTAGGCGTCGGCAGCGGCGTCCGGGCCTTGCGTTCCGGCTTCGGATTCACCGTCACGGGTCTGGTCGGGGGCAACATCATCTGGCGGGAGCGCGACCAGATAGGGCACGGCCATGAGCGGAAGGTCGCTCGGAGAAGTCGCATCCCTGACCTCCGGCGCCGCCGGCGGAAGGTCCGAGGTCGAAACCTTCGCCACGTCCGAGACCTGCGCGGCCAAATCGCCCCCCGCATCGGCGGCTTTGACGTGCAACGCATGTTGATCGCAGCCGGAAACGCTCAGCCCCAAGCCCACCGACGCGGGCACCACGACATTGCGGGCCGCCTTGCGCAAGAACTGCTCGATACGCTCGCGGAGCTCCTTTTCCTTCATGGACGGCCTCAGCAAAACATTGTATCCGGTTTCCTTTCGTTGGAGATAGCTGGAACAGAGGAATGCTTCCGCCACGTGTGTCCGCTCACAGCGCGCACCTGGTGCTGCTCGTGGCTGAAAGAGATGCGCTCATGGCTTGGCCCCTGCAGCGCTTGCGATCGTCTCAGTGGCGGACCCGAGATCGGCGATGAAGACCCGCACGTCGCTGCTCGGCTCGTCGACCTCGACCCGCTCGATCACGTCGCGGACCAAGCGGCATAGTCTGGGCGCTGCCAGTCCTTTCTGTTGAACACAAGAGGAGAGGCCGCCCGGAAGCACCCGGGACATGGTCTTTGCCGTGGGTGCGAGTCGGGCGGAAAACGCAATGACCAGCACCACGAATCATTACACTTTTGGCGAAACCGACACGGCCGCGCAGCGATTGGCGCTGCTGGCCTCCGCCTATCAACCGGCCACACAGACATTTCTCGACGAATGGGGTCCACGCGAGCCCGAACATGCCGTTGATCTCGGATGCGGCCCGGGACACACCACGCGGATCGTGCACCGGACGTTACGCCCCCGCTGGACCACCGGCGTTGACGCCTCGGCGCGCTTTCTCCAGGACGCCCAGCGCGCGTGCGAGGAGGGCATCGAGTTCGTCTGCCATGACGTCACGCAGGAGCCGTTTCCGACCGCGTCCGCGGACGTCCTCTTCTGTCGTTTCCTGCTGACGCATCTGCACGACCCCGGTACGGCCTTGCGCACGTGGGCCGCGGCCGCCCGACCGGGCGCGCGGCTCTTGGTGCAGGAGACGGCCTGGCTGCGCGCTGATGATCCCGTCATTGCTCGCTACTACGAGCTGTTGGCAGCTCTGCAGTCGGGCTACGGCCAATCGAGTGAGGTCGGCGCTGAGCTGGAAGCGCGCGTGCGCTCGCGCGGCTGGAAAATCCTGTCGAGCCGACTTGCGGTGATCCAGCAACCGGCGGACGTCATGGCCAGACTGCATGCCATGAACATCCGCACCTGGGGCCGCGACCGCTTGGTGCAAGACTCCTTCGATCTCGACGAAGTGGCGGGCATCCAATCAGGCCTGGACCGCATCGCCTCGGGTGAGCAGATGGCCCATCCGGTGAGCAACGCCCTCCGCCAGTTGGTGGCGGTGGCCGAGTAGGTGCGCGGCGCTGCAGAGCGAGCGCTCGATAGCGGCCACCTTCCGAACGGCTCTGCCCCTTCTCTGCCCAAGTGGACCGAACAGGCGACAATTCCAGGGTATCATGCGGCATCTCTCACCGCGCTAACCCAGCGTTTCGTTTGGGGTGAGCGCTCGGACGAATTAGGACGCCTCGCATCATTTGGCTTCGAAGGCCGCTGGTCTATCCAATTGAGCTACGGGCGCACGAAAGGCGAGATCCCGGCCCCCGCCGTCCCTGTCAAGGACGGGTGCTGGACTTGTCGTCTAGCTTCGGCCCGGACGCGGGCGCGTCTTTCTTCCCTGGCTTCTGCGCCGCCTTCTTGGGGATGAAGGTCAAGCGCAGCGCCTTGATGAGCTGTTCCTTGGCCGCGTTCGGATCCCGGCGCATGTCCATGTTCTTCACCCGCTCCAGCGTGCTCTTCAGCAGATCGAGACGGCCGCGTTCGGCTTCGCCGCAGGCCACGGCCGACCCCGACTCACACAGCGCCAGCGCCTTCTGGGCCTCGGCGTATGCGTAGCCAGGTTCGAAGTGGTCCGCCAACGCGAGGCTGGCAGATTGGTGAAGGCGATGATCGTCCGGATGGGCATCCAGCGCGCCTTCGAGCGACGCCAAAGCCCAGTCTGGATGGCGCAGATCCATGAAGATGTCCGCCAGCGCCAGGGCGACGGCCACGTTGCCCGGCGTGGCCAGAAGCTGGGTTTGCAGCTCCGCGACCCGCTGGCGCACGGCCGGATCCGGCGGAAAAGCAGGCTTGACCTTCACATCTGGCCTGGGCATGAGAATCGCCGCCGCAAGCAGAAACAGAATCGCCAAGTCGAGAACGCGCGTGACCACGGACCCTATTCGTACCGCAGCACCGCCCTCCGGTCCAGCCCCCCAGCGCGCTACTGCCCCAAGATTCCCCAAGCTGTGGCAGAAAGCCCCGGTCAGATTCTCTCCTGCGCTGCCAGAACGCGAGAATTCTTGACTGGACAACAATGCCCGGTCTGTGGCATTTGAAATGCTTCCGTAGCTGGCGGGTGACTCTTGCTGGGGCGATTGGCGTCGGAGCGAGTCTGCAAACCATAACCTACCGCTTCTTCCACACCTCACGCTTTCTGAAATCTCTGGCCGGTTTCCCGTCGGACAGGCATGACTGTCTGGGACACTGGCACCAAGACCAAGGAGGAACAGATGACCATCCTTAAACTGCTGGCCGATGCTTTCCACGAAGGAGGATGGGGCATGTGGCCCATCCTCACCATTTTGATGATCACCATATCGATCGTGACCGAACGCTCCGTGGTGCTTCGTAAGGCCATCATTGACAAGGACAAGTTGCTTGCCCTGCTCCGTTCGCAGATTTCGGCGGGCAACATCCAAGGCGCGATCAAGGTCTGCACAGGCAATCCCACGCCCATGACACGTATCGTCCAGGCCGGCCTTATGCGCGCCAACCGGACGGAGCCCGAGATTGTCGCGGCCATGGATGAGGCCTCTCTGCGCGAGATGCCACAGGTCGAGAAGCGAACCGGCTACCTGGCCATGTTGGGCAACCTCGCCACCCTGGCCGGTCTGCTTGGGACCATCACCGGCCTCATCAAGGCGTTCGCCGGTGTGGCGGGCGTCGACCCATCGCAAAAGGCGACCCTACTGTCCAAAGGCATCTCTGAAGCTATGAACTGCACAGCGTTCGGCCTGACCACCGGGATCATCGGCCTCGCGGCCTTTGCCTGGCTGAATGGCAAGACACAGGGAATCCTCGACGACGTCAGCGAAATGAAGAAGAACGTGACCAACCTGCTGGCTAGCGCAAAGGCTGCGCTGCACGGGTAGCCCAACAAGTTACGCAACGCCAAAGAAAAGGAGACTGAGCCATGTTTTTTATGGAAGCGTTCAAAGAAGGTGGCTGGGGCATGTACCCGATCTTGATCATCGCCATCATCAGCATCTATCTGTCCATCGATCGGTGGACCTACTTGGCAAGGTGCAAAGTCGACGCAGACCGGCTGATATCGCTGATCAAGTCCCAGATCGTCAGCGGCAATGTCCGTGGCGCCATCTCAACCTGCCAGGCCACACCTGTGCCGCTCACCAAGATCATCGCAGCCGGTCTCATGAAGTCCGGTGGCTCCGAGCATGACATCCAGCAAGCGATGGATGAAGAGGCTCTTCGCGAGCTGCCCAAGGTCGAAAAGCGAACCGGCTACCTGGCCATGCTGGGCAACCTGGCGACCCTGGCCGGGCTTCTCGGCACCATCACCGGCCTCATTAAGTCGTTCGGAGCCGTGGCCGGCGTTGACCCCTCCATGAAGGCGACCATGCTCTCCAAAGGTATCTCCGAGGCCATGAACTGCACTGCCTTCGGGTTGGGTACTGGTATCTTCGGCCTTGCTATGTTCGCCGTCCTCAACGGCAGGACGCAGGGCATCCTCGACGGCGTCAACCAGGGCACGGTCGAGGCACTCAACTTGGTGGTCGCCGGCCGTTCAGACGCCGGCGCTCAGCGCTAGTCGACAGCGAACGCGGGGGCCGAGACCGGCCCCCAAGACGGGAGCTCAATCATGAGTGTTTCAGTACAGACTGGCAACAAGTCCGGCAAGAAGGAGCTTAACGCCGAGCTCAATCTGGTGCCGTACATCGACCTGCTCACCTGCATGGTCGCCTTCCTTCTCATCACCGCGGTGTGGACGCAGCTCGCCCGCCTGCAGGCCCAGCAGAAGGGCCAGGGGCAAGCCGGCGAGGAAACTCCGCCCGAGTTGCAGGTCAAGATCGTCGTCATGGTGAACCAGGAAGGCTTCAACCTGGTCGTCGGTCAAGACCAGACCCCGATTCCGAAGAAGGGATCTGACTACGACTTCGAACGGCTGGCGACCGAGCTAAAAAAGGCCAAGGACAGTCACCCGGACAAGAACGACGCCCAGGTGGCTTCCGAGGACACCATCAAGTTCGATGTCCTGATACGAGCCATGGACACCGCCATACAAGCGAGATTCCCTGATATCTCGCTCATCGACTCAGGCGCAGCCGGGATCTAGAACCCGAGGAGAACCATCATGGGAATCAAGGCGCCTCGCGCACACCTTTACACCTCGATCAAACTCGAAGCTGCCAACACAAAGCTGGGGGGCGGTGGCCGCAAGAGCCTCTACCAGGCCCTCAACCTCGTGGCCTATATCGACATGATGACGATTCTTGTCATCTTCCTGCTCATGACCTTCTCGGCTAGCGGCGAGATTCTCTTCGTGCAGAAGAACATCGCACTGCCGGACGCGCAGAACTGGACCGACCTCGAGCGCGCTCCGGTCATTGGTGTTACCAAGGATGTCGTCACCCTGGACGGCAGGCAGGTGGCCACCGGCGAGGAGCTGATGAAGGACTCGGCCACCGGCGACGCCAAGATCCCGGAGCTGGCCGATCAGCTCGTGACCGCAAAAAACAACTACAAGCTCCTGCATCCCACGGAAGACTTCAAAGGGGTGTGCATTATCCAATCGGACAAGAGCGTTGAGTTCAAAATGTTGCGCAAGGTCATGTTCTCGGCAGCCACGGCAGGGTACCAGAACGTGAACTTTGCCGTGCGGCCGAAGGCCAAGGGCAACGTCGGCGCTCCGGCCGCGGCCGAGTGACTTTTCCGCGCGTCGATCGCGTTTCTCAATCCGCTGTCAGTGGCCCGTGCAGCCGGCCTGTCCCACGGCCGGCCGCATGGACTTGTCACGGGAGGACCTTTCCTAGGGAGGTGCTGAGATGCGAAAAGCTAGCTTCGTGGTAGTCGGTGCGCTCACCGCCGGCTTGCTTCTGTCCGGGTGCGAAGGCGACCCGAACGATCCGCGCACCTGGGCGCGCAAGCTCAAGAGCGTGCGCGACCAAAAGGAGGCGCTCGATCAGCTTGCCAAGATGAGCGTCGAGCGAGCCCAGCGGGCGCTTCCCGAGATGATTGCGCTGTACAAGGAGACCAAGAAGCCGGATCACCTGGAGGCGCTCAGCCGCTTCCCCAATGACCAGACCAAGCCTCTATTCATCGAAGCCCTCGACTTCAGCGAGGACGACTTCGACCGCGCCGTGATTGCCGCCGGCGCGCTGGGCGAGATGAAAGCGGCCGACGCAGTCCCGCAGCTCATCAAGGCGGTTGAACGGCAGCTCCCCATCAAGTCGCGCGCCAACACCGTGCGTCTGGCAGCGATTCGCGCCCTAGTCAAGATCGGCGACAGGCAGGCTGTGCCTACGCTGATGAAGATCCTCACCACCTCGGCCGACGAGCAGGATTTCTTGCTCAATCAAAAGGCGGCCCTGGGCCTGGCCGAGTTCCGCGACCCGCAGTCGATCCCGGCGCTCATCAAGGGTCTGTTCATGACCGGCCGTGGGACGCAGGTGTTCCAAGAATGCCGTCTGGCCTTGGTCCGCATCGGCGATCCCGCGGTGGATCCCCTGATCAACCTGCTCAACGAGAAGAACGCCGAGATCGCCGATATGGCGCGCAAGCTGGACTTCGACAAGACCAGCCCAGGCATCGTGCCATTCAAGGCTGCCTATCTGCTTGGCGACCTCCGAGCGGCGCGTGCCGTGCCAGCTCTGGCCGCACGCCTGAAAGTCCCGGCCAAGTCTGGCGAGCACAAGGCCATCCTCATCGGCCTCGGCTTCATCGGCACTCCACAAGCGGTCAAGGTGCTGCTCGACCTCCTGACAGACAAGAAGGCCGAAGCGACGGACCGCCAGGCTGCCGAGGACGGTATCTACCTGTCAGGAGACAAACGCGCAGTGCCGATTCTGCTCGATACGGCCAAGAATGGCTACGTGGTCGTGGGTGGGGTCAAGGCATCAGACTTGCGCGCCAACGCCGCCATCGATCTCTCCCGCATTGCGGGCAGAGAAACCTACGACGCGTTCAAGGCCCTGGCCGACAAAGAGAAGGACGCGCAGGGGATCTTCGGCGAGGCGCTTGATCGTATGCAGGTGGCCAAGGACTGCGACAAAGACCTGGACTGCTACGCCAAGGTCCTCAGCAGCGATCCCTCGTGGACACGTGCGGAGAAAGCCGCGTTCGCCATCGGGTTTTCCGGAAACGCCGCAAAGGGCATACCCATCCTACTCAGTGCGCTCAAGCCAGTGGCCTCGCTGCCCCAGCTTCGCTACCCCGTGCACCAGGCCATCCTACAGTCGCTCACCAAGCTGGCTGATGCATCATGCAAGATGTGCGAAGAGAAGTTGCTCAAACAAATCGAGCGCGACGAACAAGCCGTCCGCCTACCCGGCGCGCGCGACCTCCTCGGCGAGACCCGCGTCGCCTTGGCGGTGATTCAGAACAAGAAGAAGGCCAACTAGGACCGCGGGTTCGCTCGCGCGGCTCCCTGGGCGTCATGTCGACCGTTGGCCGTCACAAGTCAGAAGGCGGTGGGGTTCCTCTCTCGGCCCAGTCGGGGCAAGCCCGTGGCAGACATCCGGCCGTACTACGCAGACTGATACTCAGCCGCGACGGTGGTGTGAATGCCGCCGCGGATGTTGAAGTCACCCTCGACACGCGCACGCCGCGGATGGACTGCCGCCACGAGGTCGTCCAAGATGCGGTTAATGATGGCTTCGTGGAAGGCGCCCTCGTTCCGGTACGACCACAGGTACAGCTTCCACGACCTGAGCTCGACGCACAGCCGGTCGGGCACGTACTCGACGCGTACCGTAGCGAAATCGGGTTGAGCCGTCTTGGGACAAAGGCAGGTGAACTCGGGCGTCTCGAAGCGGATCAGATAGTCCCGCTCAGGCTTCGGGTTGGGGAAGGTATCGAGCGTCTTGGATGGCGAAGTGCCCATGCACCTGCCATGATAGCAGGCGCCTCTTGGTTGACACTTGTGGAAACCGGAAGTCTTGGTTTCTTACCGCTGCGAGGCCCTATCGGATAATGCGACATCGCTGGTTTTCGCCTCTGTTCCTTTTCGTCCTCCTCGCGCTGGCGCCCTCCCTGGTAGCAGCCGCCACGGTGCACGGCACAGTGACCTTGCCCGATGAGCTCAAGTCTGGCCGGCGCTTTCTGGGCCACTGGCGGGTCGAAAATACCACCGTTGCCGTTCAGCCGGCTCCGGCGCGGGGCGACACCGTGGTGGTCCTGGTGGGCCCCAAGCCGCAGGTCCTGGCCCCCAAGAACACTCAGGTCGACATCGCTGGCATGCAGGCCAATCCCGCCACGGTGGTGGTGGGTGAGGGTGCGGTTGTGGAATTCAGGAACTCGGACAAGGTTTCGCACGACCTTCGCGTCCCAGGCCGGCCCGACATCATGCCGCCCGAACGTCTGAGCCCGGGCACCGTGCGCAAGCAGCGCTTCGGCATCAGCGGAGAATACGTCGTGCGCTGCACGGAGTATCCCCATATCGAGGTTTCTGTGATCGTCACCAGCTCGCCGTTCTTTGCGGCGGTGGATGAGAAAGGTGGCTTCAGGCTGCTCGATGTGCCGGAAGGCCCGGCCACGCTCAAAATATGGAGCAATGGCCGCTGGGTCGATGAACAGGCGGTCGAGGTGACGTCCAAAGGGGTCGAGCTGACCATCAAGGTGCCCGGCACGGCCGACAAAGAGCCCACGGAGCCATAGGGGCGGAAGCGATGTTCCTGTCCAAAATATGGTTTGTTCTCGTCGGTCTGCTGGCCGGGGTTGCAGTTACCGCGGCCTTCGTGGCACCCCGCCCGGCCGATCGGCGCATCGAGCAATTGGAAGGTCAGCGTTTGGATCGCGCGCAATATGCGGCCGAGGAGATTCTCAAGAACGATGCGCGCCGCTGGATCGACTATGTGGCCAAGCTGGGCCGCGATGCGCACCTCACCGAGGCTCTCGACTCCTTTTCGCGTGGGGCGGGGGAGCCCAGGGCGCTCCACGAGACCGTGCGCAACCGCCTCAAGGCGCTGGTGCCTGACCGTGCCAGCATCGGCGTAGAGTCGCTCATCGCCTTGGACAACAAAGGACGCGTGGTGGCTCGGGTGGGCGATGATGAGGGCGAGTACGGCGAATCGCTGGCCGGAGCCGAGGTGGTGAGCGACGCCCTGCGTGGCTATCTGTCGGACGACGTGTGGGGGGCCGCGGGTCGTCTGCGCCGGGTGGGCGCGGCGCCCGTCATGTCCAAGTCACGTGAGCGCATCGTCGGTGTCGTTGTGGTTGCGGTCGACACCGGCAAGCACTTGGCTGAGATGTGGAAGCGCAACCTGGGCGTGGACGTGGCTATCGTTCTAGGCAAGAACGTTGTGTCGTCGACCTTGCCCGAGGCGCTGCTCAGTCAGCTGCCCGAACTCATCGAGCAGCACGCTAACGAGATCACCAATCACAAGCGCACGCGCGCCCTCGTCCTGTACATGGGCAACGACCGCATGCTCCTGGTCGCGGCACCCTTTGTCGGTGAGGCCTCGGAACAGCGGGCCTACTACGTCCTGCTCAACAGAAAGTCTCCCGAGTCCGATCCCTGGGTTCTGCTGTCGAAGACTTCTTCGGACGACCTCTCCTGGGGCCGTTTCCCCTGGCTCTCCCTGGCTCTGGGCATCTTGGCCATGATCGGCATCGGTCTCTTCCTGCAGCGGACCGAGGTGGAGGGTCCGATCCGGCGCCTGCGCGCCGAGGTCCACAGTCTGGCCCGCAACGAAATCCAAAAGATCGACGACACCAAGTACGGCGGCAAGCTGGGTGGTGTCGCGCGGGATATCAACGCCACGGTGGAGCGTTTCACCCACGCCGTCCCGCCCAAGTCCGACGTGGCCAAGAAGGACATCGCAGCGATTCTAGATCGGGGAGGCTCAGCCGATGGCCAGTCGTTTGACGTGTCACGGGCCAACCCTGCTCGTCCCGCGCCTGCGCCCGCGCCCCACCCGGCGTCCGTGGCCGCTTCGCTGTTCGGTGCGCCCAAGCTTCCACCCACCGTTGGTGGGGCACCCCCACCCGCTGCGATCCCGTCCACGTCCGTGCCCGCCCCTCAGGCAACTGTTGCTTGGACAGGCACGAACCGTCCTTCATTTCTGCCCGCCCTGCCCTCACCCATTAGGACGACGTCGTCGCCTTCCGGCGAGTTCGCTGCCGTCTCGCCTTCCTCCCTCATCGAAGCGCCGTCGCCCCCGCCTCAGCGCCGCGATGTGACTCCGCCACCGGTGCCTGTCTCGGCCGCCCTGTCCGCGCGCGCGGGTGCTACCGTCGCGACTGCACCGCCTACCTCACTGTGGGCGCCCCCAACAGCGAGCGGTTCCCTAGACGAAGAGGCAGCGCACTTCCAGCGGGTCTTTGAGGAATACATCGCCCTTCGCGCCAGGTGCGGTGAGTCCACCAGCTCGGTTTCGGCCGACAGATTCTTCGCCAAGCTGAAGAGCAACCGCGACCAGCTGATCGCCAAGTACAACTGCCGCTCGGCGCGCTTCACGGTCTATGTGAAGGACGGCAAGGCGGCGATCAAGGCGACGCCGGTACGGGGTTAGCCGCGGCTGAAAATTCGGGACCGCCGGGCAGGCCGGCTCGCGGGTCGCGGCTCGCGGCTCGCGAGAGCGTGGGCGTGAGCGAGTTCGTGTGGGGTACGCGGAAGGCGGAGAGCGTGTCGCGGGCCGCTCGCCCCTGGGGGGCTTCGGGACGGACAGCCCACCCTGCCCACCCATAGACATTAAGCGGCAGAATTGCGCCGGAAGGAGCTGGGGTAGACCACCCTCTCCCTGGGAGAGGGCTGGGGTGAGGGTACTGCATTTGCACGCCGAATCGTGCCGCGGGCGCAATCACAACAATTTGGTGACTTCAGCGTCCGGCTCACAGGAAGTTTCGCCCTCACCCCCAAGCCCCTCTCCCGATAGGGAGAGGGGTGACCCATCGAACGCTTGTGTCCTCGAATCGCGAATGGCCGTTTCATTCCGCCGTTGATTCGCTTAACGCCTATGCCCTGCCCACCCCTCGCGCTTCGCACTCGCC
>Ga0182010_10001352_pt1 | contig 13036 bp, 10 predicted proteins | sample 611E1MmetaG_FD_120488 | JGI IMG/M metagenome (GOLD analysis project Ga0182010, IMG submission 120488) | Permafrost microbial communities from Stordalen Mire, Sweden - 611E1M metaG | ecosystem: Environmental > Terrestrial > Soil > Wetlands > Permafrost | place: Sweden: Stordalen | collected...
CATACCGTATCTGTAATGATCGAGATCTCAGTATATGGGGGGATCATATCCATGAAATTAATCTCAAGAATCGCATAATGTTCCCTATATTTGTAAGAGATCTCGGATTGTATACAGCTCACAGCCCTAATCTCAAGGTTCTTGCAATTTAATTCCAGTTTCTCTATAGGTTTATTTCTGGTCTTTACCCTTAGCATGGATTTCACATTAGTTCTATCATCATAAACATCAAACACAAGGTCCATGTGCAAAACTTCAACTGTAAGCTCTCCGAAGTCCTTGGGGTAATACTTGTAAATCCTATGTTTCATAAAACGGTCACCTAGTGAAATTTACAAGAGTTCTATTATTGGATAAAAAGGAAGGTATGTGATTTAAAGTTGTAGCTTAGGGAAGAAGAATATTTTTTTTTCGTCCTCTGAATTTGATTGTTGTTTAGCAGACTCAAGGATCAATTATATTTTTTAAAAAATTGACAGTTTTAAATGCAATTATTTATGCTTAAGCTACTCAAAATTCTGTAATCACGGAAAAACTAGACGAAAACGAAAAAAAGGTTATTTTCCTTTAATTTTTTCCTTGCTTTCCGTGGTACAACTTTGCATTTAAGTTTTGTAGAGAGATGTATATCTATGACTACTGATTCATTTTGGTAAGTATTAATTAAGTGTTTTTTTAACTTTGATCCGACGTTTTGCAAATTTATATGTGTTTAATAATTTATTTGCTATTGATTACTATCATTCATAGAAAGTTTGATTAATTTTTAAGCTACTATCATATTGAGAAAATAGATGGTATTCTTGTGCACATCTACAAAAAGTGGGTGAGGACTATATTTCATAATAAATCTTTTTATTATCTCCTACTTGATTATATACCATTTATAAGCATACCACTAAATATGAGGGTTTATCGAAATCATCAATAATTATTCAGAACTACATAAATCGTAGACGCTGCTCTTAAAAAGATTTTAATCTCATTTCCGTATTTGTGGGTCAGATTCTCTACATAATATTTTTGTTCGGTTGTTTTTTCCCTAGAATTTTTTTCTTCATCTTTTCTAAAACTTCAATGCGATAAGCAAGCATTGACTTGATAAATCGATCTATTTTTATGAAGAAGTTTTTTGCAGCCCTAGCCAATTTCGCAATAAACTCTGTAAGTTCTCCAATATTAGTTCAGATATTGTATCTCATTTTAATTTTCCTATATTTATATTATTACGGTCTCTGACAAATGCATTAGAAAATGCCTCGGAAAAAAGCTGGTCTCTGAACCTAGCCTTGGCCTTCATAAAACTCTTCTGATTGTGAATTTCCTTTCTTCAGGTTGATCCGCTTCAAAATCTCAGAAAGAAGCCTGATTTTTCTCCCTTAATTCTTTTTCATGAGTCTTCTTTTATCTATCTGAGCTTTATGAAAACTTCCTATATTGCTAGAGACCTCCCTATTTTCTTTTTCAATTCAGACTTAATATCCAAAAGGTCTTATTTAGTTGAATACCTTTAATAATGTTCCTTCCGGAAACTTCATATACTCCACACAATAGTTTTTAAGGAAGCTTCATTCCTGACTCCAAGTGTCGTGCTATCAAATTCATGTCCTGCTCCTGAGGAAAAGATTATGCACAATTTTTGACTTTTTGTCTATTCAAGGTCCTAAAAAACTAGTAATCTTTCTGACTATTTCTTTATAGGGTCCTATCTTCGAATGCTCTTGAAAAAATTTTGCATGCTCGATAAACCGATACATATAACTCTCCCAAAAGAAATTCTTCAAAGTTTTTCTATTCGCTCCCGTTCCTTTCCAAGATCTTTATTTTTTTGCACCCTAATATTTTGAAACTATATGATTACGATAAGTACCTAAATTTTGTTATATGTTTATAAAGTGTATATATCCCTAGTGAAATTTAGATGTTTATCTCTGATACTCCATTAAATTTCTTTTCCTTGGCTAATAATCGGCTCTCTTAGCTATCTCTTTATTGCTACCGAAAACTTTAATATCTAAAAGATTCATGAGAATAATTTATCACAATTTCTTAGATCGCATGCGACTGTAGTTTAGTGGCTATGACCTGAGCTTCCCAAGCTTAGAACCCGGGTTCGAATCCCGGCAGTCGCATTGATAACTTTTTTGAATACCCTTTCAAATAAAAATACAGAATATTTTTATTTGCAAGATGAAATTATAATAAATTTATGCGAAAAACTTTTTGGATATTTTTCCAGCAAGATTCCCTTTTGGAATATATTTTGCTAAATTCAAAAAAGGGGTGATTATGAGAATATTTTTCATGCAGTTTATTTCCTGCAATATTGATACATGGTAACTATTAATAGTGGGCAAAATGATACAAATAATCATCTTTACACTGATTCAATACGCAAATTTTGGTGGGCTGATTTTATTTCAATGTTTGTGATTGATATTTTTTTATTTCTCTATCAATCAAAAATCAGAAGTATCATATTGAATCAAAATAGATATCTTCAACTGATTTATGGTATGCTGAATTGTTACTCACAATTTTTTTCTTTGTCATCAATTATATTCACAGTATATGTGACAATTGTTAGGCTAATTGATGCTTATTTAGCCTCGGCAGTAAAATTTCAATTTGCCCCAGCTTTTAAGAAAGCATACTTGCATTATTTATATCTATTCTAATCCAAATTTCGTCGGCACCAAAATAATTTCTACAAACCAGAGGAAGATCTAAAAAATTATTTAAGATTACAAAGTCGTTTATTATGAATAAGAAAAATGACTTCACTTCTGGTATAGACACAGCTATTTTGTTGTCTTATCTCATGGCTCACATAGTATCGTTGATCATAGTTCATTTACTTGATAAAGCAAACTATAGCTATCAAGAAATTATATGAATATATGTTATTGCTGTGGCAAATCACAAAAAGCATTTTTTTCTCTAACAAGTGAAATATTAAGTTAAATATGTTCATAATATTTTTGCTCTAGCAATGACTGTAGAGTGTTTTGATAAACTCCCACATCGTTGTCATATGTTTATTAATTATGTGCAAATTACTCGTTCAAATCAGAGGGTTATGAAATTCTCTTAAATCACTCGATCTATTATGGATCGTTTAATTGCCTAAAGAGCCAATCTCAACATCCGTTATCAAAACCACATTTGAGCTTTGCTCTTATTTATATAACTGAAATTTCAAAACACTAGTAAATATTATTTTATTATTTAAGTCCTTAACAATGTAAATTTTAATAACAATTTGTGAAGTTAAAAAATTGTGAAAAGAAATTGAACTAAAAAGTTCATAATATGTTAAAAAAAGCAGAGTAATTTAGTAAGCGAACAAAAATAATTCAAGCAAATAGATGACAAGATTTATATTGGAAGATATCTTATTATGAATATTGATAAAGTTACGCCTCAAAAAATAAAACGAGTTAAACGGTTAAAAGTATTAATATCCTCCTCGAATTGTATGGGGAAAAGTGAATTGCAGATACTTGGTGAAAGTTTAGAAAATTCGGTCAAGTCTAAAAAATATATTCAAAAGTATAATTCAACTTTATAATTAATACAAATTTCACATAATTGTTTTGGTTTGGAAAATTCTGCATCTATTTGAAGAGGATACAAATACTCCGTTAATGGGGGATATGGCGTTTGTTTAGCTTATGCTGTCATTTTAACAAATGCTTATATTTGTAACAGGAAGTGGATAAATGGATAAAAAGAAAACAAAACTTGCGGTTGTAAGCAATCGATTGATTGCTTTGATACCAAGAATGGACAAAGCTACGAAGCATCAGATGCTCTCATTTATTTCTTTAGTGATGATTACTATAGTTCTTACACCGTTTGTGCTAGCAGGAGAAGCATCACCTTTGCCACAGACATCTTCAGGCACCATAGTTACAAAAACAGTTACGGATGTTGCAGGACAAGGACCTGGAGGAAATGTAACAAAAGCTGGAGATATAATCAGCTATCTGATTAATGTGACAACTCCTGTTAGAATTGGTAATCTGGCAAATGTAAAAGTTACTGATCCCATGATTAACCTTTTTGAATCAGCCACTTATACTGGTAATTACAAAGTGACTCAGGATGACCTAAACAGTAATGGTCATGGGACAGGATTCATCAATAACACCGCAACCGTTTACGTGAAGGGGCAGGATCCTCAAGTTCAAAGTAGTAGTATTCAAACGCCTATAACTCAAAATCCTTCATATACAATTAACGAAACCATTAATGTTGTAGGGAATGGGACTGGGGGAAATGTAACAAAAGCAGGAGATGTGCTCAGTTATCAGTTTGTAGTGATAAATGATGGAAACATTGCCCTTAGTAATGTAAGCGTTAATGATACTCTTGTGAGCTTAACAGAACCTAATGACTCAGTTCTCGACGTAGGAGAAAACTTGACTTATACTGGTAATTATACGGTTACTCAGAATGATATGAACAGTAATGGTAACGGGACTGGGTTCATCAACAATAATGTAACTGTTGATTGTGATCAACTAGGGGCGGAAAACTATAGTTTCCAAACACCTATAATTCAGAATCCCTCATATACAGTTAACATAATAGTTACAGATGTTAACGGAAACGGCCCTGGAAAAGATATTACCAAAGAGGGAGATGCAATCAGCTATCAGATTGAAGTGATAAATAATGGAAACATTGACCTTAACAATGTAACTGTCAATGATCCCTTGGTGAATCTAACAGGACCTATAGAGTCAAAAAGTAATGATACAGTTCTCGACGTAGGAGAAAACTGGACTTATACCGGAAATTATACGGTTACTCGTGCAGACATAACTAATAATGATGGCGGAGGATTCATCAACAAAGTTACGGTCTCTTCTGGCAAGTTAGGTCCTAAATCAGCCAACGTTGCAGTACCGATCGATCCGTCTTGCTCTATTTCCGCAAGCGTCACTGATGTTGCTGGAAGAGGACCATCAGGAAATGTAACATCGGCTGGAGATTTAATCAGCTACCGGATTGATGTGACAAATAATGGGAAAGTTGATCTTTCCAATGTAACAGTTAATGATACTCTGACTGAGGTTCTAGGATCAGTAGATAATCCGAGGCTTCTAGGATCAGTAGATAATCCGAGGCTTCTAAGATCAGTAGATAGTCCGAATATTGATCTTCATATAAATGATGGAATTATCAAAGTAGGGGAAACAATAACCTACCTTGGCAATTACACTACCTCTCAGGCAGACATAAACAATAATGAAACTCAGTACATTAAAAACATTGCGACATTTAACTGTGATCAGCTGGGTCCAAAGTCAGTCAGCTCTATGGTAATGGTACCGATAGCCCCCTTCACCCAGGTGGGCATAGATGACGGATGTAATGATCGTGGACTTACTAAAAGTAAAGAGACTATGAAACAAAGCGAGCTCCCGGGTAAAACCAGTAGCAAAGTACTGCCAAAAAATCGTGCCCCATCTGCCAAAACTCCTGAGACTGACCAAGCTCCTGAGACTACCGAGTCAAAAATTCTTCCTGTAACAAACACTGATACTACTATAAGTGGAAGCAGCGGTAGCAGTAATGGCAACAATGTCAACGGCGAAAGTAATTTAATCAGCAGTAGCAGTGGAGAAAGTAGCTTGAGCAGTAGCAGCGGTAGTAGCAGTAAGACGCCAGCAAAGCAATCTGTGGATGAAACAAAGGCTAAAACTAATAATCCGCAAAACACTGGAAGTACACCAGCAAATGTTAAACCGCCTGGGCAAAGAGAAAATCCAATTCCTACTGATATGGGAAAGAAGACAAGTATTCCTGGCTTTGAAATTGTTTGCGGTATAACTGCCCTGTTAGCTGTATTCCTGTGTAGGAAAAAATAAAGCGTAAAATAAGAAAGTAAATCGAAAAATTTCATTATAGAAAACAGACAGGATGAAGATCCTATACTTTCATCTTATCTATTTTCTTTCACTATTTTTTCATTCTTTTTTTTACGATGCAGAATATCTCAGCGTATATCCCTTAAAAGCTGCCAGAATATTTTATATGATGAACTACTCTAAGTTCCCTTAATTTTTTTAACTTCATAAATTGTGGAGAATTTCGATGAACCTCTGATTTTCACGAGTAATTTATATATCATTAATAAGCATAGGACGAAATCTAGGGAGCTATCGAAATCCTCTATGGAATCATGTCAATCCAATCAATGGAGCCAGGCTTATATTCCAGCAAATCTTTTTCATTTCCATTTAAAATATTGTCTATGATTTTTTCAATATCTTGTCCTACTTCTTCAATGGTTTTTCCTGTGGTATTTACTTCAAAAATTTTGTTGCACCATTCAAAAGCTTCAATTAGGATCACATCAAGGGCTTCAGCTTCAATATTCTCATTTATTTTCTCTTCCGAATAACAACGTGTTTTCAGTCTTATATTTAATTCAGGTGGATATGCCCTGAGTACAATAACAACGTCTGCGATATAATGAGCAAGGTGACTTTCAAGAATCATTACAGTTCTTTTCTTTCCATGCTCCATTTTATGTTTCTCTTCATCAATAATTTTTATAAGGTACCCCCTAATAATTTCCATGTCAGCAATGACAGTATCCCTTTTCTCATCAATTTCAGTGTATAAGTGCTCTTCTTTAATCAAGTCATTGAGGTGGATTGCTTTCCAGTACCTCTTTTTTTCAAGAAACCTGCTAACGGAGGTTTTTCCAGTGCCAGGTGTACCGGTGAGTCCTATTAACATGGAAATAAAAATGAATTTATGTCAATTTATACTTAATGCAGCTCTGAAAAAATAGCAATGAGAGTACACACATGTAGTTACTTCTGTTCTCCAAAGCCTGCAGTTTCACAACAATTACGCTACCGATTTTCTCCATTAAATTTATAAAAATCTAAAAAAGATTTTTTTAATTTGTTTTGTCACTTTGTTTCGCAATTCTATCTCAAAATATAATTTTATCTCTATAATTTTGAATTAGTGATAAAAAATAATAAAAAACTTCATCAAATAAAGTATTAATATCAAAGATTCATATGATTCAGAAGATATAGATAATAAACTGAATGTGTCTATACCATAGGTTGAACCACTTTTAGTTGTCACAATCAACGATTTCATTACTTCAAATAATTTTTGTTACATCCTTCTGATTTGTAACAATGGTTTCGGAACTAAAGAGATTCGAAAATGCTGTTAAAGGAGAAGGATTTTAATTCTTCAAAGCGGCATTTTCAGTTTACTGGGTGCTCTTGTAGGTAAAGTCCATTGAAGAGTTGCTATTCATTCCAATAGGGCAATTAAGGACTCCATTTAGCTGCTTCAGCACTCTATGATGGGCTTACAACTCAAAAAATTCTAATATATAGTATCGGAGATATCCTGGTTATTATTCAACTGAACTATAAATTATTCGTTAAAATCAGAGGTTTATCGAAATGCTCTTTTCTTTAAATCCTGGGCATTTTGATAAACCTCTAAAATTGGTTGATTGTTTATAAAGCGTGCATACACAATTCTTTAACCTTCGATACATATCGGAATCCTCTCCAATTTAACCGTTCCCTTTTTTCATTGATTTGAGAATTACATTTTAACAAGCTTCAAATTTGAGACAATCTTACTCTTCCTCTGCTAATATCAAGCCTGAATTTTTGACTGATATATTTTTTTGCATATCCTTCTCCGTGTATGAGCAGCTCGACAAGATCATCAGGTTCATCTATATCCATAGCTCCAAAAAAAGAATCATATATTTCGATATTCTGCCCGGCGTCGACAGCGATCGAGCAGTGTGTCAGAAAGCTTGAGCCATAGTACTTAACCCTGTAGCTTGAAGGTGTCTTGACAAAAAGGATATTTGTTCCCCCTCCCTTTCCTGGGACTATACATACATCCTCTTTTGTTGAAATTATCGCTTTTATATGTTTTGGGGAAAGAAGGGGCAGGTCAGCCATAACAATAAGTGTTGGCTCCTTTGCTTGTCCAAGATACATGTTGAGAGCCTCATTCAAATCGCTTTTATCTAGGAGAACTCGGGCCTTCGTCATGTTTTCAAGGCCGTACATTGAAGGACTAAGGATATCGATATTTTCTATCCCAGCTTCTCGAACTGAGTCTATTACCTGATTCAGCATGATTTCCACAAATTCTTCCCTTTCTTCCTGGCTCAGGATCGAGGACAATCGGGACTTTGCACTGGCTTTTTTATAGGGAATTACTGCTTTCATCTTGACTCCTAAAATAGGGATTTGTTAACCTTCGGAAAACTTTTATTTTCGATCTTTCTTACTCCCTGGTACTTACTCTGGTTATTCAACAATCCGAAAGTGAATCCTCTTCTCCGGATAATTGGGGGTTAAATATCCTTAAAGAATTTCCCTATGAATAGGAATTTTTCCTGCATTTTTTTTCAACCATTCAAACTCTGTAGGAATAAACATCCTCTATGGATCCCTCAGGATGTTGTTGAGATCTTATTCACCATAAGCGTAATTTCATATAATTTGCTCACATTTCAGGTTACCTAAACAAATTTTTCCAGATCTTAACCCATGGGTCCTGAATGTTACTCAAATGGGTGTGAGGAATATGCTGGAAATAGTTATGAGATGCAGATCTTCAAGTCCATTACTGGTGAACTTTCCTTATACCAGCATTTTTTATCCATTCGTTTATTCTAGGAAAAAAGACATGGAGATTATTTCTGAAAAATCCTCAGGTCTCTTTCTGATTTTGTGGATAATAATTATATGGTCTAGATATTCTTCTACAGTCTCTAAATGTCCGTACATGATGGTTACATTGGTGGAAATTTCAATCTTATGCACCAAAGTTGTGATATTGATCCATTTCTGGGTCTTGATTTTTCCAGGACAAATAATCTTCTAATTTTCTTGGAAAAAATATCATCTGAGGTACATGTGAGGGGATAAATCTCGTTTCTACAGTCTCAAGATAGAATCCAATGTCAATATCGGGTATATCTTCCTTCCATACATATCTAGGCAACCTCGGCTTTTCTTGCTTCACCTACTTTTGTGAGAATATCTCCCAACCTCAATTTTAATAGAATCTTTCCGTCTTGCAGGCATAGAATCCACAGTTTCCTGCATTCGCCAAATGTATATGTCCCTATATGAGACATAACTAACAATACCATATGGCTTGAAATCATAGTGTATCTGCAAGTTCAAAAAGCTCAAATGGACTTCCTTCAAGCAGTATAAAAAAAGCATTTTCTTTGGTGTACCTCTCCTCATTTGCTCTGTCAACGACATCATTAGTATAGATGTCTCTTTTTCATGTACATTATGATCATTCCTGTTTTAGCTGGTGCATTTATATCTATTCCCGATGGATGATCTCATTCTGAGATTCAACATCTCGGTATCTTTTTTGAATTTGCAACAGCCAGTTTATGAACTCCTTTGTATAATGTAGTTCTTTCTTTTGGAGTCCTGCCAGCTTCATGTATCATCCATTCAAGTTCTTCTTTTGAGATCCATTCCCCGTTCAAGGCTCCTGCAGATTTGGAAATGTTCTCTTCTATAAGGGTACCACCTAGGTCATTAGCTCCGCAGCAAAGAGCAAATTGGGCAAGCTTTTTCCCTAACTTTACCCAGCTTGCCTGAATATTATCCACGTGCCCATTTAAGAGGATTCGAGAGAGAGCATAGGTTTTTAAATCTTCAAGGCCTGAGGTGGCATATCTGCCTTCTTCCATTAATTTTTTCCCTAAAGGATTATTGTAGGGCATGAACGGTAGGGGCACAAATTCTGTAATCCTGCCTGTTTCTTTCTGAATTTCCCTTATGATCAGTATATGCTCGATTCTTTCCTCAGGGGTTTCAATATGTCCATACATCATGGTTGCAGTAGTAGGAATTTCTGCAGCATGGGCTTGCTTGATAACTTCGATCCATTCCCTTGTCCCCAGTTTATTTGGACAGATAATCCTCCGCACCCTTTCAGAAAGGATTTCTGCTGCAGTCCCAGGCATAGTGTCAAGGCCACTTTTATTTAATCTGAAAAGGGCTTCTTTTACCGTAATTCCGCTGATGCGGGCGGCATGGTATACTTCCATTGGCGAAAAAGAATGGATGTGTATTTCAGGATATTCAGCTTTTATGGATTCTACGATCTCAAGGTAAAAGTCGATGCCTACATTAGGAAGGAGTCCCCCCTGGATACAGACTTCAGTTGCATTAGCCTGCTTTGCTTCTCTAACCTTTGCCATAATCTCTTCAATAGTTAGTATATATCCATCCTTGTTCTTAAATGCGCAGAATCCACATGTTCCCAAACATTTGCTGGCAAAATTAATGTTCCTGTTTACTACGTAGGTAACTGTATCTCCTACAGTACGAGAGCGAAGTTCGTCCGCAAACATGAAAAGTTCTAAATGAGGTACCTTAAGGAGAAGAAGTGCATCTTCTTTTGTGCTCTTTCCCTGGTATACGCGTTCTATCAGGTCTTCTGGAATTCTGCTGTTAATTATTAATTCCTCCCCAGGCTCTTGGTAAGGGTTGTTTCCGGTAACCTTGCGTGTCAGACAGGTGTCTGATCAACTTGCCTATTCTTTTTGAGTACCATTTTTTTTTAATGTACTGTGGATAAATTGGTAAGCGTTCCCTTAGCATGATGGCCCCAAGATTATCCTGAAGGTCCTTTAATCCCGGCCATTTGGCTTCAGGGTTGATCCAGTCTATGGTCAAAGGAGATATGCCTCCCAAATCCGTTGCCCCTTTTTCGATAAGGGATTTTGGATCAATGATGTTTGGAGCCACCTGAACTGCTATATCATATGGAAGGATCTGTCTGGCAAGAAGCACCGTATCAATAATTTCTTCGACTGTAGGCTCAGGAAAGTTTTCCATGGGCGTCCCTGGTTTTGGGACAAAGTTCTGGATAATAACTTCCTGGATATGGTCATATTCCCTGTGAAGATCTGCAATAACCTCTAGGGATTTAATTCTGTCCTCCCGCTTCTCTCCGATCCCTACTAGGAGGCCAGTAGTATAGGGAATCTGAAGTTTTCCCGCTTCTCGAATTGTATGAAGCCTGCGTTCTGGAGCTTTTCCACAACAGTTTTCATGGGCAACAAGGGTTGCCGTACTCTCAAGCATCAGCCCCATGCTAGCGTTCAGAGGTTTTAATGTTTCAAGTTCTGAGCGGTTCATAATCCCCGCATTCGTATGAGGAAGGATTCCTAAATCTATTGCTGTTTCACAAAGAAAGAGTAGGTATTCCAGAGTAGAGGAGTAACCGAGCTCTTTAAGTAATTTTTCATACCCTGACACCTTTTCTGGATACTCCCCATAAGTAAAAAGAACCTCAGTGCACCCTGCTTTTACCCCATTTTTTAGAATCGGTATAATTTCGTCGGGTCTCATTAGCCTGGCATCTGGTTGGCCTGGTTTCCGTTTGAAGCCACAGTAAGCGCAGCAATTCCTGCACATATTGGTTACAGGAATGAAAACATTTTTTGTGTAAGTAACAAAGTAGGAATTTTTTGGTTGAATGGTAAAACACCTGTTGAATTTGCTTCATCCTTAAATTCAGCCGAGGATTTTCTTCATGGTTGCAGCCACTCCTAATGCTACTCCTTCGACTTCGATGCCTCCTTTTCCTTTTGCGCCGTCTCCTACTACGTAAAGTTCCGGAATAGGGGTCTCATTACCTGGATCCATGCCTGAGGCTACCCTATTCACAGGCCAACCGTCATGGTATGACTGAATGAGTAAAACTTCATATTTTTTGCCTGGGAAGATTTCTTTAAGATCTTCAAGACCTAATTCGATTTCAACCCTTAGATTTTTCAGATTCTCAGGGGCTATGTGCTGGTGGGACATTGTAAGGTGTTTGCCCGGTGGAGCCAAATTTGGGTCAACATGCGTAACTTCATTAATTCCATTTACCCTTTTTGCATATGGAGTTAGCAGGATTCCGGAATGCCTTATCAGAGGCTCATCTGCTGCAAGGCAAATCTTTATTCCAGCAGAGGGCTTTAGGATCTCAAGCATTTTGAGGTAACTTGAGTATGTTTTATCTAGAAGAGCTTCACTGCAAAGAAAGGCAGTTGCTACATGGCCAAGATTACTGATGATCAGATTTGCTTCATATGCCCGATCTCCAGCAATAATGCCTGCTGCTCTTCCATTTTCCACAAGGATTTTCGATACTTCGGTTTTATTATAAATCCTTCCACCATTTGCAACAATTACAGTTTCTAGGGCATCTATAACTCCTTTACAGCCTCCAATCGGTACGCCTGGACCACCGAATCTATACATGTTTTCAATCATTTCAAAAAATTCTTCCAAAGGGACACTGTCACTTTTTAGGTTAAGGGACCAGCCGCAGAAGGAGTCTGCAAGTCTCAAAAGCCATTCATCATTAAATTGATTCCTGATCCACGTTTTCAAATTGCTTCCCTCAGGGCGGTTTTTTCTCGTACTCACAATAAGTAGAGCAATTTTCAGGCGGTCTTTATTTGAAAGAGGTGTGAAAAACTTGTTGAAAAAAATGTCCTTGAAGCCTTTCCTGTAATTAGGATTACTTTTTTCTAGAGGTATGCGTATGGTTGGCTGGTCTGATCGAATAATCTGCACATCAGCATTTACTTCCTTTAAAAATTGGGTTAAAGGTCCTGTGGGTCCATGAGGAAGTGTATGTAAAGCTCCGCTGGAAAGCTGGAAGCCTCTGTAATTGAGATTTGTAAATCTTCCTCCAGTGATTGGAAGTCTCTCAAAAACTTCTACTTGGTATCCTACCTGTGAAAGTTTGGCGGCACTTAAGAGTCCTCCTAAACCGGCGCCAATAATAATCGCTTTCACACAGATACCTCTATAGCCTTAACCGGGCAGTACAGAAAACATATCTCACATCCTATACAGGCAGCAGTCACTTTTGCCTTTCCTTTTACCTCTATTGCTCCCTGATTGCAAAAAGAAACACACTGACCGCATCCTACACAGTTATCATTAATTTTCATTCGATTCTACCAGCTTTTTTATCGTTA
>Ga0182010_10001353_pt1 | contig 13021 bp, 11 predicted proteins | sample 611E1MmetaG_FD_120488 | JGI IMG/M metagenome (GOLD analysis project Ga0182010, IMG submission 120488) | Permafrost microbial communities from Stordalen Mire, Sweden - 611E1M metaG | ecosystem: Environmental > Terrestrial > Soil > Wetlands > Permafrost | place: Sweden: Stordalen | collected...
ACAACCCAAATCTGATTTTGTTGCGGTGAAAGGCAATAAAATCCTTGTTACCGGTTCTAAAGATTCTCTAAACGATTTCACCGGGCCGAATACCCGATTTATCGATTGCGAAGGAAAAACACTATTACCCGGTTTCAACGATGCGCATTGCCATATTTTTTCTCTTCTAAGGAAACTGACCGGTGTCGACCTGAGCGCACCGGAGATTAAATCCATCAACGATATTCAGGCGGCCATCAAAGCAAAAACAGTGAAAACACCATCCGGTGAATGGGTTACCGGCACAGATTACAATGAGTTCTATCTGGTGGAAAAGCGCCACCCCACGCGCTGGGAAATTGATGAAGTATCGCCGGACAATCCGGTGATGATAACCCACCGCTCGCTGCACGGCTGCGTGCTGAACAGTAAGGCGCTGGCGCTGGCCGGTATCACCATCGAAACGGCGGAGTTGCCGGGTACGATGATCGACCGGGACGTGACCAGAGGCGGCGAACCGAACGGATTCCTGGCGGAAATGGTGGGATATATCCGGGAACAGGTGATGCCGCCGATTTCCGGGCAGGAATTGAAATCCGGTATCAAACTGGCAAACGAACAATATCTTGCGCAAGGCTTAACCTCGCTTCAGGACGCTACCTATGTCAATGACCTTAAAAGATGGCGCAAATACTGCGAATTTAAAGACAAAGGAACGCTGAAAAGCCGGGTTTACATGATGAGCGGGATTTATACATTACCGGAATTCCAAAATGCCGGCCTGGGATTTGGCGCAGGGGATGATAATTTACGGCTCGGCGCAGTAAAAATTGTCCCGACCATAATTACCGAAAAAATGCACCCTGCACCGGAGGAATTAAACGCCCTGGTACTGGGTATCCATCAGGCCGGTTTCCAACTGGCGATTCACGGTGTCCAGTCTCAAATGGTAGATGCAATTACTTGCTCTTACGAATATTTGCAATCAGTCACGCCTGAATTTCGAGCCAGGCGGCACCGTATTGAACACTGCTCCGAATGCCCGCCGCCGCTGATGGAACGCCTGAAAAAACTTCAGACGGTGGTTGTTACCCATCCCTCTTTTACTTATTTCAGCGGGGACAGGTACCTGGCAACGGTAGAAAAAGATGTTATTCCCTGGCTTTACCGGACCGGCACGCTGGTGAAAAGCGGTTTGACAGTGGGCGGCGGTTCCGATTCCCCGATTGTCCCCAACAGTCCGATGATGGGAATTTACGGCGCGGTAACCAGGTTAACTTCTTCCGGGCAGGAGTTAAATCCCGCCGAAAAACTTACCGCCGCGGAAGTGATAAAAATGTATACCCTGAACGCTGCCTATGCTTCCCACGAAGAAAACATTAAAGGTTCCATTTCGCCCGGCAAACTGGCGGATATGGTGCTGTTGAGCGGTAACCCCACTAAAGTATCAGCAGAAGAAATAAAAGACATCAAGGTTCAGATGACGGTCATCGGGGGGAAGGTAGTTTGGGAAGGTTGACGCGATAGGTAGGAGTTAATTAAATTTAGGTTTCTATGTTATTTTTTCTTGCGCGACCATGATTCTCATAATAGTTTATTATTTCAGAGTCAATTTTATTTATTCCTAGAAAGACCTCACCCTCTGGCTCCCTCTCCATAAATGGCGAGGGAGGAGATTACTTAGAGGGGCTACGCCCCTCTAACTCAGGCCTTGCTCAGAGACACTCAATTCCTGCTTGACACGAATGTTCTTTTGGCTTAAACCATATCATTTGTTAGTCACATGTCGGATCCACTTAATTGATATTGACCCCGGTTCGTAACTCACAAAAACCGAACAGAAAAAACTCAATCCGCTTGTCCAGGAAGGTTGACGCGATTCCGCCGAATGATTAAACTAGAGGTGGAGAACGAAGATGCCGATTTATGAATATCTCTGTCCGGACTGTAAAACAAAATTCGAGTTAATGCGTCCCATCAGCCGATGCGGCGAACCCGCCGAATGTCCGAAATGCAAACACCGGGCCGACCGGGCTTTATCCAGTTTTTGCTGCCGTTCCAGTAACGAATCCGGGGTCACGGCCCCGATTGCGGGTGGCGGCGGCGGTTGCGCCGGCTGCGGCGGCGGCAGCTGCAGTTCCTGCGGCGGCTGATAAGTAAAAACTATGACAATGCCGACCGGTGCCCGACACACAGGTATTGCCAATCTTCCCCTACACGGCGGTAAAGCGCCGCCCTGGCTTTTCGAGCGCATGGTCAAATTGGCCCGGGAAATCACAATTGTCATTGTCTCCGATTTCGGCCCCGACGAAATGCTGCAAAGGCTTTCCCATCCTTACTGGTTCCAGGCTTTCGGCTGCGTGCTGGGTTTTGACTGGCATTCCAGCGGCGTGACCACCACGTTGTGCGGGGCGCTGAAAGAAGGCGTCAAAGGAATGGAAAAAGACCTGGGGCTGTTTGTAGCCGGCGGTAAAGGCCGGACATCCCGAAAAACCCCGGCTGAAATCGAGGAATGGTCGGGGAAACTTTCACTGAACCCCGCACCGCTGGTTTATGCCAGCCGCATGTCCGCCAAGGTAGACAATAATGCGATCCAGGACGGCTATCAGCTTTACCACCACACCTTCATTTTCACCCGGCGCGGTTCCTGGGCCGTGATCCAACAGGGGATGAACGATAGCACCAAATATGCGCGCCGCTACCACTGGCTGGGAGAATCCGTCACCGATTTCGTCAACGAGCCGCATTCGGCCATCCTTTCCGAAGCACGCGTTGCGGCATTGAACCTGGTGGCCGGCGAAAGCGATTCCGCCCGGGCCACGATCACCGATATTGCCAACGAAACCAACCCGGATAAATTACTGGCCGAACTAAAGAAAATAACGACACTCAGCCTGCCCGCGCATCACCCCATCGATGTCAGCGATATCCATCCGGACAGCTTGAACAAAATCCTGCTCAGCGTTTACGAAAGACAGCCGGAGGATTTCGAGCGGCTGATTGGATTGCCCGGTGTCGGGGCGAAGACGCTGCGAGCTTTAAGCCTGATTTCCGAACTGGTATACGGCGTGGCGCCGAGCTACCGGGACCCGGCCCGTTACAGCTTTGCCCACGGCGGGAAAGACGGGTTCCCTTATCCGGTCGACCGCGAGACTTATGACAAATCTATTGAATACCTGGCAAAGGCGGTAAACTGGAGTTTACTGGGTATCAGCGAAAAGAACGAAGCGGTGAACCGCTTACGCCGTTTAGGTCTTGAGTAACGGGTTTTTGTCTTTGTGGCTTTCCAGATAGTACCAGGACAAACCACCCAGTATTATCGTCATAACGGCAATTACGATGAGTAAACCGATGACGGTATCATACCAGAAACCATCAGGGAACAACAATAACATATTACCCTGTGCCGACCAGAAATTATTGGTAAAGATCAGCAGATGCAAATCATAAAACAATTGATCGAAGTTCAATAACGTCCCGATGCCGAGCAGCAGCATCAACGCCAGGGTAATGCCGCCGCTCCAGATTGTGGCGACGGCCAGTTTTTTCCGGTTTCTGACTTTATCCCAGAAAATACTCACGAGGCCGAAAATCAGGCAATAAAGAAAAGTGCCCAGTAAAACCGCGTAATCGAATCGGAAAAGGTTCTTAACGTCCCGGAAGTGCAGGATTTCATCCTGATTGAATAAGGCAACAGACACGCCCTGCTGCTGAACCGTAAGGTTAATATATTGCTCGCTCGAATCCCAGTAATGGATGAATCCCCGGGCAATATCGGACATATCCGCCTGGGTGAGATAATAACCGTTATCCGCCAGGCTCTGACGGACATTGAATTTTTCAAAGCCGTGGGTATAAAGCCAACTGCTGTTTACCGCTCCGGCGATAGATGCCGTTAATAACAGGCAGGGCAGGCAGATAACGAACAGGATACGGGCAGCTGACATTAGAATTTTCATAGGTTTAGTCCAATACTACACTTTTGTATAGAATTTTGGTAGCACAGATAACTAACATTATTTATTCTCCAATCATATTTTTATATTGTTGAGATTATTAAGCCAGCTATTAATTTATAACTTCCCATATATTACACAGTGACCCACTCCCTCACCTCGCCCTAAAAGGGCGAGGAAGGTGAACGAGATGGAGGGCATTCGCCCTCCATCTTCTGGAGCTGCTACCTGTACCCAACCTTTTCTTTTCTCAGAAACCTCAACAACCTCAAAGAGCAAATAGTTGTTTCTATCTTGTTTCTTGCGGCAGAATGCAGAAAGTGTGTATGATGAAAATGTTACTTCACCTGTTTTATTTTGTATCCGGCAAGCAAAAATAACAAACGCGTGCTAAAAAACGCTTTTTGCCTTATTTCAGGAGGATGGTAAGTGTCGTCACACCCTTTGGAAGAAATTCTGCACCCGAAATCGATTGCGGTAGTCGGCGCTTCCGAAACCAGTGCGGGCGGGCGCTACCTTTCGGCACTGCTGAAATTGGGTTTTAAAGGGAAAATATACCCCGTTCATCCTCAGCATCAGGAAGTCTTCGGCATTAAATGCTATCCCCGCGTGCGTGATATCCCGGAGAATGTTGATTTTGTGATTTCAACCATTCCGGCGAACCTGGTACTCAACTTAATCGATGACTGCGCATTGAAGGGCGTTAAATGCATCCATTTCTATACGGCCCGTTTCAGTGAAACCGGGCGGACAGACGCCATTGAACTGGAACATGAAGTCCTGCGCAGATGCCGCAGCGCCGGTATCCGCCTGATCGGACCGAACTGCATGGGTGTCTATTATCCCGGATGGGGAATGTCCTGGACAACCACCATGTCGAATCAGCCGGGAGCAATAGGTTTTCTTTCTCAAAGCGGCTCGGCGGCATATCAAATTATCGAGTCGGCCGAAGCAAGGGGCATGCATTTCAGTAAAGCGGTCAGTTACGGCAATGCCCTGGATTTCAATGAATGCGATTACCTGGAGTACTTCGGGGAAGACGCCGCAACAAAATTAATCGTGATTTACATCGAAGGGGTGCGCGACGGCAAAAGGTTCCTGGAAATATTGCGTAAAACCGCCTCCAAGAAACCTGTTATCATCCTTAAAGGCGGCAGAAGCAAATCCGGCACGCGGGCCACGGCTTCGCACACTGCTTCACTCGCCGGTTCGATGACGGTCTGGAATACAGCGATGGAACAAACGGGCGCGGTCAGCGTCGCTCACATTGAGGAACTGCTTGATGTTGCCGCGGCTTTGTATTTCCTGCCGGCGGCTTACGGCAATCATGTCGGAGTGGCGGGCGGCGGAGGCGGCTGGAGCGTGATGGCGGCGGACCTATGCGAAGAAGCAGGCCTGAATGTTATTCCGTTACCGGACGAAATCAGGCAGGAATTGAAAAAAGCGGGCAATCCGATATGGGACTGGGTGACCAATCCGGTCGATTTTTCCATTGCCCCGGTCGAACTGATTCCCTCTTATATTACAAAAATGATGGTAGATAATCCCAATTTCGACCTGAATATCATTTTCATCGACCCGCAGCGAAACCGCGGGGCGGTGTCCAGCGATGTGCTGCTGAATGAATTTCCCTGGAACGATTTGAAGAAAAAGCCGCTGCTGGTGGTCCTGCTCGACTGGGGCAGGAATGCAGCCGGCACGGACATCGCCAGCAGTGAACTATACCGTGATTTAAGGAACAAATTAATCGGAATGGAAGTTCCGTATTATCCCACTGCCGTACGCGCGGCAAACGCCGCCGGCAAAATGATTAAATATTATATTAATCAAAAGAAAAACCTGGCCGATTAATTTCCGTATAATTCCTTAACTTGATAATCTTTATGTTTACTCCGAATAACTCTTAACTTTACTTCGAACTGCTCCATAAAGTACCTCCGTATGCGTTCTAAGGAAGTACTTACGGCTGCGGTCTCCAGCCGACCAGGGAGAGGGAGATATACGAGAAGGAGTTCTCTTCTCGCTATAAAATAATCAACTAAAAAAGAATCAAATCATATTATTCAAACGCACCGATTTCCCTTCTCAAGGCTGCGTAAAAATTGTCTTTTGCTTCACGCTCGTACCAGGGATGGTGCCCGCACTTTGCCAGCAGAATAAAGCGAAAGTCTTTCAGAATACGGGCAAGGGGCTCTTTGACCCCTGCGGCGGGATGGGGGTCGTAATCGCCGTGAATGGCGATGACAGGGCATTGAATCTTTTCCCCGAGCTGCAATAATTCCCCGCTGCTGCGCATTTTACTCGCCTCTGCCCAGACCTGCTGATAAATCTCCGGGCTGCACGGCAATATCTCCGAATCATGGGGCAGCGGCGCAAAAGAATCGGCTTTATCCATTAAGTCCCCGAACCGGGCAAAACTGTTGACTTTCGCACTGCCGGAATAAATCGACGACAATAAGGATAAAGCCTCTTTCCGTTCTTCCGCAATAATATGGCTGAGACGCGTTTCCATGATTTGAGGGACATATTTTTCGGTAAACGGCGGGCTGCTGACAAGGATGAGCTTTTTCACGAGGGATGGATATTGCGCGGCTACAATAAAACTCAACCAGGCGCCCCAGGAAAATCCGACCATAATGAGCGGCGGGTTACCGTGTTTTTCCAGAATATCTTTCAGTTCTTCAACCTGACCATCAATAGAGCCGGCCGTTTGCAGCGGTTCCAGGACGCCCATTTCGGAGGCTAATTCACGGGCTAAGGGAGCCATTTCGCCGGGGGCGCCGGGCCCACCGTGAACCAGCGCGATATTGAATGGCGCGGTGCCGTAAATCCTGATATTATTCATGTGTATATATTAGCGCATTGAGGGAGATAAAGGAAAATAAGAAAACAAATTGACAAAATCTGTGATTGGTGTTACTTTGTTATTACAATGTTATAACCACAGAGGTAACAATAATGTTAAAAAAATTGACGCGGCACGGCAACAGCCTGGCGCTGGTGATTGATAAAGGCGTCCTCGACCTGCTGAATATCAATGACCAAACCCCGCTGGAAATTTCAACGGACGGGACATTGTTACTCATTTCGCCGGTGAGGGACGAAAAACGAAAAACACAATTCAGGGAAGCACTGGGAAAAGTAAACAATAAGTACGGACACGCACTGAAGAGGCTGGCCGATTGAAAGAGCCGGTATTTCTGGAGCTGGATGAAGTCATCGAAATCCATCATAACCAGATAGAGCTGTACGGAGGCCCGGAAGGAGTTAGCGACATCGAATTGCTGAAATCGGCGATAATGATGCCGCCGGCCACGTTCGGAGGAGAATACCTGCATAAGAATTTATATGAAATGGCCGCCGCTTATCTCTTTCACATCGCGCGGAATCACCCGTTTATCGACGGCAACAAACGGACCGGCGCGGCGGCAGCAGCCATTTTCCTGCTAATGAACGGAATAGAACTTGACGCCGATGAAGACAGTTTCGAAAGAATGGTTCGGTCCGTCGCAGAAGGGAAAACCGGCAAGTCAATAATTGCCAAATATTTCAGAGAAAACAGCATCGTAATTAAATAGCTTCGAAGGAGATTATTTAACACCAATGCTTGCGAACATATTTTTTGACCTGGACGGGACACTGACCGATTCCAAAGAAGGGATCATCAAATGTATTGATTACGCGCTGGATAAACTCGACCACCCGGTGCCGGAAGGGTTTAACGTCAACGATTGCCTCGGGCCGCCGCTGCGGGTGTCATTCCGCAGACTGCTGAATTCGAACGATGAAGCCCTGATTGAGCGGGCAGTCGCGATTTACCGGGAGAGGTTCTCGACCATCGGATTATTTGAAAACAAGGTTTATCCGCAAATTCCGGAACTATTGTCTGCGTTGCGCGAGAATTCTTTAAAACTATATATTGTCACCACAAAGCCGAAGGTTTTTGCCGAAAGAATCATCGAGCATTTTCAACTCGCGCACCGGTTTGTAGCTATTTACGGCACTGAATTGAACGGGCAATTCGATAACAAGGCGGACCTGATTGAATTTATTTTAAAAACCAGGTAGTTGAAAGCCGAAGAAACAGTGATGGTCGGTGATAAAAGAGAAGACATCGTCGCGGGAAAGGCGAACCGGACCGGAACAATCGGAGTGACCTACGGCTACGGCAGCCTCCGGGAAATAACGGAAGCAGCACCGGACGATATCTGCGGCAGCCCGCAGGAAATGGGGCAGGTTATAATGGGGGAAAAAATTCTGTAGGGTCGAGTTCCGAACCCGACCGCCCGTTTATGCTTGTACAGGCGAAAGACCGGCTCTAGAAACAGTGGAGAACCGACTGGATCCCGATTTCCATCGGGATGGAATAAAACCTAGGACTAACGCTATTTAAGAAGCACTAACACACTCGGTTGTGAGCGGAGATTGCCGCGCCCTGATTTCATCAGTGGCTCGAAATGGTTAAAGCACATCCCACCCATCTGGCAAAACAGGGACAGGCCAGGACGGGTCGGGGTGCCAGTGTTCCCAGACGTTAAAAACGGATTTACCGGACCGGAGCAGTTTGAGGGCTTTTTCGCCTTCGGCGCGGAACATTTTCGCTTCCTGCGGGGAAATCAGGCCGATATCAATCGCTTCTTGAAATTCATCGGCGTCTTTCCAGCGCCAGTTTTCGAGGCCGGGTTCCACGATGATATCCAGCAGCATATCGGTATAGTCAAAGCCCCTTTCAGTGCGGGTTAACTGGTATTCAAGGTTGATGTACCAGCAACTCAAAGAACTGTGGGACTCATTCCAGAAGGCCAGCACCGAATAATGAGAATCCGGGATGTTGAGCCGCAGGTTTCCTTCAATATCCCAAACCGCGTCGTTAAGATTCCATCGGCCGGACTTGCGACTTTGCGCAGACGGTTTAGCACCTTCAGGCGAAATTAACTGTTTCCAACGGGTTCCGCGGGCTTTATACAACACCAGTAATTCAGGAGTGTCCTGAACAACAATTTCCGGGCGGGCCGTCCAGATTTTACCCTGCCAGATTTCCCTGACGAGAACCGGCTGACCGGGAGTAAAAGGCGTGACTTTTATATTTTTCGTATTATTCATGCCCTGACTTTCCTGGATCCCTGCCTGCGCCGGGATGACAAAAGGAGAAACTAACATGGAGCAATATCATTTGATATATTTCATTTGTTTAAGGAGTTGGAAGGCTTCATTTCTGGCATCGCGCAGGTCGGAGAGGAGATGGGCATCGCTGTTGACATAGAGACGGTCGGCATTATCCAGCAGTACCTTCCAAGCTTCCGGTTTCTTTTTAAAATATTTAGCATTTAGCTCCAGAGGAATATTGTTTTCGTTGGCGGTTTGGATGACTTTGAGCGCATCCGGTTCTTCAAGTCCAATACAAACATGTCCAATACAGTCTATTTTATCGCGGTACCTTTTCATGGCATTAATAAAACCATTAGCGATTTTTTTAGATCCGCTTTTGAAAACTTCTTCATGATAGGACAGGATGATGAAGTCGCCTTCGATGCCGTCAATCTCCATGCAGACATCCCCGGACTCATTCAACAAATCGGCTTCCACCCCGAAAATCACCTCAACATTGTTGTAAACATTCTGCCAGCGTTTGCAGGGCGACCGATATGTTTTCTTCAAAAGTCCGTCGGCTTTGAGTAATGCCGCAGAATGGTCGCAGATAGCAATCTTTGTCATGCCGATTTCACCGGCGTATTTTACAATCTCGTCGACGGAGTTCCAGCCGTCGGAGAAAGTGATGGAGTGGATATGATAGTCTTCCGGACCGGGATTTAAGATTTTCATGGTTGTTCCTGATTAGTTATTTTTGTTTTTTGAGAAACAATGGTTTAGTGTTTTTGCAGTGTTAATATTACCACAACGCCCCATCTCTTTCTCTTCCCGCGGGGAAGAGGATTTTACTTAGAGGGGCTACGCCCCTCTCCCATTCACTTCGTTCCGGGACTTTGTAACTCAGGGCCCCGCTTGTTACGGGTTTCGGAGATTAAAGGCTTTCATTTGTAGAATAGTGCAACCCCAGACGATTTTTTCAAGTCTAAGATTTCTCCCTCATCCTAACCCTCTCTACGTTTGCTTCGCAGGCTTCGCAAAGTACTATAGCCGGCAAGGGAGAGGAGATTATTTGCCTCATAAATCCCGCTATATCGCCCCTTACTAAAGGGAGAAGCGAACTACTTCGCTTTGGCGAAGTCAAGGAGGTTTAGTCTTAAGGTGGATTTGCCGTTCCACTGGTCAAGTTCGAGGTTGTAGACAATATCGATAGGGGCGGACATTTCTGCTTGATGAGCGCCAAAGCCGAAAGCCACGGCATCCCAGACCATGCCGTTCTGTTCCAGTTTAAGGCGGAGGTGCCCGCCATCACTGCCCATGGTGCGGCAGCCGGCCACTTTAACATTACGGGACAGAAAAACCGGCTGCGGATTGGCCTGTCCGAACGGGGCAAGTCGCTGCAGGTCTCTGAAGGCGCTGCCCGCCAAGTCTTTTAGTGTCACTTCGGCGTCAATATCGATTTTCGGGCGGAGGTCGACGCCGTCAAGCTTTGTTTCGGCGATTTTCAAAAGACGTTCATAAAGGATAGGGATATTGTTGGTGAGAATCATAAAACCGGCCGCGCCTTTATGGCCGCCGAACTCCATGAACAGTTCGCGGCATTCCGTCAAAGATTCAATTAAATTGAACTCAGGAATACTGCGGCAACTGCCGGTGCTTACTTTTTTGCCGGTCCGGATGACCACTGACGGACGGTAGAATTCATCCGAAAGTTTATTCGCCACCAGCCCTGATATACCCGAAGAAAAATCGTCCACCCGGACCATGATAAGCGATTCCAATTTGCGCGCCAGCACCTGTTCTTTAGCCACGTTGGTGGCCTTAGCCGTAATTTGCTGACGTTCCGTATTTTTTTGCTCCAGCCAGGCCGTCAATTCCCCGGCCCGGGACGGCAAATCGGTCATTAGCAGTTCATAACTGGGCAGAGCATGGTCCATACGGCTGGCGGTATTCAACCGGGGCGCAATCGTCCAGGTAATATTTTCCGAAGTGAGCGAACCTGGGGTCGTCCCTGCTTTAGTCAATAATTCCACAAGTCCGAGCCGCGGGGAGGCGTTCATCCGCTTTAAACCCTCGCTGACAAGATAGCGGTTTTCCCCGAGCAGCGGGGTCATATCCGCTACGGTGCCGAGCGCGACCAAATCAGCCACTTCACAGAGTTGCGCCTCTTTGTTAAAACCCATGAGCAAGGCCTGCAGCAATTTGTAGGCAACGCCGACCCCCGCCAGTTCGACGAAAGGATAGTGTGAAGCCGGGACCTTAGGATTAACGACGGCAAGGGCGGGAGGTAATTCTTCGGTGGGGGTATGGTGGTCGGTGATAATAACGTCCATGCCCAAACGGTGAGCTTTTTTAACAGGAGCGACGCCGGTAACACCGCAATCACAGGTAATAACCAGACTGACGCCCTGTTTATGGAGGGCTTCCAGCGCTGCTATTTTCAGTCCGTGCCCTTCATTGATGCGGTGGGGGATATATGGAACGGCTTCGACATTAAAGGCCCGCAATCCCTGAACCAGGACAGCAGTGGAAGTAATCCCGTCAGCATCAAAATCGCCGTAGACCGCAATTTTTTCGCCGCTGAGGACCGCCCGGTAGATGCGGGTTACCGCAACCTCCATATCCGGCAGGAGAAACGGGTCGGAGGACAAACGTTTATCCACACTGAGAAACGGTTCCACCTGAGAAGCATCGGCCAGCCCCCGGTTAAAAAGCACCTGGGTCATTAATGGAGACAAACCACACTGACCCAGCGGATGGCCACGCGGCACCGGGGGCAGAATGTGCCAGCGTTTATGATTCAAAACTAAGCCTCGCTGTATTTTCTGATAATCAGCGCCGAGTTATGCCCGCCGAAGCCAAAAGTATTGGACAAGGTCGTTTTTACATCGGCTTTTCTGGCGACATTGGGGACATAGTCCAGGTCGCATTCCGGGTCAGGATTGACGTAATTAATGGTCGGCGGAATAACGCCGTTCTGAATCGTCAGAACGCAAATCGCCGCTTCAATTGCGCCGGCGGCACCGATCATGTGTCCAGTCATGGACTTAGTGGAGCTAATCGGCACTTTGTAAGCATAATCACCGAAGGCGCCCTTAATGGCTTTGGTTTCGGTCCTGTCGTTAATCTCGGTGGATGTACCGTGAGCATTAATATAGTCAATATCGGTCGGAGCTATTCCTGCTTTACGCATGGCCATTTTCATTGCCCTGATGGCGCCTTCACCGGTATCAGGCGGAGATGTGATGTGATAAGCGTCGCTGCTGGCGCCGTAGCCAATAATTTCCGCCAGGATGTGGGCACCGCGTTTTTTAGCAAAATCCAGGGTTTCCAGAACGAGAATCGCAGCACCTTCACCGATAACAAAACCATCACGCGTCTTATCGAACGGACGGGAAGCGTGCTTGGGGTCGTCATTACGCGTGGATAAGGTGCGGGCGGCATTGAAACCGGCAACACCGATGGGAGTAACGACAGCTTCCGCGCCGCCGCTGATAATAGCGACGCCATCGCCTCTTTTAAGGATTTCGTAGGCATTACCGACAGCGTCGGTGCCGCTGGAACAGGCGGAAGTAGAACAGACATTCGCGCCTTTGGCGCCGATATCGATGGAAATCTGGGCGCCGGCCATATCGGAAATCATCATCGGGATGAGGAAGGGACTGACCCGGTCCGGACCTTTCTCATTTAATATTTTCAATTGTTCCGAGAGCGTGGATAAGCCGCCGATGCCGCTCCCGACCATGACACTGATATCATCACGATTGCTGTCGTCAATCACCAGATGAGAATCGCGCATTGCTTCCTGGCTGGCCGCTACGGCCAACTGAGTAAATCGATCCATACGGCGGACAAGTTTACGGTCGATGTATTTATTCGGGTCGAAATTTTTCACTTCGGCGGCGAATTTAGTAATATGGTTAGTGGCATCGAACAAGGTAATATTGTCGACGCCGCCCCTGCCGTTGATCAGGGAATCCCAGGTAGAGACGGCATCC
>Ga0182010_10001354_pt1 | contig 13016 bp, 10 predicted proteins | sample 611E1MmetaG_FD_120488 | JGI IMG/M metagenome (GOLD analysis project Ga0182010, IMG submission 120488) | Permafrost microbial communities from Stordalen Mire, Sweden - 611E1M metaG | ecosystem: Environmental > Terrestrial > Soil > Wetlands > Permafrost | place: Sweden: Stordalen | collected...
AAGCGGCTGAAGAATGCCGCGATGAGATTAGAGAAGTAGTTAATGGCGCAGAAATGGTTTTCGTTACCGCTGGCATGGGCGGCGGCACGGGCACAGGTTCTGCCTCCGTTGTAGCCGAAGTTGCGAAACAGACCGGCGCATTGGTAATCGCAGTTGTCACCAAACCCTTCGGATTTGAAGGAACCCACCGTATGGCAGTAGCAGAAGATGGTATTAAAATGCTGATGCCGTTAGTTGATACTCTTATCATTATCCCGAACGATCGACTGTTCACTCTCTGCGACCAGAAGACCGGCGTTGATGCCGCGTTCAGACTGGCTGATGAAGTTCTTGCCAACGGCGTACAGGCAATCGCTCAGGTTATCACTGTCCCCGGTATGATCAACCTGGACTTTGCTGATGTCCGCTCGATCATGAAAGATGCCGGACCTGCCTGGATGTCAATCGGTAAAGGCAGCGGCCAGAACCGCGCAGTGGATGCCGCAAAAGCTGCCTTAGCCAGCCCGTTACTTGATGTATCAGTTACCGGCGCCAAGGGCGTTCTGTTCAATGTCACCGGCGGCGATAACCTCTCACTGTTCGAAGTCAACGAAGCAGCTGAAATCATCAAACAGGCCGTTAACCCCGATGCCAACATCATCTTCGGTGTCTGCCGCGATAGCCGCATGGACAAAGACCTCAAGATCACCTTGATCGCTACCGGTTTCGAAACCACATCTATGAGCGGAGGCAATGTCAATGAAGCTGAAATCAGCGGATACCTGAAGACTTTAAAAGGCGATAACGAAGAGCAGCTGGATGTCCCCGCTTTCCTGCGCCGCGCACAATTCACCCAGCGCCACATGCCCACCCCTGCTCCTGCCCCTGCGCCCCAGAAACAGCAAGCGCCGAAAGCCCCGTCCTACAATTCTTGGACCCGGTAAGTGTCATTTTGAGACTGAGAAGAGGGCTAGGATAAAACTGACAGCCCAAACTCTTTGAATATGGGTGTTATTGGGTAGACCAAACCACCGGTCTACCCGATAACACCCCTCGTTTTTATATAGCATTTGTATCTATGTAAGCAAAACTAAATTCCAATTTCCAAGTATCAAATTTCAAATAATTATTAAATTCAGAATACTAAATATAATTCTCTCCAACCGAGACTGCTCAATTCCGTGTATCTCCTGGCTAAAAGTTCACTACGCATAACATAACGAAAGTACCTCTGTTTTAATCCGAAAATTTTGTTTTCTTACACTCAAAAAACCCTTGACAAACCACAATCTGTTGTGGTTAAATTGGTTCTCAACCACCAAATGTAGATACAAGTATTGCTGTATAATTGAGTGTGGGATATGAAATGTCCCCATTGTGGCTATAGTGACTCGAAGGTACTTGATTCCCGCGATGTCGACGACGGAGTTCGCCGGCGCCGGCAGTGTCTGGGCTGTGAGAGCCGTTTTACCACATACGAGCGCATTCAAAAAAGCAGCTTATTTGTTGTAAAAAAGGATAAACGCAGAGAGGCGTTTGACAAAAGTAAGTTGTTGAACGGCATCCGGAAGGCCTTTGAAAAGCGGCCGGTCGCGGCGCGTGTGATAGACCAGGTGGCGGATGATATCGAAGCGGAATTGTATAAACAGGGTAAGCAGGAGGTATCCAGCACGGTTATCGGCGATATGGTGATGGCAAATCTGAAGAAGATCGACCAGATCGCATATATCCGGTTCGCCAGTGTATACCGCGATTTCGCGGATATTACAAGGCTGAAACAGGAAGTGGATAACCTGGCACGCGGCGAAAGCAAGGCGATACCATCTGCGCAATTACCTTTACTACCTGAAAACGAACTTGAGGTTGCGGTGCAGGCAGGTAGAGGGAAACGGAAATGAAAATTAGACTAATAATTATTAATAATGAGGAGAAAATAAATGGGTATCGATAAGAAAGAATTCAACAATATTTGGACAGCTATTCAAAAATGGATGAGAAAGAAACATATGTCTTCATTAGAGTTGGCAGGATTAACAGGGGTTTCAGAAAATTATATTCAAAGGGGTATTGCTACTAAAAATGAATGGATTACTTCAGAATTTCTTCATAACTTAATGGATGCTTTTGTACTTACTTCGGCTAGGCAAAGAGGCATTGAAGATACGTCAGATGTCTTTACAGACGAAGAATGTATAGACGCAATAACTGTTATACTTGATGAAGAAAATTAGTGGGAAGTCAAAAACTTATACATTAAGGCAATTTAATGGATAATACTTCAACCAACCATGATTCTAACAACCAAAACTTGGAATCTATATTAGATTCAAATCAAGCTTATCTTCTAATTTTAGAACGGGCGAAAGAACTTGTAAAACGTGTTATTGAAATTAGGGGACATAAAACTCCACCATTTGTTCTAGAAGAATATGCTGGTTTAACGCACATCAGTCGGATTTCTGAAGCAGATTTAGGAAAAACAAGCGGATTATTACTTAAGATGCGTAGCGGTTATTTGATCAAAGTGAACCAGAATCACCATGCTGTTAGGAAACGATTTTCGATTGCACATGAAATCGGACATATACTATTCAACGAATTAAAATTAGAACGCTATATACCCAGTATTGAATATCGGAACTCTAATCTACAAGGCGAAACTAAAAATCGTTTAAAATTCAGGGAACATCTATGTGATGTCGTTGCTACAGAATTATTAATGCCTGAAATCATTTTTGGGGAGTATTTAAATAATTTCGGCTTGTCAGTTAGTTCAGTTGGGCGATTAGCACAAATATTTGGAGTTTCGATTCCATCTACTGCACTAAGAATTGCAGAAATTAGTCAACATCCATGTATTGCAGTACTTTGGAAGGATGGTTCTAAATATAAACCAAAAACTTTAAGGGTTGATTGGTCTATCGGACCAGGGAAGACTACATCGGTATTATCGAGTTTTTCCCCTATTACAAAACAGGTGGATGCTACTTCGTCTATTTATAAAGCATATCTCGATGATGGTATTATTATTTCACACCAATCTTTTAAAAAGGGGAATATCATTAAAAACTGCCGAGTTGAGTCTCAAAGATTTGGATATAATGAAAATAAATATGTAATTTCATTAGCGTTCCCAACAAATCCAAGTGCATAATAAATATAAATAAGTCATTAGAAACGGAAATGAACGGTAAAAATAAACGGCGTCAGACAGAACTGAGTCAATTTACGCGGAACCAGATCGCCAAAGCAACATTTGCCGCGGCAGAGAGGATGGGTATTTCCGACCGGGAGCATATTGAACAACTGACGAAGCAGGTCATCGAACGGCTGGAAAAGAAGCTGGCCCCGGAAAAGATCAATCCGGCGCAGCCACTACCTGGGATGGAGGAAATGGTTTCCCATACCCCGATACAGGAAAAACGGGTGCCAACCAACGAAACCGAGATTTTGGCACTGGTCAGAGAATTTTTAGATGCGGAAGAACCGATAAAAACGCGGGAGGCGATTGAAAAAATGAAAGCGACAAAGGCAGACGAAGTGGAAAATAAACAAAATGACGATATTAAATTAACAGAGAATGCGCTGAAGGTACTGGAAAAGCGCTATCTGAAAAGGGATAAAACCGGGAAGCCGACCGAGCAGCCGGAGCAGCTGTTCCGGCGGGTGGCGCGGGCCATTGCTGCGGCGGAACTGATCTATGACCCGAAGGCGGATGTCACGCGCTGGGAGAATGAGTTTTACGGCGCGATGGTCAATCTTAATTTCCTGCCGAATTCTCCCACGTTGATGAATGCCGGACGGGAACTGGGGCAATTGTCCGCTTGCTTTGTATTACCGATCGACGATTCGATGGAATCGATCTTCGATGCGGTAAAATATACCGCGCTGATCCACAAAAGCGGTGGCGGCACCGGCTTTTCATTCTCCCGCCTGCGTCCGGAAAGCGACCGCGTGGGTTCGACCGGCGGCGTCGCCAGCGGCCCGGTGTCCTTTATGCGAGCCTTTGATACCGCGACCGATGTAATCAAACAGGGCGGGATGCGGCGGGGCGCCAATATGGCCATCCTCAGCGTCGACCACCCGGATATCATGAAATTTATCAATGCCAAAAACAACCCCAATGTGTTAACGAACTTCAATATCTCTGTGGCAGTTACCCAGGAATTTATGGAAGCCGTAAAATCCAGCAGCAATTACAATTTGATCAACCCACACAACCACGAAGTAGCCGGACAATCAAATGCTAAAGTTGTCTTTGATTCGATGGTGGAGATGGCGTGGAAGACCGGCGACCCCGGCATCGTCTTCATCGACCGGATTAACAATGAAAACCCGACGCCGAACCTGGGCAAGATCGAAAGCACTAATCCCTGCGGCGAACAGCCGCTGTTACCCTACGAATCCTGCAATCTGGGTTCGTTGAACCTCAGCCGCATGCTGGTGAAAACCGGCAGCAAATACCAGGTGGATTATGCGAAACTGGGGCGCACGGTTAAAACCGCCGTCAGATTCCTCGATAATGTCATCGATGTTAATAAATTCCCGCTGCCGCAGATCGAAGATATGACCAAGAAGACCAGAAAAATCGGTCTGGGCGTAATGGGTTATGCGGACATGCTGCTGCAACTGGGCATTCCTTATGACTCCGAAAGGGCGCTGGAAATCGTCGAGGATGTGATGGGTTTCATCCAGGCAGAAGCGACCAAAGCCTCGGCGGAACTGGCTGCAGAACGCGGTGTTTTTCCCGCTTTTAAAGGCAGTAAATACGATGTACAGGGCGGTATCAGGGTCAGAAATGCCACGCGCACCACCATTGCTCCCACCGGCACGTTATCGATTATTGCCGGGTGTTCGGGCGGCATCGAGCCGTTGTTTGCACTGGTCTACACCCGCAATATTCTGGACGGCGCACAGATGATCGAAGCGAATCCAAACTTCGAGGAAACAGCCAAAGAGGGCGGTTTTTACAGCGAAGAATTAATGAAACAGCTGGCCGGCGGCGCACATTTAAGTGATATCCCCGGCGTGCCTAACGAAGTGAAAAAGGTATTTGTCACCGCCCACGAAATCAGCCCCGAATGGCATGTTGAAATGCAGGCGGCTTTCCAGAAATATACGGATAATGCCGTTTCCAAGACGGTTAACTTCTCTCATGAAGCCGGCAAAAGCGACGTCGCCAATGTTTATATGCTGGCTTACGAGAAAAACCTCAAGGGCATCACCATTTACCGAGACAGAAGCCGCGAAGGCCAGCCGATGAGCACCGGGCAGGCTGCGACTCAACCTGTAGTGGTCGAGAAAAAGCCTGACATCAAGATACAGCCCCGTAAACGTGCCAAGCGCACTACCGGTGTCACCGAGCGTGTCAATACCGGCTGCGGGTCATTGTACGTCACCATCAACTCCGATGAAGATGGATTATGCGAAGTATTTTCAACTTTGGGGAAAGCAGGCGGCTGTGCTTCTGCGCAACTGGAAGCAGTATGTCGTCTGATCACTGTCGCTTTACGGTCTGGTGTAGATCCGGCATCCGTGGTCAAACAATTACGCGGTATCCGCTGTCCATCCATTGCCTGGGAAGGTGGAAAATCTGTGCTTTCCTGCGCCGATGCCATAGGCAGCGTGTTGGAAAGACATATCAGCGGCGAGACCGAAACCGAAGCCGCAGAGATGAAAGAACTCCCCCACGGCAAAGCCGCCGCCAAGACCGAGGATTTCGGACTGGTACGCAACATTGCCGGACAATGCCCCGATTGCGGCGGCTTATTAGCCTATCAGGAAGGTTGTTTCGTCTGCCCCAATTGCGGCTATACGAAGTGCTAAAGGAAGGTCTAAATAATGAGTATTAATGCGTATCCTGTATTTGATATTAAACTAGGTAAAGTCAGTTTTAATCTGTTCCGGGATAGAGATTTAGTCGACTTTCTGGATACAGAAATGCAATTATATAGTGAAATTCATGATGGCACGGGAATAATTAATATTCCGGTTAAGATTTTACAAAAGGCGTTGGGGCAATCAGGGAAATTAGGTCTCCAGGAAAAAACCGTAGCCCGTCTTCAGTCAGACCTCGCCATGGCTAAAGCAAAAAAAGAAGACATAATTACTTATTACTGTTTTTAGCGGCTGGCAATAATTGACATAATATCTTAAAAGACTAGTTTTTAGGATTTATTCTTTTAATTTTATTTAATATTTCGTATTTAGATATTCGTATTTAATTTATGTTTCCCCGACGACAAAAGCCACTGCGTACTCTTTGGAGTGGGAAAGACTGATATTCATCCGTTTAATGGCAGATTCTTCGGCCTGTAATTTAGCTCTTCTCAACAACTTTACCGACGGTTTGCCGTTGGCTTCGGCCAGAACTTCGATGTCTTGCCAGCTGATGCCTTTGTCGCAGGCGTCCAGAGCTTTTAGCACGGCCTCTTTAGCAGCAAAGCGCGCGGCCAATGAGGAGGCATTACTGTAGGCACGAAGTTCAGCGGGTGTAAAAACACGCTGCAGAAAAGTTTTACCCCAGCGTTTGATCAGCCGCTCGATACGGGATATTTCAATAATATCTACGCCGACGTACTGCATATCTGTGCCCTGCTTATTTTACCGTGAACGACACGTTATGTTTGGCGTTAATGGACACTACGTACTTACCGGGCGTCTTTTCAGTTACGGTAAATGTGACCAGTTGGCTGGCTCGACCCTCTAAAGTCACATTTTTAGTATCTACCAGGTCGCTGTTGACCAGCAGGTTGACATCAAAGGATGCTTTGACATCGCCGCCGTTGCTGACATTGACAGTGATTGTTTCAGGGGTGCCTGCCGCTACTTCCGCGGTTCCAACAGTCGGCACATCGACGACGAGGGAGCCGGGAACATACGGCGGGTCGGTGACGATGCCGGACAGCACGTCGTACCATGTTTTATCCACAGTGTATACATCTTTGTTGCTGGCCAGACGGACGTAGTAAGTGGTGCCTTCCGGATTTTCGTCTCCCACCTGGATATCATAGGTATTCCCATCGCTTAACACAAGGTGCGCAGTCATATTCGGTTTATTAAAACCATATTCTGCCAGTTTTGTATCCGGAGCATCCAGCAAAATCAGTCTGGTGGCGCCCGGGCCGCTCAGTAACAAAGGAATACCGCCGCCCCAGCGCTGCATGTCTACTTTCGGTCCGTTCGCGACATCAAAATAAAAGTTGCGGTCATCCGGGTGTTTGACGAACGATTCGCTTTTATTATCTTTGGGTAAAGAAAGGGTGACATTCTGCAAATCATCCATCTTAAAATCCCAGACATAATACTTGGGTTCCGGTTCCGCCGGCGGTTTGGGACGGCTGACAAAATAATAAGTTGTTCCGGCTACAGCTAAAACCGCGAGTAATATCAAAATAGCTTTAAGTTTCAAATTATCCTCTCCTGTCAGCGATAAGTGCCGGCTTATCTACGGCGCCACCACATTAGAACTCCGATGATAAGGACTATCGCCGGTAAGAGTGCAATACTGGAAATATTCAGGAAATTCTCCTCTTCCGGACTCAATATCAGCATACGGGTCGGCAGCACTTTACGGTCGATGGACATAATTTCCGAACCGGCGCCGAGTTCTTTGACCATATTCAGGAACAGGTCGGCGTTGTTGCCGTTAGAGAAATTACTGTTCGAGATAAAATCAGAATCACCGAAAGCAATGATATATGGGCCGTCATTGACACCGGTAATATTGTTATTGTCGTCATATTGATAAGTAGGGTTAATAATCATGCCGATGAAACTAATCTGTTTCGTTTCGGTGGTTGGATCGAATTTCGCTGGTTTGGTCGGGTCGTAATTTTTATCGATCCAGGCATCCTTGGATGACCACACCAGCGCGCGTGCATCGATATTTGTCGGCAGCGTGCTTTGCGGGAGCAGTGCGGTGGCGCCGGGGAAGAAAACTGAGGTCTTGATAATACTGCTGACAACGGCACTGCTCTGGCTGGCCGGAACGTTCGGGGTAGATAAACTACCGCCGACATTCGATGTCGGGTCGAGAATTGTCCCGCCTACAACATTGACACCCCAGGGCGACAATATTTTTGCGACATCATCCGGAGCGCCGGGATTGGTCATGATAATCGCCTGTTTATTCTTTTTTAAGTAATCGTTAACAATCTGGCGTTCACTATCGGTCATTGGATTGGTCGGGCCGGCAATTACCAGTACCGCACAGTCGTCGGGAATGCTGGTTGAATAATGCAGGTCGATTGTCATCACCTGTAAAAGGTTGATCTTCAAGATATCTGAGGCATTACTGAGAGTATCGAGGGGACTGGCTTCACCGTCACCGATCACGAAATAAATCTTTCTCTCGACAATGCCGGTAACTTCGAGGATGGCATTGGTAAAAGAGTATTCAGCTTCGCTCTGGATTTGTTGAGGATAAACAGCGAATTGATTATTGCCTTGCTCAAATACTACCGATTCGTATAAATCGGTGCTGGTAATACCATACTTACGTGCTTCCTCAGGGTTTTTATCAGGGTCGATCACTGTTATCTGCAGGTTATTTGTGAAATTCTCATATTGTGTCAGCATGCTTGAAGCATAACCGGCAGTGTGATTGGCATCATCGGCGGGGGTAAAAAAGCACAACACCTTAACCGGCGTTTTTATTTTTGAAAGTACATCTTTTGTCTGCGAAGTCAGGGTGAAGCTAGCGAGCGCTGTGAAATCGTATTGATGATTCACGCCAACGCTGATGGCATTCACGAGCACAATGATACCGGCGAAAATAGCCACCATTAAGCCGGTGCTGGTGCTGAACTTGCCCCGTTTACTGGTTACTGCGCCTTTGACACGGCGGAAATCTACAATTGCGGCAACAACAATGAGTATTATACCGAAAGCGATTAACACCAGTGCATAAAACCGGATTTCAGGCAGGATTATCGATAACAACAATCCTACGACCATGGAAACGATACCTAATATTGCGATGACAACTGTCGGCAAACGTGAATTTGTCATGTTAATTCCACCTGCCGTTTTCCAGCGATCTCACGGTCGCGTAAAGGAATAGAGCGATAAGACTCAAGTAATAAATGACACCCCTGGTATCGATTATCCCAATTCCAAAAGGATCGGAATGATATTTCAGCGAGAAATAATTCAACACTTGCCCCAGTGCTTTCGGCATGTAATTGGCCGTTGCGATAGTGTTCAAGTACCATAAAGCGAAGAGAATGCCGCCGGTAACTACCGCGGCAATAATCTGGTTATTCGTTAAGGACGAGACAAAAATACCGATGGCAACAGCAGCGCTGCCCAATAATAAAAGTCCCAGATAACTTGTCCATATCGGTCCCCAGTCAGGATGTGCTTTGAAAACTGCAAAGAGTAAAGGGTAATACATGGTCAATACCAGCATTATCGCCATGATACCCACCGCAGCAAAAAACTTGCCCATTACGACTTCGGCATCTCTCACCGGTGATGTCAGCAGCAATTCCCATGTTCCCAATTTCTTTTCTTCCGAAAGTGAGCGCATGGTGATAATCGCGCCGAACAAAAGCAATAAAACCGGAGCTAACTGCAGGAAACCTTTGATGGTGGTGTCTGTATAGGAAATCGTCTTTAAATAGTTGCTAAAAAAGGTGCCGGTTACCAATAAAAACACACAGATTATAATATAAGCCATCGGTGAATTTAGATATCCCCGGAATTCCTTTCCCGCAATGACTCTGATGTTTTTCATTGCTCGGACTCCTCTTTTTTCGTAAGCTGCAGGAAGATGTCTTCCAGACTCATTTCTACCGACTCAATGGAAAGCAGAGTCCAGCCGCTCTTGACGATTGTCTCTGTAATTTGACCGCGCGGGTCAACCGTGATGGGACTCTCGACAATCAGGTAATTGCCTTCCCTGGCTACTTTTCTGACGCCGTCGATTCTTTGCAGCCGCTTGACTATTTGTTCGGTCGGGCCCTTTACTTCGATGCGTAAACGGCGTGCGCCCTTCATGATCGCGGACAGATTCTCAATACGATCTTCAGCGATTATTTTGCCTTTGTGGATAATAATTACCCTGTCGCAGGTCATACTGACTTCGGGTAAAATATGTGTGGATAATAATATTGTATGTTCTTTGCCGAGTTCCTTTATCACACTTCTGGTTTGCGAAACCTGGATCGGGTCGATACCGACCGTCGGTTCGTCCAGGATCAATACTTCCGGTTCGTGGATGATCGCCTGGGCCAATCCTACCCGCTGTCTGAAACCCCGGGACAATTTCCCGATGATCGAATCGACATATTCTTCCAGATGACACAGCGTCACGACATCGACGATCCGTTTTTTCGTGCGGGTTCTGTCAACTCCGCGCAGACGGGCAAAGAAATCCAGATAATCACGCACGGTCATGTCGGTGTAAAGCGGAACCGATTCGGGCATATAACCGATGTGCTTGCGTCCTTCGAGAGAATCGGTGGCCATATTGCAGTCGGCGATGAAGGCATCTCCGCTGGTCGGCATCATGAAGCCGGTGAGCATACGCATGGTAGTAGTTTTCCCGGCGGCATTAGGCCCCAGAAGCCCGACAATTTCCCCTTTGCCGATGTCAAAATTGATTTTATCTACCGCTAATCGCTCACCATAGTACTTGGTTAAATTACGGACTTTTATCAATTTATTCTCTCACTTACTTATTTGTTTCCAGGCAAGTAAATTTTCGACTAATTATTGACCGGTCAACGGGTTAGTAGTTGTCGTTGTGGTAGTCTCAATGATACCGCGGGAAGCCTTTAACTTTTCAATTTCATATTTTAACCAGGCTTCAGTCGAAGAATCATAGCCGCCCTTCTGGCCTCTACCCAGCAGTTTTACTTGTTGTTTTGACATCTCGTCGTTCAGCCAGTCCTGCAGCAGTCGTCCCTGAAGATAAGGAATATATTGCTGATCAATGACTCTCGCCGGGTCTTTCTCAGTGACCATTAACAAGTAGCAGGATTGGTCTTGTTGAGAAGACTGGGCCTGCTGCTGGGCTGCTGTGGTTTGCACCGGGTAACTGACTTCGCCGATTTCAAGTTTGCTGGCTACAGTTTCCAGCGTGGAATCAAGCGCTTTCAAGGGGATCCAACCCATATCGCCGCCTTTTGCCTGAGTATCAGAATCTTGCGATAGTTCCCTGGCGATTGTTGAGAAATCTTCACCCGCGTCTATTCTGCTTTTTACATCAGTCGCGGTAGTGGTGTCCGGTAAAACAATATCCCATAAGTGAACCTGTTCAATGGTGTTTGACATCTGGTTGATAAGGTATTGGTTCAGACGCTGCGATATTATACTAACACGGATTAAATCACGGAATTGGTCTTCCGGTAATTGTGACTCATTAAGTCGTTGCAAATACCATTCATGGAATTCCGCATCGCTCATCCCCGATGTTGTCGTCGTTGTTGTCACAGGGGCAAGCGGCGTGGTAGTAGTAGTCGTAGTGGTGCTCGTGTTGCCGTTGGCCTCATTTCTTAATTCCTTGTCGATATCCGCCTCGGTGACATTGATATTATAGGGTGCCTTGACAGCGACTTGTTCGATCAACTGTTCCTGGATAACGCTCTGGATCACACTCAGCGGACTGACGGTGCTGGGGTCGGAGGCCGTTTGCATGCCTAAGAGACAGCGGTTGAGGATGTACTTTACCGATATTTTTTTACCATTTACCTCAATTATGGTTGCCTGTAATGGCTTCTGATATATGAACCAGTATCCGAATACCCCCACGCCAATAATAAATGCTAAAATTGCCGATGCTATTACAATCGCATTGGTTCTTCTTTTCCGCCGTTTCGCGTCTTCGGTCATCGGCAGTTTGTCTGATGGCTTTTTTGGTTGAAAAGTTTTTTTCTTTTTAGGCATAGTCTCTTTTCCGGCCCTCTTTAACTCTATGATACACTAAACCGAAAAATATCACACAAAATAGGCGGACTGCGTCATTTTTTCAAATCCAGTTTGATGATAAAACGCAGTCCGCCTTAACATTTTACGGAGAAATAGTATTCTTCACAGGAGATGCTTTGACCAGGTGACATGAAACCCAGTGCTCTTCACCCACCAGTTTCAACTCCGGTTCCTTTTCTCTGCAGATATCGATGGCCATCTGGCAGCGCGGGTTGAAACGGCAGCCTTTCGGCGGATTGATGGGGCTGGGAACATCACCTTTCAGGATAATACGCTTACGGGTGCGGTCAACCTTAGGGTCAGGGATAGGCACGGCGGAAAGCAGCGCGATGGTATAAGGATGCAGCGGGTTTGCGTAAAGCTCGTCGCTGGCGGTGATTTCCACTATCTTACCAAGGTACATTACCGCGACGCGGTCGCTGATATTTCTTACTACGGACAGGTCATGCGCAATGAAGAGATAGGTCAAGCCCATTTCTTCACGCAGCTTCTCCAGCAGGATGATGATTTGCGCCTGGATGGAAACATCGAGGGCGGATACCGGTTCATCGCAGACCACGAATTTCGGTCTGACAGCCAGGGCGCGGGCAATCCCGATACGCTGTCTCTGTCCACCGCTGAACTCGTGCGGATAACGTCCGGCCATGTAGGGTTCAAGTTCTACCATGCGGAACAGTTCTTCTACCTGTTCCTGATATTCTTTGCCTCTGGCCAGATTATGCACTTTAATCGGCTCGCCGATAATATCGCCGGCGGTCATACGCGGGTCAAGCGATGCGTATGGATCCTGAAATATTAGTTGCATATTGCGGCGCATTTTCCGCATTTGTTCTTTTTTCAGGTTGGCGAGGTTAACACCCTCAAAAAATACGTTGCCTTTGATCCCCTCGTAAAGCTGCAGGATACAGCGTCCGGTGGTTGTCTTGCCGCAGCCGCTTTCTCCTACCAGTCCCAGGGTTTCCCCCTTCTTGATGTAGAAGGACATGCCGTCCACGGCTTTGACATCGGCGATTCTTTTCTGGAAAACGCCGGCGGTCACCGGGAAGTACATGTACAGGTTTTCAACTTCAATGATATGACTATTATCTTTCATTATACGAAAA
>Ga0182010_10001355_pt1 | contig 13012 bp, 14 predicted proteins | sample 611E1MmetaG_FD_120488 | JGI IMG/M metagenome (GOLD analysis project Ga0182010, IMG submission 120488) | Permafrost microbial communities from Stordalen Mire, Sweden - 611E1M metaG | ecosystem: Environmental > Terrestrial > Soil > Wetlands > Permafrost | place: Sweden: Stordalen | collected...
GGCAGCGGGTATGAAAAGGGCAACCCGGCGGGACATCAACAGCCCCAGGCATGTCACTGGAATCCACCGGAAGCCGGGATTCTCCGGGCGCATGCTGGAAACTATATTTCAATTTGGGCGCCGACGAAAGAAGCAGTTCCGTATAGGGATGCTTCGGCGCAGCAAACAGGTCATCGGTCTTGCCTGTCTCAACGATCCGCCCAAGGTACATTACCGCAACCTCGTCGCTGAGGTATCTTACAACACGAAGGTCATGGCTGATGAAAACCATAGATATGCCCGAAGTTTTTTTGATCTCCTGGAGCAGATTAAGTATCTGTGCCTGGATAGAGACGTCGAGTGCGGAGAGTGGTTCATCGGCGACTATGAGTTCCGGAGAAACAGCCAGAGCCCTTGCTATGCATATCCGTTGGCGCTGTCCGCCGCTGAACTCGTGCGGGTATTTGGAAAGCACTTCCGCATTCAATCCTACCTTGTTTAGGAGTTCCACAACCCGGTCCTTTATCTCGCTGCCGGGGGCTATATTGTGGATCTTGAAAGGTTCGGAAAGCGCATCGACGATTCTCATCCGAGGATTCAGGGCAGCAAAGGGGTCCTGGAAAACAATCTGCACCGCTCTGCGGAAGCTTTGTAGGTCGCCGCCATTGATGGCAGAGATATCTTTTCCCTTGAAAATAATCCTGCCGGAAGTAAGATCGAGCAGCTTTAGGACAAGCCGAGCAACGGTCGATTTACCGCACCCGCTTTCACCGACTAGCGCAAAAACGCTCTCCTTCTTCACATCAAAGCTCACGCCGTCAACGGCCTTAAGCCATTTCTTTGTCGCGCCCAATCCTGTCTTGACCGAAAAGTACTTCTTTATGTCCCGGACCTGCAGCAAGTTATCCGGACTCACGCTTATGTTTGTCTCAGTTCCATTCAACTCTTAACCCCTCGCGTTCTTTCAAGGGCAATCATCCGCCTTGGCGGAGGTTGCCTCTACAACCTGATTTTCATCCTCTTATGCACCTGACAAAATGCCCTTTCGATACTTCCACAAGCTCAGGCTCTGCCGCAGTGCATGCCACGCCGACTGATGGGCAGCGGTCGGAAAACTTGCACCCTTCAGGATAAAGATCCGGTGAAGGGACAAAGCCCGATATCGGTTTTAACGGAACGCCTTTTTTATCCGGCAGGGACTCCAAAAGTCCGATAGTGTAAGGATGAAGCGTATTCCGAAACAGCTCCTCAACTGGGGCCAGCTCCATAATCCTTCCCGCATACATAACTGCAACCCTCTCTGCCTGCTCGGCGATAATGCTCAAATCATGGGTGATCAGGAGGACCGCCATATCGCGCTCTTCTCGCAATCCCTGGAGAAGATCCAGTATCTGCGCCTGAATAGTTACGTCCAACGCAGTGGTCGGTTCATCGGCAATAAGCAACGCAGGGTTGCAGGCAATCGCCATTGCTATCATTACCCTCTGGCGCATGCCCCCCGATAGCTGGTGAGGATAATCCCTGATTCGCGTCTCGGGAGAGGGTATCCTTACCGATCTCAGAAGCTCAACTGCTTTACCCATCGCATCCGACTTGGATATATCGAAATGGGCACGTAAAGCTTCTGCAACCTGGTACCCAACCGTCAGCACAGGATTCAGAGAGGTCATCGGCTCTTGGAAGATGATCGAGATGTCCTTCCCTCTTGTCCGTCTCATCTCATCTTCACCAAGAGTGAGCAGGTCTCTGTCTTTAAATAAAATATTGCCTTCTGCAAATGCGTTCACCGGAAGGATTCGAAGGATCGAAAGCGCGGTCATACTCTTGCCGCTACCGCTCTCGCCTACAAGTCCGAAGATCTCGGCCTTCCCGATATCGAATGAAATATCCGAGACTACCCGCAGAGCTCTCTGGTCTGATTTGAACGCAATAGAAAGGTTCCTGACATCAAGGAGTTTGTCGGACATATAGAGGCATGATAAGGGTTTAAACGGGCGGTTGTCAACAAGACAGACGGTCAAAGTCAGACTGGTACAGTCTCGGTTATAGAAGGCTCAGTAGAGTAAAGATCGCGAACGTCAACAGCAGCGCTATTCCGACAAGTGCGGCTTTCAGCCTTCCCTTTTCGCCCTTATCGATGTACGGGATGAAGAGAAGCAGAAACACATATACAATTGGGATAATCACTGTGCCGATGACAGCTGTATTACCGGGGAAGTAGCCTATCAATTCGAAGAGCCAGAGGAAATACCACTCCGGCCGCGGCTGAAATGGTTTCAAAAAGTCTATCTGGCGCCCTGTTGACGGCGTATAGAGCAGCGCCAGTATAACCAGCAGCTCGAAACAGATAAAGATCGTCGCAAGGATCTCCGAAAGATAGTCGGGATAGAAGCGTTTATCGTGCTTCATAGATTCCTCGATATCCCCTGTCTCTTAACCATATGAAAGTGCGTCCAGAGGAGGACCGCAATCGACAGTGGCAAATATAGTATGTGGAGGCTGTAAAATCTCACGAGGGTTGCACCGCTCACCTCGGGTCCACCCCTGAATACGTTCATTATATTATCACCGATGAAGGGCACGCTCCGTGCCATCGCCGTCCCTACTTCGGTCGCCCAATAGGCCTTCTGGTCCCAAGGCAGCAGGTATCCCGTAAAGCCCGAAAACATCACCAGAACAAAGGTCAAGACACCTACCATCCAATTCAGATCACGCGGTGGGTGGTATGCCTTCGATACAAAGACGCGGATTGTGTGGAGTATTGTCGATATTATGAAAAGGGTAGCAGCCCATTTGTGCAGACCCCTGATCACCCATCCCAGAGTGACTTCGTCGGTAATCATAACGACGCTGCGGAAGGCCTCCTTTTCCGACGGTACATAGTAGAGGGACAGCAGGAGGCCCGAACAGGCAAGCATCAGGAAATAGGTGAAGGCCATACCGCCGAAGCAATAAGTGTAGCCCAGATCAGACGGCACTCGGCGCTGCAGGAACCTGTAATGGGACCTCTTAAGTCCAAATCGGTAGTCGAGCCAGTCGAGGACCTTTTCCATCAGACCGTAACTCCGAGATAAATCTTGCCCGACTCGATCTTGAAGGGCAGTCGATTCAGCGGTTTCGGCGGGGGGCCTGCAATGACCTGACCGTAAATGTTATATCTGCCACCGTGGCAGGGGCAAAGGAATTCCTTGCGGTTATTGTCCCAATTGACGTAACAGCCAAGATGAGTACAAACCGGTGAAAAAACGTTCAACCCTTTCTCTCCGACGACAAGAAAAGCCCTGTTGAGAATTTCGCTGTCGTCCACGGAATATTTGAACTCGACCTTCCGAACTCCACGCTTGGGAAGCTCATCATCGTCGAGAACGAATACATACTGCAGCCGACGTTTTTTAGCCGTGGAAGGATAAATATACCATAATGTTGCAAACGCCCCTGCAGCGATGAGAGCGAAGAAAGACTTAATAATATTTATTAAAAACACCCTCCGCGTCATAAGGCCGGCCTCTCAGGAATGCACGAAGCGGACTGTGCTCCGCGCCCTATTCTCCGCTATTGAGGGAGTGATGGAATGGCTTGCCGATCTTGAAGTGAAGTGCTTTTTTGGCGGGCACCTGCACCTTTTCTCCGGTCTTGGGGTTTCTGGCAACCTTGCCGTCACGCTGCTTCAGCCTGAAGTTTCCGAAGCCCCGGATTTCGATCTTCTCGCCGCGTGCAAGTGCGTCCTTCATTCCATCGAAGACCGTGTTGATTATTGCCTCTACTTGTTTTTTAGTCAGCCCCTCGACCTTTTCCGTAACCTTTTCGATCAGCACAGATTTCGTCATTTCTATTCCTCCCCCGATGCCTATAAATATCTTTTATCTGTCTTTATTCAAAATCAGAAATTATCCCATAAACGCCCAGCGAGGCAACCTCGCCCATACAGCTATTACTACGGCATATACATGTAGTACATATATTTCAGATGCAGATCGGGAAGGACACGAGAAAGTTCCTCGGGCATCTTCCCGTCCAGAAGTTTTGATATCACTCCTTTTTCAGACTTCGAGACGACCACAGGTTCCCCATCGATGCCTGCCAGTTTGCCTGCAACCTTGACGGCGTCGTCAAGGTCTCCAATTTCGTCGACCAGCCCGACACCTATAGCCTGACGGCCCGAGAATATCCTCCCGTCGGATATCTTGCGGGTCTTGTCGATCTCCATTTTCCGGCCTTCCGCAACGGCCGCGATGAACTGTTCATGGACATCGTCCATCACGCCCTGAATAATCTGACGCTCCTCGTCCCCTATGCCCCTGAAGACCGACGCCAGGTCCTTGTTCTTTCCGCTCTTGACGACCTCTGTCTTTATCCCAACTTTCTCGAGCAGGCCCTTCAGGTTCGGCACCACCATTATGACGCCGATGGATCCGGTAATGGTGCCTGGGTTTGCGACTATACGGTCAGCCGGAGCAGATATATAGTAGCCGCCCGATGCGGCCACAGAACCCATGGACACAACTACTTTCTTGACAGCCCTGGCCTTCTTGACCTCATTATATATCTCCTGGGAAGGCACAACCCCGCCGCCCGGACTGTCGACGCGCAGCACGATGGCCCTGACTGAAGAGTCTTTTACATACCCCTTGATCTCTTCCACTACCGTTTTTGCTTCGATTATCGGCCCTTCGACCCTTACGAGCGCCACCTTGTCCATTGTGCCTTTGCTTATGAGCGTGAATATCACGCTTATGAACACGAGAAAAAAGATAAACAGAGTGACAAACAGGATTGTCCTACCTACTTTCATGCGACCTCACATTTTTCATGCTGAGCCCTATCTTTCGCTCTTCTACATTCATTTTAATTATCCTGACTGCGATTTCGTCGCCCTCATTGATCTCTTTCGACAGGTCGATTTCGGACGAATAGATCAGCCCTTCGACGCTGTTTTCGAGCTCAACAAAAACGCCGAAGTCGCTTTTCCTCAAGACCTTTCCGACGAATTCCTCACCGAGCCTGAACTTTGCAGGTATCTCGGCCTCCCAAGGATCAGGGGTAAGCTGCTTAATGCCGAGGGCCATACGCTCACGTTCGGGATCAAGACTGAGAATCACCGCATCGATCTTCTGTCCTTTTTTTAAAACCTCTGACGGGTGCTTGATATGTTTCGTCCATGAGAGGTCCGCTATATGGATCAGGCCGTCCACTCCTTCGGGCAGGCGCACAAAGGCCCCGAAATCGGTAATCGTCTTCAGCTTACCGGTGATCTTCTCTCCCACCTTATAGTGCTCCCCGATAAGCTCCCAGGGCTTCTGCCTGAGATGCTTCAAGCTCAGTGAAAGCCTCTTCTCTTCTTTATTAACGTTGATGACCTTTGTCTCGATAGTGTCACCGACCGAAACATATTTCGAAGGATGTTTCTGACGTGGAGACCAATCAAGTTCCGATATATGGATGAGCCCCTCGAGCCCCTCTTCGACCTCGACAAAGACCCCGTAATCGGTAACGTTGACCACTTTGCCAGCGATTGTCATGCCTGGCTGATATTTCTGTTCAACCGATAGCCACGGGTTTGGTCTTTTCTGTTTGTATCCGAGGGTGACTTTCTGAGTTTCTTCGTCGAACTTCAGGACGAGAAATTCCTTTTCGTCCCCTACCGTGAAAAATTCAGAAGGATGGTTCACCCTGCCCCAGGAAATATCTGAGATATGAAGGAGACCATCGATGCCGCCGAGGTCGACGAAGACACCGTAGTCCGTTATGTTCTTGATATTTCCCTTGAGGATTGAGCCCTCCTTGAGCTGCTTAAGGGTCTCTTCCCTTAATACCTTGGTCTCTTCCTCGACAATTGATCGGCGCGAAACGATAAGCGTCATGCCTGCAGTCGCCCCTCCGCCACCATGTCCTCGTGCAGGTATCATCTTCAATATCTTGAGCGGTATAGTCTGTCCCACATATGAGTCGAGGTTTTTTACCGGCTTTGTATCGATCTGCGAGCCGGGCAGGAAGGCCTTTATGCCAGTTACATTGACGAGAAGTCCTCCCTTCGTTTTTTCAGTGACCGTTCCCTCTATCGTAAGGTTGTTTTGCAATGCGGACGACAATGTTTCCCATGCCTTTATTCTGGATGCCCGCTCGCGCGAAAGATAGACTACACCTTCCTGGTCATTAATCCTCTCGATGAAGACATAGAGTTCATCATCAGCCTTCAGGTTCTTGATTTCATCGCTGCTGAATTCCGTTGCCGGAATGGTCCCCTCAGATTTATATCCGATGTCGACGACGACGCCGTCAGATTTGACTGCAATTACCCGTCCCTTTACCACCTCTCCGCTGTGAAAACGCTGCAGGGTATCGGCATACATCTGTTCAAGTTCTTTAGATTCCTCGTTCGTCTGCATGTTCATACAGTTACCTTCCTCCTATATGTCGGATTCTGTCCGTCACTTCTTCTATTATCCAGTCGGGCGTTGACGCGCCAGCCGTGATACCGACCTTTCGGACATTCACAAACCACTCGTTTCTGATTTCTGAAGCCGTTTCTATATGATACGTCGGCACTGATATGGAAATGCAGAAATTAGCAAGCTGCGTTGTGTTGGCGCTGTTTTTCCCCCCCACAACGATCACAGCATCCACCCCCCGGGCTATGTCCTTTGTCTCTTTCAGCCTTAGCGCAGTTGAATTACATATGGTGTTAAAGACCTTCAGTTCCTTTACATGGTCGACTGCATAGCTGACAAATTTCTTGAGCACGCTGACCGGCTGGGTCGTCTGAACGACAACGCCTACCCTGCTCTTCAGCTTCAGCAAAGAATCGTCGCTATTGATCACTACGACATCCGGTCCGGCGTAACTCATCAATCCCTCAACTTCGGGATGCGTCCGATCTCCGATTATAACGACCTGATAACCCTCATACTTCAGCAGGCCCGCATATTTCTGCGCCTTCTTGACAAACGGGCAGGTAGTGTCAATGACCTCATATTTCTTCCTGCTAAGTTTCTCCGATATCTCTTTCGGCACGCCATGAGTTCTGACGATAAGTGTCTTGATCTTGGGACTGTCTATCGATTCTATTGGCCTAACACCCTCCGACTTTAGTTTTGCGATTACCTGAGGATTATGTATGATTGGTCCAAGCGTATAGACATTCTCGCTCTTTTTCGCAACTTCGAAGGCCATGTCTATCGCCCTTTTCACGCCAAAACAGAACCCCGCCCGTTTCGCCGTTATTACCTTTATTTTCCCCGCCAACGAACCACCCCTTAATGTGACCTGCAGTTTAACGACTAAACATTAAGATACAGAATATTGCACATATATTTCAAGGATATATCATTGCGCCTCTTTTATGATCCTATCAACTACAGCTTCAAGCCCCATATTTGTAGTATCCAGGTAAAGGGCATCTTCCGACCTTATTAATGGCGCTATGTCCCGGTTCTTGTCTCTGAAATCCCTTTCTCTGACATCGTCCAACGCTTCCTCCATGGTTATCGGCATCCCCTTTTCATTGAGTTGACGATAACGCCTCGCAGCGCGTCCCTCTTCAGAGGCATCAAGGTATATTTTAACCCTGGCGTTGGGGAATACCACGGTTGTCATGTCCCTGCCCTCGGCTACGATATCGCAACTCTGCCCTGCATCCTTCTGTATCTTGAAGAGATATTCCCTCACGCTCTTTCTCGCAGAAAAGACTGAGGCATGATGCCCGGCCTCGGGAGTTCTTATTGCGTCCGATACATCCTCGTCGTTTAAAAAAACCCTCTCGCCATCCAGCCTTATTTCGGCCCCCTTCGCAACATTAACAATCTTATCATCAGGGCCTTCCGGATCGATCCCTTTCCTAGTCAGATAGAGCGCGAGAGCACGGTAAAGTGCCCCCGTATCAAGATACTGATATCCCAGTCTTTTCGCAACCAGACGGGAGACTGAACTTTTACCTGCGCCGGAAGGGCCGTCTATCGCGATAACCCTTGCCACTCTAGGTCTCCAGACCCTTCAATTTCTCGTAAAATCCGGGGAATGAGATGTCGGCGCATGAGGCGTTATTCAGCACAGTCGTCCCTTGCGCGATAAGAGCTGCAATCGACAGCGACATCGCGATCCTATGATCACCATAACTTTCGACAGGACCACCTTTCAAATTCGTATTCCCATTTATATCTATACCGTCCGGGTATTCCCTGACTTCGACTCCCAGCTTGGCTAGTTCTATCGCCATAGCCTTGATCCTGTCGGACTCTTTGACCCTCAGTTCTTGGGCGCCTCTTATTTCGGTGACTCCATCCGCCTGGCTTGCCAGGATGCAGAGTATAGGGAATTCGTCGATGAGTGAGGGGACAATATCGCCCGCGATCTTAACGGCCTTCAGCCTCTCTGCAGATGAGCAGATAATGTCTGCAATCGGTTCTCCCGAGATTTCCCTCATGTTTTCGATCTTTATTGAAGCTCCCATGTCCGCTAGGACGTTCAGCAGCCCTGTCCTGGTCTGATTTATACCGACATCTTTGATTACGATTTCAGAATTGGGAACGAGTAGAGCCCCTGCTATGAAAAAGGCCGCGGAAGAAAAGTCGGCCGGCACGGTTACGTCAACTGCATGGAGCTTCGGATTTCCCTTCACTGAAACCGACAGGTCCTGCACTTTGATTCCGGCTCCCATTGCCGAAAGCATCCTTTCGGTATGGTCGCGAGATCTTTGCGGTTCGGTGATCGTAGTCGTCCCGTCGGCATATAATCCGGCCATGATCACGCAGGATTTCACCTGGGCCGATGCAATGGGCATGGTGTAATCTATAGCCTTCAATGCCGAGCCTTTTATAGCCAGAGGTGGATACTTGTCTCCGCCCCTTGCCGAGATCAGCGCACCCATCTGTTTAAGGGGATTTATTACTCTCGCCATGGGTCTCTGCTTCAATGAATCGTCTCCGGTGAGAATTGAGAGGAATGGATTCCCGGCCAAGAGTCCGGATATCAGCCGTATCGTTGTGCCCGAGTTACCGCAGTCGATCACGTCGAAGGGTTCAGTGAGCCCGTTGAGCCCTTTCCCTTCGATGGTTATTTCGCCTGTTGCAACCTCTGTGATTGGTATTCCGAGCGTTCTGAAAGCCTTAATAGTACTGAGCGGATCTTCTGCCCTCAGAAAATTCCGCACAATACTTTTACCTTCCGCCATGGAAGCAAACATGATCGACCTGTGAGATATGGATTTATCGGGAGGAGGCGAGACCTCTCCCCGCAACCCCTTTGATTTAGTAAGTTCAACTGTTTTCATTTTTCCACTCTGTCCTCTATACCCCCGATTTATCGGCCTGCCTTGATCTAAATCTTAATGCTGCATATTGATTCTCGAATCCGGATGGGAGGGATACAAAAAAGGCTTTATAACGATGCGTTGGAAGCTCTTAATCTCCCTCAGCCGATCACAAACAGGGATGATCCACAATTCAATCTGACATTCGCGACTGAATACGGTTTCCCATCGCATTAGAAAAAACTTTGGCATATCCCTCCCATCTGGATTGTAACAATAACATTTTCTCTATTTATCGATACTCATTCTTAATTTCTGCGCCTTGCTGAACTCTTTTTCGATTCCGGCCCAGTCATTCTCTTTCAGACATTGCTCGATTTTAAGAAGGTTTCCCTTGAAGCTATCCAGCACATTTAGGAGATTGTCCCGGTTCATCTTGCAGATGTCCCTCCAAAGTTCCGGGGAACTCGCCGCTATCCTCGTGGTATCCCTGAAGCCGCCTCCGCTGTATTCGACGCATCCGGGATCTGTACGCTCTGCTGCATTCACAAGAGCGTACGCGACGATATGTGGCAAATGGCTGACGAGTGCGAAGATTTCGTCATGTCTGAAAGGGTCCATGCATTCAACAAGGCCTCCTGATAATTCCCAGAGCGCGATGACCTTATCAACGGCCGCCTTGCTCGATCGCAGCGTGGGTGTGACGATACAACGAGCACCTGCAAACAGGCTGCCCCGCGAATCGCCGATGCCCGACTTGTCGCTGCCGGCAATCGGATGCGAACCGACAAAGTCGACGCCGTTCGGCATTACAAATTCGAGTTCGGCAACGAGCGCGCCTTTCACGCTTCCCACATCCGTCACGAGCGTGCCTTTTTTAAGTGCCGCCCGAATCGAGACAGTTACATCTTTCAGCATGCCCACAGGAGTACAAAGAACAACGAGGTCAGCTCCACCGGTAGCAGCCGCCGCGTCCAGATTGTATTCGTCGACGATACCGCGCTCTTTCGCGCGTTTCAGGTTTTCCTCTTTTCTGCCAAAGCCGACTATCGTCCGGCAGAGCCCCTTTTCCCTCAATGCAAGCGCGACCGATGCGCCGATAAGCCCTGTGCCGATGATAGTTACTTTGTCGAAATAAATTTGCCCAGTCGAGGCCACTTCTATCTCCGAATCTTTTATATTTCCCTGCCCACAGCCTGGGCCACCGGTTTCAGCTCCTTCATCAGCTGCGCAAAGATGTTCGGCTTAAGAGACTGCTCACCGTCGGAGAGCGCCTCTTCGGGATTAGGATGTACTTCAATAATCAATGCGTCCGCGCCGGCCGCAACAGCCGCCCTAGACATCGGAGCCACCAGGTCCCACCTGCCGACGCCGTGACTTGGGTCGACCACAACCGGAAGATGTGTCAGCTGTTTGAGTACAGGGATGGCGCTCAAGTCCAGCGTATTTCTAGTAGCGGTCTCAAAGGTCCTTATGCCCCGCTCGCAGAGCATCACTTTCTGATTGCCTTTCGACATGATATATTCGGCAGACATGAGCCATTCCTTTATCGTAGCGGATAATCCACGTTTCAGAAGGACAGGTTTATCAACCCCTCCGACTTCAAGCAGGAGTCTGAAGTTCTGCATGTTCCTCGTCCCGATCTGGATAATATCCGTATATTTCATAATCACGTCGAGGTCCCGCGGATCCATCAGTTCAGTAATTATCCTAAGTCCGGTTTTTAGCTTCGCTTCGACCAGAAATTGCAGGCCTTCCTCGCCAAGTCCCTGGAAGGAATAAGGAGAGGTCCTGGGCTTAAATGCCCCGCCTCGCAGGAAGGTCGCGCCTGCTTCCTTAACTTTTTCGGCTATGTTGATAAGCCCGGCCCTGTTCTCAACCGAACATGGTCCAGCCATCACCTGTATCTTGTTGCCCCCGATCACAATGCCGTCGACATCTATCTCGGAAGGTGTTTTTTTGAACTCCAGGCTGGCAAGCTTGTATGGCTTCAGGATGCGCAAGACGTTCTCTACGCCGGTCATTGCCCTTATCGCATCTTCTTCATCTTCTGTCACCTTGGAGGTGTCACCTATAACACCGATGATCGTGCGTTCGGTGCCTCGCGAAACGTTTGCATGCAACCCCTTGCTTTCGAGTTTCTTCAGTATGTGCCTGATATTCTCATCAGGTGTATCGGGCTGAATGACAATGATATCCATGAAACCTCCAAATGATTGCAGCGTTTATCAAATCCTATTCGATTAATCAAAACTACTGCAAATTGTAAGGTTTGATAAAGCAAACCCTTACAATTTTACAAGCTTGCTTTCAGCGCCTCGATAAAACGCCTGTTTTCCTCCGGCAGTCCGACTGTGACTCTGAGCTCCTTCGGCCCCACTGGCCTGACGATAACGCCCTTTCTGAGCAGCTTGTCATACAATGACTTCGAATCCCTGTCCAGAGGTATATATATAAAATTAGCCTCGGTCGGGACATACTTCAACCCCAGCTCATCGAATTCACGGTACAGAAACCTCTTGCCCTCTTCATTGACTTCTAGCGAATATCGAACATGGGCCTCGTCTCCCAGTGCAGCAAGGGCCGCTTCCTGCGCCAATGAATTGGTATTGAACGGTTCCCTAATCTTGTTCATCTCTTCGAGTATCTCTCTTCTTGCGATGCCGTAACCGATCCTTAGGGATGCGAGGCCGTAGATCTTCGAAAACGTCCTCAGGATCAGGATGTCCCTGCCCTCAGCAAAGCACTTCAACGTGTCGGGATATTCGGGGTCACGGACATATTCGAAGTATGCCTCGTCTATGACGACCAGAATGCCATCGGGCACACGCTTCATAAAGGCATCGAATTCAGACTTCTTGTTGATCGTCCCCGTCGGATTATTCGGGTTAGAGATAAAGACCACCTTCGTCTTCGGAGTGATCGCATCGGCCATTTCCGAAAGATCATGAGTATAATCCCTGAGCGCAATCTCTCGGGCGACGCCCCCACTGGACTGCACTCCCATCGAATATACAACGAATGAAGGCGAGGCCATAACAGCTTCATCACCCGGGCCGACAAAGGTGCGGGCTGCTATATCCAGAAGCTCATTGGAGCCATTGCCGAGGATGATCTCTTCACCTCCGACTTTAGCGCCGCCGGAAGATGAAGAGAGCTTTTGAGAAAGAGCGTTCTTTAGGTAATACCCGCTTCCGTCGGGATACCGGCAAAGCTCTCCGCCGTTTTCGATGTACGCCTTTAGCGCCGCGACCGCCTTCGATGACGGTCCGACAGGATTTTCATTAGAGGCAAGCTTGATGCACTCTGTGATTCCCAGTTCTCTTTCGAGTTCTTTCACAGGTTTTCCGGGGACATAAGGCTTGATTCGTGATACGTATTCAAGAGGTTTGATCATGGTGTACTCCTTAGACTGAGCTATCGGAACGTTCCCTTATCTATTTCTCGTCGACCGGGTAAGAACCCAGATGAGTCAGGTATAGACAGTGTTCTTTCACTTTATCGATGGTCTTTCGCACTTTGTCGTCATCGACATGGCCTTCCATGTCGACAAAGAATATATATTCCCAGGCTCTCCGCTTAGAAGGCCTCGATTCGATCTTCGAGAGATTGATCTTCGCATCCTTGAATGGATAAAGGACATCGTAAAGTGCACCTGGCTTGTTCTTGAGAGAGAACATGATCGATGTCTTATCCGTTCCCGACTTCGACGGTGATTCCTTTGCAATAACAAGAAAACGGGTAAAGTTGTTCTTCTTGTCTTCGATATGCCGCCTGATGAACTTCAGA
>Ga0182010_10001356_pt1 | contig 13010 bp, 6 predicted proteins | sample 611E1MmetaG_FD_120488 | JGI IMG/M metagenome (GOLD analysis project Ga0182010, IMG submission 120488) | Permafrost microbial communities from Stordalen Mire, Sweden - 611E1M metaG | ecosystem: Environmental > Terrestrial > Soil > Wetlands > Permafrost | place: Sweden: Stordalen | collected...
CGCGATCGGAACCAGGATCGGGAGGAGCCACGGCGGGTACAGGAACGGCAAGCCCGGTCCGGTGGTCTCGGAGAAGCTCGAGGCGAGGTATGGCTGTCCGCCACTGGCGAAGCGCCCGGCGGCTCGCAGCGGGATCTCCAGGTCCACGCCGAAGTACCAGGCCAGGAAGCCGGGCAGGACGCTCAGCATCAGAAGGACGAACAGGGCGGCCAGCCCCAGGGTGAGCTGCCGGTTCGCCGGGCCCGTCTGATCGAAAACGTTCTTCAGGGGAGTCAGCGGCGACCACGAGCCTCGATGGCCCGGCACTTCTACCGACATGGGGCGCTTCCCTCGCTGGCCTCGTTGGTGTTGCGCCGCCATTGTGCCGCGGCGCCGGGCGCTCCGTTGGCCCCGGGCTCAACGTGGCCGGTCCTCGACCGAAAGATTTGGGGCTCCCCAAGCACCGGCCGCCCCCGTACGATGTGCCGGACGGCGCGAGGCCGTCGATCGGCCGGAGATTCGTCATCCCGGCGAGAAGGAAGAGGTCAGTCCGCGATGAGCTCTCTCCCTCCCGACGCGTCCAACGCGCCACAACCAGCGGACTCCGAGCCCGACGACTCGGCGGCACTGCCTCGTTGGGCCGTGCCGGCCGTGCCGCCACCGTGGGCCGGCACGGGCCAGGCCGCTCCCGGCGGCCAGCCGCCGGCGGAACAGCCGCCCGTAGAAACGGCAGCGGTCCAGCCGGTTCAGGCCTCCGCGCCCGCCGGGCCGCCCGCATGGGCCCAGCCGGGCGCCCCCCAGCAGTTCGGCCAGCCCGCGCCCGCCGGGCCGCCCGCATGGGCCCAGCCGGGCGCCCCCCAGCAGTTCGGCCAGCCCGGCTACGGCCAGCCCGGTCCCGCCGGGCCGCCCCCATGGGGCCAGCCCGCACCCGCCCCCCAGCAGTTCGGCCAGCCCGGCTACGGCCAGCCTGCCTGGACTCCGGCGGGCCTCGCTCCCACGGTCGCTCGCAAGCCGCTGTTCGACCGCCAGAAATGGCTGCCCACCGTCGTCGTCGCGGCCGTCATCGCCGGCGTGGTGCTGGGCGGCATCGGTCTGGACAAGGTAATCGCCGCGCCAAGCGCCGGAACCGTGAACGTGGGCGACTCCGTGACGATTACCGCCGCGCCCGGTTGGAACCGTGTAGACACGAGTGACAGCGGCGGGGGAGTCGAGCTTCAGAAGGCCAACGTGCAGCTCACCATCGCCGCGATGCCGTACTCCGGAACGGCCGGCGCGGCCCTCTTGGACGCGGAGCAGTCGCTCACCTCGGACACTGCGCAGATCTCATTCGGTGACGAGCAGGACGGAACCATGTCCGGGCACGTCACGGCGATGGCGGGCTTCGAGGCGATCGTGTCGGGCTCCTCGGGATCGGGTACATTCGATGGCGAGCTCATCTGCGTGCTCGACGGCAATGATGTGGTCGAGTTCGTGGTGGCCACTTCTCAAGGCGATCTCTCAGGCGTTGTAGATGACCTGAAGGCCATGATTGCCAGCCTGGAGGTGGGTCAATGAGCTCCTGCGTCGCACCGACCTCTCCCAGTCAGGCTGCACCCGCCCCGCGCTGGGGTGTCCAGGGCTCGCTGATCCAGCCACGCCAGCCCGCCTTCTGGCTTTTCCTCGCGCTGCTGGGCATCGGCGGCTATCTCTTCGTCGACGAGCAGTCGACGTTCAGCCAGCTGCCCACCGCCCTGACCCTTTCCTGGGGCCTGGTCCTGCTGTATGCGGTGCCCGTCGTTCTGATCGTATACGGGCTCGACCTCTTCGAGCGTGAGCCGAAGCTGATGCTCGCGGCCGCGCTCGTCTGGGGCGGCGTCATCGCCGTGAGCCTGGCCGGCTACGCCAACGACGCCTGGCTCTCAGTCCTGGGCAAGGTCGCTCCCGCCGACTTCACGGCCGATTGGGGCGCCGCGGTGGTCGCTCCGGTCACAGAAGAAATACTCAAGCTGACCGGCGTCATCATCCTCTTCCTGATCGTCCCGACCGAGTTCGACGGCGTCATGGACGGGTTCGTGTATGGCGCCATGATCGGCATCGGTTTTACCGTGGTCGAGGACGTCTCCTACTTCATCAATGCGACGGCGGCGTTCGGGGGTGCGGATCAGACCGGGCCCGTGATCGACACCTTCCTCATCCGTGTAGTCGCTGGCGGTCTCTACAGCCACGTGCTCTTCGCCGGCCTGACCGGCATGGGCTTTGCATACTTCGTGACGCGGCGGCAGGAGGCCTTTTCCAGGCGCCTGCTCGTCTTTGGGGCGCTCGTCGTGGCGGGCGCTGGCGCGCATTTCGTCTGGGACTCGCCGTGGATGATGTCAGTTCTGGACGTAGCCCCCGGCGTTGACAAGCCGAGCACGTTTCAATGGGTCGAGTACGGTCTGATCAAGGGCTTGCCCTTCCTGTTGCTGCTGATTCTGATGGTCCTGTTTGCGACCAGGAGCGAAGAGAAGAACTTCCGGGCGATCGTCGCCGGCGAGCCCGACCCGGAAGTCATCACCGAACCGGAGATCGCATACCTCGGCAGCCTGTGGTCAAGGCGCAAGGCCCGTTCCGCGGCGGGACGCATTCGCGGACCGCAGGGATCGCGGCTCACCGGACGGCTGCAGGCGGCCCAGGTCGAATACGCGATGATCCGGAGCCGAAGCGACACGCTGACCGATCCGGCGCTCGATGCCCAGCGACTGAAGATCCGGGTAATTCGGGCGCAGCTTGTTGCCGTGCAGTTCATCCCCGTTGCGCCCGCGGCTCCCATGGCTGCGGGTCCGTATGCGGCCCCGTCGATGACCCCCGCCACGATGGCCGCCCCGTCGATGGCCCCCGCTACGGAGCCACCGCTCCCGGCGGGCCCGGCGCCCGAGCCGGTCGCGACAGCCGCACCACAGGCAGCGGCCCAGGCAGTAGCTCAGCCCCAACCCCAACCCGCCGCGGCGCCGATCGCTTCGGCGCCGCCCGCGCCGCCGATCTGGGCCCCGACCCACCTCGTGCCCCCGGGCGGCATGGCCGCGTGGAATGCGCCGGACCCGTCGCGTCCGGCCATGCTCAACCTGCCCGAACGGCTCGAGCTGGTGGTTGAGTCGCGTGCGGGCGCCTGGGCGCAGGTCCGAGCCGTCAACGGGTGGCGCGGCTGGGTCGACGGTCGGAGGCTGGTCGACAGAGGCTGACGCTCGCTACCAATTCGCCGGTCGCCAACAAGAAGGGAGGCCGCCAGCTCTGGCAGCCTCCCTTTGGATTCGCGTCGGCGTTCGCCGGCGTGGCCGGCTACTCCTGGCTGGACTCGATGCGGATGCGGGCGTCGACGATGACCGCGCCCTCGGGGCGAACGATCACCGGGTTGCAGTCCATCTCCGCGATCTCCGGATGATGCTCGACCATCGCGGCGACTCGCAGCAGCAAATCCTCGAGGCCGGCCACGTCGCACTTAGGTGCGCCGCGGAAGCCGTCGAGGAGCGGGAACGTGCGCAGTGTCGTGACCATCTCGTGGGCGTCGCGATCGGTCAGCGGCGTGATCCGGACCTTGACGTCCTTGAGGACCTCGACGGCAACGCCGCCCGCGCCGCAGGCCACGACCGGGCCGAAGAGCTTGTCGTGGACGACGCCCACGAGCATCTCGACGCCGCCGGACGGGACCATCTGCTGGACGAAGAACTTCTCGACCGTCGTGCCCTGGGCGGCGATGCGAGCGGCCATCTCGACCGCCTGCTGCTTTACCTGGGCCGCGCCCTCCAGGTTGAGGACGACGGCCTTGGCCTCAGTCTTGTGGATCAGCTTGGGGGCGACGCCCTTGAGCGCCACCTTGCCGCCGATCTCGGCCGCCGCCGCGCCGGCCTCTTCCGGAGTGGTCGCCAGGCGCCACGTCGCCATCGGGACGCCATAGCAGCCGAGCAGCTTCGCCACTTCGTCCGGCAGCAGCCAGCGGGACTTCTCGTCGCCCGCCTTCTGCAGCGACGCCAGGACGTCCGCGATCAGGGCCTTGCCTTCGGATTCGTGGATATCGGCGTAGCGCGGCACGACGCCTTCCGGGGTCTGGGCCCAGATGCCGTAGCGAACGGCGTGGGCTAGAGCGCGGGCGGCGTCCTCCGGGAAGGGGTAGGAGGGAAGCGAGAGGCCATTGGTCTTGAGGGAGGCCGGCGTGCCATCGCTCGAAAGGAAGACCGACAGGAGCGGGATCTCGCGCGGCAGGTCGAGAGCGGCCTCGCGGATGCCGGCGGCGATGCCCTCGGGGGTCGTCACCAGGACCGGGACGTACAGGATAATGATGGCATCGATGCCGTCCCACTCGGCCAGGATCTTGAGAGCCTTGCGGAACGACTCCGGCGGGGCCGCCGCGATCATGTCGACCGGGTTGTTGAAGCCGGCCTCAGGCGGGAGGAACTCGGCCAGCCTGGCCTTGATCGCGTCCGGGACCTGCGGCACGACCAGGCCGTCCGCCTCGCAGGCGTCGGCGCAAAGGATGCCTGGGCCGCCGCCGTTCGTCAGGATGGCGACGCGGTTGCCATTGGGCCGCGGCTGGTTGGCCAGCAGCGTGGCGACGTCGAAGAACTCGCCCAGGGTGTCCGTGCGAATGACGCCGGCCTGCTTGAACAGGGCGTCCACGGTCACGTCCGAAGCGCCCAGGAGGGCGCCGGTGTGCGAGGAGGTGGCGCGTGCACCGGCCGAGGAGCGGCCGCTCTTGACCGCGAGGATCGGTTTTTGCCGGCCCACCCGACGCGTGATCCGGGCGAACTTCCGCGGGTTGCCGAGCGACTCGAGGTAGAGGGCGATCACGTCGGTGGCCGGATCGTCGGCCCAATACTGGATGAAATCGTTGCCCGAGAGGTCCGCCTTGTTGCCAATCGAGATGAAGGTCGAGAGCCCGAGCGAGAGGCTATTGGCGTACTCGATGACGGCCAGGCCGAGAGCGCCCGACTGCGACAGGAAGCCGACGTTCCCCTGCATCGGCGCGTTGGGCGAGAAGGTGGCGTTCATGCGAACGTCGTCATGGGTGTTGATCACACCCATGCAGTTGGGGCCGATGACGCGCATGCCGCTCTCGCGGGCGATGCCCATCAGCTCGCGCTGCATGTCGCGGCCGGCGGGGCCGGCCTCGGCAAAGCCGGCGGTGATCACGACCATGCCGTGGACGCCCTTCTGGGCGCACTCGCGGGCGGCGGCCATGACCAGCTTGGCAGGGACGACGATCACGGCGAGGTCGACTGGGCCCGGAATGTCCAGGATCGACTTGTAGGCGTGAACCGACTGCACGACGTCGGCGCCGGGGTTGACCGGGTAGACCGGGCCGTTGAACCCGCCGTCCATCAGGTTGTGGAAGACCTCGCCGCCGATGGAGCCGCGCTTGCGGCCGGCGCCGATAACCGCCACTGAACGAGGCGCTAGCATGCCTCGGACCGCGTTCATCGAGGCGATCTGATCGCGGGCCTCGAAGCGGGCCTGCGCCTCGGGCGTCATCGACGTGGGGAATTGGATGCGGATCTTGCCTGGCTCGGATTTCATGGTGATGCCGAAGCCGCTCTCGCGGAAGACGTCAAGCATCTTGTTGTTCTCGGCCATCACGTCGGCCTCGAAGACGACCACTCCGTCTTGGTTCGCCGCCTCGGCGAGGCGCTTGAGCAGAAGTGTCCCAAGGCCGCGGCCCTGATAGCTGTCCGCGACGGTGAAGCCCACGTCGGCTCTGTCGTCCGCGGTGCGGTCGTAGCTCGCCTGAGCCACGATCTCCTGGCCGTGCACGCCCAGGACGCAGCAGTCCTCGCAGCCTTCAACGCCGGCCCAGCGCCTGGCCGTGGCTTCAAGATCGCTCGTCTTGGATCGGAAGCGGAGCCAGCGGGACTCGTCGGAGAGACCCCGCACGAATGCCAGAATGGCCGCCTCGTCGGTCGGCTTCGCTGCCCGTATGCGAACCGACGAACCGTCGCGCAAGACTACGTCGATGTCGCGGGGGGAGTAGCTCGTGCTCATGCTGCCGCCTTCGTCTAGTGGATGGAGTGGGCCTGCAGGGTCCCAACGTCGGCGCCCCCTGCCTGGGGAGTGGCTCGCAAAGGAATGTCCACGATCTCGTCGGAGCTTCAGCGATGGGGAGCGTCGGCGAGTAGGGCCAATGTGCGCCCGCTGCGGGCCGTAAGTCCCGAGCCTGTTGGACGGGCAGGGGGCCGAAAGACCAGATCTGCGCCCGCCGGTGTCGTTCGAGGCGCGCTCAGGGCCCCTTTGGAGATGCGCTCGGATCGCGAAGTCCCGGATGGCAGGCCGGCCAGGTAGGGCAGAATCTGATACCAGTAGCCGGAAGTCACCGAGTCAGGCGTCCGGTGCGTCGGCGCACCTCCCGATGGAACTGGTCTCTGTTGGGCCCATCGGGGCCGTGAGCGGAGAAAGGGGAAGGTCTGGTGCTGTCTGGTGCAGTCCGGCGGACCGCCCCGTTCCAATGGCGTAAGGCGGCCTGACGGGTCCGCTGGCGTCGCCCCTGGACGTGGTCCTGGGTGCCATGACGCCCGTACCATTGCCCGGTCCCCCCGGCCGTCCCATTGTCCAGGCTAGGACGGGCTTGTGTGCCCGCGGAGGTAGAAGAGTTTGTCCAGAGAGCGCGATCGAGGGTTCCACGCCAGCTGGTTTCTGGCGTCTCCGCTCGCGCTGCTCGTGCCCTCTCTGGCGGAGGTCCTGTGATCTTCGGTAGGCGCCGCCGGGATGGAGACGATTCCGCGCCCGATCCGCTCCTCGCCGGCGCCGCGGCCACCGGGGTGGACACGGGCGGCGCGCGGGGGCTGCCGGCCGTCGACGAATCGCAGCTGCCGCGCTGGCGCCGACCGTCTCTGCAACAGGTCCGCCGGGCCGATCCGCTTCGCGCGGTCGCCGAGGCCCCGACCATGTCGTTCGCCACGGCGGGCGTCGGGTCGCCGGAGAGCTACGAGCGCCGTCAGATCCGGTATCGCCTGGTTCGATTGTTGAACTGCCCTGATGAGGTCCGTGCCTCCGAGATCGGCGTTCTCGATCGCGGCGACGAAGTTCATCTCCTGGAGCGGCACGGCGTCTACTGGCGAGTCGGGTGCCCCGACGGGCGCATGGGCTGGATCCACCGGATGACCTTGGCCGCCCCGGTCTCGGAATCCGCGTCCGAGGACGAGGAGGCAGTCGAGACGGCGGTGGAGACGGCGGTTGAGCCTGTCTGCGAGACGGTCGATGTCCCGACGCAGGCGACTGCCCCGGCCCCGGACGAGAAAGTCGACGGCTTCCTGGAGTCCTACATGCGAGCCCGGAGCGATAGCCAGCACTCGGACGAAGAAGTCGAGTCGGTCGGGTTCGAGGCAGTGCCGGTCGTCGAAGCACCGGTCGAGCCGGCCCGAGCAGTCGAGCCCGGATCCGCCGTCGGGCCGTCGGTCGCCGCGCTGGCCCGCGACTATCTGGAACGAGCCGGCTTCGCCGTCGTGGGTCCCAAGCCGGCAGCCAAGCCCGCGGCCGAGCGCTTCGTCGAGGCGGTGACCGAACCCGCCGTCGAGGCGCCAGCCGAAGCGCCGGTCGAGCCGGTGGTCGGGCCCCAGGTCGACACGGCGGCCGTTGCCATCATCGACCAGCCTTCGAGCGACGCGGCTCCCGCCGCAGAACGAGGACGTGCTGATGGGCGATATTCGGGACATAAGAGCGGGGGTAGCCGTAGGGCCTCAACCGCGTCCCGGCCTGGTACCAGATCACGTCGCCCTTCACGGTGAAGCCGGCGCGTGTCGCGCGCATGGCCAGATCCGCGCCGGTAAAGATGTAGCGCCCATCCTGGTATGCATCCCGGACGATCACAGTCGCGTAACGGTCCGGCCGGAGGACGCGAGCGAGTTGATAGAAAACGCTCTCCATTCGATCGAGGAACGTCGCATAGTCGGCACTGTTGGCCAGGTCGCCCGGGTGGTCGGTGACCATCGAGTAGTCGGTGCGACGGTTGGCGTGGCTCTCGGCGAGCTTTCCGCCGGCCATCGTGATCGGCAGCTGGATGTTGTAGGGCGGATCCGTCGCGACGAAGTCGACGCTGTCCGCCTCCATCTCGGGCAGGACGAGCATGGCATCGCCGAGGCGCATCTCCAGACCGGAGGGGTCGAACGATCGCTCGCCGGCCGGGTCGTTCGAGCCGATGTCGGCCAGGATCGGGCCGCGTCCATCTCGCTCGGCCGCCAGGCTGCGCAGCAGCGATTCGTAGGCCGCAACCCAGCGAGCCTCGATCTCGATCCCGATGGCGCGCCGCGGACCGCGTGCGATCGCCGCCCCGAGCAGCGTGCCGCCCACGCCGGCGAAAGGGTCCAGGACGAGCTCACCGCTGGTCGTGAAGAACTCGATCAAACGCGCCATGAGCCGGGGCGGCTTATTGGCACCGTGCTGCTTGCGGAGGTTGTGGCCAAGCTCGGAGGGATAGGCCGTTCCCCAAACGGACTTGGTGAAGTACAGCCACTCCGCGCCCGAGAGTTCGTTGAGAGTGTTGGCAGGGTGTCTGGGACTCACCGAACGAGCCTAGCAGGCGCGGTCGCCCTTCTCGCGCCAGATACGGAATGGTCGCCCGGAACCAGTCGCCGAGCGGTTACGCTACGCGGGCCGAGGGGAACGGCGAGGCTTCGCCTTGGGCCGCGCCGCAACCGGGGACTCGGTATGCCATGACGAACAGCATCGAACGGAGCGGCCCACGCGGCTTCGAGGGACGCTCCTCGCACCGCAAGCTCTGGAGCGACCGGTTTGTAGGCCGTGAGCGCCCCCTGGAGCGAATGGCCGTCGGGCTGCAGAGCGTGGCCGACGGCAGGCCCAACGCGCTCATTCTCTCGGGCACCTCGGGCCTTGGGCTGACGCGAATCCTGGCCGAGACGGAGCGGCGCATCGGAGCGCTCGCGGATCCGTTCGCGGCTGTCCACGGGGTCGCCATGCCGGCCACTTCGGGCGTGCCCTACGCGCCGGTCAGCACGGCGCTGGAGCATCTTCTGGCGCCAGTCTCCGACGAGACGCTGGCCGCGCTGGTCGGCCCCACCGGCGACGCGATCGCTCGGCTGGTGCCGAGCCTGCGGCCTCGCCTCGCGGCGCTGGAGCTGCTGCCGGAGCGGCCGCGCGTCGTCGCCACCGAGTGGCGCGAGGCGCGCATGCTGGAGGCGGTCCTGGGATTGCTGGAGCGGCTCGGAGAGCGGCAGCCGGTGGCGCTGCTGCTCGAGGACATGCACTATGCCGACGCCGCGACCCGTGGTCTGGCCACTTTCCTGGCTCGTGTGTCGCGCGGCCAGCGGGTCATGCTGGTCCTGACCTACCAGCCGGACCGATTGCTTCGATCCGATCCGTTGCGCGCGACGCTGGCCTCGCTCGCCACCACGCCATCCGTCGTCAGCGTCGAGGTTGGACCGCTGGACCGGGCCGAGCTGGGCCAGCTCATCGAAGCGATCGAGGGCGGGCGGCCCTCGTCCACGACGCTCCTGCTCGTGGCCGAGCGGTCGCGCGGCAACCCGCTCGTCGCCGAGGAGCTGCTCGCAGCCAGGCGCGAGCTATCCGGCGTCTCTCTCGCGGGCTCGTTCGAGCGGCTCGTGACGGCTCGCTCCTCTCTCCGCTCCCCGGAGTGCCGCCGGGTGCTGCGGCTTCTGTCCCTGGCCGGCGAGCCCGTCACGTGGCCGATGCTGATGCTGATGGCCACGGAGTTCGAGCGGCGGTCGCCAGCGCGACCGCCGCGCTCGACGAGCGGCGGTCACAAGGGTGACGGTCTGGAGTCGGACATCTCTGCCGGCGCGGCCGAAGGGCTCCAGCACGGGTTCCTCGTCGAGGCTGCCGACGGGCGTCTCACCGGAGAGGGCCGCGAGCGCCGGATATGGTTCCGCCACGAGCTGATCGCCGAAGCGATCGCCGCCGACCTGCTGCCGGCGACGCGGCGCCGCTACCATGCTGCCCTCGCCGCCGCGGGGCGAGGCGATCCGGCGCCCGGAGCCCCGGCAGCCGATGCCCCGATCGGTCCGCCGCCGAGCCAGGAACACCTTCGCTCGAGAGCCGCGTCCCGAACCCCTGCCTCGTTCGTTTCGGAGGCGAGCCAGCCATACGCGGTGGCGGCCATCCCGCCGGAGCCGGCGGCCGCTCTGGCGCATCACCTGGCCGCCCACCAACTGGCCGAGGCCGAGCAGGCTGCCCTTGCCGCCGCCGCGGCGGCCGAGGCCCTCGACGCCGGAGCGGACGCGCTGGCCCACTACGAGAAGGCCCTCGCCCTGTACGAGATAGTGCGCCCGGAAGAGCACGCGCCGCCTCTTTCCGAGCTGTACATTCGGGCCGCTGAGGCGGCCTTCGCCGCCGGCGACCCGGCTCGCGCCTCGGCCTATTCCGAGGCCGCCGCAGCTGCCCTGGACGACCCTCACGAGCGGCTCGCGCTCGGCCTGGTGATGGACCATCTCGGCCGCTACCGCCGCGCCTCGGGCGACCAGGAGGGATCGCTCGCGGCCTACAAGCGGGCCGTCGATCTGGTCCCACGCGATCCGAGTGCCGCTCGGGCCCGTGTGCTCGGCTCGCTGGCTCAGTTCCGGATGCTCGAGGGAGTCTTCTCGGAAGCGCGACGGTACGCGCAGGAGGCGGTCGCGGTGGCGACCGAGGTCGGCGACGAGGCTCGGCAGGAGCTCCTCCACGCAACCTGCACACTCGCAGTGGCCCAGGCCTGGGGAGATGAGCCCGAGCCGGCGGTCGAGATGCTGCGTCAGACGCTCGTCGATGCCGCCGCGCTCGGCCGCCTAGACGACCTATTCCGGGTATATGCCAACCTGACCACCGTCCTGGACCTGCTCGGCCGGCGCGAGGAAGCGATCGCGATGGCGTACGAGGGAATCGCCGAAGCGGAGCGTGAGGGCCAGGCCACGGTCTACGGCAACTTCTTGCGGGCCAACGCCTCAGAGTCGCTGTATTTCATGGGCCGCTGGCCTGAGTGCCGCCGCCTCTGCCTGGACGCGCTGAGCTGGAATCCGGTTGGCATCTGGTTCCTCTCGCCGCTCCTCAATCTCGCGACCGTTGAAGTCGCCATGAGCGCGGGGGAGCCGGCCGGAAGACTGCTGGGGCAGCTCCTTCTGGCGCTTGAAACCGTTCAGGATCCGCAGTTCGCGGTGCCGGCCCAGCAGGCGGCCGCTGCCTACGCCCTCTGGCAGGAGGACCTGGCGGATGCTCGCCGGGCGGCAGAGCGCGGCTGGCAAAAGGTCAGCGACACGGAGGACTGGCTGCTGATGGCGCGGATGGCGTCGACCTGCCTGGAGGTGGATGCCACGATTGCCGAGGACGCGCACCGCCGCCGCGACCTCGCGGCCCTGGCGGCCGCCCGCGAGCGAAGCCTCCCGATCCTTCTGCAGGCCGAGGCCGTGGTGAATGGCTGCGGTGTGCCGGCCAGGTTGGGGTCGCGTCGCCAGGCAGACCTGGCGATCCGAGTGGCCCGCGCGTTCCGGGCCCGCATAGAGGGTCGCGACGATCCGGCCACCTGGACGGAGCTCGCCGTCGACTGGGCCGAGCTGGGCGATCCGTACGAAGCTGCCCGCGCCCGTTGGCGCGAGGCCCAGGCTCTGCTCGATCGTGCCCGTGGGCGGTCCACGCGAACCGTCGCCAGGGATCCGTTGATCGCCGCCGCGGAAGGCGCCTATAACCTCGGGGCGTGGCCACTTCTGCGGGCCGTCGCCGAGTTGTCGCGGCGCGCCATGCTGCCGCTCCCCAAGCACATCGAGGCAGCCCTGGAGGGACGTCTCGAACCTCCAGCCTCTCCCTCCCGGTCGATCGGGACTCGGCCCGGCGCCTCGACGAGGGCAGCGCAGTCTCCGGCCGGTCGCGGCGGTGGGATGGGCCAGGCTGCCGGTCAGGCCAGCGGTGGCGCCGCGCCTCGACGGGAGCCGGGGATCGTCGCCGACTTCGCCGCATCGGCGGTGCAGCAGGCGCAGCATGACTTCGGCTTGAGCAAGCGCGAGCTGGAGGTTCTGGCGCTGATCGCCGAGGGGCGGAGCAATCCGGAGATCGGCCGGCAGCTCTACATCACGCGCAAGACGGTGGCCGTGCATGTCAGCAACATCCTGACGAAGCTCGGCGTATCGGGACGGGTGGAAGCGGCGGCGGCAGCGATCAGGCTGGGACTCACCGAGCGCGCGTAGGGCGCCTGCGGCCGGCAGGCCGCCTCGAGCTCGCTCCCTCGCATCCGTTCGCCGCGCTGCCCGAATACCAAGAAACCCGGACTCATTGCCCGGGTTTCTTGCGGTGTGTCCGTTCTACCAGCGCTTGCCCAAAATAATCAGGAGAAGCAGGTTGATCGGATCCAGATCGCGCATGTCCACAGCCGACTCCTTGTTTGTCTCCCCCGGAGGAAGTTGCCGCGCAGGCCGCGTGCAGCGTCGGTAACCATAGCCCTTCCGATCCGGGATTCTCAATCGCTCATCCGTACGGAGGGTACCGACCGGACCATGGGCGGGTACTGCCATGTCCCCGGCCGAATGGCACAAGGGCGTTTCCCTACAGGATCAGCCGGATCTCCAGCTTTTCCCGAATCCTAGGGTCGCCGGCACGGGCAGCACGGATCCCAGTCGAACGAGGCGGCAGGGCCCGAGGCTTACTGGGCCTTGACTGCCGCGATCAGATTCGCGAGGCCCTGCTTGGCGTCGGCGAAGTACATCCCCGTCTTCGGGTTCACGTAGAGCGGGTTGTCTACGCCGGCGTAGCCGCGACCCATCGAGCGCTTCATCACGATGATCGAGCGAGCCTTGTCGACGTCGAGGATCGGCATGCCGAAGATCGGGCTGGAGCGGTCCGTTCGGGCGGCGGGGTTGGTGACATCGTTGGCGCCGATCACCAGGGCCACGTCCGTCCGCTCGAATTCGGGGTTGATCTCGTCCATCTCCTTGAGCTGCGGGTACGGCACGTTGGCCTCGGCCAGCAGCACGTTCATATGGCCCGGCATGCGCCCGGCCACCGGGTGAATGGCGTACGAGACGTCGATCCCGCGAGCCTCCAGCAGGTCGGCCAGCTCGCGGACGCCGTGCTGCGCCTGGGCGACCGCGAGGCCG
>Ga0182010_10001358_pt1 | contig 13006 bp, 9 predicted proteins | sample 611E1MmetaG_FD_120488 | JGI IMG/M metagenome (GOLD analysis project Ga0182010, IMG submission 120488) | Permafrost microbial communities from Stordalen Mire, Sweden - 611E1M metaG | ecosystem: Environmental > Terrestrial > Soil > Wetlands > Permafrost | place: Sweden: Stordalen | collected...
CCTGATGCAAGGGAATGAGGAACAAAATATGCCCGAAGGCAGCTTGGCTGTGGGCTGAGCTCAGACCAGCTTCAAAGAGTCCACTATCATCTTCATTAGGTAGAGAGAAGCAAGAGGTAGAGTACCTTGCAGCACTATCAGAAAGGCGCTTATAAGAGGCCATCCTGGTGCGCTTTGCCAAACAAACGAAGTATAGTTTAAGATGAAGAATACTAATTACGTTGTTCTTTTGTAAATTAAGTCCTAGTTTCATTCATTGCTAGAAAAAAATAAACTTATTTTCTTGGAAGGTTATTTTCAATATATATCCATCTGTTTAGAACCATTATCCAGGAACCAAATGAAATTCCCTTAGATTTTAGCTGAAGAGAGTTTCCACGATTCAGTTCCAAAATCTAGTGATTTTTACATTTTTGATTGAAATCTTGAATTTTTGAGGAGAATTAAGTCTTCAATCAAACTCAATATTCGAGCTCTTACGGCATTAGTCAATAAGGCACTTTCAAATGATTGTGACCATTTTCAAAATCTAGTGACTTTTAATTTTACATTTATCATCAGATTTTGGCAATAGGTCGTTTCTATAGAGAAAGGACATTAGTTTAGATTCATTTGCATTATATAATTACATAAATTTTCCAATATTACGTTTATTTATTATATTACGATGCAACCATGGTTCCAATAAACATTAACCTTAATAGTTTTTCTGGACTACCGATTTTTTAGGAAGTCTTCGGTAGTTTTGACAACAACTATGAATGTACAGAAGGAGTAAATTTTCGTGGAAAACTCCCCTATTCTGTCCTAGATTTAACATTCCAATGGTTCAGAAAGATCGTAATATATACACCAAAAAAGGGCTTTGAGACATCAAAATCAGTAATATAAGTGTTCAAATTTAGCTGCATACTTGAAGAAAACCACAGTTATTGGAATGGTCTTAAGTCCGTTCTTTTTAATTCGATTGATGATTTTATCAAACTACTTAGATAGAATAATGCTTCACTTGAAGGAGTTTTTGCAGTTATTGATTTATACATCTAAGATCAAAAAACACTGTTTTCACATAATTTTGATAGTATCCACTAAATCTTAATCGATGATTTCAATACCATCTCCCTTCTTTTCATAGTATTAAACAATAATTGGCATATAACTCGTACTGATTCAGTAAATATAATCACAAAACTATATATGTCAAAATCATTTTGTTAGATACATAGATAAAGGTGTTTAATTTTCAATGCTTATCCCATCCAAATCATAGGTATGGGAGGGTACTACCTCAGACCAAGGTTCCAAGAACCAACCCATTTTATAATGAAGTGATGATTTAGGTGTTTAAAGAAAACAAAATGAGGTGAAGGTTAACGTCATAGCCTACCTAAGGTCCGTGGTATTCGTGACCTTCCACACTCCATAACTACTATTAAATATATAAACACAAACTAAATTTATAACATCATGGTATTTAAATCACAACAGATACATGAATCAACTATATAGGTTGGTGTTCATGCCCGCTGATTCTTCTGACTTATAGGTCTATTTTAATGAAACTGCGTCAGTGTTCTTGCATGCAAATTTCCAATAATTCCGGAAAAATAAATCTTTGATGTTTTAGACTTGTGTTTTTTTGACTACTCTTTAATTAATCAATCAGTAAAAATATCCTCAAAATAATCTTCTTCAGCTTCAATAATTACCTTTATCTTATAGCTTTTCCCGTTGAATTCCAACTTTCTAATTACTCTTTCAATACATGTTGTGCATTCAGATTCTTTTGAAAATTTTTCTATAAGAATCTCAATTTCATGGATTTCATTTGTTGTAAGTTTAATCATCTGACCCTCCAAAAATTTAATTTAGTTTCAATGAATTCTACACCTCATTCCCTTATCCAATTCTAACTTTTTGACTGACAAAACTTATCTCCGTATGATTTGTTATAATCCTTTTGCTTTTAAAATAATTAAAGGTTTAATGTTATTAATCTTTCATTTTAACTGCTCAGTTCCAATTAAAAGTCTTATTTTATAGATCCGATTTTCTCTCATAACTTAAGTTCGAGTGGCAAACCTATCTCTTGAGGCAGAGTTCGATTATTTAGTTTGGTATGTTCGAATAATATTGTTTTTTCGCAGATAATTCAGATCAAAAGAAGTCGAATATCCATCCCATGTTGAAAATAACTGTTTTAATATTATCAAAAATTTCTGTGTTATTAAAAAGATCAGCTCTTTTCATGCCTTTCCATTTTACTTTAAAGGCACAATCATACACACGATTCAAATCCACAATCTTTGAAGTCGCTGGTAATTCAATTATTTCCTAATACGTAAGGCTATGCGAATTCTTGAGAAGACAATCAATCAGAGTTTTATCGAAATCCCTTAAATTGTGATTTACGCTTTTAAGATACAATCAAAATGATTGCATCCTTTGAAGTTGGATTCTTGATTTATGTAGTTTATGCTTTAAGCTGTTAATTTCTGAGTTCACCCGTGTAAGTCCTAATTGGATTATCAAATCATATGTAATTTCAAAATAGGCTCAACCGATACATTTACAGAACCAATAGTATAATGTATATATGAAACTTGATGACCAGAACATTCCTATGTAAAAAGCTTAAATTGGCTCCTACAGATGAGCTAATTTAAGCTTTTTTAAAATTGTCAAGATGTATTCATTGTCAAGAATATATCTATTACGATTCTTTCATACTTATATTAATAATTATGATTGAACCTGAATGGTGAGAACAACTTGGTTTCAGAGGCGTTAAAAAAGCAGATATATCGATCTATGTTGGTTGTCGGTTTTTTTCCTTATGTTTGGGATAATGGTATCTGGACAGGGATTCCGGCAGTCTGTAGGGAAAGAAATCGGGATTTTGATGGTTCCCATATTTTCTGTAGTCGGACAAGAAAATTTTCATCTAACCCTTTTAGTAATGGCTACTATTACTGCTACTTATGTATCCATCACCCAGAAGTACACAATCTACTGGGATCTCATGAAGAATACCCAAGAACGCATGAAGGTTTTCCAAAGAGAATTTCGAGAGGTATAGCTTTCTCATAACATCTATATGCTGGAAAAAATTGAGAATCAACGAAAGGATGTGATGGTAGACCAAATGAGGATGTCCAAACAGCAGTTTAAGCCTATGGCGTATATCAGTATCATTTCCGTCCCTCTTTTAATGTGGATTTACTACTACATAAGAGGTCACGGATCTGCCACCATAGTTTTCCCCACTAGGGTAAACAGCTGTTGACTTCTCTTGTTTTTGGCCCTTTTCAGCACTGATTTACTGGTACTTTATCTCTTCTCTTGGAGTTAGCCAGCTTATTGGAAAGGCATTAAATATTTGGGAGTCTGATGCAGTGATCATCCAGAAAGTGGACTACAACCGTCTCAAAGCTTCTGACTCAATAAAATAAACTCTAATTAATCTCGCAGTGAAATTATTCGTAAAATGGCTAAAGATTAGTAAGTGTATGATGACTGATTTTGTCACATATTTTGCTGTCTCCTTAGTGACAGAAATAGGCTTTAACTTTGTTACTAAAATCTCCTTTATGGCTTTTTTGGTCCTGTCACTTCAATTTATTTTTTATTGCTCAAGGTCTGCATCTGAATCTGTGATAATAAATATATAAGTTCAAAAATAGACTCAAAAAAAACTACAAAGTAGTTGAGTGGATAATATGCATAATTTCGATTCCAGAGCTCTAAAATATTTTATTTCCTGGAGCCAATTGCAAAAAAAATGAACTAAACACAATAATAATCATTCGAAGCTATAGTAAATCGGAATTACTGAGATTGCTTTATAGGCATGAATTGCGTCCATCCATATAATCCTTTTTTACTAAAATTATCCTTAAATCTGATTTATTTACCTATACAGAACCATGATTCTTCCGCGAACCTCTATCAGTGTTGATCTTGTGGCAGATGCAATTTTTTCTGCAATAGCTTTCAAGTCTTTTCCTTCTTCAGCACTCTTCAGTACCCTTACCTTTACAAGCTTTTTAGCTTTTATCTGCTTATTCAATTCTTCAATTAAAGTGTCAGTTATCCCATTTTTTCCGATTTTTAGAATAGGATCAATTAGGTTTGCTTCAGATTTCAATTGGTATAATTTTTTCTTCTCCATTGTCCTTCCTCACACTGATAATGATAAAACTCCTACTACCAACTATGAAATACTTATATTTCTACCAACGAAAATTTTATAACTGCTAAGAAGAAACTATTTACTTCTGTAAGCTCTTTACCATTGAACCGTATTTTCCCTCTTTCTCATCATTACCTTTATTCAAACTTAATGCCACAATGTAGGTGTATAAAGCGATTTTTCTTTTTTCCCATTAGCATCTATATCAATGTTTACTGATAAACTTAGAAGCGATAAGAAAATATTCTTTTCAAAATACACATTAATTCTTTCCACCATCTCTCCTAAAAATATGGCATTAAAGCACAAGATGCTATCTTGTATACTCTCGCCATTTATAACAATTTGCTATATAGTTGTGGTAATTTCCTTTGACAAAGCAATAGTTGCCTTTGGATATATACTTGACTTCTTCTTTCGGTTAAAATACTTTTTTTAATCTGCCATCTTTCTTGCTGCATGAACAATCTGCATTTTAGTATACCTTGCTACCAATGATACTCTTTTTGTAATTCCTCCGTTGTGAAATCAATCGCGGAATGTTATATATTCGGGAAAACTCCAAGCCATGAAGCAAGATTATTTCCTTTTAACCAGATTTTTTTCTATTATGTTTCATTATCCTTTTATTTTAAAGATAGCTTCAGCTATTTTTAAGATACTTCTTTTGTTTTCAATGTTGTCAAATGATAGAGATTATTAAAAAAAACTGTACACAAAATCTCCATATTAACTCTTTTTTTGCCTCTCCTTGTTTTTGCTTCATTTTCTTGGGATTTATCTGCTTTTGCATATCTAGGCTCTGAAAGTATAACAATAGAAACCTGAATAAATGCCTATTTTATTTTCAAACTAAGGCAATTAAGTTGGCTATAAACTTATCCAAAATTTCTTCTTCTTTGCAGTTATCAATTATTCTTTTTATGAATGATAAGATGTTGTACTGCCGGTATTTAATAAGGGAAACCAAGAAATTTTATGATAGAAATTCAACCATTACATTGTTTCTCAAGTTCAAAGTCGGAAAGATCATGCAAGTGCTGTAAAATAGGCATTTTAAACATAAAGATGGCATCAGCTTCAGAGAGCCTCTGAAACGGTTTTGTTAATAATACATGAACTTGAACGTGGTATGAAAAGATTTCTTCCAATTAATTAAGGAATCAATCTCAGCAAATTTGTCTTCAACTATTGAAGATGTTTGCATTCTTCATAAAGAGCAAAATAAGTAAGATTTTTCATGAATAAAAATTACTGTTCAGAGATTTAAACCATATTCTCGTTTAGAGTAATGAGATCAAACAAGAATCGACGACTTATAAGTTTAGATAAACGAACCGAGTTGTTTGAAGCATATCTCATCCTTAAGGTAAAGGTGATGATTGCAATTTAATTTTACAGAGATTTGAGACCAACAAAATAAATGGAATTCTGAGATGCAATCTTTTAAGTTTTTGCATTCTGAAAGACTTTCTTTTTCCTTGACAAAAAAATTATTGATTACTTGGTTTAACAACTTAAAAAAATACAAAGCTTAAAATCAATTGCTTAGAGTTGTACATAGAATAATGAAAGTTGAGTACAAAAAGGAAATAGTAAATTAAAATAGTAAATTAAAATAGTGAATGAAAAGTAACTATTCACCTACAAAAATCATTTGATAATATCCATTTTGACACAACAGAAATTTCTGATCCTTAGTGATGAGAAATAAAAAAATTATCAATAGCCTACAGTTAAAGGAAATAAGCTCATCAGAATTTGTTCAATGAATTTTAGTAAAGATGGCTACAGATATTGTTTTTTCAGGCTTAACAATTACTTTTAAATGAAAGCAAAAAAGTGCAAGAACATAAGAAATTCGACATTATATTTATGTACACAGATGTAGAATTCGTTTATCTATTTAGCAACTATTATTCGTCGAAAGTTAGATTAATTTTTAAGCTCCTATCACATTGAGAAAATGGATAGCATTCTTGTGTGCATCGATGAAAAGTGGGATAAATGAAGGTAAGGATGTGAAGAATAAACAATAGATGAATGTAGAAGATTGAAGTAAAAAATGTAGAGGACTTCGATAAATCTCTGATTTTTATTAGTCATTATACACTATTAAATATAGGCGGATGAGGAAATGTAGGAGTTTATCGAAATCTTCTGTGGTGAAGGCAAAAGAGCAAATTAATAAAAATGGATGAAGGTAGGTTTGGATAGAATCAAAATTAGGTTCGATACGGATGGGAGTAATGAACTAAAAGGGGTTTGCAGGAGCATGAAAGAACAACTTGAACAGCGTTTAATTGAGCTCAGGAAAGAATACGAAGCTGGGCAAAAAATAATGGAAGATATCAAGTTAAAGCTTGTAGAACTTGAAAACAGGAAAAATAGCCTGAGTGAGACTCTCCTTAGGATTAGTGGAGCAATTAATTTACTTGTAGAGGTATTGGAAGACAGTGAGGGTGCACATGAGCAGCTGATTAAAGCAGTTTTAACTTCAGAAGGTACTATAGAGGTCCCAAATGTTGTGAGACAGTCCCTTGAGAAGGCCAAGGAGAGTCTGAAAGAAGCAGGACTCGCAACAGGAACACTGGTAGAACAAAAAGGCATTCTTCCGATAGGTGTTATGGTTGGGGAAATTATCAGACAAGAACCTAAACAAGGAACAAAATTACCAGCAGGTTCAGCTGTAAATCTTGTAGTTGCGGCAAAAGGTAAATATCTACCTACAGTTGATATAAAATTAGTATGTAATCCATATTCCGGCTGCAACTGTGAGCAAAAAAAAGAATGATATTAAGTTTATCTAAATAAGATAGACTATTACCTTAGCAATTCAAGAAGCTAATCCAGGAATTAATCTATGTTGTTGGTTTTCTTGAGAGCTTAGAGACCCATGTACCTTTGAGGTTCTGTTTGAGAAGTTTCTAAATAATTATTAAGTCGTTTCAAAAGTTTGATTAAAAGTAGTGATATGTATGTAAATATATGGGATCTTTAATCCCTATATTAGGCGATTACGCCAGTTTCCACTGTGATTTCATCCAGACTGAAAAACAGCGGTAAGATGGATAGAAAAAATTGGAGAGCCAGATAAAAATCTGAAAGATCAAAATTTCAGTTGCTACTCAGCTGCAAGCAACTGGCCCTGTTCTTACTAGCGTTATGAATATAATGGGATCATTAAATATCAAATATTTAAATCGGTTCATGTTTTTCTGATCGTTCCTTATTTTCAACATAGTTTTTGATGACATCGTGAGTTTTACCATTGACAGCAGTTTCCATACTACCTACTTCACTCTAAAGTTCACCACTGAATGGTGTTTTTAATATTAGATTTTCTTTAAAATTTTTTCATGATGTGATATTTGTTATTATCTGCATTACCCTTGAGAGAGAATATTTTGTCCATTACCAACTACCATAAATACCTATGTTGTTTACAGCTTTCGTTAATTATTACTTGAAAATTAATTAATATTTATTCAGTAAAATAATAAACATATATTTATTCTGCGACCTTGCAAGACAACGAGTAGAATACCCATTCAATATCTCTCTGAGTCATGAATATCTGTTTGATCGTATGTAACTGGTTACGATCTGGTTACGGTTGCTGATCAAAAAATAATTAATAATATTTTTGCTTTTTGTGGTTGCAAAAGATTTTGTGCGGAATTATTTTTGGTTCCGTTGAAACAAATCTGGCTTTCTTGCAAAATCAGAAAAAACCTTCACAATTAAGAAAGTTAATCATTTTAATTCGAAAGAAAATGACACACAAAGGTGAAAATTATAGTGTCAAAATGCAGAAATATTATTTTTGCAACGGAACCTTTTATTATTACATGCTAGTTTCCTATGATCCTAGATGGAGCTTTAATTTAAGTTGACAGCAACATTTTAGTTATTCATCATCAAATTATTTTAATAAAACATATGTATTTATCTCAAATTCATATACAAAATGTACTATCATTTAGGGTGAAATTGGGAAAAGTACAGTGTTTTTGTCACAAAAAAACTATGCTTCTTATATTCGGACACTTTTACTGATATATAAAGTAATTAATTATATAATATTTTAAAATATAACTACTTGATTAATAGTAATTGATGTTAGATTTTAAAGTATTTTATGGAAAAGTGAGTAATGAAAAAGGGATTATTATTCGCAAATTATAACTAATATATTATTAATATATTATTAATATATTGTTTATATAGTATTATTATTCGATGTTAAAATATTCCATGGTGAAAGATTTTTTTGTTTAGAAACTATTTTTTTATAAGTTATTTTAAATAATATAATTGATTGATGTATACTAAAATTCATTATAAAATTCATTAAAATGAATAAAAAGGTGATAAAAAGATGTTAAAACAAATGAAAAAGACACTGGATATTTTGCTAGTAGTTTGTTTTTTAATGTCCGTGACCGCTGCAGTAATAAGTGCAGAAAAGATATCCACGGAGAGCGAAATTAGTAAGAACACGACAATGTTTAACGAAACATCTACAAATATTACTACGAGTAGCGGAATGGATAGCAATATGATAGCTGCCAATGAAATAGCTATGAAAAAAGTAGTAGCTATGAAGACTGACGATGGTAAAGATATAGCTATGGGAAAAGTAGTGGCTATGAAGATCGACGATGGTAACGAAATAGCTATGGGAAAAGTAGTGGCTATGAAGACTGAAGGTGGTGACGAAAAAGCCTTGGGAAAAGTAGTGGCTATAAAGACCGACGACGGTAAAATAATAGCTATTAAAAAAGTAGTGGCTATGAAGACCGACGATGGTAAAGATATAGCTATAGGAAAAGTAGTGGCTATGACGACCGACGATGGTAAAGATGTAGCTGTGGTAGATGGGGGTATGAGGACCGAAGATGGTGAACACGGCGAACATGGTGGACACGGCTAATCATAATATAAATTAATTTATCTTTTGTTTCTTTTTTTGAAAATATATATAGTAGTTTGATTCATTACTTATCCAAAATAGTTAATATGCAATTGATTCTTAAAAACGTTTAATTGGATGGAAAAATAGGAAATAGAATATTTGTCAGTAAAACTATTGACTTTCCATTAATTTCAACGAAGGATAAAATGATAAGTAATGTAGAAGACTCAAAATAGAATGAAGTTAACAACAATAAAATATTGTTTATGTAGTTAGTGAGATGATCAACCCGATGCTTTAAAGCTTATTTTTTCTGACGTTTTCTATTTATGTTCGTGGTTTAGTTTAATTAGTTCCAGATGTTCCCTGAGCTCCATATACTCTAGAAGTCACATAAGCTCCATGAGTTCAATAAGCTTCATGAGTCATAGAACAGTAACCTTTTCTTATTTCGTATGGAACTTAGGAAATTCAGAGATTTTGATGCAAAAACTGTGTATCTTATTTTAGCTTTATTCATGGTTTAAGGTTGGTCAGATAATAAAATATCTTAAATCTAAATATTTGATTAATATCAATTTATTGTTATATTTAATATATTTTATGAAAAAGTGGGTATATTACTGCATCGTAACATTAAATAATTTATATTTAATTGTAGTTCAATGTTAAAATATTCAATAGGGAATAACTTTTTGTTTAGAAACTATTTTTTCTATAAAAAAATTCAAATGATGAATCTAAGAGATATATTTACCTAGCCAATACATATGATTTCTTGAAATTTTCATAAATATTGTAAATCATCAAATACTTTTATTCATTATAATAAATAAAAAAGAGATGACAAGATGTTAAAACAAATGAAAAAGACACTTGGTATTTTGCTAGTAGTTTGTTTTTTAATGTCCGTAACAATCGCAACAGTAAGTGCAGAAAAGATATCCACGGAGAGCAAAATTAGTAAGAAGACGACAATGTTTAACGAAACATCTACAAATATTACTAAGAGTACTGGTGATATGATAGTTGCCAACGAAATAGCCATGAAAAAAGGAATGGCTGGTAAAAAAATGGCTATGAAAACTGAAGATGGTGACGATCTGACAGATCTTTAAAATGTTTTAAGCGCTATTATATTATTAATTAAATTAATAAAAAGGTGATAAAAAGATGTTAAAACAAATGAAAAAGACACTTGATATTTTGCTAGCAGTTTGTTTTTAATGTCCGTAACAGTCGCAACAGTAAGTGCAGAAAAGATATCTACGGAGAGCGAAATTAGTAAGAACACGACAATGTTTAATGAAACATCTACATAATGAAACATCTACAAATATTACTACGAGTAGCGGAATGGATAGCAATATGATAGCTGCCAATGAAATAGCTATGAAAAAAGTAGTGGCTATAAAAACCGACGATGGTAAAGTTATAGCTATAAAACAAGTAATGGCTATGAAGACCGACAATGGTAAAGATGTAGCTGTGAAAGCGTAGGAGCTATGAAGACCGAAGATGGTAAATATAATTTTTCTACATTTTGAACACAGACATTTGTGCATTCCTCAAGGGATTCATGTTTTCAATAAACAACTACACTTTGTTAGATGTCTATAAATACTATATAGAAGACTTGTGAAATCAGATGTTTATCAAAATCTTATAAAATGAACAGATAAAGAAAAGAAGAAAAATATCTAGGGATAACCGGTAGAATGCATGAGTATACAGGGCAACTGTAAAAAATTTTGATAAATCTCAGATTTAAACAAATTGCTTATATTTGCTTTGTAGACAACCAGCCAAAAATTGAAATTTATCGAAATCCTCTAAAATATCTTATCAAATAAAAAAATCAAATCGTCCTTGAAATAGAACGGAGCATGTCTATATATTATAAACGCAAAATTTTTTTCTACATTTTTCCAAAAATTGGAGTGTACTCGGTTTTCAGATTTGATCAATTTCATATCTCTGACATTTATTGAGCTAAGTATATAAAACGGAGTGGAAACTATGGCAATTGCAGATATTCCTTTATTTTTGACAGCAAAGAAGATAAACGGAGACAAAGTCATCAATATGGCTGGAGAACATCTGGGGAAAATTGAAGACCTAATGATTGATCTAGAAAATGGTAGAGTTGCATATGCAGTACTTTCTTTTGGTGGGTTCCTTGGTATGGGTAATAAATTGTTTGCTATTCCGTGGAGAGCTATTGAATTGAAGCTCTATGAGCACACATTAATAATCACCCTTAATGTCGATAAGGAAGTCCTAAAAAAAGCAGAAGGTTTTGATAAGGATAAATTACCTCTAACTCATGAGGAGCTATTTGAAGTATATAATCACTATGGCTATGAGCCTTACTGGCAGACAAATAGGTAGGAGCAAACAGGATTTTCAAGATATGTCATGAAAGATCTAAAGTTTGATACTCATTGCTTCCGACCTGTCCAAAGAAGAAGAAGGAAAACTACGTGCAACATTTGCCGAAGAATCAAGTTCGCCAAAAAATTCAGTTTTACCAGGGAGTAAACTCTCTGGGAACCACTTTTGAAAATATGCGTTCTATGCATATCGTTTCACATAATCGCATTAAATTAGCTAAAAGTACAAATCGTGTGCGAAAGTAGCACAGCCAGTCCAAACACATCAGATTTTGAATCTGGTCTTGTAGGAGTTCTGTGTTCAAATAGCACCTCTCGCACCAAGTAGGAGTTGAGATTATGAAAGAAACAATTTGGTATCCTTCAGAATGGAAATGTAAATGCCCGCACTGTGAAGCAACTAACACATGTTCTGTGCCACAGAAAGATATTGTGTGCACAGAATGTGGGAAAGCATTTGCGGTTTCTGTAGCGCATACAGAAGAGTAATTAAGCCATATATCGAAGAAATCTAATTTGTTAGCAGTAGAGCTTAATGCAGTTGAACTGAAAAATCAATAGCATTAAACCACATTGTTTATTGTACTTTATTTTACATCTCAAGTGTATAGGTCCTTTCTTCCCCCCCTTCTTGGAAAACCGGAATGAATTATTTTTATAACCATACAAATATGAATAGATCAAGTCTCCATAAATGCACAGTTTTTGTAGTAAAATCTTTGAATTTCCTAAGTTCCATACGAAATAAGAAAAGGTTACTGATCTATGACTCCTGGAGCTTATGGAACCTCTAGAACATCTGGAGCTCCTGGAACACTTGAAATTAATTAGCCTACTTGTTTCCTGTTATCCAGTCTTCATTTATACCAATAAGTATTGAGACTGCTAATCTCAATACTAGTTTCTAGTTAGGAGATACCCCATACACTCTGCTTCTTAAATATAATTTTTTATTTTCATATTGTATACTATATATAACACTCAATAAATAAAAATAACAATGGCACTTTCAAAATATAAATCCGAATTAATATGCAATAATTAATATATTATTACTAATCATTAATACTCATTCTGAACTGATATAGTTAAATTGAAAATCACATACAAATGTCTTAATGTCGATAAAGAATAAAAGATAAACAAGCTTTGAAAGGACAATTACAATTTTGTCAATAGTATGTTTTTCAATTTAACTGCGTAAGTCCTAACCGGATTAAAATTGTATCAAACTTAATAAAAAGGAGTGAAATGAATGTTGAAACAATCATCTAGTAGAATAAAAATAGTACTGGCTAGTTTGCTGGTAGTTTTTTTTGTAGCGGCCGTGGCAGCTCCGGCAGTAAGTGCTTACCAGACTCATAACAATTCCAGCAGTTCCAGCAGCACAGGTAACAAAGGATTGCAATCATTCAGCACAGAGCAATTAGCCAAACAGCATTGTCTATCAGATACTGTTGTTTGGCTTAATCTTCGAACAGGCGTTTATCATTTCAAAGGTGA
>Ga0182010_10001359_pt1 | contig 12995 bp, 10 predicted proteins | sample 611E1MmetaG_FD_120488 | JGI IMG/M metagenome (GOLD analysis project Ga0182010, IMG submission 120488) | Permafrost microbial communities from Stordalen Mire, Sweden - 611E1M metaG | ecosystem: Environmental > Terrestrial > Soil > Wetlands > Permafrost | place: Sweden: Stordalen | collected...
CGACCAGCCGCTGAACGGTCCGGGTCGCTGTCGCCGCGCGGCTTCGGGCGAACCTCCGCCGGCCATGGAGTCCGCCCGCCGCCGGAGCGCCGTGGCAACCGCAATCAAGGGCCGGCGCCCATGCCCATCCGCCTTGCACGCCCCCCTCGATTGCCGGTAGGCTTTGCGGGCCACAGTCGTTGTTGGGGCGACCTCGGGCACCTAGCAATCTATGTCGCCGGCTGATCCGGCGGGAGGAGTCCGATGGCCGCACGCACACGTTTCACGCTGGGCGAACAGGACATACCAAAGGCCTGGTACAACATCTCCGCGGACCTGCCGGTGGCGCAGTTCCCGCCCCTCCACCCGGGCACCCACCAGCCCCTCGGTCCGGCCGATCTGGCCCCGCTCTTCCCGATGGGCCTGATCCTTCAGGAAGTCTCGACTGAGCGCGAGATCGAGATTCCGGAGCCGGTTCGGGACCTGTACAAGCAGTTCCGCCCGAGCCCGCTCGTCCGCGCCCTGCGGCTGGAGAAGGCGCTCGATACGCCGGCCCACATCTACTACAAGTACGAAGGCGGCAGCCCGGCCGGCAGCCACAAGTGCAACACGGCGATCGCGCAGGCGTTCTACAACAAGGAAGAGGGCATCAAGCGGATCGCGACCGAGACCGGCGCCGGCCAGTGGGGCAGCGCGATGGCTCACGCCGGTGCGATGTTCGGGATCGAAGTCAAGGTCTACATGGTTCGGGCCAGTTTCGACCAGAAGCCGTACCGCCGCCTGATGATGGAGACCTACGGCGCCAGCGTTGTCGCCAGCCCGAGCATGGACACGGCAGCGGGTCGGGCCATCCTGGCCGAGCATCCGAACAGCACCGGGTCGCTGGGAATGGCCATCAGCGAGGCGGTGGAAGATACCGTCATGCGCGAAGACACGCACTATGCGCTCGGCTCGGTCCTCAACCACGTCATGCTCCACCAGACTGTGATCGGTCTCGAGTCGATCAAGCAGATGGAGATGGCGGGCGAAGAGCCGGACGTCATCATCGCTTGCGCCGGCGGCGGATCCAACTTCGCCGGCCTCAGCTTCCCGTGGCTCGGCCAGACCTTCCGCGGCGGCCGCAAGTACCGGGTAATCGCGGTTGAGCCGGAAGCCGCTCCGAGCATGACCCGCGGGCGCTTCGCCTACGACTACGGCGACACGGCCAAGCTGGCGCCGGTGGTCAAGATGTACACCCTGGGCCACGACTTCGTGCCGGAGCCGATCCACGCGGGCGGCCTCCGCTACCACGGCATGTCGCCGCAGGTCAGCCTGCTCAAGCACGAGGGCTTCATCGAAGCTCGCAGCGTCCATCAGCGCCCTTGCTTTGAGGCGGGCATCCAGTTCGCCCGAACCGAAGGCCTGATCCCGGCGCCAGAATCCACTCACGCCATCCGCGCAGCGATCGACGAAGCGCTCGAGGCCAAGAAGACCGGCGAGAAGAAGGTCATCCTCTTCAACCTGTCCGGCCACGGCTACTTCGATATGACGTCGTACCAGCGCTACCTCGAAGGCAAGCTCGAGGACTACGAGTACCCGGCCGAAGAGGTCAGGCTCGCACTCGAGGCCGTCGAGGCGTAGTTCAGGTCCGAAATCTGGGAGAGCCGCGTCGAAAGACGCGGCTCTTCTGATTCGTGGGGAGGGTGGCGGCGTGTCCGGGCGGAGTGGGTCCGCATGGCAGCCGATCGCGAGCGACCGCCTGCGCAGGGCAGTCGATCACGAGCCATCGGCCTTGCGCAGGGCAGCCGATCGCGAGCGACCGCCTGCGCAGGGCAGCCGATCGCGAGCGACCGCCTGCGCAGGGCAGCCGATCGCTGGAGGAGGAGGTAGCGATCGGCTGGAGGTGAGGGTCGGTGCGGGGTTCGGAGCGGGTCGCCCCGGGGGGAGCGAAGCGACCCGCCGGTACGATCACTTGCCCAAGTGATCGTGTACCGCCGTTTCCGGCGAACGCGAATAATCATTGCGGAGGGCCACTATTCAGTCATCGTGCATAGACCGTATTCGCCGTGGCACCTCCGACGTGCCGGAATCGGTCGCGGGCGGCGGATTGCACGCAACTGCGGATGGCGTAGCATCTGTGCATGCCACGACTTGCATGCTTCAAGTGCGGGCGAACTCTCTGGGCTACCGTTCCGGTGGCTCAGCTGTTCGCCGAGGAGCGGCGCTGCCCGAGGTGCGGAGCAGGGCTGCAGGATGACCGACGGGTTGCGGATCGTCGCTCCGAGTATCGCCGCCAGGACAGGGTAGGGGACTCGCCGACCGGGGAAGATCGACGGGGCGAAGAGCGCCGGGTCGGTCAGCGGCGCCGAGTGGGCGTGGCCTGACAGCTGCGAGCCGAGTCTAGGCGCGGATTCGCACGGCGCCGCTTAGGCGACATCAAGCCATGACCGCGAGCCAGCCGGCTAGAACAGACTGTCGTCTGACTTCGGGGGTTCGACCAGCCGATGGCGGAGCGCGAAGGCGACCGCTTCCAGCTTGGAGTGGACCCGCAGCTTGCCCATGATGTTCTGGACGTGGGTCCGGAGAGTGTTCGGGGCGATGTAGAGCCGCTCGCAGATCTCCGGGGTCGCGAGGCCTTCGGTCAGGGCCTTGAGCACTTCCAGTTCGCGGGGAGTCAGCGGCTCGATCTGGCGGCGTTCGGTGCCGCGCTCTCTTGCCGCAGCCACGCGCTGGGCGATCCCCACGATCACTGAACGCGGCAGAAGCGTCTCGCCGGCGTAGGCAGCGCGAACTGCGCTGACCACTTCGTCGATGGCTCGGTCTTTGGTGAGGTAGCCGTCGGCGCCGGCCTGAATGGACTCGAGAACCGTCTCGTCGTCCGTGAGGGCGGTCAGCATCACAACGCGCGCGGCTGGCCAGCGGGCCTTGATGGCGCGAGTTGCCTCGGCGCCGGTACCGTCGGGGAGACGGTAGTCCATCAGAACGACATCCAGACGCTCTCTGGCCATGGCCTTGGCCTCGGCCACGCTCCCCGCAACGCCGGCCACGATGATGTCGGGCTCGCGGCCGAGCATCTGTGACAGGGCTCCGGTCAGGAGCTGATGGTCGTCGACGAGGAGCACTCGGATTGGCCGGTTCTCGCCGTACGATTCGGTCATCTCGGTCGCCTTCTTGATGGCAGCAACGTGGCGCAGTGGGCGGACACCTTCTTCCACTGGCCGAAGGGCATTCTAGCTGTACTTTCAGCCAGCGCGCACTAATCCATTAGTGTGGGACGCCATCCGAATCGGGTGCCTGAGTAGGCCGGGCCGGTTTGTGTGGTACGGACGGAACTTTGGAGCGGCGGGGCGGCAGGCGCGTCAGGCGTCGGCCCAGCGTCGGCGCGGCGTCGGCGCCGTGGCGCCCCAGCGTCGGCCCGGCGGCGGTGTGGCAACTCCGCGGCCCAGGCGGCCGTCCCAACCGGCTGAACGGCGCCCCGCCGAGCGCATCGGCTCTCATCGCGTCGCCATAATGGCGTGGTGAGAGTCTCCATCCTCGGTTTCGGCTTGATCGGCGGTTCCATTGCCCGTGCCCTGCACGAGCGAGGTGAAGCCGGGCAGTGGCATGTGACTGCGTGGAGCCGCAGTCAGGCGCCGCTAACCAGGGCTGCCGCGGACGGGGCAGTTGATGTAGTCGCGGCCACGATCGAAGAAGCTGTCCGTGACGCCGACATCGTCATCCTCGCGGCGCCGCCCCTAACGTGCCTTGACCTCGTGGACGAGCTGGGCGGGCCTCTGCGAGGGGCTCTGTCGGAGGATTGCACGCTGACGGATGTGGCCAGCGCCAAGGCTCGCATCGTTGCCCGGGCGGACGCGCAGAAGCTGCCGTTCATCGGTGGGCATCCGATGGCGGGGCGCGAACAGAGCGGGTACGGAGCGGCCCTGCCGGACCTGTTCGTGCAACGGCCGTGGGTCACCGTCCTCGGGCAGTACGCACGGCTGTGCGACGGCGAGCGTATCGGCGAATTGATCGAGGCCTGCGGCGCTCTTCAGGTGCCGATGCACGCGGCCGCCCATGACAGCGCCGTGGCCGCGATAAGCCACATGCCACTCATCGTCTCCGCAGCGATGGTGGAGGCGGTTGCCGGCGGCTCGGGCGAGCCGGAACACGAAGACTGGCGCGCCGCAGAAGTCCTGGCGGCAACGGGCTGGGCCGGAATGACCCGTCTCGCGAAGGGCGAGCCGAGCATGGGAGCGGGCATCGCGGCCACCAACTCGGCGGCCATCGCCGGCCGGTTGCGCGATCTCCGCAATGTCATCGACTCGTGGCTGGCGGAGCTCGAGCGTGACGGCGGCCCCGACGCGGACGTGCTTCTGACTCGCTTCAAGTCGGCCAAGCAGCGGTTGACGGAGCGGGATCGGTGATGGCCGACGGCAGCCCAGAACTCGTATATGCAGTTCCGCGCGATGTGTTGTTTGGGGAAGTGGCTCCGTGGCTCGGGGTCAAGTGCAACGGCGTGAGATCCGTTCTGGAGCGGGCCGAGACTCTGGGCGACTACGTACCCAGACCCGCCGCCGAGATCGACCGCTCTCTCAAACAGATCATTCCGTATCTGGTGCTGCGTGACACCGACCGCATCTTCCTGATGAAGCGCACTCGCGCCGGCGGCGACGCGCGGCTCCACGATCACTACACCATCGGGGTGGGGGGTCACCTCAACCCTGGGGACGGCGGGTTTCTGGGCGGCCTGGCGCGGGAGTGGCAGGAAGAGATTGATGCCGACTTCATTCCCGACTTCGCGTTTGTCGGCTTGCTCAACGACGACACTGTGGAGGTGGGCATCCATCACCTCGGCGTGGTTTACGTCGCCGATGCGGCAGGCCGGCAAGTGGCAGTCCGCGAGACGCACAAACTGACCGGATCGTTCGAGGAGATGGCAGTTCTCGAGGACGTCTACGATCGGATGGAGACCTGGAGCCAGCTGGCTCTCGATGCGTTGAGAAACGCCGATCTCGGGCTGAGTCCGTCGTTTCGCCCGGCGGATCGGGGCGTTTCTGAATGAACCGATCGGTCGACTCGCGAGTCAAACCGATGAGCGACCCACTCGGGCCATCAACAGAGCGTGGCATGTTCGCAAAGGAAGCCTATTTGGGCACCGAAATCCTTCGGGCGCCAGTCCAACCGGCAATTGTTCGAGACCGCGCATTCGATCCCGTCTTCGCGGCGTCTCTCGAAGCCGAGCTTGCGATGGCCTACCGCCTGGCGGGCTACCTCCTGGCCGACTCGGCGGAGGCCCAGGACGCGGTACAGGAAGCCTCTGTCCGCGCCTGGCGCGGTTGGCCGCGTCTGCGCGAGCAGGAGAAGTTCCACGCCTGGTTCAGCCAGATCCTGGTCAACGTGTGCCGCACTCGCCTCAGCCAGCGGAGCAAACGCCGGACGCTGGACATTGAGGATGTGGATCTCGAGAGCGGGGATCCATTCAGGGCGTCCCTGGCTCGCGATGCCATCGGCCGGGCTCTCTCCTGCTTGAGCAAGGAGCTGCGCATGGTCGTGGTGCTTCGGTATTGGGGGGAGCTGTCGCTTGCGGAAATCGCCGACCGCCTGAAGATCCCCGTCGGCACGGTCAAGTCCAGACACCACGCCGCCCTGCAGGCGATGCGCCGCCGGATAGACCCGGTGGAAAGGGGCATCTGATGAGAGACCCAGAACTCTACGAAGGGCTGGACGTCGAGATGGACGAGCGTCTCGCGAGGTTCGCCCGAAGCACGCGGCACCCGGCGCTGCCGGATGCAGTCGCCGAGTTGCCGTGGGCGGTGCAGCTGAATCAGCGCCGAACGAGCCGGTCCGGTTTCCTCTCGGGGCTGGGAGACGGCTGGTCCGGCTTCCGTCGTGCCACATTTGGCCTCGCCCGGCTCGGAGCCACTCTCGCGGTCGCAGGTTCGTTGCTCCTGCTGTTGGGCAATGTCCACACCGGCGGGACCGCGGCAGCGGTGATCCGGCCTCTGCCTTCGGTTCATCCTTCCGGCGCCGTGGCCGCTCCGGGTGCCCCTGAAGTCGTCGTCGTTCCAACGAGCGGCATCGTCGATGATGTGATGGCCGATCACGTGGCCGGTGCGATCCGGCGAGCCGAGTCGGACGGGGCTGCGGCCGTGATCATCCAGCTCGACACGCCGGGCGGGAGTCTGGCGGCGATGCAGCGCATCGTCGAGTCCCTCAGTGCGAAGGTTCCGACGATTGTCTGGGTTGGCCCGCCCGGAGCCAAGGCCGCCAGCGCCGGCACTTTCATCACCCTGGCAGCAAACCTCGCCTATATGGCTCCGCAAACCAACATCGGGGCGGCATCGCCGGTCGCGTCCAACGGCCAGGACATCTCTGCGACGTATGGACAGACGGAAGCGGACAAGGTCATGAGCGACGCCGTCAAGTCGATCACCGCCATCGCTCAGGATCGTCATCCCGAGGCCGTCGCGTGGGCCGTTACGACAGTGGCAAATGCCCAGTCGTATTCGGCAGAGGAAGCCGTCGCGGCCAAGGGCATCAACGGTGAGGCCGCCACCCTGGACGACGTTCTCAACGCGGCAGATGGGCAGACGGTCACCACGTCGGCCGGGCAGGTCGTCGTCCATACCAAGGGGGCGTCGGTCGTCACGATCAACGAAGACGCCATTCAGGCGATGCTTCACACCCTGGACGACCCGGACATTGCCTTCATTCTGCTGGTCATGGGCGTGCTGCTGATCGGGGTCGAGTTCTTCCACCCGACGCTGCTCGTGGGGATGCTCGGCGCGCTTTGCCTGGCACTCTCGTTCTACGGCTCGGGCAGCCTGCCGCTGAACGTTCTCGGGGTGGTCCTGGTCGTGTTGGGCCTGGCCATGATCGTGCTGGAAGCAAATGTGCCGAGTCACGGCGTCTTCACCATCGCAGGAATCGGGATCTTCGTCGTCGGTGGGGTCGCCTTCTACGGCTCGCCCGGTCCATATCTGCCGAGCGCAGCCGTTGCCTGGCCGATCATCGGCCTATGTGCCGTGGGCGCCGCGGCGTATGGCCTGCTACTGGTGGGGACGCTGCTCCGGATGCGAAGGATGCCGATGCCCGTCGGAGCGGGTCTCGTCGGAACGGACAGCGTCGTCGGCGGAGTCGGTCTCGTACAGGCGGATCTCTCTCCTGTGGGGACTGTCTATGTCGGGCGGGAGTCGTGGTCCGCGAAGACGAAGGACGGCAGCTCGCTATCGCGCGACGCGAAGGTACGCATAATCGGTCAGGACGGCCTGACCCTGATCGTCGAGAAGGTCGACTAGAGCAAAAGAATGGGAGGATCAGCGGATGAGTGATTCACAGACAGCGATCTTGATCATCGCGATTGGGATAGTGGCCTTCGTACTCTTCGTCTTCGGGACGTCGGTACGAATCGTGAACCAATGGGAGCGGATGGTCGTCAAGCGCTGGGGCCAGACAAACCCCGGCCTGGTTCGCAACCCGGGCTTTCGATTCCTGGTCCCCGTCATGGACTCGGGCACCAAGGTAGACATCCGAGAGCAGTTCATCGAGGTTCCGCGCCAGACGGCAATCACGAAGGACAATGCCCCGCTCAGCGTGGACTTCCTCATTTACTGGAAGATCGTCGATCCGCTGATGAGCATCGTCAACGTGGCCAACTTCGCAGGCGCCCTTCAGGGTGTCGCCGCTACGTCGCTTCGCTCCGTCATCGGCGACATTCCGCTCGACGACGTCCTGTCTCAGCGCGAGCGCATCAATGAGACGCTTCGCCTGAAGCTCGATGAAGTGACCGAACGCTGGGGCGGCAAAGTTACAACAGTCGAGATTCGCGAAATCCTGCCGCCGCCGGCGGTGCAGGAAGCGATGAACCGCCAGCTCTCGGCCGAGCGAACGCGTCGCGCCGTGATCACCGAATCCGAGGGCACCCGGCAGGCCACCATCAACGTGGCCGAGGGCGACAAGCAGTCGGCCATCTTGCGGGCCGAGGGCGACAGACAGGCCGCCATCCTTCGGGCGCAGGGTTTCAGCAACGCCCTTCAGACTATCTTCGAGGCCGCCAAGGGCATCGACCAGAAGACGATGGCACTGCAGTACCTCGATGCCCTCAAGGCGTTGGGAGCCGGGCCGGCAACCAAGTTCGTCATTCCGCTGGAGTTCACTCAGCTCATCGGACCCATCGGTTCGATGATCAAGGGCGGAATGAAGGGACCCGACGACAAGGGGTAACCGTACCGTCGGTCGCCCAGCCGGCAATCACACGCCGTCTGTCGGCTCGGACATATCGCAGAATTGCGTGCTGGAGGCCCGGTGCGATACCGCCGATGCCTCCAGCGCGTTCTGCTGCCTATAATCTGGCCGTTCGTCCTGACATCTGTTAGTACGAATTGGGGGGCGGCCGCGAGCCGCTCGCACTGCAGAGCGGCATTCGTGCACTAATCGGGGTAGTGATGGCGATCAGGATTCTCGTTGTCGATGCGGACCCCACGGTCCAGCGAGCGCTGGGCCATGCTCTGGCGCAGGCTGGTTACGAGGTCCTTGCCACGACCGACGGGCCTGAGGCGCTGCGAATTGCTCGGTCCGACAGGCCGGCGCTCGTTTTGCTTGCCGCAAACCTGCCGGGCGTGGACGGTTTCACGATCGTCACGCGTCTCCGGATGGAAGACGGTCCGTCCACCCACACACCGGCCATTCTCCTGCTGCCCGAAAACGACGGTGAGGCCCGCAACAAGGCCTTGAGAGCAGGTGCGGACGACTACCTGGTGAAGCCGTTCCACCCGGCCGAACTCATGGCTCGTATGCGCAGCCTCCTGGCCCGCTACAAGCCCGACGAGCAGTTTGTGCCGCCAACGTCCACGCGCACGGCGATCGTTATTCCCGCCGCGCCCGTGCCGTCGCAGCGCCGCGACCCGGCGCGAGTCGTGCTCTTCTATGGCGCCAAGGGCGGCGTGGGGACGACGACGATCGCCATCAACTCTGCGATTGCGCTTCACAAAGAGCTAGATCGCCGGGTCTGCCTTATCGATGCGAATCTCCAGTTCGGAGACCATCGCGTCTTCCTGGACCTCGGTCCGGACCGAATGAGCGTGGTAGACCTGGCTCAGGCGCCGGCGGTTGACATCGACCTGATCCATCAGGTCCTCGTCAAGCATGAATCGGGCATCGAGTTGCTGTTGGCGCCGCCGTCTCCGGAAACGGCGGAACTGGTCACGCAGGACACGCTGCCCAACATCATCAGCTTGCTGGCCAACGACTTCGACTACATCCTGGTCGACATCGACAAGCGGCTTGACGAAGTGAATCTGCGGATCATGGACGCCGCAACGACGATCTACGTCGTGATGACCGCCGATCTTCCCTGCCTCAAGAATGTCCGGCTTGTCCTCGAGACGATCGGCCACCTCGGCTACTCCGAGAACAAAGTCAAGCTGATCTTGAACAGATCCAACGCCTTCACCGGCATCAACGTCAAGAATGCCGAGAGTGCACTCAAGCGCCACATCGACTATCAGATTCTCAACGAGTATCGGTCGGCGATTGGGGCGCTCAACAGCGGTGCGCCGTTCATGTACACGAAGGCAGACTCGGTCCTCGGGAAGAACATCCTGGAGTTCGTGAAAGGGATGGAGAAGGACCTGGGCGAGGTTCCGCGGGCCGGCCGTTCTCGCTGATCCCAGCGACTGGCAAGACGCCGGCCGCCGCAATCGGCCGATAAGCCGCGGATGATTCGCGACGCGTAGGGTGCGTCCGTGCTTGCGTCACTGCTTTCGGCCACTCTCCACGGACTCGACGGCCGCCTGATCCGCGTCGAGGTCGATGTGGCGCCCGGGCTGCCCGGCTTCACGATCGTCGGTCTGGCCGACACTTCGCTCCAGGAAGCAAGAGAGCGCGTCCGCGGAGCGATCAGGAATAGCGGCTACGAGTACCCACCCCGGCGCATCACCGTGAATCTGGCGCCCGCGGAGATGCGCAAGAGCGGAGCGTCGCTGGATCTCGCAATCGCGCTCGGGATCCTGGTCGGGTCGGAGCAGGTCCAGGCCGATGGCCGTTGGGCCGTCCTCGGCGAACTCTCGCTCGGCGGCGAGCTACGGGCGATGCCGGGCTTGCTGCCTATGGTTGCCGCGCTTGCGCGACGCCGGGTCAAGCGCGTCGTGGTCCCGATGGAGGGATACGTTGAGGCCGGACTTGCGGGTGGCATAGAGGTGGTTCCTGCCGGCACGCTTGCGGAAGCCGCCACGCTGTTGCGACAGAGCCGCCGGGGTAGGGCCCGGAGCCAGCCGCCGCGTGCCGAGCTCGCGGCCTACTCGAGCGAGGAGCGAGGTCAGGCGGATCTCAGCGCGGCCCTTCGCAATGATGCCGATCAGGCTCCTGACGTTGCCGAGGTTCGCGGCCAGCTGGAAGCCAGACGGGCCCTGGAGCTGACTCTCGCGGGCGGCCACTCGCTGGTGATGATCGGACCACCGGGTTCGGGCAAGACACTACTAGCGAGGACGGTGCCGGGGCTCCTCCCGCCACTCGAAGACGACGAGGCCCGAGTCGCCACGGTCATCGCCTCTGTGTCGGGATCGGCGCCGTTGACCTGCCTGGTCCGCACTCGGCCGTTCCGGTCGCCCCACCACACGATCTCGTATGCAGGGATGGTCGGGGGTGGACCGCACCTGTCGCCCGGCGAGGTGACCATGGCGAACGATGGAATCTTGTTCCTGGACGAATTGCCGGAGTTCGACCGTTCGACTCTGGAGGCGTTGCGTCAACCTCTCGAGGAAGGCTGCGTCGCAATTTCGCGGGTCGGCCGAGCGGCCGTCTTCCCTGCCCGGTTCCAACTCATCGCGGCCATGAACCCGTGCCCGTGCGGCCACGCCGGCGAGGGCGACGGCAGATGCCGGTGCAGTACAGCGATAGTCGATCGGTATGCGGGCATGATCTCCGGGCCGCTCCGAGACAGGATCGATCTATGGGTCCACATGCCGCGTGTCGAGCCCGGAGAATACGTGTCGGGAGCCGTGCCGGAAGGGTCCGGGGAGGTGAGGGCCCGCATCGTGGAGGCGCGGCGGCGGCAGAAGAGCAGGGGCGACCGCGCGAATTCGCGACTGACCGGTCGGACTCTGAGAGCCGCCTGCCTGCTCGGTCCTGCGGAGCAGGCCCACGCAATTCGGCTGGCGGAGTTGGAGGGGTGGAGCGCCCGAGGCATCGAGCGACTTCTTCGCGTTGCCCGCACGGCGGCGGACCTGGCCGGCGCGGATCGCGTGGACGGTTCGCACCTCGACGAGGCTGCCCGATTCCGGTCGCCTTCGGCGCAGCGGATGGGATACGAGGCGGTTGGCTGAACATGATAGGTGTGCAAAGCCTTGGGCCGATCATGCCTCGACGCGTTGCCGAGGCGGAACCGATTGTCGTAGCGGCTTGCGATACGGCGGATGCCAGCTCGCCCGCATGCGACTCCGTCGCAGATCGCGAACGTGACGCCTGGGTCGTCCTGCTGTCCGTGAACGGTCTGGGCCCGGTGAGCTTCGGAGCGTTGTTGGCGGCATTCGGATCGGCCCGGGCCGTGCTTGGCGCCGCCACTTCGCCGGCCGGCCCGGCTCTGCTACTCCAGGCTCTGGCCGAGGCCGCATCGGATGGCGCGGATGCCGACGCGGACCTGAGTCGGGCCATCTTCGACGCGTCGGCGGCCGCGCCACTGCCAGGGGACGCGAGGGAGATGGCCGGTTCACCGCCCCATGCCAGCCGGCGGCCGGCGATCGGAGCGGATCTTGCCGCGCGAATCTGCGATGCGGCAACGTCCGGGACCGGTGTCGTGGATCAGATACGCCGCCTCGGGCTGGACGTGGTAACTCTCGAGGACCCTTGCTACCCGGAGCGGTTGCGGCAGGTCGAACTGCCGCCTCCGCTGCTCTACGTTCGAGGTTCGCTGGAGGCCCTTGCGGCCCGCGACGCGGTTGCGGTCGTGGGGACGCGCTGGCCGACGGACAAGGGACGTCTCATCGCGGGCTGGATAGGATCGGCCGTGACCCGTGCCGGAGCCGTCGTCGTCTCGGGGTTGGCGGTTGGCATCGATGGAGCCGCTCACGCCGCGGTGGTTGCCGAAGGCGGTCGGACGGTTGCGGTCCTGGGTGGCGGGCATGCCCGGCTCTTCCCAAAGGCGCACGAACGCCTCGCGGATGCGATTGTCGCGAGCGGCGGCGCCATCGTCTCGGAACTTGCGCCCGACACCAGTCCCAGTCGCGGAACCTTCCCGCGACGCAACCGGCTCGTCAGCGGTCTCTCATCGGCGACGATCGTGATCGAAGCGGGTCGTCGGAGCGGAGCGCTGATCACCGCCGGATGGGCGCTGGAGCAGGGGAGGGAGTGCTTTCTCGTGCCGGGCCCGCTCGACTCGCCGGCGAGCGCGGGTTGCAACGCATTCTTGCGCAGCTTCCCCGGCCAGGCTCGGATCGTTGCCGGAATCGCGGAGCTGATGGAGGACCTGGAACTTGCCGTTGGGGATCCACCGGCCGAGCCGGCCGAGACGGGTGCCAGCGGCCCCGCTACGCGGACGGGGCTGCCGGCACACCACTCCCGGAGTGCCCCTGGCGCCTCCACACCAGGGGCAGGGCGATCTGCGGTGCTGGCGTTGCTAGGACCGGCGGAACGGGCTCTCGCCGAGCAACTGACACGCGGCGCGGCGACCGCCGACCAGCTCTCTGCCAGGACTTCTCTGACCAGCGCGGCCGTTCTGAGCGCCCTCACCCTGCTCGAGTTGAGGGGTCTGGTGACCGGTGCCTATGGTCGCTACTCGCCGTCGGGTTCCCTCGCCGGCTGGCCCGGTCCGTCGGCAAAGACCGGGAGAAAGACCTGCCAATGACTGACATATGCGGCGTGGCGCGAGATCCCGGCCATTTGCCTGATCTTTCGGGGCGGTGTTACCCTCCCTTGAAGACACCGAACGGGACCGTGGTCCCGCCGCCACAGGAGGCAACCCAGTGCGGAAGATAGCGGCTGCCGCTGCGGCAATTCCCCTGATCATCTACATGGCCATCATGGCCGTCCTGCGCCGCCTTTTCCCGGACGGGTCCCAGGACATC
>Ga0182010_10001361_pt1 | contig 12975 bp, 8 predicted proteins | sample 611E1MmetaG_FD_120488 | JGI IMG/M metagenome (GOLD analysis project Ga0182010, IMG submission 120488) | Permafrost microbial communities from Stordalen Mire, Sweden - 611E1M metaG | ecosystem: Environmental > Terrestrial > Soil > Wetlands > Permafrost | place: Sweden: Stordalen | collected...
ACGTGATGGAGGATCCCCGGCGCCACGGCTTTCCGCCGAACCACCCGCCCATGCATGCCTTCCTCGGGGTCCCGGTCGCGATCCGCGGGCGGACGATCGGGAACCTCTACCTGACCGAGAAGGCCGGAGGCTTCACCGAGGCGGACCAGCAGATCGTGGAGCTCTTCGCCGGTCACGCCGCGATCGCGATGGAGAACGCGCGGCTCCATGACCAGGTCCAGCGGCTCGCGATTGTCGAGGAGCGCGAGCGCATCGGCCGCGACCTCCACGACGGTGTGATCCAGTCGATCTATGCCGTCGGCCTCACCTTGGAGGACGTCCCGGACCTCATGGTCGAGGACCCTGCGGAGGCGAGCCGGCGCGTCGAGCGGGCGATCGAGAGCCTGGACCAGACCATTCGCGACATCCGCAACTTCATCTTTGGCCTGCGACCCCAGCTCATCGATGGCATCGAGCTCGTCGAGGGGCTTGCGGCCCTCGCCGACGAGTTCCGCGTGAACACCATGGTCGACGTGGAGCTGCGGGCCGGCCCGGACGTGGACGGGATGCCGCTGAGCCCCGAGCGGACGCTCGAGGTCCTGTCCGTGGCCCGCGAGGCGCTGAGCAACATCGCGCGGCATGCGAAGGCGACCAGGTCGGAGATCCTGGTCGCGACCGCCGAGGAGAGCAACGGGCTGACCCTCACCATCGTCGACAACGGCACGGGGTTCGACCCCGACGCGCCCCGCGGCCTGGGCCACCTGGGGCTGGCGAACATGGATGCCCGGATGACCGGCATCGGCGGCACGCTTGCGATCGAGAGCTCGCCGGACCGCGGGACGCGTATCATCGTGTGGATACCCGGTGACCCGTCGGTCGGCGAGACGAAGGACGGCGCCGGGGCGTGAACCGCGACCGGAGGCCCATCCTGACCATGACCGAGCAGTCCGAACCGCGTCCCCTTCGCCTGCTCGTCGTGGACGATCACGAGGTGGTCCGACAAGGCCTGGTCGCGCTGATCGATCGCCGCGAGAAGTTCCAGGTCGTCGCCGAAGCCGGCACCGTCGAAGAGGCCCTGGATGCCGCGCGCCGGTTCCAGCCCGACCTCGTGATCATGGACGTCCGTCTCCCGGATGGATCGGGGATCGAGGCCTGCCGCGAGATCCGGGCCGAACTGCCCAACACCCGCGTCGTGATGCTCACGAGCTACCCTGACGAGGAGGCCGTGCTCTCGGCGATCATCGCGGGCGCCTCGGGCTATCTCCTGAAGCAGATCCGTGCCCGGGATCTCGTCATCGCCCTGGAGGCCGTTGGCCGGGGCGAGTCGCTCCTCGACCCGGCGGTCACCGAGAAGGTCCTGGAACGCGTCCGCCGGATCGCGTCGGGGACCTACACGGACGAGCTCGCCCAGCTGACGGCCCAGGAGCAGAAGATCCTCCAGCTCGTGGCCGAGGGGAAGACGAACAAGGAGATCGCCTCCGAGGTCTTCCTCTCCGACAAGACGGTCAAGAACTACGTCAGCTCGATCCTCTCGAAGCTGAACCTCCAGCGCCGCGCCCAGGCCGCGGCGTTCGTCGCGAAGCACCGTCTCCCCGGCTCGGGAACGTAGGGCCCGACGCGCCGCCGGCACGAGGCGCCGCCGGTCAACGCCGCCGGAAGAGGCCCCGCGGCTCCTCGACGCGCCTCGCGGTTCCCCGGCGCCCGGATCGTCGAAGGAGCCCGTCCACTTCCTCGCGGTAGCGGCGCCCGATCGACATCCGGTCCAGCCACTCCAGGTAGGCGATGTCGACGCGCGCGATCTCCCCGAGGGACCAGCCCGCATAGCGCCCGAAGTCGAGCCGGCTTCCCGACGCGTTCCCGGGCGGTGGCCCCGCCGATCCGGACCCGGGCTGCCTCGAACCGGCTCCCGCCGATCCGGACCCGGGCTGCCCGGGGCCATGTCCCGCCGGGGCGGCTGGCGCTGCGTCCGCGTCGCCCGCGCTCCCGCGCCGCTGGCGGTCGAGCTCAGCCCGACGGGCCGGGTCGAGCAGGGTGTCGCGCGCCCGGTTGAGCGCCACCATCATCGCCGCCGCTTCGCCCCTGGCGGACACGTCCGGGTGGTAGCGACGCGCGAGCCTGCGGTAGGCGGCGACGATGATCTCGGGGTCGGCCTCCGGGTCGACCTGGAGCAGCTTGTACGGGTCCGTCGTTGGCGCCACGCGGGCCATGCTGGACGGTCCGCCGCGCGTTCGTCAACCGCCGTGCACGTCGGCCGCGCCGCCGGGGCATGCCCGAGGCCCCGCGTGACGCGGCGCGTCGGGGTCGATCAGGCGCGGACCTCCTGGCGCATGAACGCGATGTAGGCGAGCGCGAAGCACACGACGCTGAGGGCGACGATCGCGAGGACCTGTGGTCCGACGACGAGCAGGCTCTGGTCGAGCGACAGGATCGAGCCGGGCGCGCCCTGCTGGGCGACCGCCACGCGCTGGTCGATCGTCAGGATCCCGGCGGTCACGTGCGGGTCCAGGATGGCCTGGGTGGCGATCTGGAACATCCCGTCCGGGCTGATCCGGGTGAGTGCGTCCTGGAGGTGGCCGTTGGCGATGACGTCGGCCGTCGTCGGCGTGGAGCTGAGCGGCGAGAGCAGCCCGACCACGGTCGAGATCAGCAGGCCGCCGAACAGCGAGACGACGAGCCATGCGGAGATCGCGACGAGAGCCGACGATGCGGCCCTGCGCATCACGACCGAGCAGAGCGTGGCCAGGGCCAGCCAGAAGCCGATGTAGACGATGGCGACGACATACCAGACGGCCAGCCGTGCCACGTCCTCGGCCGTGGGGACCACACCGAGCTGGATGACGCCCCAGGCCGCGATGATCAGGAGCACCGAGCCGAGGGCGATCCCGATCGCGGCGAGGCCCGCGGCGAACTTGCCGTTGATCACGTCGTCGCGGTAGATCGGCTGCGCGAGCAGCCTGGGGAGCGTCCGGTCGGAACGCTCGCGATTCACCGCGTCGAACCCGAACGCGATGCCCAGCAGCGGTGCCAGGAGCGAGATCAGGGCCACGAACGACGGGAGTGGTGTGTTGGCCGATTGCTGTGTCGCCGCCGCGATGTCCGACGCGCTGAGCGTGAAGAGGAGCGGGAACAGGCTCTGGGTCGTGCCGACGCCGGACGCGACGCTCGTGATCTGTTGCGAGACCGAGTAGACCGCGGACGCTCCGGCAAGGCCCAGCACGACGAACAGGACCACGAACCGGGTGCTCCCGAGGTGGTCCGCGAGCTCTTTCGCCGCGACGATCCGCCAGCCCCCGGACGGGGGCCGGGTCTCGGACCGCGGCCGCGCGCGCTCCGGTTCGGCCGGGGCTGCCATCGGCGCGCTCATCGGGGTGCTCCGGCGTCGTGGTCGTCCCGGTCGTCGCCGGTGCGTTCGGGCCGTCGGCGGCCGGCGGGTCCGGGCGCGCGCCGGATCGAGCGCCGCGGTGCTGGGGCCGCGCTCGCCCGCCGGACGCCGGGCGGCTCGCTGGGGGCCTCGGCGGCGGCGTGGACGAGCCTCGCGTAGATGGCGTCCAGGCGCTCCTCGCGCGTCCGGAGGTGGGTCGGGCGGAGTCCCGCCGAGGCGAGCGCCACTGCCAGCCCGCCCGCGATCCCGGGCGCGCCGGTGACCAGGACGTGGCCGGGCGTCGTCGCGTCCGGCGTCACGGACGTCACCCCGGCTGCGCCGCGCAGGCTCGCGGCCACGATCTCGATGCCGGCCGGGCGGCCGTCGGCCGCCTGCGCCCCGACCTCGACGACGTCCTGCGTCCGCGAGACCTCGCTCGCGAGGTCACGGACGGAGCCCTCGGCGATGAGGCGTCCCCGGTAGAAGATCCCGACCCGCTGGCAGATCGCCTGGACCTGGTCGAGCAGGTGCGAGGAGAGCAGGACGGCGATCCGCCGCTCCTGGGCGATCCGCTCGATGAGTGCCAGGAGCTCCACCACGCCCTCGGGGTCAAGCGACGCGGTCGGCTCGTCGAGGATCAGCACGGACGGGTCCTTGAGCAGCGCATCCGCCACGCCGAGCCGCTGGCGCATGCCACGGGAGAATGTGTCCACCTTCTCGCCGGCGACCTCCGCGAGGCCGACCTGGGCCAGCAGGTCGGTGATCCGCGTCGCGGCGACGGCGTTCGGCACGCGGTTCAGGCGCGCCGTGTAGGCGAGGTTCTCGCGCGCGCTCAACCCGTCGTAGAAGCCGACAGTGTCGGGCATGTAGCCGACGTGGCGCTTCACCTCCAGCGGGTCGCGCATCGGGTCGACGCCGACCACCCGCGCCTCGCCGGACGTCGGCTCGGTGAGGCCGAGGAGCATGAGGACCGTCGTGGTCTTGCCGGCGCCGTTGGGGCCCAGCAGCCCGAACACCTCGCCAGGCCGAACCTCGAAGCTGAGGTCGTCCACCGCCACGTGCACGCCGTAGCGCTTCGTGAGGTTCCGGGCTTCGATGACCGGCGCGTCCGTCGGATCGCGCCCGCGGTCCGCGGAGAGAGAAGGCTCGATGACCATCGGTCAGCGACGCCCGAACCGCCCGAAGACCCAGCTCAGGCCGACCAGCACGAGCAGGATGATGGCCCCACCGACGACGAGCCAGTTGAGTCCGACCTGCACGGTCACCCGGACGGTCTGGCTTGCCGTGGCCCCGGGGACGCTCCCGCTGCTCGGGGCGCTGACGTTGAACGCGATCGTGTAATCACCGGCGACCGCGTTCCCGGACGGCGTGATCGTCGCGGTCACGTTCTGGCTCTTGCCCGGGGCCAGGCTCGGGATCGTGGCCGCGTCGAAGGTCACCGTCCAGCCGGTCGGCGGGGTGGCGCTGACGGTGAGGTTGGCCAGGGGCCCCGACCCGGTGTTCTGGACGACCCAGGCGTACGCCTTTCCGCTGCCCGGCTGCGCCGAGGTCTGGAGCGTCTCGTCCGAGGTCTGCGTGAGCGAGACCGTGTAGGTCCCGGTGATCGTCACCGGGAGGATGACCGGGTCGGGCTGGACGCTGCCGTCGCTCGCCGTGTCGACCTCGACCTTGTAGTCGCCCGCGGTCGCGGTGGTCGGTGAGGCCACGTTCACGGTGACGCTGCCGGTGCTGGCCGCCGCGACCTGGAGGCTGGTGGCCTGGCTGGACCCTCCGGGCAGCGCGCTGACCTGCCAGCCGTCGGGCTGCTGGGTGGAGAACGTGAACGTCGTGTCACGCGGGGTGTTGTTGTGGAGCGTCAGGCTGAACGTGAGCGATCCCCCGGCCGCGACCTTCTGGCCCGTCGGCGGGTCGATCGTGACGCTGCCGCCCGCGCCGCCCTCGATCCGGAGCCGCAGCGGAAGGTCCGCGGTCAGGCTCCCCGACGTCGCGTGGACGGTCACGGAGATGATCCCGGTCGCGTTCGCGGGCAGCGTGACGTCGAGGCTGACGCTCGCGGGCTTCCCCGACTCGGCCTGGACCGCGTCGACGGTGAAGCCCCCGCCGGTCAGCCGCGCGGAGCCGCCCTGCGGCACTCCGTCGACGGTCAGCGCGACGGTGCGCGTCGCGTCGGTCGTGATGGTGATCGGGAACGAGACGCTTGCCCCCGGTTGGGCCGCGACGCTCGGGTACGGGGTGGTCACGCTCAGGGGATCCGCCGCCGCGGCCGTCGGGACGAGGACCGTGGCCGGGAGGAAGAGGGCAAGACCGAGCGGAAGCAGCGTTGCGAGCAGGCCGGCGCGCAGCCGCCGATGCGTGACGCGGTTCATGGATCCTCCGTGCAGCCGGTTCGAGCAAAAGACTGGGAGCGCATTCTCGCGATGCCTCTGGGCAGGCCTGGGCCGTCACCCACGGCCACACGCACCGCGGGCCGGCCGAGGGCGGAGCATAGCGGAGCACGAGCGAGGATGGGCGAAGACTCGGTGGACGTTTCGCAACCTGGGCCCGGCCCTTCGCACGCGGCGCTCGCGCCGTGAGCCCGGTGCGCCGCGGCCGGGTGTTGTCGGGGCATCGCCGTCCATGGCGGCAATCGGGCCCGATGGGGTCGGGCAACGGGCCGGTCGGCACAGTTGCAGGGTGGAAGGGCCTCCCAGACTGCCGCCATGAAGATCGTGTCGCCAGGCGAGGCGGTCGCCGGGATCCGGTCGGGTGACCGGGTCTACGTCCAGTGCGCGTCGGCCGCTCCGTCGGCCCTGCTCGACGCGCTCGTTGCGCGCGCCCCGGAGCTGCGGGACGTGGACATCGTCCACCTCCACATCGAGGGGCCGGGTCCCCATCTCGCGCCCGAGATGGCCGGCCACTTCCGCCACACCGCGCTCTTCATCGGCCCGAACGCCCGTGCCGCGGTGAACGAGGGGCGCGCGGACTACGTGCCCGTCTTCCTGTCGGACGTGCCGCACCTGTTCGACGCCGGGCTCCTCCCGCTCGACGCCGTCCTGTGCAACGTCTCCCTGCCCGACGCGCACGGGTACTGCTCGCTCGGCACGTCGGTGGAGGCGATGCAGTCCGCGATCCGCGCCGCGACGACGGTGATCGCCCAGCTGAACTCCGCGATGCCGCGGACCCTGGGCGACAGCTTCATCCACGTGTCGCAGATCGATTTCGCGGTCGAGGTGGAGATCCCGCCCTACCCCCGGCCGGATGGCGAGGTCGACCCGGTGGAGCGCCGGATCGGGGAGTACGTCGCGGACCTCGTTCCGGACGGGGCGACGCTCCAGATGGGGATCGGGGCGATCCCGACCGCGGTGGCGCTCTGCCTCCGCGATAAGCACGACCTCGGGATCCACACGGAGCTCATGACCGACTGCGTCGTGGACCTCGTCGAGGCGGGCGCCGTGACCGGTCTTGCCAAGGAGCGCAACCGCGGCAAGATCGTGGCCACGTTCATGATGGGGACCCAGAAGCTCTATCGGTTCGTCCACGACAACCCGATGGTCGAGATGCGGGCCACCGACTTCACGAACGACACGCACGTGATCCGGAGCTTCAGCCGGATGACCGCGATCAACTCTGCGATCGCGATCGACCTGACCGGCCAGGTCTGCGCCGACTCGATCGGGTGGCGCCTCTACAGCGGGGTCGGCGGGCAGATGGACTTCATCCGCGGCGCCGCGCTCGCGACGCACGGCCGGCCGATCATCGCGCTCCCGTCCACCGCGGCCGGCGGGACGCTCTCCCGGATCACGCCGTTCCTCGCCGAGGGCGCCGGCGTCGTGACGACCCGCGCCCACGTCCGGACCGTCGTCACCGAATGGGGCGTCGCCGAACTCTTCGGCAAGTCGATCCGCGAGCGTGCCGCCGCCCTGATCGGCATCGCGCACCCGGACTTCCGCGACGAGCTGACCGCCCAGGCACGCCGAACGCACTACCTGTAGGCGGGTGCGGAAGGGCCGACGCCGAGCCCGGGGGATCGCGACGAAAGGTCGCCGGTCAGGGTACCGTCGGAATCGACGAGCGGCCGGCGGGCCTCGGCGGCGCGTCGCGGCCGCGATATCGGCGCCGCGTCAGCCCGTCCCGAAGACAGGTAGTGGTGGACATCGCGCGTCCCCTGCGACGTCCACCACGCTCCGCAGTGTGGCCCGGAGATCGCGACCCTTGGCAGGGCCGAATGGCCCCCTTCTTGGGGCCGGTGCGCGGGTGCCCGGTCGAGAGGCCCGGGGCGACGCTACCAGCATGTTCCAGCCCTGTCCTCAACAGGTGCGCCGGCTTCTCATCGTGAGCGACCACCTCGGCGCTTCCGATGCGCTCGCCGCGCACCTGAACCGGCACGGGTTCGCCGTCGTCGGCGAGGTCCGGTCGGCCGGCTCCGCAGCCCTCGCGGCGCGGACCTGCGCGCCAGATCTCGTCCTCGTGGACGGCGCGCTCCGGGGCGGCTGGCGCGCGGTGGCGGACGCCCTCGATGGCGTCACCCCCCGCGATCACATCGTCGTCCTTGCCGCGTACCTGGGTGCAGACGAAGCCCGGGAGGCCCGGGCTGCGGGCATCGGCGCGACAATCCTGAAGCACGTTGAAGGCGGCAGTCTCGCCAGCCGTCTTCGGGCAATCGGAGGTCCAGCATGACCCTGCAGACGCCAGTGGAGCGGCCCGTCGCCGCACCGGGCGCCGCCCCCGCCTCACCGGACGCTCGGAGCCGCGACAAGGTCTTCGTGTGCATGGATGGCAACGAGGCCGCGGCCCGCATCGCCTACGCCCTGAGCGAGGTGATCTCGATCTTCCCGATCACGCCCGCGTCGCCCATGGCGGAGCATGCCGACGACTGGTCGGCGGCCGGGAAGCCGAACCTCTGGGGCAAGGTCCCCGACGTCATCGAGATGCAGTCCGAGGGCGGCGCCGCCGGCGCCCTCCACGGCGCGCTGCAGAAGGGCGCCCTGGCGACGACCTTCACGGCCTCCCAGGGCCTGCTCCTGATGATCCCGAACATGTTCAAGATCGCGGGCGAGCTGACGCCGACGGTCATCCATGTCGCGGCCCGGACGCTCGCCACGCACGCGCTGTCGATCTATGGCGACCACAGCGACGTCATGCACGCCCGGGCCACCGGCTGGGCGATGCTCGCCGCCGGCTCGGTCCAGGAAGCCCACGACTTCGCGCTCGTATCGCACGCGGCCACGCTGCGCTCGCGGATCCCGTTCCTCCACTTCTTCGACGGGTTCCGCACCTCGCACGAGATCAACAAGATCGCCGTCATGGACGACGCTGTCATCCGCTCGCTCATCCGCGATGACGACGTGCTCGCATTCCGCGCCCGCGGGATGACCCCCGACGCGCCGTTCGTCCGCGGCACCGCCCAGAACCCGGACTCGTTCTTCCAGGCCCGCGAGGCCGCGAACCGGTTCTACGACGCCGTTCCCGGGATCGTGACGGAGGTCATGGCCGAGCTCGCCGAGCAGACCGGCCGTCGCTACGGCATCGTCGACTACCACGGCGCTCCGGACGCGGATCGCGTCATCGTGATCATGGGCTCCGCGGCCGGGGCGGTCCAGGAGACCGTCGACGCGCTCAACGCCACCGGCCAGAAGGTCGGAGTGGTCGTGGTGCGGCTCTTCCAGCCGTTCCCGACGGACGCGTTGATTGCGGCGCTCCCGGGAACCGTCCAGTCGATCGCGGTCTTGGACCGCACGAAGGAGCCGGGCGCCGTCGGCGAGCCGCTCTATCAGGCCGTCGTCGCCGCGCTCACCGAGCGGATGGACTCCGAGACGCCCCCGTTCGCGGCGATGCCGCGCGTCATCGGCGGCCGGTACGGCCTCTCGTCCAAGGAAGTGACCCCGGGCATGATCCGGCCCGTCTTCGATGAGCTGTCGGCGGCCCGGCCCAAGCGCCACTTCACCGTCGGCATCTATGACGATGTGACGCATCTCAGCCTGCCGATCGACGTCGACTACCGCACCCCGCGCCCCACGGGCGAGGTGGAGGCGCTCTTCTTCGGCCTCGGCTCGGACGGCACCGTCGGAGCGAACCACGCCTCCGTCAAGATCATCGGCGAAGGCACGGACCTCTTCGCCCAGGGCTACTTCGTGTACGACTCCAAGAAGTCGGGCGGCACCACGGTCTCGCACCTCCGCTTCGGTCCCGTGCAGACGAAGTCGGCCTACCTCATTGACGCGGCGAACTTCGTCGCCTGCCACCAGTTCGGGCTGCTCGACAAGATCAAGATCCTCGACTTTGCGAAGCCCGGCGCAACGTTCCTCCTGAACTCGCCGTACGGGCCGGACGAGATCTGGGATCGCCTGCCCATCGACGTCCAGCGCCAGCTCGTCGACAAGAAGATCGACTTCTGGGTCATCGACGCCCTCGCGGTGGCGGCGGAGACCGGCATGGGCACGCGGATCAACACGATCATGCAGCCCTGCTTCTTCCACCTCTCGGGCGTGCTGCCTGCCGCCGAGGCGATCGCGCGGATCAAGGCCTTCGTGGAGAAGACCTATGCCAAGCGCGGCCAGGCGGTCGTCGACCGCAACTTCGCGGCCATCGACGCGTCGATCGCGCGCCTCGGCCACGTGACGCTCGGCCCGGCCACGACCGGCCACGCGCTTCCCCCCGTCGTGCCCGCCGGCGCACCGGACTTCGTGAAGTCCGTGACGGCGGTCCTGATGGCGGGCGACGGCGACCGGCTCCCGGTCTCTGCCTTCCCGGTCGACGGGACCTTCCCGTCCGGCACGACCCGGTTCGAGAAGCGGGCCATCGCGCTGGAGCTCCCGATCTGGGATCCGTCCATCTGCATCGACTGCGGCAAGTGCGCCATGGTCTGCCCGCACGCCGCGATCCGGATGAAGGTCTACCCGGCGGCCGCCGTCGCCGGCGCCCCGGCGGGCTTCCAGTCCAAGGAGTTCAAGTCCCGCGACCTGCCGGATCACCGCCTGACGATCCAGGTCGCGCCGGACGATTGCACCGGGTGCGGCGTCTGCGTGGACGTCTGCCCGGCCAAGAGCAAGACCGAGGTCAAGCATAAGTCGATCAACCTCGAGCCGGCGCCGGAACACCGGGACGTCGAGCGGCCGCACTGGGACTTCTTCCAGTCGATCCCGCCGCTCGACCGGAGCCTGATCGCCCACGACACTGTGAAGGGCGCCCAGGTCCTCGAGCCGCTGTTCGAGTTCTCGCTGGCCTGCAACGGCTGCGGCGAGACCCCGTACCTCAAGCTCGTCTCCCAGCTCTTCGGCGACCGGATGATCGTGGCCAACGCCACGGGCTGCTCGTCGATCTACGGCGCCAACCTGCCCACGACCCCGTGGACGGTCAATGCGCAGGGCCGCGGGCCCGCCTGGAACAACTCCCTCTTCGAGGACAACGCCGAGTTTGGCCTGGGCATGCGCCTGGGGCTCGACGCGCAGAACGACCACGCCCGGCGGCTCCTCGCGAAGCTCGCCCCGGCGGTCGGCCCGGACCTCGTCCGGGAGATCCTCGAGGCCGACCAGGAGACGGAGCCCGGAATCGACGCCCAGCGGGCGCGCATCGCGCGGCTCCGTGAGGTGCTCGGCAGCCTGGACGGTGACGCCCGCACCGACGCACGTCACCTACTCGCGCTTGCCAATGACCTCGTCCGCAAGGGCATCTGGATCATCGGCGGCGATGGCTGGGCGTACGACATCGGCTACGGCGGCCTCGACCACGTGCTGGGCTCCGGCCGGAACGTCAACGTCCTGGTCCTCGACACGGAGGTCTACTCCAACACCGGCGGCCAGGCATCGAAGGCCACGCCGCGCGGTGCGGTCGCGAAGTTCGCGGCGGCCGGCAAGGGACGAGCAAAGAAGGATCTCGGCGCGGTCGCCCGCGCGTACGGCGACGTCTACGTCGCCCAGATCGCGATGGGCGCCAACGACGCGCAGGCCGCCAAGGCGCTGCTCGAGGCGGATGCCTGGCCCGGGCCGTCCCTGGTCATCGCCTACAGCACCTGCATCGCGCACGGCATCGAGATGTCGAAGTCCATGTCCCACCAGAAGGACGCCGTCAGGAGCGGTTACTGGCCGCTCTACCGGTTCCATCCCAGCGACACCGAGGCCGGCCAGCCGTTCAAGCTCGACTCCACCAAGCCGTCGATGGCCGTCAGCGATTTCGTCGCCGGCGAGACGCGGTTCGCCATCCTCGCCCGCACCCAGCCCAAGCGGGCGGCCGACCTTGCGCAGCTCGCGCAGGCGGACGTCGACGAGCGCTGGCGCTACTACGAGCAGCTGGCCGCGATGCACCGCAGCGTGCCCCACGTCCACAGTGACCCTGATGCCCGACCGGCCACCATCGAACATCCCGGCCTGGGCAGCGTCGAAGCGGGAGACGAGGCGTGACCGTCGATCTGCGCACCCGATACCTGGGCCTCGACCTGCGTTCGCCGATCGTCGCCTCTGCCTCGCCGCTCACCGGCGAGCCCGCGTCCGCCCGCCTGCTCGAGCAGGCGGGGGCTGCGGCGATCGTCCTCCCGTCGCTCTTCGAGGAAGAGGTCCTCTTCGAGGACATGGAGATCAACCGGTCGCTGGAGGCCGGCACCGACAGCTTCGCCGAGGCGCTCGACTACTTCCCGAACATCGAATCCTTCTCCGGCGCGGGGGACCGCTACCTCGAGAGGCTCCGACAGATCAAGGCCAAGGCGGGCATCCCGGTCATCGCCAGCCTCAACGCCACCACGGCCGGCGGCTGGGTCCGCTACGCGAAGCTCATGGAGGATGCCGGCGCCGACGCGCTCGAGCTCAACCTCTACCACGTGGCAGCCGATCCGGCGCGGTCCGCGGCCGACGTCGAGGCGGCCGACCTGGCCCTGATCGCCGCGGTGCGGACGTCCGTCCGCATCCCGCTTGCCGTCAAGCTCAGCCCGTACTACTCGTCGATGGCGAACGTCGCACGCCACGTCATCGATGCCGGCGCGGATGGGCTCGTTTTGTTCAACCGCTTCTACCAGCCGGACCTCGACCTCGACACGCTCGAGGTCGTCGCCCGGCTCGACCTCAGCCAGAGCTGGGAGCTGCGCCTGCCGCTGCGCTGGATCGCGATCCTGCGACCCGAGCTGGGCCCGAAGGCGTCGATCGCAGCCACCTCGGGGGTCGGATCCGCGACCGACGTCGTCAAGGCGCTCATGGTTGGCGCCGACGTCGCGATGATGACCTCCGCCATCCTGCGCAACGGCCCGGACAAGATCCGCACGGTCGAGGCCGGGCTGCGGACCTGGATGAGCGAGAACGAGTACGAGTCCGTGAGCCAGCTGCGCGGCAGCGCGAGCTCGACGGCCGTGGAGGATCCGTCCGCCTTCGAGCGGGCGAACTACATGCGCACGCTGCGCTCGTGGTCGGCCCCGCGCGACCTCACCACCGCCTGATCCCCCGGAGCCGGACCGCCGCCGCGGTGGTCCGGCTCACGCGCCTTCCGAACCGCCTCAGCCGACCGCGGACGGAATCTCGCTCGCGCGGGCTGCCCGCCCGAAGGCGAGGCCGCCCTCGAAGACCGCGATATCCGCCTCGAGCGCCTCGGGGTGCTTGCGCCCCAGGATCTCCCGGAGCGCGGCGAGGATGGCGTCCGCGCTGACGAGGTCCGTCCGTCCGACGAGCGCCCCGAGG
>Ga0182010_10001362_pt1 | contig 12974 bp, 6 predicted proteins | sample 611E1MmetaG_FD_120488 | JGI IMG/M metagenome (GOLD analysis project Ga0182010, IMG submission 120488) | Permafrost microbial communities from Stordalen Mire, Sweden - 611E1M metaG | ecosystem: Environmental > Terrestrial > Soil > Wetlands > Permafrost | place: Sweden: Stordalen | collected...
ATCATCGTCCCCGGGCTGATCGTGTCGGCCGATGCGCTTTATCGTTCCACCGCGCGTCTTCCGCGGGTGGAAATCGCCCGGCCCAAGCACGTGGTGGGCACCAACACGGTGGCCAGCATCCAGTCCGGCCTGGTGTTTGGGTGCGCGGGAATGGTCGACGCCCTGGTCAACCGCATTCGCGCGGAGATGAACTACGCGCCCAAGGTGGTGGCCACGGGCGGGCTGGCCGCGCTGGTGGCGCGGGAGTCGTCCACCATCGAGGAGTGTGACGAGCTTCTGACCCTGCGAGGCTTGCGCATCCTCTACGAGCGCAATCATGGCTAGCGACGGGGGATCCTTGCAACTCCAGCCGCTCCCGGCGGCTAGCCTGTCGGCGGCCGTGGCCAAGGTGGTGGGCGGCGCGGGCCCGGCCAAGCTGATGGCGGTGCGGGGCATGGCGCCGCTGCGGCCGGCGGAGCTGCTGGTGGCCATCTACCAACTGTCTTTCGACGCCGATCTGGCGATCCGGACGGCCGCCGAGGCTGCGCCGGCGGGCTTCCCGGACAACGTCATCAACCCGCCGCTGGGCGAGGCATTGCCCGCGCCCCTGCTGCACTTTTTTGCCGCCCGGCTGCCCGACCAGCGCAAGGCTGTCTTGGAGAAGATCCTCTACAACCCGGCCACCGCCGACGAGACCTTTGTCATGCTGGCCGTCCGCATGGACGAGAGCCTGCTTGAGGTTGTTGCCCAGAACGAATTGCGTTTGTTGCGCTGCCCAGCCATCGTGGAGGCGCTGTTTTTCAACAAGCAGGCGCGCATGTCGTCGGTCAACCGGGCGGTGGAGTTGTGCGCGCGCAACGGCGTGCGGCTGGAGGCCGTCCCAGCCTTTGACGAGATAGTGAATGCCATCCGTCAGGATCCCGAGGCTACGCAGGAGGCAGCCGTCGATGGCCGGTTCCAGGCCGCGCTGACTGCGGCCGAGGCGGCTTCGGCTGGCGATGGGGCGCCGGGCGACGAGGAGACGGCGCCCGAGGAAAGCCAGCGAGCGGGCGGGATGTCCTTCATCAAGTTCGATCATCTCAAGATTTTCGAGAAGATCCGGCTCGCGACCATCGGGAACGCCTACTGTCGCAAGATGCTGATCCGCGACAGCAACAAACTGGTGGCTATGACCGTCATTCGCTCGCCGCAGATCACGAGTATGGAAATCCAGCGGATCGCGGGCACCACCAACGTGTGCGACGACGTGATTCGCTACATCGCGAACAGCCGCGAGTGTAACAAGAACTACGCGGTGAAATTGGCCTTGGTGACCAACCCCAAGTGCCCGCTCGGATCGTCGCTGCGCTTCCTGGCCTACTTGCACCCGGATGACCTGCGCAACATCGCGCGCTCGAAGAACATCCCCGGGGCACTCGCGACATCGGCCAAGAAACTGCTCCAGCAACGGGAGGCCGGGCGGCACTAGAGCGCCGAGCGGTTTGATGAGCGAAAATTCCAGGCCGGCGTTCTTCGTCCGCATAGGCACGCTCATGGTGGCGCCGGGCCGGGCCTTGGCCGATATCCAGGCGCGGGAGCGCGGCGGGGTGGGGGACGCGCTGGCGATCTTGCTGCTGGGGGTGCTGTGTTTTCGTCTTCCGGCCGTCGCGCGTGCGGTGCTCATGGTCCGCGAGGCTTCTTTGGCCGGCACCCTGGCGCAGATTCTTGGCATCCTGGGCGAGGATCTGCGGCCGGCCTTGCTGATCGCGCTGCCGGCTGGAATCGCCACTACGATCTTAGCTGGCCGGGGCCGCCGCGATCCGGGGCTGGACATCGAGCTGGGCGCAGCCTGCAGCATCCCCTATCTCTTGCTTTCCGGTCTGGCTGAGTTGGCCGGCTCGCAGGCGTTGCTTCCCGGTGCCGAGCGCGTGCTCGGCTCGGTGATTCCCATCATCGCGCTGGCCTGGGCGCTCATGGTTTTCGTCCTCGGGGTTCGGCTGGCGCGCTGCCGTCCGGCCGGAGAGAAGACCGCGGGCGAGTCGGTCGCGCCGGCGCCCGGGCAGGCAGAGCCGCCCAGGCGGGCGCGCATGGCGGCCGCGGTCGTGGGCGGGGTTCTCGCCGGTGCACTCACCCTGAATGTCGTCTGGCTCAGTCACAACCGCGACGCCATCGCACCGGTCGGCCGCGGAGTTGTCGCTCCGGCTTTCGTGCTTCCCCGCATCGACGGAGCCCCAGGCAGCGTGGGGCTACACGAGTTGCGGGGCAAGGTCGTGCTGCTCGATTTCTGGGCCCCTTGGTGTCCGCCTTGCCTTGCGCTCGCACCCACCCTGCACGACGTTTACCGCGCACGGCATTCGCAGGGCGTGGAGTTTCTGGCCATCAGCTCCGAGGGCTCGATGGCCGACAAGCAGGAGATCCAAGCGTTCCTGCGCGAGCACCCAGCGCCCTATCCGAATCTCCTCGACGATCGGGAGGTCGGCGGCCTGTACCGGGTGGTCTCGTTACCTCACTTGGTCGTGATCGGTCGCGACGGAGTCATTCGTAGAGTCATGGTCGGGCAGAGGAGCAGGGCCGACATCGACGTGGCGGTTCAGCAGGCACTAGACAACTAGTCTCTCCTGGGATTCGGAGTACACGCTTTTCGCCCGGCTCACGTCCCACGTAGGGGCGACCTGCGGTCGCCCTCCGGGCGGCAATGCCCCCCGCACAGGCAGCAACCGCGTCGTCCGGCGAGATTGGGCGGTCGAAACGCGCCGGTGGGGCGACCGCAGGTCGCCCCTACATGCGAGCGGCCTCCTACTCCGAATCCCAGGGGTGACGGGTGGGCTTGTAGTCAGGGCCATGGTTCGGTAAAAGAAGGAGCCGAAAGGGAGGACCACCGTGGAAAGCGAACACGACGAGCCGAAGCAAGCAGCAGAGCAAGCACCCGCAGAGCAAACAACCCAGGCAGAGCCTGAAAGCAAGGCGCCGGGCGCCTCGGGCCGCAAAATTCTTCTTGGGTTGGTGGTCGCCGCGGTCATCATCTTCGCCGCCTACTTTGCGACGCGCAGGAGCCCCCTGATTTCGACCGGCGGATCGCCGGCGACGTCAGCCGCGATCACGCTGGTGACATCGGACCGCGCCGACCTGGACTGCGTGTCACGCAAGGGCATCCAGGGTTACAATTGTGGGTTTTCCACCGAGATCATCAGCTGGCAAGGCGACGAGCAGAACAAGCTGAAGCCGTACTACACGGTGGATCGTCACCTGTATCTCATCCCGGGTCTCTTCCTTGATCCGGCTGTCGCGAAGCGCTTGCAGGCTGAGCCCTCCAACAAGCCGCGCGAGCAACTCAAGCGCTTCACCGCGCGCTGTCAGATCAAAGTGATCGGCAAGCTGACGGGGGTGCGCACGCGCTGGTTGGTCAACACCGCTTGGTCGAACCCCGAAGACATTGACGTCGCAACCGCATCGGACTGCAAAGTCGAAGGCTGAGCAAGCGCTAGCTTTGGGACTTACCAGGCGGGATGGGCTTCAAGTCAGCCCCCAGAACTCGCCGCCCAGCATTTCAGCCTGCCAGTCGAGGACGGTCCGCCAGTCGGGCCTGCGGAAGTAGGTGCCGGCCTGTTCGTCGCCAGACCGCATGCCGCGCAGAAAACAGTAGAGCACGCCGCCGAAGCGGTGCTCGAATGCGGCGCGATCGTGCAGGCCAGCCAGGCGGAGAACCGCCAGTGTGTAGAGTCGCGCCTGAATTTCGTAGTTGTTCTCGCAATGAACACGCAGCCGGTCGCTGTCCCACGATGGCAGCCAATCACCCTTCCAATCGCACAAATAGATGCGGCCCTCGTGTTCAAACAGGTAGTCAATGAAGCCCTTGACCAGGCCGCGCTCGATCGACCAAGTGTGGCCGTCTTCGTGGCCGGTCTGTCCCAGCAGAGGGTGATGTGGTTCGGGAATTGGATAGAGAAACTCGGTCTCGCGCAGTGAAGGTTGCGCCCGGGCCAGGCCAGGCACCCGGCAATCACCCAGGCGCAGCGGCGTAAAGAGCGCTGTGTGCACTAGCTGCGCGGCATGCGGGATCTGGGCGGGGTCACGTTCGTGGCGCTGCGCAAGCCGAGTGAGAAGCTGCGCGATTTCAGGCTGCGCAGCCCACTCGGCCGACGGGAGCGAATCAGCCAAGCCAGCGAGCGGAACCTGTTCCAGGACGGCGTGCAAGAAGATCCCGGACAGGCGTCCGCGCGCAAGCTCGCGCGGGTCAATCGGGCCGGGGGCGTCGGGTTCGCTTGGCTCGTTGGCGGTGGGCAAGTCGGCCGGCTCCTCGGGCACCACGAAGCCGCCATGGCGGCGCTTCACTCCGGTGTACGATGTGACGACAAAACCGGCGCGCGCTCGCGCAATTCGTTGGAACTCGGCTGCGGGCACGCCGGCTGGCAATTCGGGTGGCTGCCAGGACGAAAGCGCCGCCGGTGCAAGAGCGGGCAGCGGCAAGGCCGGCTCGCCCGGACAGGCCACGGGAATGCGCTGGAAAAGCCTGCTGGCGGTGGCGTCCGCAAGCAGCTTGTCGAGAATTGGGCGCAGAAATCGCTGCGGACCGGTGAAGGCGCGCAATCCGTCTGGGCAGCGCGGAAGGTAGAGGCGAGCGCGGGCGCGGGTGAGCGCCACATAGAGCAAGCGACGGTCCTCGTCGGCGGCCTCGTTGCTGTAGCGCTCTTCTTGCTCCGGGGTGAGCGAGCCCAGGTGAACCACCCGCTGGCCGTCGCGATCGTGGAAGACGCTGAGTGAACCACTCGTCCTCCGGCCGAGTCCGCCGTACAAGAAAACGATGTCAGCCTCCAGACCCTTGGCCTTGTGTACAGTCATCACCTGCACGGCTTGGCTGTCGCTTTCCAGTCGCTGCAGGTTTCCCTGGTCGCCTGGTGGTAGGCGCGTCTGGTTGACATACGCGCCCAATGTTTCCACGAGTTCGCGCAGGGTCGCATGTGTGCGCGCCGCCTCTTCCTGCAAAATCTCGAAAATGTGCAGGTAATTGGTCAGGGCTCGTTCACTGCGGCTCAAACAAACCTCGCGGCACACAATCCCGCTTTGTCCCAGGATGGCAGAAAAGAAAGCGCCAAAGTCGCCGGTCAGGGCCAAATCGCGCCACTGCCAAAGCTGGCGCAGCAAGGGGTCATCAGGCCGATTCCGATTCGCCAAGTCAGCCAGGTCGAAGCCGAAAAATGCCGTCAAGAAAGCGCGCAGCCGCAGGGTGTGATCCTCCGGCTCGGCAATGGCGCGCAAGAGGTCCAGCACGTCGGCGGCCTGGCTGGTTTGGAACAGGTTGTCCTGCTTGTAGAAGGCGAAGGGCAGGCCCGCAGCCCGTAGCGCTTCGCCGATCTCCTCACATTCAGTGTTGGTAAAGGCGAGCACGAAGATGTCGCGGGCTGCGATTGGCCGCCTGTCATCCACATCCTGGACGAAGAGCGCCCCGTCCTGAGAAAGCAAGCCGCGAATCTCCTCCACCATCTGGCGCCGCAAGGCGCGCCTAGTGTCGGCCACCGCGGTGGTGTCGCCCGCGGGCTGAACATCCAGCACCACCACGCCGGGCGCTGGCTGTGCGCTGGTCCGGCAAAGGCGTCGATCGGGGTGACCACAGGTCACAGGCTGGTGGTAGTCGATGCCGGCCCCGGCCCGGAAAAACCCGGTGGCTTGGTCGAATATGGCATTGTATCCGTCGATCACCGCTTGGGTCGAACGGAAGTTCTGCGCCAGCTTCACCAGGGCGCCGCCGGCTTGCAGGATTTCCTCACGCGCGCGCAGGTAGGTGTGCACGTCAGCGCCGCGGAATCGGTAGATGGCCTGTTTGGGATCGCCAATGACGGTCAAAACATTTCCAGCGCGGCTTTCGAAGAAGAGCCGCCGGAAGATGGACCACTGCACCTCGTCGGTGTCCTGGAATTCGTCAATCAGCGCGTACTTGTAGCGGCGGCGCAAGGTGGAAAGCAGCAACTGTGCCGGCGCGCTCTGGTCGGCCAGGCGCTCCGCCACCAGGGTCAGCATGTCCTGGAAATCGTAGAGTCCGACCGCACGCTTGCGCGCCTGCAAACGTGCGCTGACCAGTGGCAAGAATTTGTGCGCCAGCGCCGCAAAGAAGGGTGGCGTGGCTGCCACCAAGCTCGCCAGGGCCTCCCTCACTTCGCGTACGCGAGGATCTGCCGTGCCCTTTGCCAACGTATCGAGGAGATAGGCCCAGACATCCTTCTGCGAGTCGTCCGCTGCAAAGCGCTGCAAAGCACCGAGAACAGTGGTTGCGGTGTCGGAGTTGCGGGCGGCAAGCATGATCTGCGTGAGCGCTGCCAGACGAGAGCAGACCGCCACGACCGTTCGGCCGTGAACCTTGAACTTCTTCAGCCGCTCGGCCAGCGTTGGGTCGCACGCGTCTTGCGCGGGCCATGCCGCGATGGCTACGTTCAGTGCGTGCTCGTCGAAATCCGGCTGCAAAGCCCCGGGACGCGGCGGGAAGATGCGGGCCAGCTCCCTCGCGCAAGCGTGCAGCGCACTTTCCAAGTGGGCAGCGGTGTGGCCGGCGGCCAGAAAGATGCGCAGATAGGGCTGCAGCTCGGGGCGAACCGCAAAATCACTGCGCAGGGACTCGACAAAGGCGGTGTGAAAGGCGCCACTCTCGTCCACCGCTTGCTCGTCGAACATGCGTTGGTGCAGAAAAGCGTGGTCCCCCAGAATCCCGAGACAGAATCCATGGATTGTCGAGATGGTGGCCCGATCCAGTGCCAGCAAAGCGTCGCTCAGCCGGGCGCGCGCCGTCTCGTCAATCAGCCAGCATTCCTGGTCGGGCAGCCTGGCAGTATCGGGACGGTCGGCCGAAAGATGGCAAAGCTCGCTCAGCTTCTTGCGCAGTCGCAGGCAAAGCTCGGCAGTGGCGCGTTCAGTGAAGGTGACGACCAGGATCTCCTCGATGCGCGCGCCGTGATTGAGCAGCAACTCGACCACCAGGTGCTCGAGTAGGTATGTCTTGCCAGTGCCGGCCGACGCCTCGACCACGGCATGCCGGGTGCCCAATTGATTGAGCTCGGGCGGTCGAGGATAGCGGACCACGGCGCTCATTTGGCCCCGGTTTCCAATTCAAAGAAGAGGCCGAAGCGCTCGGCGACCATGCGCGCAGCCGCTTCCGCTGGCGGCGGATTCCACCGAGTAGCTGGGTCCCGGATCGGTCCTCTCAGCGTGCTGAAGCGATAGGAGCCACCTTCACGGTACTGCTGGCAGAGACTCGCAGCCTCATCCCCAGCCAAAATCCCTGCGCGCCGGGCGCGGAACACGGCCTCGCAGGGCAGGACATAGGGGTGAAGACCGGTGGGCTCGCCGGAAGGACCAAGCGTCCCAGTCAGCAGGTCGCGCACCAAGTGCGCCAAATATTCGCGCGCGCGCGCCATGCCCAAATGGGCAAAGCGGTACTCTTCGATCTCCTGACCGGCGCCGTGGGTGAGCAGGATCAACCCGCGGTGGCCAGCCTGGCCCTGCGACAGTCCGGCCGCTGCCAGCGCTACGTGGTCGAAAAACGCGGCCAGAGATTCTTTGTCGAGCCGGGTCTGCTCGTCATTGTCCCGCGCTCGGCAAGTGAAAATGACCGAGGCGCGCGGCAGGCCCGCGGATTCAACCAGAACGCTGGTGCGGCCGTGCAATTCTACCTGCCGCGGAAGTTGCGCTCCCTCTGCACCTAGCTCGATTGTGATGGCCGGCAGGATTTCGCGTGCGTCCTCATCTTCAAATGCCTGGCCAAAGTGCAACACCTGTCCGCGCAACCGCCCGCCATGCGCAATGCCGCCGAGCTGCTCGGCCCACTTGTTCAAGATGTCCGCGTGAAGCGTGCGTTCCGCCTCGCGGAACAGCCCGGCCGGCCCGCGCCCCGCCAGCTCTTCCCGCAGACAGATTCCGTCGTAGCGGGCGGCCACTGCCTCGGTCGATGGCACCGATTCCGACGCCAAGACAGCGCCGATCATGGCTTCGCGCAAACGGGTCGTACGCTCCAACGCGTTGGTAGCAAAGGACTCATCTTCGCGGTCGGCCAACTGGTCGTCGCCCAGGGTTTCACGCAAGCGCAGGCGAAAGCACGCCGAGCCCTGCAAAGGATCCTCGAGGAAGTGACGCAGATCCGCGAGAGTGACGATCAGCTTGCTGGCTTCTTCGCTCGGCTCGGCTGCCAGGCGCGTAGGCAGTGACAAGCGGGCCGCCACCTCGGAAAAAGCGGCGGGGGAAAGCGAAAAGCGAAGATCGTCGACGCTAGCCGGAGCGGCTGTTCCTGCTGGCAACGACGCGCGCAAGGAATCGCCCAAGCCCCGGGCCGCATGTTCGGCGCGCGCGAGTGGCAGGGCGTCCAGACGCTCGAGGTCGGCGTAGCGACGCAACGGCGGCTTCGCACCATCGAACAGCCTTTCTACCTCGCCAGCCGCAAGATAGCCGCTCGACAGGATCTCGCGCAACTCGAGCACCACCGGCGATGGCGGTAGCTCCTCGCCCGTGATCTCGTCGCGGCCCAGGTAGGAAAGCACCAGCCGGTCGCGCGCACACAGCAGCGTCTCCAAAAACATATAGAGATCCTGCTCGCGGGGTGTGACGTCGCCCGGTTCGCGCCGGGCCTCGCGCAAATCCAGATCCCCGCGGCGTGCGCTCCGCGGAAAATCGCCCTGGCTCAACCCAAGCACGAAGACCACGCGGAAGGGAATCGCCCGCATGGGCACGAACGACGCGACGGTCACGCCGCGCGCGAGGTATTGGCCGCGCGAGCCGGGGATGGACGCGAGTGCGTTGCGCGCCAGCTCGGCCGCCATCCGGTAGCTGACCGGCAAGTCCTGCAGCCCCACGCCGTCGAGATCGTCCAGCGTTGCCCGGCAGCGGCCGAGCAGTCCTTCCTCGGCATCATCGATGGGTTGCAAGTAGGTGGCCAGCATGCCGCGGATGAAGGCCAACCACTCGCGCAGCGGCCGTTGAGCAGCGCCGTCGATTCCCGCGGCAAAGCGGGCATCGGCGATGAGCGAACGGACCAGCATCGCCAAGCTGAGCGCGCCGGCGCGCTCGTCCGGCGCAGTCTCGACGGGCAAGTACTGATTGCCGTCGAGAGTGACTGCGGCCTGCTCGCCGCTGCGTTCCCCCAGCATGAACGCGCCCAGGGCCAGCCGGCGCAGGCCCTGATCCCAGGTGTAGAGATCGCGATCCAGGTAACTGCCGGCCAGATCGCGTTGCTCGGCTCCGCGCACGATACCCAGCTCGTCGATCAGACGCAGCCAGTCCGCGGGCCGCTCCTCGGGAAAACGCGCCATCAGCGACGGATGGGTGAGCAGAGGCACCAGCTCTTTGCGCGAGAACGACGAGAACGGCAAGTCGAGCAGCATTTGCGCGGCCTCGGCCAATCTGTGCCCACCGGCCAGCGGCAGGTCCACCACGTGGTGGGGCAGGTCGTGGCTCTCGGCAAACACCGCGCCCACCTGCGAAAGATAGGCGTCCTTGCGCGACTCGGGCACGATGACTGCGATGTCGTTGCAGCGCAGATCAGGCTGGCTGCGCAGGCAACCCCAAATCTCGGCCGCCACTACCTCTAGCTCGCGGCGAATGCCCGGGCAGGCCAATATTTGCAGACTGTCGTCGGCGCGCAGGGTTGGGTCGGGCGCGGTGCTTGCCACCCGGTCCAGAATGTCGTTCTGCAAGCGGCCGAGCAGCGTGGGGTTAGGCGAGGCTGCGAAGTGTTCCTCGAAGTCGCAGTCGAGCTGGCTGAGCAGGCGCAGGTTTTCGCGGCCCGGCCGGCCCCACAGTCGCAAAGCGAGATTCTCGGATTGAGAGAGCAGAGCAAAAGGATCGTCGAGCGCGTAGTCTGCTTGCGGCGTTTTAGCGACGCGGCGGCGCACCTCGGAGGTTGTTTCGACGTCTTCCCAGAATTCGCGGCAGGGGTTGAGCGTGTAGAGAAACACCTCGATGTGGCGGCCGAGCGCAGCCAGCATGCGATGGTAGGAAGGCGCCGCGTAGGACACGCCGAACAGGTGCAAGCGCGGCCCCAGCTTTTCCGCCGCCAGCTTGCCCTGCGCCTCGGCGCGCGCCAGCAGCTCGTCGATGCGTAACCAGGTCACGCCCTCGGCTTGCGAGCGAAGGGCGATGCGGCCGGTCGGGCCGAAGATGGCCAGCCAGAGCGTGCGCTGCCAGACTTCGGTCGCGGCAAACAGGCGATCTTCGAGGCTGGTGCCTGTCTCCCACGTCTTGACCATTTCGGCTCGCGACGCCGCGTATTCCTCGAACAGCGGACCCAGCCGGAAGGCGAGCTGGCAGCGGCGGCGGTCAATCGCGTCGCGCGCTTCACCGCCCGCAAGAATATATTCGCGTACCGGCGCCATCGCTGGCTGTCCGAGAAGGCCATCGTCATGAAACAGCGCCAGCAGGTGACCCTCGATCTGTTGCGCATCCACCACGCGGCCGTTGGGAATCGCCTGTTCAGCCACATGGGCCAGCAGCCTGCGCAGAAACGTGACCTGCAAATTGGCCGCAATTCCACACGCCCGCGCCAGGCCCAGGCGCAGGTAGGTTTCCACATTGCGGTTGGGCACCACCACACGCACCGGCGCGAATAGACCTTCGCTCTGCCGTTCGCGCTGCAGGTTGCGCACGAACGCCTGCAACAGCGATTCCGTGCGGTTGGAGCAGCAAACCCGAATCATGAGCGGCCAGGATAACCCACCGGCAAGGAACCGTCTGCGGCCTCAGAGGAGTGCGCGGCCTCAGAGGAGTGCCAGTGACATATTCAGAAGTGCGGCAAATGGGAGCAGTGAAGAGGTGAATGTTGGCATGGTCATAGGTGCTGGGGATCATTGCCGTTGCCGACGGCGTCCAGATCTCGGACGGCGACGAGCAAGCGGGCAATCTCTCGTGAGCGGCCGCGCGCATGGGCCAGCGAGCGTGCCACAACTATTTCTCGCTATTGCCGAAAACAGGGTATGCCACGACCAGAACGGCTGGACGCAGTACAAGGACGCGCCCGCGTCGGGAGACCGACCGTGACCGAAACCAGCCTTGTCCCGGTGGAACGGGTGGAGCAAACGATCCTCATTCTGCGCGGACAGAAAGTCATCCTCGATTCCGACCTAGCCGCCTTGTACGGCGTGCCCGTCAAGAGACTGAACGAGCAGGTGAAGCGGAATGCCGGCCGGTTTCCACCCGACTTCGCCTTCCAGCTCGCCCGCGGAGAGTTCGCCAACTTGAAGTCGCAATTTGCGACTTCAAGTTTGCAGTGGGGAGGGAAGCGGAAACTTCCGACCGCCTTCACCGAACATGGCGCGCTCATGGTTGCCTCGGTGCTGAACTCGCCCAGAGCCGTGGAAATGAGTATCCTGGTGGTGCGGGCGTTCGTCCGGTTCCGGCGCATCCTTGCCACAAACCGACAGCTCGCCGCCCAGGTCGACGAGCTGGAGCGAAAGATAGACCAGAAGTTCGCGGCTCACGACAAGAGCATCGAGGCCCATCGCAAAGGCATCGTTTCCCTGTACTCCGCCATCGAGAACCTGATGCCGACCCTGAATACCGTCAGATCGGCTTTGTGGGCAAGAGCGCGGGCAAGGTCACGGACAAGCCCAAGAGCGCGCCTCCGGTTCGTCCATAGAGCTGCCTGTCCGCACCCGGACGGATTTCGACTTGCCGCAGGCAAATGGCAGGCACCGGGGCGTAGTGATATAAGACCCGATTGGTGGGGAGACCCAGACGAGATGGGACATCGAGAAAAACAGGCTTGTTTCTTCCACGTTCAGGCGCAGGCGGCCGAGAAGGCCGCGGGTTGAGGATCGCGTGGACGCGCCAGGCAGCTTCTCGGTCACGGCCATCATGGCCGCCTACAACGAGGAGGACATCATCGGGTTGTCCATCCAGCACCTTATCGAGCAGGGTGTGTCGGTGTACCTCATCGATCGCGCTTCCACCGACGGTACGGTGGCGGAAGCCCAACGGTTTGTCGGCAAGGGCCTGATCGCGATCGAGCGCTTTTCCGACGAATCGGGCTTTCCCGCGCAAGACGCCCAACGGTCAAGCTGGAATCGCATCCTGGAGCGCAAGCAGAAGCTGGCGCAGGAATTGGATGGTGACTGGTTCATCCACCAAGACGCTGACGAGTTTCGCGAGAGCCCGTGGCCGCACCTCGACCTGTGCCGGGCCATCCGGCGGGTACACGCGGCCGGTTACAACGCCATCGATTTCGCGGCGTTCGCCTTTCCGCCCACCGACGACAATTACCGCAAGGGAGACGACCTGCGCACAACCTTCCGTTATTGCGAGCCGGCGCGCCGTCACGACCGGCCGCGCATCAACGCCTGGAAGAGATCGCAGGTGGATCTGGTTTCGTCCGGCGGGCACGAGGCCATGGTGCCGGAACGCCGGGTTTTTCCCGTCCGCTTCCTGGTGCGTCTTTACCCCATTCGCAACCAGGCCCAGGGCGAGCGCAAGATTCTGCAAGAACGCCAACCGGGCTGGGATCCGGCCGAGGGCGCGCTTGACTGGCACATGCAGCGCGACGGCGTGGAGTCGGGGGACCGCCCTATTCGCGACCCCGCCACGCTGACCGCCTACGATCCCGACGCCATTCGGCTACAGCTTTTCCTGCGCCACCGTTGGGTAGAGGAACTGGAAACTGCACTGGCCGTTTCCGAGCACGACCTCGAGCTCGCGCAGAAGCAAGGGACCATCCGCTTGGAGGAGTTGGAGCGGCTGCGGCGCGAGCAGGACGCGGCCAGCCACGAGAAAGAGCAGGCACAGCAGGAGCGGGATGTGCTGGCCCGCACCCTGGTCAAGGTCGGGGAGCAGCGGAGCGCCCTGGAGGCGGCCCGATGGGAGCGGGACGAGCTGGACCGCACGCTCGACGAGGTTGAAGGTGAGCGCGACACCTTGGCCCGCACGCTGGATGCGGCCGAAAGGGAGCGCGACAGCTTGGCCAGCGCGCGGGACGAGGTTCGAGGGCAGCGCGACACCCTGGCCCGCACGCTGAGCGACGTTCAAGCGCAGCGCGACTCGCTGGTCCGCAC
>Ga0182010_10001363_pt1 | contig 12966 bp, 8 predicted proteins | sample 611E1MmetaG_FD_120488 | JGI IMG/M metagenome (GOLD analysis project Ga0182010, IMG submission 120488) | Permafrost microbial communities from Stordalen Mire, Sweden - 611E1M metaG | ecosystem: Environmental > Terrestrial > Soil > Wetlands > Permafrost | place: Sweden: Stordalen | collected...
CGCCCAAGGAGGTGGTGAAGGGCTTCAAACCGCAGATGCCCAAGGCCGACTTGAAGGAGCGTGACGTCGCCGATCTGGTGGCCTTCATCAAGTCCCTGCAGTGATGGAGCCATCGTGAATCGTCGCGACTTCGCCCAGCTGTTCAAGTTCCCCATCTCGATCATGTCGACGGTGTCGGCCGCGACGGGCTACCTGGCGTTCACGCATGCCTTGACCTGGCGGCTTGTGCCAACCTCGGGCGCGATCCTGCTCTTGGCTGGCGCCGCGTGCGCGCTCAACCAGGCACAGGAATACCAGCGGGACGCGATGATGGATCGCACACGCCTTCGTCCGATTCCATCGGGCAAGATTTCGCCTGTCGGCGCGGTGGCATGGTCCGCCATTCTGGCGCTGGTCGGCCTGGGCGCGCTCTACTTCCTGGGCGGCATCGTGGCCGCCGGGCTCGGCGTGCTGGCCGTGCTTTGGTACAACGGGATCTACACCTATTTGAAACGGGTCAGCTCGCTGGCCCCGGTGATCGGATCCGTGATCGGCGCGATTCCACCGGCTATCGGCTGGGTGTCTGCCGGGGGTGTACTCAACGGTCCCATCCTTTCGCTCTCGTTCTTTCTGCTGATGTGGCAAGTGCCGCACTTCTGGCTGCTCGCCTTGCGCATGAGTGGCGACTACCAGCAAGCCAATTTCCCCACTTTCGTTCGCGCCCTGGGCGCGGGATCGCTGTCGCGGGTGACCTTCATGTGGACTGCCGCCACGGCAGCCTCGGCCCTGCTGCTGCCCATCTTCGGCCTGTCGAGTTCACCCTTCTTGGGCCTGGGTCTGGCCGCAGCCGGCGCCTGGCTGATCTTCGTCGCATGGCGCGCGCTTCGCGCTCCCGACAAGCAAGGCTTTCGTCAAGCCTTCCAAGCCATCAACTACTACGCCGTGATGGTCATGGGCGCGGTGATCCTCGACGCAGTCCTAGGTCGCTGAGGCGGGCAGCGTCGGCGAGGTGTCCCAGCAAGGAACCGGTTGGACTACCGCGGTGATCGAATAGAATGGTGCCAGGAGACCCATCCATGAGCATCGTTGACACACAAGCTTGGAAGAAGTTGCAGCAGCACCAGGGCACGTTGGCGAAGCAGACCATGCGCGAGCTTTTCGCCGAAGACAAAGGGCGCTTCCAGCGCTTCTCCCTGCGCCTGGGAGATCTGCTGCTCGACTACTCGAAGAACCGAATCACCAGCGAAACCATGGCGCTACTGTGCGAGCTGGCACGCGCCGCGGGTGTGGAATCGATGCGCGACCAGATGTTCGCGGGCGAGCCCATCAATCTGACCGAGGGCCGGGCGGTCTTGCACGTGGCTCTGCGCAACCTATCGTCGCGCCCCATCTTGGTGGGCGGGCAGGACGTCATGCCCGAGGTGCGCGCGGCCTTGGGCCACATGCGCGGCTTTAGCGAGTCGGTGCGCAGCGGCGCCTGGACCGGCTACTCGGACAAACCCATTCGCGCGGTGGTCAACATCGGAATCGGCGGCTCCGATCTCGGGCCGGTCATGGTGTGCGAGGCGCTGCGGCCGTATCGTAGCGACGATCTCGATCTCCACTTCGTGTCCAACGTGGATGGCTCGCACGTGGCCGAGGCGCTGCGCCGGGTGGATCCCGAGACCACGCTCTTCCTGGTGGCGTCCAAGACCTTCACCACGCAGGAAACCATGGCCAACGCGCACAGCGCGCGCGCCTGGTTCTTGCAACATGCGAAAGAAGAGCGCCACATCGCCAAGCACTTTGTCGCGCTATCGACCAATGCCAAGGAAGTCGTCAGATTCGGCATCGCGCCGGAAAACATGTTTGTCTTTTGGGATTGGGTCGGCGGCCGCTACTCGCTTTGGTCGTCCATCGGACTGTCGATTGCGCTCGGCGTAGGCTTTGACAACTTCCGCGCCTTGCTGGAAGGCGCGCACGAGATGGACGAGCACTTCCGCACCACGCCGCTGGAGAAGAATCTGCCGGTCACCTTGGCGCTGTTGGGTGTCTGGTACAACAACTTCCTCGGGGCCGAGACCCACGCCATCCTGCCCTACGACCAGTACCTGTCGCGCTTCCCAGCCTATTTCCAGCAGGGCGACATGGAATCCAACGGCAAGCGGGTCACCCGCGACGGCCAGGTGGTGAACTACCAGACCGGCCCAGTGATCTGGGGCGAGCCTGGCACCAACGGTCAGCACGCCTTCTATCAATTGCTGCATCAGGGGACCAAGCTGGTGCCTTGCGATTTCCTTGCCTCGGTCGACACGCACAACCCGATTGGCGAGCACCACACATTGTTACTGGCGAACTACCTGGCGCAAACCGAGGCGCTGATGCTAGGCCGCGGCGAGGCCGAGGTGCGCGCCGAACTGGAAGCCGCAGGCATGAAGGGCGAGGCCCTGGCCGCGCTTCTGCCCCACAAGGTGTTCCCCGGCAACCGGCCCACCAACTCGATCCTCTACCAGAAGCTGGACCCGCGCACGTTGGGCAGACTGATCGCGCTCTACGAACACAAGATTTTTGTCCAGGGTATCATCTGGAACGTGAACTCCTTCGACCAGTGGGGCGTGGAACTGGGCAAGAAACTGGCCAACGCCATCCTGCCCGAGCTGCGCGCACCCGGCGACGTGACCGCCCACGACTCGTCGACCAATGGCCTGGTCAACGAGATCAAACGACGGCGCCCAAGATCATAGTCGAGCCAGCCAATGAGCGCTCTCACCCTGGCACGCGCGCAGTTCGCCCTGACCGTGATGGTGCACTACCTGTATCCGGTGCTCACCATGGGCCTGGGCGTGGTGCTGGTCATGGTAGCCAGCCTGCGTATGCGCCGGCCTGACGAGGTCTATGACCGCATGTTGCGCTTCTGGAGCCACATCTTCGGCATAGTGTTTGCCGGCGGTGTGGCCACCGGGGTGGTAATGGAATTCGAATTCGGCACCAACTGGGCCAGCTATTCTCGCTTCGTGGGCGACATCTTTGGCGCGCCACTGGCGGCCGAGGCGCTGATTGCGTTCTTTCTCGAGTCCTCGTTCCTCAGCATTTTGCTCTTCGGCGAAAAGCGGGTGTCCCGGCGCACGCACTGGTTTGCCACGCTCATGGTCGCGCTGGGTGCGACCCTGTCTGCCTTCTGGATCGTGGCGGCCAATTCTTGGCAACAGACGCCCGCGGGTTTTGCGATTCTGCACGGCCGGGCGGAGTTGACCGACTTTGCCGCCGCGGTGTTCAATCCGTCGACGCCCTTGCGCTTCCTGCACGCAGTTCTGGGCTCGTGGATCACGGCCGCGGTGTTTGTCGGCTCGCTCAGCGCGTACTACCTTCTGCGTGGCCGGCACCAGGAATTCGCTCGGCGCTCGCTGCGCCTGGCCCTTGTGTTTGGCCTGGCCGCACTAGCGGCCGAGGTGGTGGTGGGCGATGCCCACACCCGCCAGGTCGCGCGCACCCAGCCCGAGAAATTCGCGGCCATCGAGGTTCTCCATCACACGCAAACCGGCGCACCACTGGCCGTGGTCGGCCAGCCTTTGCCCGAGGTTCTTCTGCCCAAACTGCTTTCCTTCATGACCTACTTCGACTTTGACGCCCGGGTCACCGGACTAGATGCCTTTGCACCCGAAGATCGTCCGCCGGTGACTGCGACCGCGATGACGTTTCACGCAATGTTGTGGTTGGGTCTGGGATTGGGCGTGGTGCTGGCACTGGGTGTGTTCCTGTGGTGGCGCGGCCGCTTGTTCGTGTCGCGACGGTATCTCAAAGTCTTGTGCTATTGCCTGCCGATTCCCTTCGTGGTCAACGAGGTCGGCTGGGTCACTGCTGAAGTCGGCCGGCAGCCGTGGAGCGTGTATCGCCTGCTGCGCACCAAGGACGCCTTCTCTGGCTCGGTGCCCAGCGAGCAAGTGGCGATTTCATTGCTGATGTTCGTGGTGATCTACCTCGGGCTCCTCGGCCTCACCTTCTATCTGGTACGCAAGAAGGTGCTGCAAGGGCCTGGTGGGGGCGGGGAGGAAGTGCCGTCATGATTTTGGATCTGATTTGGTTCGTGCTGGTAGCGGTATTGGTGGCGGGCTACGCGATTCTCGATGGCTTTGACCTGGGGGTCGGGTTCTTGCATTTCTGGGTTCCGCGTTCCGAGGAGGAACGCCGCGTCTGCGTGGCCAGTGTCGCTCCAGTCTGGGATGGCAACGAGGTGTGGCTGCTGACTGCGGGGGGTGCCTTGTTCGCCGCCTTTCCGCCTGTGTACGCCACAGTGTTCTCCGGCTTCTACCTGGCCATGATGCTGGTGCTGCTCGGGCTGATCATACGCGCGGTTTCCATCGAGGCGCGCAACCGGGGGGCATCGCCGGCCTGGCGCCGATTTTTCGACCGCAGCTTTGCGGGTGGCAGCGCGCTGGTTGCGCTGATCTTGGGCGTGGCGGTGGGCAACCTGATGCGTGGGTTGCCTCTCGATGCGCGCGGAGAATACGCGGGAGGCTTCTGGGCTCTGCTCAATCCCTTTTCACTCTTCATTGGGGCGACCACCCTGGCTATGTTCGCCATGCAGGGCGCTTGCTGGCTGGCCATGAAGACCGAGGGCGAGCTGGGCAAGCGTGCGGTCACTGCGGCCCTGTTCGCCTGGGCCGCGTTCGTGGCGCTGTACCTGGATGCCACACTGTGGGCGCCCTCGGATGCGCCCTGGTTGTTTCTGCGCGCGCGCCAGTCCTTCGCGCCCTGGATTCCAGTGCCCCCGATGGCGCTGTGCCTGGTTGGCCTGCCGATCCTCTTGCGTCGCACACGACTGCGCCTCGCCTTTCTCTGCTCCTCGGTCAGCATCGCATGCGTGGTCGCCATCCTGGCCATCGCGGCCTGTCCGATCTTCGTTCTTTGCACCAACGAGGTAGGGCGCAGCCTGACCGCCTTCAACGCCGCCTCGTCACCCCGCACCCTAACGGCCATGCTGATCATCGTTGCTTGCGCCTTGCCCTTTGTGCTGGGCTACACTGCGTTCATCTACCGGGTCTGGCGGGGCAAGGTCAGGGCCGAGCCCGAGGGGTACTAGCTGCGAAGATTGCATGCCCTTGGGCTTGCGTTTCGCGGCAAACTGCCCGAAAATTCCGGCAGTTGTTCCGGCTCGTCTGCGAGGAGGGTAACCCATGACCTGTCGTCACTTGCGGTTCTTGTCCATGGTCCGTCGGCAGTACCCGCGCTGGGGGCTGGTTTCCTTGCTGCCTCTGGCTCTGTACGCGTGCAAGTCCACGCCGAACTGGCCGGGGCCGCAAGTAGGGCAAGAGACCGACTTCACGATTCTGGTCAGCCCAGAGCGTGAGGTGGACATCTTGTTTATGATCGACAACTCCCCTTCGATGGATCCCAAGCAGCAACGCCTGGCCGACAACTTTCCCAAGATGATCCAGGCGTTGCTGCAGATTCCCGACGGAAGTGGCGGTACCAGCTTGCCTGACGTCCACATCGGCGTGATCAGCAGCAACATGGGGGCTGGGTCGGATGGATCGTGCCAAACCAGAGTTTTGGGCGACCGGGGACTCCTGTATGGCAACGATCCCAACAATCCTCTCGCGTCGGTCGCACCCGGTGCTGATCCAACTTTGGGAGGTCACCCGGATCCCAATGGCTGTGGCCTGCACTCGGGCCAACGTTGGATCTCGGACATTGCGGATCCAAAGGGGAACGGGCGGATAAAGAACTACGACGGAAATATCCAGGACGTCTTCTCCTGCCTGGCCACACAGGTGGGAGTCGGTGGCTGCGGGTTCGAGCATCAACTGCAATCAGTTCGCGTGGCACTAAATGCCGACTATCCCAATGATCCCAAAGACACCCCCAATCAGATCAACCCAGAAAACATTGGCTTCGTGCGCCCAAAGGGCTACCTGGCGATTGTTCTCATGACCGACGAGGATGACTGCTCTGCTGACCCGGACGACGCAATCAACGATTCGATGTTCTTGCAGACCCAGAACCCCACGACCGAAACTGCCAGCCTGCGGTGTGCGGCGCGCGGCCATGTGTGCAATGGTCTGCCGATTCCTGGCTATGAGGACCCGTCGCTAGGCTACCAGCCGCCCAACCCGCTCCCGGCGCCCAACATTGGCTTCTCAACCGCTTTTGCCAACTGCGATGCCAAGGACCAGCCCAATCCCGCCACCGGCCAGACCGACCACCACTATCTTCCGCTCATCACAGTGCAGGATATGATCAATAGCGTAAACAGCGTGACCGCCTGGGTTGTCGATAGCACGGGCAACTACGTCTACGACGCCAGCGGCAATCATCTCTCGGTCCAGAAGACGCCCGACAAGATTCTCGTGTCAGGCATCATCGGCTGGCCCCCGGACGCGAACTCTCTCTCGCTAGCTCAATACCAGATTGGCATAGATACCACCTCGCTTCCTGTCCCATCGAACACCTATTGGGACTACATGCCCATTTGCAGTATTCCTTCGATCAAGTCGGCCAATGGCAACATCTACAAGGCATATGGCGGACTTCGCCTGAAGAAGTTCATCGATGCCTTCCAGAAGACCGATTTGCAGGACAATCCTATTCAAAACACCTTCAGCGTGTGCAACGCTGACTTCACGGATGCGATGACCCAGATCGCCAATGCGGTGGCTCGGGTGATGAGGCCCGGCTGTGTACAATACCCATTGGTCGACACAGATCCGAGCACGCCCGGCGTCCAGCCCGAATGCCAGGCCATCGACCGCATAGCGTGCGATGCGCCCGGACAGGGCAACTGCCTTGTCAGCGGGTATGAGGAGAATTCCCGCGCCGAGTGCATAGATCCCACTACCGGACTTCCTCTTGACCCGACAAATCCGCAAGTCGCCAATGTGCCGGACACCGCTCGGCCTTGCTGGTACCTCTACTACGACCTGACGCCAACCACGGGTTGCGCGGACGCATACCGGGGCCAAAGAATCACTGTTCTGCGCAAGACAGGAGAAATCGCGCCTGCGGGTACGCTGCTATCGATGCAGTGCTTGACCTGCCCCACGACCGACGCGACCTGCTCCGCAGAATAGCGGCGTGAAGCCGCGGTCCGAGGACACGCCCGTTCGCGGTCATCCGTTGATCTTGACCATGACTCCTCCGCTGATCTCAGTCGTGGTATCGCCGGATACCTTGGCGTTCTGACCCGAAAGCGTCGCCCCAGCGGCGGCCAGCTCAAGTTTGGACTGGGCGCCGCTAGCGCTCAATGTCTTCTTGCCTTCGATGGTCACTGTGCCATCGCTATTCAGACCAAGACTCGCGTCGCCACACACCAGCTTGATCTCCTTGGCGGCCGTGATGGTGATGACACCATCCTTGAGATCCACGCTGCAGGTCCCATTCTTGGTCGAGGTGACGCTGTAGTGCTGATTGGCGGAGATGTTGTACTCGCCATCTACCGTAGTCGTCTTGTGCGACCCGACGACTACCAGGGTGTCGCCGTTCTCGACTTCAACTGTTCTGCCCCCGTAGTACGTCCCGTCGTGGGCGCCAAAGATCGCATCGGTGTTGGTACCCTCGACCGTCATCTTGCGGTCGGCACTGTAGGTTTGCGCCTCGTTCTTGGTTACGCTGATGCTCTCGTTCCCATGCACCGTCACCTTGCGATCGGCCTGCACAGTGAGACTCTGGTCGTGCTTGACCAGGGTGGACATGTTCCGTTCAGCCTGGACGTGCAGCTCCTCGTGGCCCTTGTTGTCTTCAAAGCGGATCTCATTGAAGTTGGCTTCAGTGCCCTTCTTGCTGCTGCGGGTCTTGATCCCACTTTGGGTCTTGTGCTCCGGCAGCGCATAGGGCGGCATGTTGTCCGCGTTGTAGACACTGCCCGTGACCAGTGGCCGATCCAGATCGCCCTCCAAAAACTCCACCACCACCTCGTTGCCCACGCGTGGGATGTGAATCGCGCCCCAGCGATTCCCCGCCCAAGGGTGCGCAACCCGCACCCAACATGAGCCGTTCTCGTCGAAGACTCCCTCGCGATCCCAGTGGAATTGCACCTTGATCCGCCCGTACTTGTCAGTCCAGATCTCTTCGTCGGCTGGCCCCACCACGCGCGCGGTCTGCGGGCCCCGAACCATGGGCTTCTCCAGCCGCGGCGATCGAAACTGGGTCTGGCTGTCGATCGCGGTGACTGCGATCTCACAGGGCACCCCGAGCGGATGGCTTCCCGATGTGAAGGGCGAGTTGCGCAGCGTGATCTCGGTCCCGGTTACCAAGAACCGCCGGTTCGCATACGCCTCGCAGTTGGCAAGGGAAAACAGAAACCCAGTTGTCAGCCAGCGTGCGGTGCCTTTGCCCTGATAGCGCTGGACTGCGCAGCGGTTCTCCTCCAGCCGCATCTGGGCGAGCCGTTCGCCTTCTTCCCGGCTCTTGTCCGGCGCCGCCTCGTCTTCCGTGTCTTCCTGGTTCTCCGCCAGAACGCACTTGGCTGGGTAGTCGTAGACCGCCAGTTCTGCGCACTTCGGCTCTGTTTCGACCTGGCGGCGCACGGTCAGCTCTGCGTTCCGGCCGTGCAGCCGGAAATCGAAGTCCGCAAGGGTGACGGTGTCTGGCCGGATCGTGAAGCTGTCCTGCCAGGTCTGCAAATAGTCCGAAGAACTAGAACTACTCGACGGGTTCCCCATCCACACTGCATCGAAGCCCTCGTGCACCTCATGCGAGCTGAGCGAGTCCAACAGCACCAGGGTGTGTCCCTTCTCGCTGTGCTCGAAGTAGTAGTAGATGCCCTCATGGGCGAGGATTCGGCTTATGAATTCGAAGTCGGATTCGCGATACTGGGTTACGCAGTCCCAGCGTCGGTACTTGCCGAGCAGCGACTCACGAAATGGGCTGAGCTTGTGCTGGCGTAGGATCTGCTTGACCACCTCAGGCACGGTCGTGTTCTGAAAGATCCGACAGTCCCGGTTGAGGGTCAGCAGCCACAATTCGGGGCTGATAGTCGCGCGGTAGTGCGCGTACCCGTCTCGCCACCCCAGCCGCTGGGCCCTGGTGACAATCCCGCTGAAATAGCGAACTTTGTCGGTCGCAAGCGGCAAACAAATGGTCAGGGTCTGCCCCAACAGGGTCTGCGGTTGGAGAATTCCATCTGGGCCGAGCACCTGCCGTAGCGCCTCGGGTTCGCTCAGGTTCACCAACTCGACCTGATACTCGAACAGGCACCCCAGGGATTCATGGCCTTGCACCTCGCACACGCCCAGCGTGTTGTCCTTCAAACCGGTAACTGTCACCGTCATCGCCGACGGCGAAATGTCGAAAGCAGTGCTCATGGTGGTGGTGCCAGGTTGCGGGCCCAGTGGTCGCTGAAGAGATGCAACACGTCGGCCAACGATGCGTCCCCTCCCGCCAACACCCGCCTCTGGGGAAGCGAGAGCTTCTCCATCGCGTTCACGGGAACCACGGGGGCGCGCAAAGTCCAGTGGCGCGAGCCCTCGTGGTCAGGATCCGCCAGGTAGGCAAGCATCAGGCTGGGCGCTGGGCCGAGCGCGATGAGCAGCCGGCCGCTTTCTCGCGTCCAAAGAAACGACGGTATCTGCGCGGCCAGGCGCCGTCGCACAAGTTCCAACCAAAACGCTCGTAGCTCGTCGGTTGGAGCCGGGCAATCAAGAACCAGCACCCCAGCAGGCGAGTCAGCTTGTCGCGCTTGAGCACAAGCTGTGCCGAGCGCAACCAGAGCATAGGCCGCAGCCTCGCACGATCCGCCCAAGGCTGCGCAAAGGTCAGCGCAGCTCGATCTGAGCAAGAGCGCGTCCAGCGCCTGGACATCCGGCCGAATATCGGACGCCAAAGCGTCAATCTCGGCCGCCAATTGACCGGTGGCCAGTCGATGCGCGGTGGTAGCCAGTCGGGCGGCGGCCTCGCACAAGGATGCAAGCCGCAGGGGAAACAGCGGAATCTCTACACTCGACGAATGATTCAGTGACGCGAAAACCACTACTGGGAAGAACCGGCCCACGGCGTCGTGGCCGGGCACAAAGACCCCGATGAACGGCGAGGCATCCGCGGCCAAAGACACCAGGAAACACGTCGGCTCCACGGGTAGCCGGGCGCGCTGCAGGTGCTCGACCCCTTCTTGAAACCAGCGGTCGAGCCCGGCCTGCACAAATGCGCCAGCGTTGATCCGGACGAAGTCGCGCTCCGCGGGAATCTTTCCGTAGAAACCCACCACAGCGGGCACTGCGCTTGCTAATTGCGACACGCGGCAGCCCCGGGCGTGATGCTGCGTGGAAGCGCGAAACGCGCAAACAGGTCGCGCACGGTATCCGGCTTGAAATCGACTTGCACCTTCCCCTGGCCGAGTGCAGGCGTGAACGAAAGTGAGATGACATCCCGGTTGCCGCTGGGGCTTGCCCCTTGGCCGAGCAAGTGAAACAGGGCCCAGTCGCTGTCCTCGCGCGGGCCGAGGGATTCCACTTCATCGGACTTGATATACAGACGCAAAAGCGCGCGCCGGGACGGCCACAGGATCTCATCCCAGCGCTCCACCGCGTTGAGACCCACGACCTTCTTGCCGCCAGTGTCGAGCACGATCTTCGAATATTGTGCCGACGGGCGAATGCGCACCTCGACCGGCATGCCCAGTCTGGCCGGCTCCTTGGCGAAAAGTCGGCTCGACAGATCCTGGGCGCGCGACAAGAACTTCAGGAAGTCGTCTCGGTATCTGACCGAGGCTCCTTCCTTGACCCGGAAGATGGAGCCCGCGCGTTCGATGTCGGCCTGCAATGCCTCGGCGAAGTACTGCCAAAGAATGCCGGTGGCCGGCTGGAAGAATCTTTCCATATCGGCCAGGCGCGCCTCGACGGTCGCCTTGCCCGTGGCAAAGGGGAACTTCCCTGCCAAGAGATCGTCAAAAGCCACCACCACGGTTTCGCACCACTTGCGATTGGCCAGTTCCGCGCTCGCCCCCACCACTGCCACCTCGGCCCCGCGCAAGGGCGGCATTAGAATGCGTTCCAACAGACCATGTTCCCAACCCCGGTCGTTGTAGCGAGCGATCAAGCCGGACAGGCTAGTTCGCTGAGTCTTGAGCGCGGCCTGGAATGCCTTGGGCTCGGGTGTACCCTGCTCGCCCATGGCGGCCGCGATCTCTAGCAGGATCTGGTTGTATTGCTCGAAGCCGGTCGGCTTCACCGCCCCGAAGTGCAGCAAGCCGTCGAACTCGTCCGACACCTGCTTCTCTCCTCGATTCTCGCTGGCCAACGGGTCGGCGCGAGGAACCGCGAAGTCCGCCGCGCCTCTGAGCCGGCCCGGCGCCCTGCCCGCCAGCGATTCGTCCTCGAGACTCAGATTCTCACCCAGGTTGCGCCAGATGGTATCGAAGGGTTTGTCACTCGCGAGCTTCTTCAAGAGCGCGCGGGTCTGCTCCAGGGTGGTCGGCTCACGCACCGCCAGGCCCAGCAGAAACGTCTTCCACACACCCACGTACTGAGCGAAGTAGTCGGTCTTGATTCGCGCAATGGCCTTGGCATCCTGGGCTTTGCGTTCCTGGCCGAGGATCCACGCATCGTCGTCGACATCTTGGGCCTTCTGCATCTGCGCGAGACGCTGCTTGACCATGCGACAGCCGGCCGGGGTGAAAGCGCCGCGCACCGCGGTTGTCGGCCGCTTCTGTCCTTCTTCGACCTGGAAGAACGTGACCGCGCTGCCCAGCAGGTCCACCAGCTTCAAATCGCGCGGCATGGCCGGGTCATTGATGATCTCGGCCAACGGATCGTCGCCCAGCCCGATCAGTTTGGCCCGGGCCACGCTCACGAACTTGGCATCCCGGTCAATCAGCTCGGCGGGATCCCGAGTTCCCGCCGCGTAGGAACGCACCAGGCTCTCCACCACGTGCGGAGCCCGCGAAGTCGCCACTGGCCCGGTCAAACTCTCCCAGCGCGCCGCTGCCCTCTGCCCTGCGCGCTTGCACGCCTCGAACCAGTGCGCGGTGCGGGGAGTGGGTTCGTCGGGTGCCTTGGTCTCAGTGAGCAGCAAGTGCAAAACTAGGGCGTCCATCAGTTCAGCCGGCGCAAGCCCAGAAGCCTTGGCCATATCCGCGCGCAAAATGGGACGCACGAGCAAACGTTCGATGGTCGTGCGCAAGCTCTGGTTGACCGCAGAGCGGGGAAACAGCACCGAAGCTTCGCGGTCCTCCGCCATGGTCTTGGCCATGGCCTCGACGGATTCCAAGGTCTCGGCCGAGGGCAAGGGGGCGACCTTCTGGCCTTGCCGACTGGCCGACAGCCTGTCGACGAATCGGCGCGCCTCGTGGATGAACTCCCGACTGCTGCAATACGACCGAATCGGCAGAAAGAGAAACCCGGCCGCTCCCGCCAGTGCGCAAGCAGTAAGGAGCAACCGCCTAATTCGCTGTCTCAGCAAGACCCGGGCGCTGCGGATGGCGACGTCCTTGTCGGGGAAGACCACCTCGGTGAAGAAATCACGCAGAAAGTAACTCTTGGGCTTGCTGACCGCCACCGCCGCTGCCCGCGCAGGGACGCCGAATGCCTCGGCCATCGACTTCATGATCCGGTCGATGGGCCGGCCCTCCTGGGTGCCGCTGGTGAAGTAGACCCCGCGCATGAGGGGAGCGTCCTGGTACACGTTTTCCGCGAAGACATTGGTCACCAGGTCGGTCAGCGGCTGCCGCAGGGTTGCCAGTTGCTGCGGAAACTCGACAATCGAGAAGCGAGCCTCCACCCGCCGTTCGTCATGCACGCGCTCCGCGGCCGTTTGCTCAATCACCTCGCACAATTCGTCGAAATGCTCGCTAAACATTTCGATCCGTTCGTCCACAGTGGCGGCAAGTGGCAGGGTGAAGCCCCAGATCTGGCCGCGCTCCTTGTCGCGCAGCTCGCCGAACATCTCGACGAATCCAGCGACCAGATCGCACTTGCTGACTAGCAGATACACCGGCAGCAGCATTTCCAGTCGCCCCATCACCTCGTCGATTCGTTCGCGCAAGGACTTGGCCAGGACCGCAATCTCGTCCGCCTCGCC
>Ga0182010_10001368_pt1 | contig 12891 bp, 12 predicted proteins | sample 611E1MmetaG_FD_120488 | JGI IMG/M metagenome (GOLD analysis project Ga0182010, IMG submission 120488) | Permafrost microbial communities from Stordalen Mire, Sweden - 611E1M metaG | ecosystem: Environmental > Terrestrial > Soil > Wetlands > Permafrost | place: Sweden: Stordalen | collected...
AACCGCGGCGTTGATAAACGAAAAATATTTTTAAATGTAAACGATCACCAGCGTTTTTCCGATAGTTTGGTCGTATTTAATAGTAAACACAATTTAGACGGCTGCCACTTTAGCGAACGTGCTCAACTTGATAATGAGGAACCGTTGGTCAATGTAATCGCCTATTGTTTGATGCCGAATCATTTTCATTTATTGCTTGAACAACGAGAGGACTTGGGAATTACAAAATTCCTTCAAAAAATGACCACAAGCTATACGATGTATTTTAATACAAAATATTCCCGGACCGGCGCGCTAATTCAGGGCGTATTTAAACGAACCCATATTAAAACCAACGCGCGTTTATTGGAAATGAGCAGATACATTCACGCAAACCCAATTAAAATACTCGCCGCTGGAAAAGCCTCGGGTTCGATTAAAGATAAACTGCTGAATTATCAATGGTCAAGTTTCCCTGATTATGCGGGGGCAAGGAATGAATCGAGGATTATAGCGAACAAGCAAATCATCATGGATCAGTTCAGTTCGCCAAAAGCTTACATCAAATACGTCTTGGATGAAACCTGAAACGGTGTTTCCGGAGGTCTCACCTAAGGCGGAGGTGAGACCTCCGGAAATTAGATTTCGACCAGCACCTCGTGGCGCGTCATCCAAGGCGGGGTCCATGGGGCGTTGTAGCCGGCGTAGGCGGCGGCGCCTTGCGGCGCAAGGCTATCGCGGGTTAGGGCTGAAAGCAATTTTTCTTGCATGCGTTTAATTCGGGCATCGGAGCGAAACCCGGGAAAACGCATGGCGGCGTATTTCTTGGCCGGGATGGTCACGATTTTTACGCGAGGATCGTTAGGAATTGGCAACGCGTCCAGCGTGTAGGAGCGCGGCATACCAAAAGAGACGACTTGAGAATCGCCCTCGACCGTCGTCATAACCGGCGAGGTCATGGCAATGCTTTCTTTTTTCACATTCCCGCCAAAAATATACCCCGCCACGATCTTAAACCCCGCAATCAACGCCTCCCTACCCGTCCCCTGCACCGTCGTCTGCGCCACAATATGCGCCTGATACTCCCGCACTTCATATCCGTTCATCTTTTTAACCACCTTATATTCCGCCCGCTCCGCCCGCGAACCAATATACCCCCAAGCAGACCAGAGGACGATAACGACGATGAGAATGATAAGTGCTGTGATCATAGTTTTATCCAACGTAATTCTTAGGTTTAACTTTAAACGCCAATCTTCCAAACGCCTTTTTCTAAAAAGGCCTCAATGGTTTGACGCGCCGCTTTATTGATCAGGTTGGAGTGCGAAAGCTTGTTGGTTTTCGCATACTCAATCAGGGTAATTATTTTCTTGCCTTCCAGATACGCCAACCGTTTGTGATAACTGTTGGTGAGCGCTTTTGCGACGATCGCTTCCATAACAGCGGTCGAACCCTTGGTGTCATACTCCGTGAATGCTTCGTAGTACTTGCTTCGGTCGATAAATTTAATGTTGATCGGCACATATCCTTCGCGGATAAGCTGATAGTTATTTATGACCCGCCCAATGCGCCCGTTTCCATCGACGAACGGATGCGTATGTTCGAAGGCTAGATGCAATTTAGCGATCCGCTTAACAATGCTTTCATGGCTCATGGCCTGATACTCGGAGAGCGCTTTAAGCAACCGATCCTTCACCTCTTTCGGGTTTGGCGCAATATGACTCCCAACGCGAACAAATTCATGCTCATTCCGCAACCGTCCCGCAACCTCGTCGCGAATATTACCGATCAACATTTTGTGGAGCAACAAAATAACCTCAAGCGAAAGCTCCTGCTCCTTGGCGCGCTTGTCGGTATATTCCACCACCCGCGCCAAATTTTTCGCTTCAAACAATTCGCGCTCGCTCACAAACCGGTCAAGGTCGATCTGCAAAAGAATTTTTTCCGTTTCTTCCAACGATAGCGTGCTGTTTTCAATGGCATTGGAATTGTAAACCTGTTCCGCCACTTCCGCTTCCAATACAAGCTTAATAAGCGCCTCCTTGCCAACAGAAGCTTTGTAGTATCGCTCGCGAAGCGAATTAATTTTATTATAAACATTAAGCGTTTTGGCCATAGATACTAGAATAATACCACTTTTTCACGGTTTTGTCAACATAACCGTGAAAAAATGCTTTTTAAAACTATATTTTCACGATTATGGCATCAAAAACGATCAATATATACAAACTATAATTGGTGGCAGATAATATATCTTCCCCTTGAAAAAGAGGGGGTAGGGGGAGTTCCGTCGGGGAGGCGATGCGGTTGGTAATTCAACAGACCATTTTGTCAGACACAATTTTTTGTACAGTACCGGGCGAGGAAGCGGAGTAGGGGTGCGGGGTGTGTAAAAAATCCTTATTCACGGCGTCAATAGCAATGTCAGCCATGGTCGGATTGAAAATAATGGAGTAAAGTGATAGGTAGAGAATCTCTATGGAAAGTAATATTGTCACAACTTCCGACAACGAACTGATCCTCCTTGCCAAATCCGGCAATGAGCAGGGCTTGGAAACGCTCGTTAAGCGCCATCTTTCTGTTGTTTATGGCTCTTGCTTGCGGTATTTGGGAAACCAAGACGAAGCCGAAGATGCGGTTCAAGAAACCTTTGTCAAAGTTTGGCGCAATTTAAAAAAGATCGATCCTGAAAAAAATTTTAAGGCATGGGTCCTGGAGATTGCCAAAAATACTTGCCTCGACATTCTTAAAAAGAAGCGCGCCGTGCCGATGAGCGCTTTTGAGGACGAGAATGGATTTAATTACTTGGCTGAATCGCTGGTTTCGGCCGGTGAATCCCCTTCTGAGGCCGCCGAACAGTCAATTTTGCGCCGCGTTTTGAATTCAGCCTTGGAAAAGCTTTCCCCCGCCTATCAAAAAGTTTTGTCGCTTTATTATAAGGAAGGTCTTAATTTCCGTGAAATTTCCGAGACTTTGAACGAACCTTTACACACGGTCAAAAGCCGCCACCGCCGCGCGGTCATCAATTTACGGCTTATCTTGGGTCAAAATAATTTTTAAAAAGGATGCACCAAAATGCGTCCTTTTTTCGTATAAATAACATGACTTATAGCCAAAACATCGTTCCAGCCGACCTTTTAAATAAGGTCATGGCCGCAATCGCAAACGAACGTGCGCGACTAAGGGCTATCCGCAATTTCATTATTTCCTCATTCTGCGCCGTTGGCGCTCTTGTTTCGGCCTTTTTTGTTTGGAATAGTTTGGCAAGGGAATTGACTACTTCGGGCTTTGGCCAATACGCATTGCTTATTTTCATTGATTTTAAAGCCGTTGTTGCCAACTGGCAGGATTACGGCATGAGTTTGCTTGAATCGTTCCCGGCCGTGAACATAGCCGAGTTCATTGGCGAGGCTGTTATTATAATGATCTTGATCAAGCTAGCGATCGCTTACGCCAAAAAGATCCCGGTCGTTCGCCATCTTAAAACCGCAAACGGCATTTAAATATGAATACCGATCAAAACAGCGAAATCGCGAAACCGCTCGCCGTGAAAAAAACGGAACCAACGATTACGACGATCTTTCGTTCGCATTGGTTCGCCTTGGCGTTAAAAATATTCATCGCGCTTGTCGCCGCGCTGTTGATTTTCCAACTGGGAATGTACGTCGGCTTCCGCAAAGCAAACTTTTCTTTCGGCTGGGGCGACAACTACCACCTTACTTTCGGCGGTCCTAAAGGCGGCTTTATACGCGGCTTTGAAGGGAAGGATTTTGTTAACGGTCACGGCACGGCCGGAACAATCGCTTCGATAAGCTCCGACGGGATCGTGATCAAGGGAGCTGATGGGGTGGAGAAGATGGTGACGATTTCCGGTAAAACAAGTATCGTAAAAGGGCGTTCCGCTCTTAAGACGATTGATCTCCGTGTCGATGACATGGTAACGGTGATCGGACAACCGGCAAACGACGGAACAATCAACGCCGAAATTATCCGCGTTTTCGGCGCCGTTCCCCCGCCCCCCTCCCCCTCTTCGCCTCCCATTCAAAATTAATAAATCGGATATGAATTTCATCAAGAAAATTCTTAAGAAAAAATCAGTGATTGCGCTCATCGTGATCGCGATTGCCGTCGGCGGATATTACATTTACCAAAACGCCACCAGGGTTCCGGTTACGACGCGCTACGTAACCGCCGCCGTTGCCAAAGGAACGATCAGTGTTTCCGTGAGCGGCACGGGACAAGTCGCCAGCACCAACCAAGTCGATATTAAGCCGCAAGTATCCGGCCAGCTTTTGTCATTGCCGATCAAGGTCGGCCAAAAAGTGGCTTCCGGCGATCTTATCGCGCGCCTCGACGACACCACGGCGCAAAAAGCCATTCGCGACGCCCAGACCTCGCTCGAGAGCGCCAAATTGTCGCTGCAAAAGCTAAAAGAGCCGACGACGGCGCTCACGCTGTTGCAGGCGCAAAATTCATTGACCCAAGCGCAGACCGCGAAACAAAATGCGCAAACCACCCTTACCAAATCGTATGATGACGGGTTCACCTCGATCACCAACGCCTTTTTGGACATGCCGGATATTATGACCGGCTTGCAGGACGCGCTTATGGGAAACGAAGCGAATGTTAATCAGGCCAACATGGATTATTATTCAAACAACATCAGGCAATACGACAAGGCCGCCGACCAATACCGCAACGACGCCTCTGATTCGTATCAGGCTGCGCGAACCGCCTACAACAAGAACTTTGCCGATTTCAAGAGCATTGACCGTACCTCGAGTCCGGACACGATCGTCGCCATGATCGACGAAACTTACGCTACCGCCAACCTGATCGCCGATGCGGTTAAACAAACCTCTAACCTCATCCAGTTTTACAATGACAAATTGACCGAAAACAATCTTAAGCCCATCAGCTTGGCCACGACGCAACTTAACTCGCTCAACAGCTACACCAACCTGATCGGGAATCATGTCAGCGATCTTTTAAACATCAAGCAAACGATCCAAAACAGCTTGACCGCCATTACCTCGTCCGACCAAAGCATTGCCGAAAAACAAGCCGCGCTCACAGCGCTTCAAGCTGGACCGGACACGCTTGACGTGCAATCGGCGCAACTCAACATCACAACGCGACAAAACGCGCTCATCGACGCCCAACAGACGCTTGCCGATTATTACGTGCGCGCGCCTTTTGCCGGCACCATCGCCGCTGTTCCCGTTTCGGTCGGCGACCAGGTCTCGTCGGGAACCGCACTCGCCACCCTGCTTGCCGATCAGCAGGTCGCCAACGTTTCGCTTAACGAAACCGACGTTGCAAAGATCAAGATCGGGCAAAAGGCAACCCTAGCCTTTGATGCCATTGATAATTTGATCATCACCGGCGAAGTAAGTTCGATTGACCTTATTGGCACGGTTTCGCAAGGCGTTGTTTCGTACAACGTAAAGATCGTTTTCGATACCCAGGATACGCGGATCAAATCCGGCATGAGCGTTTCCGCGGCGATCATCACCAACACCGATGTTGATGTTCTCTACGTCCCCAACGAAGCGATTAAAATACAAGGAGCGCAATCGTATGTTCAGATACTAACGAACGGTCAGCCGGTGCGAACGAATGTCGTAACGGGACTTGCCAACGACACCGATACCGAGATAACGAGCGGCCTTAACGAGGGCGACCAAGTTGTCACGCAAACCATTACTACTGGAGGCGCCGCGAAGACAACTGCGGCATCATCCACGAGCGCCATCCCGGGACTCGGCGGTGGCGCGCTGCGCGGCGCGACGGGTAGTGCCGGCTTCCGAGGCAATTAATATGATCGAATGCCGCAACATAACAAAAACCTACAAAAACGGCGACATGGAAACGCCGGTGCTTAAAGGCATTACTTTCACTGTCAAAGACGGCGAATATGTTGCGATCATGGGACCGTCGGGGAGTGGCAAGTCAACACTCATGCATATCTTGGGCGCGCTCGATACGCCGACCTCGGGGCAATACTTGATCGACGGGCACGATGCCTCTTCGCTCACACCGGACGAGTCCGCCGATTTTCGTATGAAAAAGATCGGCTTTGTTTTTCAAGCCTTTAACCTCTTGCCCCGCGCGACTGTCCTACGCAACGTCGCGTTGCCGCTTATTTACGCCGGCGTACCGCGAGAAAAACGCGAGGAGCAGGCGAAAGCCGCGCTTAAAGCCGCGGGCATGGATGAAGCGCGCTTTAATTATCTGTCAAACCAAATTTCGGGCGGGCAAATGCAGCGCGTCGCCATCGCGCGAGCGCTTGTGAATAACCCCTCCCTCCTGTTGGCCGATGAACCGACCGGGAACCTTGATACCAAAACCGGCTTGGTTGTTCTTAGCACTTTGGAAAAACTCAACGAAGAAGGACGCACAATCGTCATGATCACTCACGAACCCGACGTGTCGGCGCACGCCAAACGGATAATCACTTTGCGCGACGGCCTTATTGTCAAAGACGAGATCAATAAAGATCGCGTCATAAGCTCAACTTAAACATGCGCATTACAGATCTTCTTGAAGAAACATATTCGGCCGTAACCGTGAACAAGGTTCGGTCCGGTTTGACCGTTCTCGGCATTGTGATCGGCATCGGCTCGGTCATTGCCATGATCTCGGTCGGCCAGGGCGCGCAAAGCACGATTCAATCCTCGATCCAATCGATTGGGTCGAACTTGATCGTTGTTACCCCGGGCGCGGCGCGCGTGACCGGCGCGCCGGTCTCCGCCGGACGCGGCTCAGCGCAAACACTGACGCTTGATGACGCAAGCGCCATTGATTCGACGGTTACCGGCATTACGGCTATTTCGCCCGAAGTGAGCCGCCGCTACCAAGTGACGGCCAAGGGTACCAATACCAATACCTCGGTCGTCGGCGGCGAACCTGATTATGCAACCGTCCACAACGTAACCATGGGTCTGGGCTCATTCATCACCGACCAGAGCGTTACCGCTTATTCAAAAGTGGCTGTGCTTGGACCAACCACGCGCGATGACCTATTCGGCGCCGGCGCCGACCCGACGGGACAAACGGTCAAAATCAACAAAGTCGATTTTAAGGTGATTGGCGTGACGGCGGTCAAAGGCGGAACCGGTTTCAACAACCCCGACGACATGATCATTGTGCCCATTACCACGGCGCAACGATTTCTTTCGGGACAAACCTACGTCTCGAGCATCAACATTGAGGCGCAAGACGCCAAATCAATGTCCGACGTTCAACAGCAAGTCACCGACCTGCTTCTGAGCCGCCACAAAATAAGCGATCCGACCGCCGCCGACTTCAGCGTGTTAAACCAAGCCGATATTCTTGCCGCCGCATCGTCCGTCACCAACACTTTCACCTTCCTCTTGGCCGCGATCGCCGGAATTTCGCTTCTGGTGGGCGGCATCGGCATCATGAACATGATGCTCACGACCGTAACCGAGCGCACGCGCGAGATCGGCTTGCGCAAAGCCATTGGCGGAAAAAATCGCGACATCACCATGCAATTTTTGGCGGAAGCGATCATGCTGACCTTGATCGGCGGGGTCATTGGCACGGCCCTTGGATGGATATTGGCTTGGGGCGTGACCAAATTCGCAAATATCACCACCTCCGTCTCCCTCTCTTCAGTCCTGCTCGCGTTCGGCGTTTCGGCGGCCATCGGCCTTGTCTTCGGCTATTACCCGGCCAGCCGCGCCGCCAAGCTTAGCCCGATTGAGGCGTTAAGATACGAATAAATAATAAAGAACCAAGGACCAAGAACCAATTTCCAACCCCAAAAAATAATTAATAAATAACTCTAAAGACATATGAAGGTGCAAAAAAGTCTAATTATCGCGATCGTTGTTACCCTCGTCATTGCCGGCGGCGGCGGGTTTTTCGGCGGCATGAAATACGGACAATCATTGACCCCGGCGCGCGGCGCCAACGGACAATTTGCCGGCACGCGGGGGAATTTTAACACCCCGGGCGGCGCGGCAAGTGCGCGCCTGCGCGGCGGCAGCGGCGTTGTAAACGGCGACATCATCTCCAAAGACGACAAGAGCGTTACCGTCAAGAACCGCGCCGGCGGCTCGCAGATTATCTTCTACGCGCCTTCGACCGCGATCGGCAAAACCACGGCCGGCACCTCGGCCGATCTCGCCGTTGGCGATAACATCATGGTGAACGGCACAGCAAACCCGGACGGCACCGTGACCGCGACCAACATTCAAATCCGCCCGGCGGGCTCAACTCCTTTCGGCGGCCCCGGCGGCGCCATGCCAATAAACAACGGCACCATCCCGCCCGGAAACAGCAACGTTCCGAACAATAAGTAAGTAATATAAAAAAGCTTTGGCAATATCGCCGAAGCTTTTTTAATTTACCCTCACGGGAATGCGGAGTGATAATTAGTTTTTTGGTAACGTATTACATTCTGTGTCTAAGGCGGGAGCTAGTTTTATTCGTTGGCGATATTCCGCCGGACGGAACTCTCCCTACCCTCCCTTTTCCAAAGGGATGGGTTGGATTCTTACGCCCCCCTCTTTGAAAAAGAGGGGGTAGGGGGAGTTCCGTCGGGGAGGCGTTGCAGTTGGGAAATTCAACAGACTGTTATATCAAGACACAATTATTTGTACGGTACCAGTTTTTTGGACTGCGGAACTTTCGCCCACCTCCGCCTTTTGGCGGATTGGGCGAACCCGCTCGCGGACTGACCGAGACGAGCGGGCGCTCATTCAGACAGTCCTCGTCTCAAAAAACAAATTATCATTCCGTGTTCTCTTATACCATTCCCCTCTTTTCACCAAACTCTTTTGCAAACTCCAATATCCTCGCATCCATGATCAAATCCGATCGACGAATCGGCCGCTTCAGTGTTATCCCCTCAAGCGTCCGGCAACGCGAAAGCGCCACATACGACTGACCGGCGGCGAACGCGCCGCGGCCCAAGTCGATGACCACCCGATCAAAAGTCTTGCCCTGGCTTTTGTGAATTGTCGTTGCCCAAGCCAAACGCAATGGAAACTGCGTAAAACTCCCTAGTGTCTCGCGCGTCAGCTCGCCCGAGTCCCGGTCGAACCTTGTCTTGGCTTTGGTCCATGTAAAAGACGGTATCTCATACATATCACCATTGTCCAACTTAACATCGACCGATCGGTTATTGATTCCATAGATGGTCGCCAGCGTTCCGTTCACCCAGCGACCTTCCGAATCATTATTGACCAACATGACCCGCGCGCCCTTTTTAAGTCGCAACTCCAATTCCGTCGGCAATTCGCTTTCTTTGAATTCACCCTTGATCTTCCCCTCGCTAACGGCGATCTTCCCGCCCAAACGCTCAAGATTCATATTGTTATGCTCGTCCGCTTGAGCGTTAACGGCCATGAGATGCATGTGCTTGCCGTCTTTATCGGAAAACTCCGGATCGTATTGCATGTTCAATTCGGCGAGTTGCTTTTCGGTAATATTCCCGCCGCGCACTGCATTCAATATCTCAATGAAGCGTTCATCAGTCTGACGGTAGATTTTATCAAGCTCAATATATTCGAGCATGCCCAATTGCAAACAATCGAGGATCGCTTCGGACGAAAAGAAAAAAGGCGTTTTATATTTCTTTTTAAGTTCAGCCGCTTCCTCACCGCGCACGATTGGCGGCAACTGATGCAGGTCGCCGATCATAACAAGCCGCTTGCCGCCGAAGCGCGCTTTGCTTTTGAGCGCGGCTTGCAAAAAGGCATCGATGCAGTCCATGAGATCGGCGCGAACCATGGAAACCTCGTCGATGATTAACGTCTCGATCTTTTGAAACAATTGATCTTTCCGCGCCGCTCGACCGTCATGCCGCGCTTCGTCGATCGTGACGCCGGGACGAAATTTGAAGAAAGAATGGATCGTTTGCCCGTCAATGTTCACCGCCGCGACCCCGGTTGGGGCTACGACCGCGACGGCGCGCCGCGTGCGTTCGCGGAAATAACGCAAAAGCGTGGACTTCCCCGTCCCCGCTTTCCCGGTCACGAAGACATGTTTGCTTCCTCGTTCCATAGCCTCGTACGCGTTCCTGAATTGTTCGCTGACTTCGATATGTTCAGACATAAATATCATTTTACATCACATCCGCGTCCGCGTCGCGAGGCATATCGGCGCCGGCGAGAAAATAGCTATAGCGACGGAGTTCCTCTTTGCGAGCTTTAAAGGCCGGTTCATTTACGGCAACGAGCGACCAAAATTTTTTCGAGTGATTGTGATGGACAAGGTGACAGAGTTCATGGATCACAACATACTCGAGCAACTCGATGGGCAAATGCCCGAGAAGCAAATTGATCGAGATATTGCCCCGCCCGGAACAGCTGCCCCATCGCGAGCGCATTTTTTTAACGGCGACATGACCCAAACGAACGCCGTGCGTCGCGGCGATCGATCGATAACGATCCTCAACCATCGCCTTAACTGTTCCTATGAATTCCTTTTTGTCAAAAATGTCGCGGCTGAGTTTAACGCCGGCGGTCAATTTTTTATAGCGACGGATAACCTTGTTGATCCATGCTTCGTGATCGGCAACCATGCGATCCAAATACTCTTTGCTGACGCGCAATGGGGCGGTCACGATAACACGCCCGCCGGAAACGGCGATATGAACCTTGCGCGAGCGTTTGCTGGGCTTAACGGTATATTGGATGTTCATGAGAACGCCATGATATCACAAAACCGGCTCTTTGAGCCGGTTTGATTAAAAACTAAGCAACACTAATGATGTGATAAATCATCTTCCCGGACGGCACCTTGACCTCAACCGAGTCGCCCGGGCATTTACCGATGAAGGCGATCCCGAGCGGCGATTCGTTTGAAATGCGACCGGCGAGCGGATCGGCTTCGTTCGCGCCGACAATCGTGTATTCTTTTTCTTTGCCCTTAACCGAAACGCGCACCGTGTTTCCCACGTTCACGCAACCGGTATTGTTGTGTTCGATCACGATCGCGTTCACGAGCATTTGCTCCAGCTCCATGATCCGGCCCTCGATGAAGCCTTGTTCGTCTTTGGCCTCGTGGTATTCGGCATTCTCGCTAAGATCACCCATGTCCTTGGCGATCTCGATCCGCAAAGCGATCTCTTTCCGGCGAACGTTCTTCAGTTCGTCCAATTCTTTTCTCAATTTGGCCAAACCCTCTTTGGTGATGTAAATATTGTTCATGGTTTTCTGGTGATTGTCTTAACAAGTAAATAAGCTACCTTATCGCCGACTTTGCGTCAAGGAGGAAATTTATGGACAACATACAATGGACAATAAACAATTCATGTCCCGTCCGGACGGGACCGGAGTTGTCCATCGTTCATCGTCCATTGTTCATTCGGTTCTTCGCCCACCATTCAAAAATGTCGCGCGCGACCGGCACGGAAACGGTCGAGCCTTCTTTGCCTTGCTCAATAAGCACCATCACGGCGATTTGCGGGTCAACGTATGGCCCATAGCCGGTAAACCAAGCATGGTTGTCTTTGCCGCTCACTTGGGCGGTACCGGTCTTTCCGGCCACATCCATGCCAACGCCCTTCAACGATTGAGCGCTGCCGCTTGTCACCGTCTCGCGCATACCCTCGCGCACCGTTGCCAAATATTTATCATCGATGATGTGCGTCCGCAACGCTACCGGCTGGACCGTCTTTACAACGTTTCCTTTATCGTCCAAAAAGGCTTGGGCCATGCGCGGCTGCCAAACCGTGCCGCCGTTTGCGACCGTCGCGGTCCATGAAACCATCTGCAACGGCGTGGTCAAAAGATCGCCTTGGCCGATTGAAACGTGATATGTGTCGCCAATATACCACGAGACGCCCTGGACGGATTTTTTCCACGCCGGCGTAGGAATAAAACCCGCCGCTTCGTTGGGAAGGTCGATTCCTAACGGCTTCCCGATCCCAAAAAGCGCGAAATATTTATCGAGGCGATCGATGCCAAGTCCGACGAACGATTGGTAGCCGCCGCCGATCGTATAGAAAAACGTATTGACGGACCAGGCAATGGCCTTGGTAACGTTCGTGATGCCGTGTCCGCCCGCTTTCCAATCGGGGAAAAACCACTGACCCAGGCGTATTCCTCCAACCGAATCAACGGTGGTGTCGGGCGTGATCACGCCTTCGGCGAGCGCGCCGGAAGCGATCATGAGCTTGGCGGTCGAACCCGGCGGATACATGCCCGAGATCGCCCGATCGAAAAGCGGATGATCGGGGTCGTTCGCAAGTTGCTGATATTCGGCGGACGTAATGCCGGTGGAAAAATCGTTGTCTGAAAACGACGGCAGAGAAACAAGCGTCAGAATTCCGCCGGTTTTCACGTCCTCGACAATGACTGCGCCGCGGGTCAAGTGAATCTTTGCCATCATCGCTTTAAGCGACGTCTCGGCAACGGCGGTCAGTCCCGTATCAATCGTGAGCCGCAAATTCTCGCCGGGGACAGGATCTGTTTCACTCGCCGTGCCAACCTCGTTGCCCAGAGCATCGACCTCGACTTTCTTCTCGCCCGGCTTGCCGACCAATTCCGATTCGTAGGTATATTCCAAACCGGTGCGGCCGATTGAATCGGTCGGTTGATAGCTATCTTTAATTTCTGGTTTTTTAAGGTCGTCGACGGTAATGCGACCCATATAACCCAAAAGATGAGCCAGACTCGTAATCGTGTTCGCAAGTCCGTAAAAACGGTGCGAGCCGGCGAGGACGCGGATCGCCGGATAATCCGGCTTGGCGATCGCGAGGTCAATGGCCTGGTCGCGGGTGATATTGGCGGCAAGCGTGATGGCTTGGTAGCTCTTGGCTCCGAAATTATCGAGCGTTGAGGCGGCGGCAGCCGCGTCAACCCCGACAAGTCCGGCGATATGCGCGATCGCTTTGCCTCGCAAGGACGGATCCGTCGGCAGATCGGCCGGCACGAC